>Ga0100403_1003374_pt1 | contig 11906 bp, 9 predicted proteins | sample CryGeymet201501t_FD_83663 | JGI IMG/M metagenome (GOLD analysis project Ga0100403, IMG submission 83663) | Groundwater microbial communities from Crystal Geyser aquifers in Utah, USA - Crystal Geyser metaG 2015-01t | ecosystem: Environmental > Aquatic > Deep subsurface > Groundwater | place: USA...
ATCTATTGGGGAGCTTCTTTTTGGGCAGATGGATACTTAGTGAGATCAGTAGGGTCAGTAACAGATAAAGTGATATCTAATTATGTCAGAAAACAAAGATCGTAGTATAAATCAAAGAAACTCTGGCCTTTTAGGCCTGTGAGGTTTATTCTAACTATTGAAAGGTTTAACTATGATCTCTTCACCTTTATTAATTGGACTAACCAACACTTTGTCTACTCTATTCTCATCCATATCTACAACTTCAAAGCTAAATCTACCAATTTCAAATTTATCTCCAGATACTGGGATTCTGCCAATCATATCCATAGCAAAACCACCTAAAGTGTGAAAGTCTTCAGTCTCAAGTTCAGGAATTTTCTTAATTTTAAAGAACTTTTTAAATTCATCAATTGGAACTAATCCATCAACTAAGTATGAGCCATTCTCTCTTTGCATGAAGTCTACTTCTTCTAGAGCATCTGCGGTTGGGATCTCCCCTACTATTTCTGAAAGTATATCTGAGAGAGATAAGAGGCCGATGACACTGCCGTATTCATCAACAACTAGAGCAATATGGATACCTGTTGTTTTAAAGAGTTCTAGAACGTCCAGTGCCTCCATTGTCTCTGGAACAAAGATTGGCTTATGCATTGATTTTGCTAAGTCAATTTTCTCATCACTCATGAAGTCAGCTAATAGATCTTTAGTTTGAATAATACCGAGGACTTTATCTAGACCATCTCGACAAACTGGGAAGTAAGAATGAGGCTCTTTAATAATTCTATTTCTGATGCTTTCAAAGGAATGGTCAATATTAAGCCATTCAATTTCTCCTCTAGGGGTTAACATCGGATAGATCTTTTTATCACCCAATCTTAAAGTTCTTTCAACAATATCCTTCTCAGTCGTTTCAAAAATACCAACTTCAGCTCCTTCTGTCATTAATAATTTAACTTCTTCATCTGTTACAACCGGTTCGCTCGGAGGTTGAATTCCGATAAGATTTAACATTAAATCTGAAGATATTGTAAGGAGAGTAACTAATGGAGCAGTAATAGTTGAGAGAAAGTTCATCGGTTTTGCAACAAGCTTAGCTGTTTTTTCAGGATTACTTAGAGCTATTCTTTTTGGGACTAGTTCTCCGATGACTAGAGAAAGATAAGTAATGATAGTAACGACCAAGAATAAACCAATGACCTCACTATATGGAGAAATCAATTCAACTTTTTTTAGTTGTTCTGAGATTGTTAAAGCAATTGTTCCTCCACCGAAAGCACCAGCAAAAATACCTATAAAGGTAATGCCGATTTGGACAGTAGATAAGAATCTGTTTGGGGATTTTGCTAGCTCTAGGGCTACCTGAGCATTTTGGTTGCCTTCGTTGGCTTGATATTGAAGCTTAGTTCTGCGGGCTGAGACAATCGCAATTTCAGACATGGCAAAGATGCCATTAAGTATAATGAGTAATAAAACTATAATTATTTCCATAAATTTATTTTTAAGTAGAGTTGTATTATATCAAAAATTTGAAAAATGTTGTTAGAGCAATAAATAATTGTCTATTCTAAGTCAGGATTGAACTGGTTAAGCTAATTAGCTAGTCATTTTAGATAAGGGAATTGCTTGAAGATGCCATCTACTCTTCCAACCGAGATCTTCTGAACCTGCATCAAATGAGCTTGCACCTAATTCTATGGCTCTTTTAATATTATGATAGATAACAACATTGCCTAGATTTGGGTAATCACTAATATTTGTTCCAGCATTATGATAAAGATAGGTTTGATTAAATAGCGCTCCAAGAGAGACTGCTTCTATTTTCCCTTGAAGTTTAAAAGTTAGAATCTGCCAATTGTTATCAATTTTTACCATTTGTCTGAAACATTCTGTGTGTAGGCGATCATTAAAAATAGATTCTTTACCAAATCGTTTAATATTAAGTCTAAACAGTAATTCTAGATCTTCAATTTTCCCTTCCTTTACTTCTAGGTTACTTTCAGCTAACTTTTTAAATACTCTCCTCAGGTTCCCTCTTCTTTTGTTAGAAAATATTTGTAGATAATCTTCAATTTTTTGATATTGTCGGATGGGTAGAACAAATTTAGGGTCTCCTGGAATAATTCTGCTATCTAAGTCTTGATCAACTGGTAAGATGCTATCGAGAAGTATCTTTCCCTGAAGGTTTTGGTACAGAAATTTTCTAGCAAGGTCGTCTTTAGCCCAGACTCTATTATCTTCAAAAAATCTTCCACCAAAAAATTCAATTTTCTGGTCAATTTTAGAGATTTGAAGTGGAAGTAAACCAACTGGTTTACTTTTCTCAGTCGCAACAAAAAATTTAATTTGACCAATATCTTTGATTTTATAAAAGAGGTTACGCAATTCCCATTGGTCATACCAACTCTCAGAAATAACAAATTTTTTCCATATTTGTTCAGCCTCAGTCAATTTATCGATTGTTTTTATTTCCATAAGTTTTAATCTTTTATCTAGATTAGGTTAGCTTGTAGATGATAAAAGGGAGGATTATTTTTGTATCTCTGAATAGCTGAGTGAATAATTTTCTCTAAAAATTGTCCATAATCTAGGCCAGATAATTTTCCAACCTCTGGTAAACAGTCTCCAAGATTGATTGAAGGGTTAGGATTTAGTTCTAAAACATATGGATTATTATCTTTGTCTAATTTAATCTCAACTCTGCCATAGTCATGACAATCAAGGATATTATAAGTATCAATGGCAATTTCAGTTATGAGTGATAATAACTTCTTGTTTACTTTTTTTGGAGGTCTTTGAACAATTATATTTTTTTTGTAGACTGTTGCCTCTTCAAATTTATATTCAAATGGACAAATATGCCAATACCCAGTGGGTAAGTTTTGGAAATTTGTCCTTGAAAGTGGAAGAACTGTTAAATCTTCTTGTTCGCTACCCATGATTGAGACATCATATTCATCTCCTTCAAGGTACTCTTCTATTAAGGCAGGCCTTTTAAGCTGATTAACAACATACTCAAGTTGTTTTTTTAGTTCAACTTTATTTGTTACAATCGAATTATTATCGATGCCGATTGAGTTATCTGTATTTGCTGGTTTGATAATCAGAGGATATTTAAGTTCACTATTAATTTCCTCGTCAAGTGAATAGACATAGTCCCACTTTGCTGTAGGAATGTTATGGTATGAGAGAAGTTTTTTTACTCTAATTTTATCTATACACAGCCCTAAAGTAAAAGGATTTGACCCTGTGTATGGTATCTGAAATGCATCGAAAAGCGAAGCTATATGTGGCTCTAATAGACTTGAGTTATTTAGTCTCTCACCAACATTGAAGATAAGATCAATCTTGCCATCTTGGAGTATTTTTATAGCTTGGTTAAGATTATTGAAATCAATAAATGTTGTTTGATATCCGATCTCATTTAATGTCTTTTCAATATTTTTACCGACATTACTCAATTCTGCCTCAACAGTACCATCAGCATTTGCGTAAGTATTACAGGCAATGCCGATATGGAGTTGTCTGAGTTGTTTAAGTTCAATCTTTCTAACTTTATTAATTTTACTTTGTGATTTTAGAATCTTTTTCTGAAAAGTAGCTGGCTGAAATGGTGATTCTCTCTCTGTTTTCCCGATAGCAGAAGCTGGAGAAAAAGGAACAACTTCGAAAGAGACTTGTTTGATAGCATTTTCTAAATTGTCTCTAGCATCATTAGCATTTTCTCCTTCTGCAGTAATCCAGCCTAAGTACTCGTATTCATCTGGCGGTGTGAAAACTGTGTCTCCAACTTTTCTAAAGAAATGAAAGTCGCAAACTTTATCTTCTTTGTTGAATTTTTCTGGGAAGTTTAAACTAGAGATAATTCCAGATTTTTGTGGAAGAAAATATTGTCCTTCAAGGTATGTATAAGGTTCTTCTGCTTTGACAATCTTTGAAAAATATTGATTACAAGCAATCATTGCTGCGTATTCAATCAAGTCAACTTTCCAGGCATGTTTGACAAAGGAATATACTTCATCTCCACCCATCCTTAAATTTACTTCAATTGGGATTGGACCCTTAGAACTATATTTCGCTTCAAAGTGGATACAGCCGTTTCTAACTCCCATTTTTTCAAGTACTTCTTCAGCTATCGCTACGAGTTCTAGCTGATTAGCCTCAGGTAAAAGGGTAGGAATTGCTTGCCCTCTTTCTACAAAGAATGGCTCTGTTGTTTGGAAGTTGTCAGAGATTGACCAAAATTTAATTTTTCCATTTTGTAATAGAATATCAATATCTACCTCTTCCCCATCAATATATTCTTCAACTAAAAGTTGTAGCCCATCCTTTAATGATGATTCAACCTGGACTGACAAGTTTGTTTGTAAATAATCGTATATCTCTGTTAACTCTGCACTATCATTTGCTTTGATGACGTAAGCACTACTTGAGCCATAGGTAGGCTTAATCACAACAGGGAAGTTAAATGTCTTGTCAATTATCTTTATATCTTCAGCACTATCTACAAGATGAAATTTTGGAGCTGGAATATTATTATCTTGACAAAATTCTCTAAAACTAAATTTATTTCGGGCTGTTTTAGCTATCTTGTAGGGTGTTCCAACAAATTTAAATTGCTCTACAATTTTAGAGGTTAAGATAATATCGTCTTCCCAGAAAGTGATCACTCCATCAACTTGATGATCTTTAAGGTATTCATGTACCTTTTTAAGTACTAAAAAATGGTCCTGTGTGTTTACAAGTATCCATTCATCTACATATGAAGTAGCCCAATTTTTTTCACTGTGAACCATGATGATCTTTATGCCAATTTTTTTGAGTCTTTGGAGAATAAACCGTTTTTTAATGGTTCCAGAGTTAATTATTAAAAGTGTTTTTTGTTTAACTTTTGATGTATGTTTTTTCATTTGTTGAGTATCTTTTAGATAAAGTTACTCGAAGTAATAATAATGATATTTTGTATTGTATAGATTTTTTATAAATAATACATATGGTTAAATCTAAACCTCTATCTCATGATGTGTTTTTGTCCTATAGTTTGCTTTTAATTTGCTAATGTGTTACAATACACCCCTGTTGATTAATTAACTTACTAATCAACCTGGTTTAAGCTCGAAACTTTTTTAAGAATAACTTTTCCTTAATAATACTAATTTCTTGTCTTTAAACTATTTTATTTATTAAAGATAAAGAAAGAAGTTGTATATATGCGTAATACACGCTCATTTTCTCGTTCTAGTAATCGTTCAAACGGTTCTAGTTATGGGAATCAAAACAGAAGTAATAATAGAGGCAGAAGCTTTGGAAGAGGCGGAGGCGGTCGTAAACAGGCCACTTTTGACCCTACCAGGTTAGTTCTAAAGTTACAAAATGAAACAAGAGAAGTTGTTCAAAAGGAAGAGTACCAAGCTACTCACCAGTTTAATGATTTTGATTTATCAGAAAAATTAAAAAAGAACATTGCAAGAAGAGGTTATAAAACCCCTACTCCAATTCAAGACCAAATTATTCCTAGCATCATTGATGGTAGAGATGCAGTTGGGATTGCAAATACTGGAACAGGTAAAACTGCCGCCTTCTTACTCCCATTGTTAAATAAAGTGATTGAAAATCAAAATGAAAAGGTTTTAATTATTGCTCCAACCAGAGAGTTAGCTCTCCAGGTCAGAGATGAATTAACTTCATTTTCAGAAGGTTTAAGAGTCCACTCCACCTTAGTGATCGGTGGCTCATCTATTGGTCGTCAAATCGATTCTTTAAGAAGAGGTCAAGATTTTGTTATAGGAACTCCAGGAAGAATTAAAGACTTAAACCAAAGAGGTAAACTTCATTTTCATGAATTTACAAACATTGTTTTAGATGAGGTAGATAGAATGCTTGATATGGGCTTTGTCCATGAAATCAGAGCTATTATTGATGCTCTTCCATCTGAAAGACAATCATTGTTTTTCTCTGCGACTATGACAGATCGCGTTCAAGAAATAATGAGAGGTTTCTTAGTTAATCCAGTTCATGTAACTGTTAAGACTCAAGAAACAGCTTCAAATGTTAAACAAGATATTATTAAGTTAAGAGGTAGATCTAAATTAGAAGTACTTCATGACTTATTAATCACTAAAGAATTTCAAAAGGTATTAGTTTTCGGTCGTACTAAACGTGGGGCAGAAAAAATTACTAGAGAACTTCAAGATAGAGGTTTTAAGGTCAATGCTATTCATGGAAACAAATCTCAAGGTCAAAGACAACGAGCTTTAAAGCAGTTCAGAGATGAACATCTTCAAGCCCTGATTGCCACAGACGTGATTGCCCGTGGTTTAGACATTGATAATGTTACTCATGTGATTAACTATGATTTACCAGAATCTTACGAAGACTATGTACATAGAATCGGTAGAACTGGTAGAGCAAATAATCAAGGAGTTGCTTTAACTTTTGTAGATTAATTTTATCTTTAAGATAAATAAAAAAGGCCTCCTTTTAGGAGGTCTTTTTAGTAATGTTATTACAATAAAGTTCTTTACATTACTTGAGCAGAGCATGGTCATAGAACCAACCATACTTTAAAGTGAATATTATTAGAAAAAGGATAAATGATAACAAGTATACGGTAATCAATATATTAAATTTTGTATTTTTTTTAGAAAAAGATAGTTGGGGTTTAATATAAAACTGTGTACAACAAATTTTTTTAAATGTTTCCTTCTTTTTTTTGGGCATAGTATCATTGTAAACAATTAATAGAGATTGTTCTATAATAAGATGATGAAAGTATTTAAGTTATTTATAAAGGTCTTACAAGATAGTGTTTATATAGTTTTTAAAAAACCTATCTTATGGTTGTTTTTCTATTTTTTTGTTATTCTAGATCTAGTAATTATTCGTTTTGTCCCCGATGGAATTAGTAGAATTCTTTTAATATTACTTAACTTGCTCATTATTGGATTACCTGGCTTAAAGGTTGAGTTCTTAAGTTTAGCTGATAAACAAAATAAACTCCCTTTTAAAGATCTTCCTCGATCACTTTTTTATTACTTTAAAAAACTTTTAGTATTGAATATCTTTTTATTAATATTAGGAGGTCTATTTACAGTTATTGCAAATTTAGTAAATATCGGCTTAGGTTCACCAGCTGGTATCTTATTTGGCTATCAGTTAGCTGAGCTGATTAGACTAATTGTTTTCTTACCTTTAGCAATTATCTACTTCTCTCTCTTCCATCTATACGTTGTAATCTTGGTGAAAAAGAAAGCTGGAGTGAGTGAAGCTTTTAAATTGAGTATTGATTATATAAAAGATAACAAAGAATTGATCACAATGGTTGTTTTATTGAGCTTAATTGTTCATTATCCAGTCTCTGAAGTGATTATGTCTGGATTAAGATATTTAGGAAATAGCTTAGATCCAATTATAATTAAAGCTCTAGTTTCATTTGTTAATGTGATTATTGATCTATATTTCTTTGCGATATGGATGGTTTTATACAATAAAAAAAGTTAAAATAATATGGTTATGGAACAAAACAATATTTCTCCAGAATTGAGTAATCCTCAGATAGGAAAGAGTCGTTTAAAAAAAGATGATCCTCAATTAGTGCAAAATGATCTTTCTAAAAATAAAAAAAATTCTCCATTAGACAAGATTGGTTTATTTGCATTCCTTGCTTTTGTTTTAATTACTGTAGTTGGTGTAGTTATAAGATCTTATAATCCCTCAATAATTAATAACCAAGCAAATAATAACAGTGAGCCCCCTGAAGAGATCGTCTATGATAAAGATAATTCTGGAGATATCGATAACACTTATGACATCGGTCTAGTAAAAATTAGCGATGTAGAAATTGAGTATAATGAGCCAGAAAGAGTTTTTCATATTGAACGTAGACAACAGTTCTGTGCAGATGATGTTGATCAATCACACCGATTATATTCAGAATATATCGGCACTAAAAATAGACAGATTATGGAATTAAAACCTAGAAATATCTCAGACGAGCAATGGATAAGAGAAAAAACTATTCAAGGAGCATATAAAGAGAATTTAGGTTTTATAGAGACAAATTATTATTGGGAGTATCCAACTACTGGAGGAGCTTTTGTAGATTTAATGAGGATCTTTAAGTGTGAAGTCTTCAACCCAGGAGGGAGAATAATCCCAATTGTTACAGTTGATGAAGACGGTTATATCCCAGAGTATCAACTAGGGATGATACCTCTAGAGGGCTTAGGAGAAGATGATATGGTTAGTTTCATTCAGTATCTAATTTCAATAAATCATGATGAAGAAGAAATAAATGAGATATCTAAAAATGTGGTTGGAGATTTCCTTACAGTGAGACTAGCTATGGATTATTCTGGAAGGGCTAGCTGGTTAGAATTAGAAAACCAACAGGAAGCTTTTGTAGAAGGACAATATAAGTTAAATCTCAAAACGGGGATGCTAACTTATTTTGCAGAAATTGTTATTAGAGAAATTGAGCCAAGCTCAACTACTGAGATATAGCTATCTACCCCATCTCCAGCGAGGTTCATCTTGACATCTTTTTGTTAAAAGTGGCATGGTAATTAAAATTATTAAAATAGTATCAAAGAGGAATGAGAGAGTATCTTGATGAGTGATCTGGTCATTAAATATATTATTTAAATAGGCACTCAACTGTACAAGTCCTAGGAGCATTAGAGTTGTAATCCAGCCTTCCCAAGTTATTGGCATAATGCCCCAGCCAAATCTCTTTGATCTAAACCAATATTTATTTTTCTTCATATCATTACTATATCATTCTTTATTACGTTATTTTTTGGGGTGGGTTTTAAAATTTAGCGTTTTATAATACTAGCTGGTCTCGCCAGTCTTGGATTTTTCTTATTAATTATCAGTTAACTATGTCAGCCTTTTATGAGGTTGTTTATTTTTTTAGGAGGCAAGGTGTCTTTATTATCTATCCCAGTTTTTTCTTTCTTATTAGTATTTTTTGCTAGAGCTACTGATGTATCAATGGGTACTATAAGAGTGATGATGATTACAAAAGGATATAAGTTAGTTGCAGCTGCGATTGGTTTTTTTGAAGTACTAATCTGGTTAGCAGCAATGGGGACAGTTCTAAATAATATGGACAGAATGGAGAATGTATTAGGTTATGCGTTAGGCTTTGCGGTGGGAAACTATGTGGGGATGATTTTAGAAGAGAAGATTGCAATCGGTTACCTTTCTATCAGGTTAGTTACTAAACGAGACGCAACGGCTTTGATTGAGAAACTAAAAGCAAGTGGTTTTGCTTTTATTCAAACAAAAGCAATTGGTAATAGTGGTGAAATCTCTGTGATCTACTGTACAATCAAGAGAACAAATTTCCATAAATGGCTAGAGATTGTCAAAAAGTTTAATCCTGGTGCTTTTTATACTATTTCTGATCTTAAAAAAATAAATAGCGATGTTTTCTCTATAGAGAGACCATCCTTAAACGTTAACTCTGTTAGAATTTGAGTTGAGTACTATTATTAAAAAAAATGAGCCTTTTTAACATATTAGTATATTATTTTAGCTTATCTTTATGATAGAGATCATACTTTAGTCTTTTGATTAATAATTGTATAAAGGTTGTGTATGACAAGCTTTATCTATTACATCCATAACTAGCAAAGGTCTTTTGTCTTTGCTAGAGACCGATAATTATTAATAGCGTATTTAAAGTATTCCACAGTCGTGTATACTGGTTTTTATGAAAATAGTAATCCTTGCAGGAGGCTTCTCTACCAGACTAAGACCATTAACAAATGACTTTCCTAAGGGTCTTTTGAAGATTAAGGGTGAGGAAATAATTTCTAAAATTTTAAAAAAAATAACCAATGTCCGTGATTTTCAGGATTATATTTTGGTTACTAATGATGTTTGTTACCCTCATTTTATTAAATTTTTTGAGGAAAGTGCAATACTGAAAAGATGGTCAGTCTTTCGCAATGGAGTTAGTGTGGAAAACAATCGCCGTGGAGCGATTGGAGATTTGCTTTTTGCTTTAGAAAAAGTGGGAATGGATGAGGATATTATGGTTTTACCTTCCGATACCCTAGTTTCTTTAGATTTTGAAAAGTTAATGGACTTTTATAAAAATAATCATGGCTTTGTTAATGTTGTCTACGATGCGGGAGATAAAGAGGTTATTAGAGAAAAGTTAGGCTGTGCTGAGTTAGATGGAGATAAACTGGTTAGTTTTGAAGAGAAACCAAAGCACCCAAAATCAACTTTGCAGTCTGTCCCTATCTATATATACCCAAAAGAAGTTTTACCTTTGATTAATGAGTATGCTAGTAATCCAAAGAATAATTTAGATTCACCTGGTGCGATTGTCCCCTACTTAATTAATAAGGTACCTACTTTTGCATATCAGATAAGGGATGGGTATTATTATGATGTAGGAACAAAACAAGTTTATGATAACTTGAATAAAGGTGTGATAGAATATAACTAGTCTTTTATAAGATTATAAAAACATTAAGATGACTAGCACTCATCAAGTTGCTTAGGGTAGTAACTAAGCCGGGTAAGCCCGTAATCGCAGGAATAAGTAAATACGGGGTGGTACCGCCTAATGAAGGTCCCCTTATAAACATCAATAGTTGGTGTTTGTGAGGGGATTTTTTGTATTTATATAGTTAAAATAAAAATAATACTTTCATATATAGTTATGTATGAAGATATAGACACTCTCAAGGGTGTAAAGGAGAAAAATGTTAGATATTCAGTTCATTCGTGATAATGCAGATATTGTAAAAACTGCTTGTCAGAATAAAAACTTAGATGACAAAATTATTGACCAATTACTTGAAGTTGATCAACAAAGAAGAGAGTTACTAGCTGATGTAGAAAAGCTGAGAGCAGACAGTAATTCAAATGCTAAGAAGATTAAAGAGCAAGTTCACCAGGGTGGAAGACCTGATACGGACTTAGTTGCTCATGGTAAAAAAGTAAAAGAAGAATTAAAAAAAGTTGAGCCTGAGTTGAAAGATTTAGAAGAGAAATACTTAGATTTAATGCTCCAGGTCCCAAATGTTCCAGCTGCTGATACCCCAGTTGGTTCAGATGAAAGTGGCAATATAGTGATTAAGACTGTTGGTGAAAAACCAGAGTTTGAATTTAATCCCCTACCCCATCATGAACTAATGGAGAAGCTAGATATTCTAGATACAAAACGAGCCGTCAGAATAGCTGGTTTTAGAGCTTATTACCTCAAAGGTGATGGAGTGCTCCTTGAGCAAGCTTTACTTCGCTATGCAATGGATATTTTAATCAGAGAAGGCTTTGCCCCCATGACTGTCCCGGTGATGGTAAATAAAGAGGCAATGGTTGGGACTGGTTATTTCCCTTGGGGTGCTGAAGATCATTATAAAACTCAAGATGATCAGATTCTAACCGGAACTGCTGAGGTTGCTTTGACTGCTTACCATATGGGTGAAACCTTAACAGAGAAAGATCTCCCAGTCAAGATTGCTGGGGTTAGCCCTTGTTTTAGAAGAGAGATTGGTGCCCATGGCAAAGATACGGCTGGGATTATTAGAGTTCACCAGTTTAATAAGGTGGAGCAAGTTGTTTATACAATTGCTGATGAGGAAGAAACGCGTCAGTGGCACGAGAAAATGGCTGGACTAAGCGAACAGCTTTTAACTGACCTGGGATTGAGCTATCAAGTTTTAGCAATGTGTACAGGAGATATGGGAGCAGGTCAGAGAAAGAAATATGACATCGAAACATGGTTCCCTTCTCAAGAAAAATACCGAGAAACTCACTCTGCTAGTTATTTTAATGACTTCCAAGCAAGACGACTTAATATTAGATATCAGGCTAAGGATGGTAGTCTAAAGCATGTTTATACTTTGAATAACACGATGGCAGCTTCCCCTCGTTTACTGGCAGCAATTATTGAAAATTATCAG
>Ga0100403_1003375_pt1 | contig 11902 bp, 13 predicted proteins | sample CryGeymet201501t_FD_83663 | JGI IMG/M metagenome (GOLD analysis project Ga0100403, IMG submission 83663) | Groundwater microbial communities from Crystal Geyser aquifers in Utah, USA - Crystal Geyser metaG 2015-01t | ecosystem: Environmental > Aquatic > Deep subsurface > Groundwater | place...
CAGGGGATAAGGCTACCCGTTGGTTGCAGTATAATGCTTCTAGTGATACGACACTCACTCTCTGGCGCAGGCACCCCGTCACGGGGACCTGGCGAAGCGTGAACCTGACATGAGGGGGATATAATGGCCCAATTTAGCGGTCAAGGGTTTGCAAGTGGCGCATCTGCTGGAGCCGGAGTAGGATCATTCGCTGGCCCTTTTGGCGCGGCGATTGGTGGTGTTGTTGGAGGTGTTGCAGGGGCGTTTACGCTTGGTAACCGACAACGCTTCCAAGTCCCCGATATCTCCGGGGAACTCGCCAGAGTCCGTGCGCTATACGAACAGGCCCGCGTCCAGGCTCGGGCGAATATCAAGCAAGAGGCCGCGGAAACTCGCGGGCAGTTGGCCGGAAACCTGGCGACTCGCGGGCTTCTCCGGGCGCCTGTGTCTGAGAATGTATTTGGCCGCTTGCGAGAGGCCACGAGCCGCGATATCGCGACATCCGAGGCGTCTATCGGTGCGCAGGAGGCGGGGGCCATATCCTCTCTGCTCTCGGCGCTTCTTGGTGCCAGAACTCAATCGCAGGCCGGGAATGTCGGACTCGCTCAGGCTCGGACGAAGGATATCTCCGGTGCGCTCGGATCAGTCGGTGGGACGCTGTTGAATATCGGGCTGAACCGTCCGGGGGGCGGGGGGCAGACGCCGATGGCTCCGTCCCCAGGAATGACTGGCGGTGGTGGCCTGAATCTACCAGCCCCCGGTCCTAGCGGCGCGTTCGCAGCGACACTCAGGAAACTCTTGGCCGGGAGAAAATAATGGCAGACGAATTTGATTTCGTAGGCGAGCAGGAACGCGCGAAGTCCACCCGCAAGCGTGGGGAATCGGTCCTCCCCGCGGGTAGATTCTCACCGGGCGTCCGGGATCGCGTCGTGAGCGCCCTCCAGGGGCTCGGGCAGGGTATCACTGCCTCTCAGCAGGTCCAGGGGCCAATATCGGCCGCCCTGGCGGGGATTAGCGGCGCGGCGACCGGGCCTACCCCTCAGCAGATCGCGACTCAGCGGGCGATGGAGGAATTGGACGCCACGCCTATCGCTGATGTTTCACCGGACACGGCATCGTTCCTGGAGGCGGCCGGAATTCCTGACGCGGCCAGCCTGCCGCTGTCCCAGGTGAATAAGTTCATGCCGCTCATCGAGTCGGCCAGCCAGCTTCAAAAATTCCGGGCGTCCGTAGATCAGCGTGGTGAGTTCTCACCGCAGCAGGCAGCTGATTTCGCGACCTTCATGGGTATATCTAAAGAGCAGGCGGCGGCGTTTGGTAGGTTGCCGGCCAGTATCAGGCCAACGGCTCTACAGGCGCAGGCGGGGCAGTCTCGTTTGGCTGAGCAGATCGCGGCCAGGCAGGCGCGTATGGCGTCCCTTACCAGGGCACAGCTTATTCAAGTACGGGATCAGTTGAGGAAAGCGGTTGAGGACCCCATCGCCAGGTTCTTAAACCCTGAGCAGTTCGATGAGAATCTACAGAGTCTCGCGCAGGTAAACGCTCAGCTTGGCGTTACGCCTGCCGCCACACCGAAGGCGGTGGCCCCGGAACCCACAGCTATCAAGATGCGAGCCCCGTCAGGAAAGGTTGGGCCGGTGCCAAATGAGAAGGTCAAGGCCGCAGAGAAGGCTGGATTTGTGAGGGTTGAATAGTGGCCGACAAAATCAACGAAAACGACTTCTTTGTTCCACAGGTTAACGAGGACGAATTTTTCGTGCAAGGTGGCGAGGATGAGTTTTTCGAATCTGAATCGCTAATCCCCCCCGGTACTAAATTCGAGGAAGTTAAACCGCAACAACGAGGTGGGTTTTTCGCTCCAATACCGACATTGGTAGAGGGATTGGATAAAGCAATTCCAGAAATTCGCGGTTCGCTAGGTGCTGTTGAAGAAGCATTTGGAGTTCCGAAATTTACATTTCCAAGAGTAAAAACTACTACTGAAAAAGCAATCACCGCCGCGGCGAGATCATTATTTCCATTGCCTTCTCCTGATTTGGCAGAAGAAATGGTACGCATAATGGCTCCAATATCACCGTTTGAGATTACAGCAGAGGTTCTTTCTGGCAGTCTTAGTCTTATTTTTAGGAATGCCGGTAAGGTATCTCGCGGCGCAAAATTGTCGAAGCCATTGGGGCGTTCAGCTAAAGCTATATCTGTCGCAGACCCAGTTTTAACTGTTGAGGAAGCAACTCGAAAACTTACGCAAATAGCAGAAGAGGCAGCGGCCGCCCGCCCGCGACCAATAATTGATGTTGTTTCCAGCGGTGGCGGCAAAGCCCGTGACGCTGAATTTATCACTTTGATGGGTAAAATGAGGGAATCAGTCCCTTCGACCGCGGTGAATATTGCTGACCCCAGTCTAGAAGGTTTCCAAACTGCCGGTAAAGCGATGCGCGCTACAGTTGATGAGGCTATTGAAGCCGTACAAAACGGTACGGTTTTAAAGCGTGACAAGATGAGGCGTTTGTTTTTGGATGTCAGCCACGCGATACGAACGGGTCAGATAACGCCAACCGAGGGCGGTAGGATGCTTGGAGTTCAGGCGGCTGATGATCAATTGCGAATGGCGGCAATGTTTGAGGAAATGAGTTCCGGATCTGGAAGAATGCTTAGCCAATTATCCAGGTTGGAAAGAGAATTTATAAAAGCTACCGGGAACAACAAGGCCGTAATGGATGCATTAGGGAAAGGTGGGATGGATATACCGGATACCTACCAAGCAGCAGCTGATGGCTGGCGCTGGATTGACAATATTCGCCGTGCGATTATGACTTCACAATTCGGCACCTTCTCCAGAAACTCAGTTTCCAGCTTGAATCGTTGGAATCTAGCTATTGCTGAGGACGCGATGAGCGGAACCCTTGGCGTATTAACCGGGAAGGTAAGCCCGCGCGTAGCCATCTCCAATGTAGCAGAGAACGGTCTAGCCATGCTCCGGTTGTTTAATCCAGCGGAGCGTAAGGCGCTTGATAAGATTTTGGAGAATTTCCCCGTCGAGGCAGCGCGACTTTTTAGAACTCCAGTCATGGATGTTTCCATGGATCAGAAGGCAGTTAAATTCATAAATTATTTCAATGGGCTACAATCATCTTTCTTCCGTCGCATGGCCTTTGACGCTAGGTTGCGGCAAACCCTCAGACTGAAAGGAAGTTCGACCTTGGACCCAGGATTAATCACCAAGGCAGACTTAGCTGACGCGCTCGGACACGCTTTGGATATGGACTTCGCCAACAACCCTACGAGTGGCGCCGGACGCGCGTTCCTTAAACTCTATGATGAAGTTCCATTCTTGACAGCGTTCGGGACACCGTTCCCCCGTTTCTGGCTAAACGCCATGCGGTTCATTTGGGACTTCTCCCCTGCGCCTTTAATGAGTCCGAACACTTATAGAATTGCGGCAAGTGCAGATCCACGAATAGCCTTCGGAGCCTTCAATAAATCTTTGATCGGGACATCCATGATCGGAGCCGGAATGGCGCTTGACGAAATGGGCGTCACAGGCGATAAGTGGTACGAAGTCAGAACCGGAAAAACTACAAAGGACGGGAAGGAAGAAGTGGTTGACGCCCGACCGTTCGCACCGTTTACATTCCCGCTATTCCTCGGCCGCTTCCTAAACCGATACCTGAAAAACGGCGATGTCGAATACCTGAAACTAAGCCCCGAGGATTTCTCGCAGGCGTTCCTCGCGCTACGCCGAACCGATCTCGCCGCGGTTCCGTTGGCTGACGCCATGGGCGCTAAGGATGCCGATGGATTCCGGGAGAAATTTATCCGGCTGACCAAGGATTTCCTGGGGTCCTTTACTGTCGGTGCCGGGACCTTCAACGATATCGTTTCAGCCTGGGACGAGGAAAACGCGCTACCGCGTTCTACTCGGGAAGGCGGGATACTGGCCGGTGCGCAGCGGAATATTCCATTCCTGAGCAAGGACCTGCCCGTGCGGCCAGCACCATTCCGCACCGGACCCGAGGCGCGGGCTGATCCGCTGATCCGGCAGTTCACCGGATTACCGCTTCGCCAGAAAACACCTGTTGAAGGTGAGGCTGATCGCTTGAATCTTCGGTTCCCGGATATCTACCCGAGGACCGGAAACCACGAATACGACCGCGTTATCGTTGAGCAGATGGGTCCTGTCGCTGAACAGATACTTCAAGGATTGATGGATTCCCCGGAATACCAGGCCCTCTCCGTAGATGAGAAGTCTGGATTCAAGAAGCGCCGCGAAATCTTCAAGCGCGTAGTGAATAAGGCGCGTGAGGCGGGTAAGGGTATAGCGTCTGCGAAGCGACCTGACTTGGAATTCGACCTGTTTATTCGACGATCTTCTGCGTTTGTCCAGGAAGAACTCGAAGCCCTTCGGGCGGAACTGGAGACTGAGAACGCGCTATAGGCACCACCCCGCACGCCAGCCCCTGCGTCTCCGATATCGGAAACACAGCCAGGCTGTCCGGCCGTATCCGGTCCCGTAGCGACACCCCCGCGCCGTCCTTCTTCCCCAGGAACGCCTCGATTACCGCCTGACGTTCGCGGAGGTGTCGCTTATACAGGTAGGACTCGGCGCCAAGCGCCACGGCTACGGCCACGGATATCAGCGTAACCGTCGTCCTCATCAGAACGAGAATTCCTCTTCCCCTGAATCTGCCTCTGCCGGCGCGGCGTCTACAGCAGGCGGGTTCTCGGACAGCTTCACGAATTCCTTGTAGTGTGGCTGTAGGGCTTTGAAGTCGCGAACACTGAGCCCTTTGGCGACATACCATATATCGCCCCCGTCCTTGATTTTCTTTTCGCCTACGATGAGTTTAACGCTGATGGGCTTCATTGTTTCGGGGTCGTAATAGAGCAACACCCACATCCCCCAGGTCTTGCCGTCCTTCTCGTTCTCGCTGATCGTTTTGATTACTCGACTCGCTATCGCCATGATGCCTCCATTAAATTTTCCGGGATTCCCGCCCGGTCGGGTGCGGTTTACTCCGAGGGCCAGACGGCTTCTTCTCCGATCACGTCGGGCTTCGGTTCAACGGCCGCGGCCAACTCAGCCTTCGTGCGACGCTTACGTTTCTTCGGGGCGGACTTAGCGACCTGCCCCACCATCGAAGCGCCACCGAACAGCGCCTCGATCTGCTCCGCGACCTCATCCTCCGTCTTTCCGACGACGAAAAATTCCGTTTCGCCCACGGCGATCTTCACGATTTCCGGCGTTTCCTTAAACAACATTTAAACCTCCTTTTCCCATGCTTCGATGTTTTTAATTCCGTGGTTCTTCCCCTGGGAATCGACCACGGCTGAAATCGCCTGCGGGTCCAGCGCGAAATACCGCGGATCGGTTCCGGGGAGTTCGTCGGGGCGTACCCTAACGGAAGCCTTGAAATCTCCCTTGGATATCTCCACCCCGTTCTTTAGCTTCGCCCGCCAGACCCATACCTTCCTACGGGTGACGGTCTTGGGCTTCTCCAGGACCACGACGGGGACCACGATTTCGGAGTTCTTAATCTCGCGGGCGTCCTGCTTGATCGCCTCGGCCTCGGCGGCCGCGCGGGCAGCTGCTTCCTCGTCGTTTCGCTTCATGGCCTCCTTGCGGGCCTTCTCAGCGGCCTCCCAGGCAGCCTTCTGCTCTGCGAGTTCCTTCTTGCGTGCTTCCTCTGCGGCCTTGCGGGCGAGTTCCTGCTGGTGTTGCTCTTCCTCGCGGATACGGCGGGCAACCTCACGCTCATATTCGAGCATCTGCCCGTTCTTAAGCGCGTCCCTGGCTGATTCAGCGGCGTCGGTGAGTTCCTTCTTGCGCCGTTGAATTTCCCTAGCGGCGACAACAACGGGGTGTTCCTTGTAATCCGCCTCGATATCCTTCTTGGCCTCGATGATATCTTTCAGATACCCCTTGGCCGCGTTGTAGTCCTGCTGAGTTTTAATCACCAGTGACGACGCCTGTTTAATCAGGGCCATCAACTGCTCCTTCTTATCGACCAAGAACAAGCCGACCTCCGTAGACGAATTACTGCTCATAGTGCCTCCTTGCGTTATACGCTTCGACAATCACAGCCTGCCGATACCTCGCAGATATCGAAGGCTCGAAATCAGGCGCGGCGAATATCTCTCGCTCGGCGCGACTCATGGCGTGATACCCCGCTACGATCTTACGCCAGCGGTGCATGTCGCCACGGTCGGGGTGTTCGATCAGACGGACTTTCTTATCTTTTAGGTACAGCCCACCTCGTTTAATCGCGCCGAAACCGTTGGCGGCCAGGGCTATCTTCTGCGCCCCAGTCTGGAGCGCATGTATTTTCAGCGGCCCACCGTTTTTTAGTTCGACAACCCAGGTCGCACCGTGCATTACTCCGAACAGGTCCTCGGTGCAACAGAAATTATTCAGAGGGTCGTACAGCGGTATCTCCGCTCCCTGCGTCTTAAACCCTGAGAAATCCAGCCACTTCCGGAATCGGTATACACGCTCCCGGATTCGTTCGTCCGGTTCCTGATTGGTGTGTTTACCCTCAGCAGCGAACGCCGCCCATTGGTGCGTGGCCGTACCGCGCTGGCGCCCGCCCTCGGTCCAGAACGGATTCTCCCGGCACACGCCCATGGCGGCGACTATCTCTGAGAACCCTGGGCGAATCACACGGTCCGGCGTCCGATAGATATGGTCCCCGTCGATATTTACGTGGTTCCAGCGCAGGCCGGCGCGTTTCTGGATTACGCTAGGCACACGACAGTCCGTTTCCCGTTCTTCGTGTCAAAGGAGAAGGTGATCTTCTCTCCTGCCTTCCCCGAGGTATTGAACTGCCGCGCCGTCGCCTCGTCTGCGATGTAGTATTTATCGCCGCCGGGTTCCGCGGTAGCGATGAACTCGCCTGTTTTCGTGTTCTTCTTGATCTTCGGATTGGGCAGGATGGTTACTTTATGGGGGCCAACTTCCTCAATGGGTGGCGCGATACTCGCTCCGTCGTCGTCGCCCTGGTTCTTGACAGCGATACCGGACGCGGCCAGGAGCGTATACCGCTGGAGATAGGTAACCGCCGACCCGATAGCCTGGATGGCGTTCTTCGATCCCGACTGATCGGCGGGGGCCTCCATGGATACGGATTCAGAGTGCCCCATATCATGAGTAAGGATACAGGCGACCTTAATCTTCCCACCGGACTGATCCACTGACCAACGATGGGATACCCCGTATTCGGCCAGCGCGGAACCGATTACCGACGACGCGTGATCCAGACTTGCGTGTTTATATTTCGTATCACGGAAGCTGACGAGCATATTCTTAAACACTTCGGGCGGATTCGCCTTAAACGCCGTCATGGCCCGCACGAACGCCTTACGCGCCTCTTCCTTTTCCCATCGCTCCTTAACATCGAGCAGGGCACCTAGTTTCGCGACATCGAATTTATCATCCGAAGCCGCGCGACTAATGATCGCCATCAGCGACTGAGCGTCTGATTCCGCCTTGACTGCGATTTCCTTGGCCATTACTTCCTCCCGCGGTCGTCGTCCATAATCCCGAGTTCGATGAGCGTGTGGATGAACGCCCGCTGCGGGATCGTTTTCTTATTCACGAGATTCGAGATCCGTTTCACTGAGGTATAGAGTTCCTCGGCTACGGCCTGCTGACCTCCGCGGTCGGCGCAGTATTTTCTGAGTCTGGCGATTTCCCTGTCGTTGAGTTTCCTTCGTTTCATGGTGAGCCTCCAATCGGAGTATATATTAGTTCCTGGTCTATGTCAATACTTATATCTTGACTTATTTCATCATCCAAGGTAGACTATCTCATGGATAAATTTATGCGCGACCATGAAATCCTTAAACGCCTGCGCCAGCTTCCCGGTTTCTGCAAGACCTGCGGCCGCCGTCCTTGCCCGCGTCATAATCTCCCATCACGAGAACGCTGGCGCGAACCTGGATGGTTAGAATCGTTCTAAACTCACGCGAACGAAACATCCATGGTTTCCTGCTTGGGTTTCTCGGCGTAGGGAATCTTTACTCCCCGATTTCGCGTAGCGCCGAACTTTATACCGCCATTCGTAACAACGGCCCCAGGAATACGCTTCAGCGTTCTGGCCCAGTTCGTCGCCCATGGCGACCCCTTTAACAACCGCCCGACGCCTGTATGATTCGACGCGATTATCAGCATATCCTCGTCGGGACGAATACCGTACAGACCCAGGGCCTGTCGCGCTAACTCTGAGTCTATTCTACCGTCTGCTTCTCGGCAGGCGTCGATGAGTTCAGCTATTGAAACCTCACGCGACCCGAATTTTATAATCGACTCTTGGATGTGGGCGAGGCACTTCATCTCGTCGGTTTCTCCGATTTCAGCCTGCTGATCCGACCAGTCCTGTTTCGATATCCAGGCTTCGGCGTTCTCATTGGAAATCACTGAATCCGACGCTAGGGAGTAGGCCCCGGCCAGCAACGCTCCTAGCTGATCGCCGGAACCCTGGTCGCCTAGCGTGTCGGCTATCGCCTTGGAGAATACTTCCGCGTTCTTACGAATCGTGGGAATCATTTTAATCGAGCGGGCAAGAAACCTCGACGAGTAATCCATCGTGATCGCGCTGGCCGCTTTAGCTAGGGCCGCGAATCTCACTTTGTCACCGTCCTTGATTATCGCCAGCGGGGTAATCCTGCGTTCGTCGGCGCGTTTCGTGACGCCATAGGATACCGACGAGAACAGAAACGAGGACCGGACATACCACAGCGATACGGTCCCACCGGGTGAACCCTTGCGAATCGGTGGGCTGTCATCGGTTGACGCCGCGCGGGCGAGTTCTAGGACAGAATCCATACGCATCCTGCCGCGGTCACTCTGCGCCTCGGCTTCGTCGAATATCACAGGGCGCGCGTCTGAGTTTATTGACTGGCGCAGGCTGGCCTCGGTGCTGTCGTGTTGCGTCCTGATGGCGATGGAGCCCAAGAGTTTAGAGATTATTTCTGAGAAAATCCACGACTTCCCCGCTGAAGGCGAAGCCGTGATCCAAACATGCGGCCGCCAGCGGAGCGCCCCGCAGATCGGAGCGATAGCCAGCCAGCCGGCGAGGTACTTGGAATAAATCGGACGCTCCCAGGCGATGAGGTTGCAGATTTCCGCGAGTTTCGACGCCTCCGATTTCGGGAGCGGGTTCTCGTTCTCTATCCGTAGTGGGATGGCCGACTCGTAGATATACCGACCTCCCCCGGTGAGCCGCGAATCTTCGCCGTCCACGATCAGGCGGTCGCCTAGGTGTAGGACAGGTTTCTCCGAGTCCCACCAGGCACCGCGCCCGCGAATCCGCGACTGGTCGTAGATTCCGAACGCTTGCTGCTTGCGGATTAGGTCGTCTTGGGCAGCACGCCAGTTAACGCCCTGCTTGGAACCGTAGTTTGTCTCCCAGTGCGTGAGGGGGGCGAGTTCGATGAGGTGCCCCTCGACATGCTGATTCGAGCGGAGCGCGACGACCTGACCTGACGCGGCCGGGAGGTAATAATACACGCCGCGGTCATGGCCGAGTAGCTGATAGTGAACGGTATCCGTATCTAAATTAATATCAGTCTCTGATTTTCCCATCGAGTATATCCATGGTGTCTTGAACCGAACGCGATATCCCGGCGAACCCGCCAAGACGGCGAACGGTTGCGATGAATTTTACCTGCTCAGGCCGCGCGCGGCCGCGGGACGACTTGAATTCTACGGCTGCGAATACGCCTGATTTCGTTAGGCCGATGCAGTCCGACGAACCGACGCAGAGCCCGGCGTGGAGCAGGCGGGCGTTCTTCAGCGTTACGGTTCCGTCCGGCAGGCGGTTGAAATACACTCCTACCCACGCCTTCGCGGTGTTGTTCCTCCAGAGACGATGGCCCGCCACTGAGGCGGCGACCATGGATTCTCGCATTACTTCTGTTTCTGTCAAGGTTTCCCCCTGCGGGCGTTGAATAGATGCCAAGCCCAACCGGGCTTATGACCCAACTGTTTACCAAGCAACTGCAACTCCGGTAGCGTCCGCGCCCTCCCGATTCGCATTTTCAGTTCACGGCGCTGGCGTTCAGCTTCGATGTTCACTTCAATAAGTTCGCCTTCGACTTCGTTTATCTTCCGGCCATCTCCGGTGACGAGTTCCGCGCCACAGTACCGACATTTATCGGGCCGACCGAACTGAGCGCCGGAACACTCAGGGCATAGGATAACAGCAGGCACCATATCTCCCGATCCGCTGCGGCGTTTCCGTTTAGAGTCTAGGCTCCACTCCCGTTTGTCGCAGGGAAACCCATGATTCCCGCGGCCGGATAGATTTCCAGCCATGTCGATGATAGTGGCGTATTCCTTCCCAGGCGCGAGGCGCAGGGCGCGGCCGCAGAACTGGAGCCACAGCGTCAGAGATTGAGTCGGGCGCAGATCGAGGACGGCCTCGACGGCAGGGACATCGACGCCTTCTGAGAACAGATCGACATTCGATAGGACCTTGGTATCGCCACGGACGAAAGATTCCATGGCGGCGATTCGCTCGGCCTTGGGAGTCTCGCCGTCTACATGCCGCGCAGGGATTCCGGCGTCGTTAAACGCCAGGGCGATGCGCTTGGAGTGTTTGATATTCACACCGCGAACGATGGCCCGGCGGCCTGGCGTGAGCCGCTGATACTCACGGACGGCGTTTCCGGTTATCGTAGGAACATCAGCGGCTTCGGCCAGGGCTTCGCGCGCGTAGTCGCCCATGCGAATCGGGATGCCGTCGGCCACGACACCCTTGGGTGCGTAGATGCGGTAGTCGGAGAGGTAGCCGTTGTCGATGAGCCAGCGAACCGACGGACCGTGTATGATTTTCTGGAAGTGTTCGCCTAGGCCACGACCATCGAGGCGAGCCGGGGTTGCCGTGAGCCCGACATGGAACGCGCGAGGGAACTCTGAGAAGATGGAGCCCCATCCTTTCGACACGGCGTGATGGCACTCATCGCTTACGATCAGCCCAGGCGCGGGCAGGCGACTCATGCGGCGTATCAGCGTGTTTACCGAGCAGAGTTGGACGCGCGCGGATTTCCTCGGCGTGTAGCCGGCGGCTATGATTCCGAATTCGATGCCGGATTTCTCGAAGGTGATAGCGGATTGCCTGATAAGTTCATTTCGGTGCATGACGAACCACGACTGAATTCCGCGCGCGGCTGCTGTTTTTATCATCATGGCGGTGAGGGCAGTTTTGCCGCTGCCCGTAGGGGATTCTATGATTAGCGAACGGCACCCCTGCGCCATCTCCGTCCGGGCGGCATCGAGAAGTTCTGACTGGTACGGTCTGAGGATCATATCGAGCCCGCGCCGCCCTGCCTGGACGAGCGTGACCAAGACCGAGCGGGCGACGCGGGGAAGGTGGTGATGATCTTGGTCACGGACTAATATTACCGAGATATTGCGGAGATGTCAAGAAATTATGAACGGGTCAGGGCAAAAAAAAGACGGCTAGAATAGCTTCCCCTGCGCCTGCTCGTTTTTCACTCGCCGTTCGGCCATATTTGCATACTCCGGGTTTAATTCGGTCCCTATGAAATTCCTGCTGTACCGCGCAGCAACGAGAGCAGTTGTTCCAGCGCCCGTAAACGGATCAAGCACTACCCCCCCCTGTGGCGATCCGGCAAGAACACACGGTGTAATCAGTTTCGGCGGAAAGGTGGCGAAATGGGCCTCTGAGAATGGTTCCGATGTGACGGTCCAAACGCTCTTTTTGTTTGCGCCTAATGGATTGCAAGAAACTTTTTCCATTGAGCCGTTTGAAGGGCCGTCCTCGCCGTACGCCCCTCGACCCTTTCCTCCATATGTTTTCCCGATAATATGCATCTTAAAAAGCATTGATTCCCCGAGAGGTGTCCTGATAGCATCCTGGTCATAATAGTAGTCTCTCGACTTCGCCAGTAAGAAAATATATTC
>Ga0100403_1003377_pt1 | contig 11898 bp, 14 predicted proteins | sample CryGeymet201501t_FD_83663 | JGI IMG/M metagenome (GOLD analysis project Ga0100403, IMG submission 83663) | Groundwater microbial communities from Crystal Geyser aquifers in Utah, USA - Crystal Geyser metaG 2015-01t | ecosystem: Environmental > Aquatic > Deep subsurface > Groundwater | place...
ATGTTGCCGATATTGACGCTCAACTTCAAAAATCAAAAGATATTGTTATTGAAAAGTTACAAGCAATGGCGAAACAAGTAAAAACCGAGAAAGAACTTATTGATGTTGCCACCGCTTCTTCAGGCAGTGCCGAAATAGGTCAAATGATCGGAAATATGTACCATATTCTTGGTAAAAATGGACACCTTACCCTAGAATTTGACTTACTTTCAGAGAAGATTACAAGTGAAGTCATCCCCGGATATCGCTTTTCAGGCGGATATGCCGCTGATTGGATGATAACAGACTCAATACGAAAAGAATGTAGTCTTTCAGATATGCTTGTAGTGGTAGCCCACAAAGAGATTAGGGAACTGCAAGACATAAATAATTTAGCACAGATTGTTTCTCAGTCAGGTAAGAGCAAATTTGTTATCATTGCCCGAAAGTTCAGCAAAGACATTCTCAACTCTATTTATGAGAACGCTTTTAAGAAAATTCCTTTTACTATTATCGGAGTACGAGCGCCCGGACGTTCCGAAGAAGCATATCAAGACATGGCGGTATTCACCGGAGGAAAGTATTTCTCCGAACAAGATGACTTATCTAAGGCAAAAAAAGAAGACTTCGGACACGTTGATAAGATAGATTTAACCGACGACACCTGCGTCCTTATTGGCGGAAAAGGCAAGGAAGCAGACATCAAAAAACGACAAAAAGAAGTATCAGCCGATGCAGAAGCGCAAAAAATGCACCAATTTAAAAATGACCGGTATGAAAGACTATCATCGCTTTCAGGCGGGGTTGGTATAATAAAAATAGGCGCACCTACCGATGACGAGCGAAATTGGCTCAAATATAAGATAGAGGATGCGAAATACGCCACCAAATGGGCGTTTAAGGAGGGAGTAGTCCCAGGTGGTGGACAAGCATACAAAGAAATCGCGAAATCTTTACCAGAAAATGATATACTTAAAGAAGCACTATTAGCCCCATATCAGAAACTGGTAGATAATAGCGGAGGTAAGTTTACGGTAAACAAAAACATCATTGACCCCGTAAAGGTTGAAATCGCTGCTTTGGAGTATGCAGTATCGGCAGTATCAAAGCTCATTCGGATAGGAGGTTGTGTGGCCTATAAATCGCAACCCTCAATAGAAGATGCATTTAAATCCATTTTGTCTAAAAATGATGAATAAAAAATTATGATTACACTTGCTTAATAAGCAATAAACTATATATGGCAAGACCTACCAATTTTAATCCCGCATATTCAAAGGAATTGATTAAGTTCTTTGATATTGAGCCGTTTAGAAAAGAAATTACCGAAAGCACCAAAGAATACTTTGAGAATGGCACAATTAAAAAAGAAAATGAAAAATATCAATATGTGGCGAATAAACTACCCACACTATTTAGGTTTTCCCAAAAGATAGGTGTTGTGTACTCAACCGTATGGCGTTGGGCAGAAAAAGGAGAATGGAAAGAAGAAGACGGCTTGCCTGAACCACCAGAGGAATTTAAGGAGTTTTGCAATGCCTATAAGGCGGCAAAAGAAATACAAAAGGAATTTCTTATATCTCTTGGGCTTTCTGGGAGCACTCCACCATCTTCATATATTTTCACAGCAAAGAATGTTACTGACATGAGAGATAAAACAGAAACTGCCGTTACCATTAGCTCCATAGGTAAAATCTTAGACGACCTTGAACATGATGGACAAGAGACTCAAAAATAAAGAGTGGCGGATGAGCCACTTATACAAAATAAAAAACAAGAAAAAAAAGCTTGTAACTTTTGTAAAAAATAAAGCACAGCAACATTTTGAGGAAAACAGACATACAAGAAATATAATCTTGAAATCAAGACAACTTGGGTTTTCGACATTTGAGGCTATTGATACTCTGGATGACGTTTTGTTTAATAGAAACTTTGACGGATTATTTATTGCTCACACACTAGAAGATGCAAAAGACATCTTTGATAATAAGTTTTCGTTAGCATGGGAGAACTTTCCGCTGAAGCATCTGTATTTGTCCGATATGGATAGCGCAAGAAAGCTCAAGGTTGGTTTTGGAGACGAGAGCTATTCTTCTGTTTCAGTATCAACATCCGGTCGTTCCGGCACATTTTCAAGGTTGCATATTACCGAACTAGCAAAACTGGCAAAGACATACCCCGATAGAGCAAAGGAGGTGATAGAGGGTTCTATTCCTGCTGTGCCGACAGATGGACGAGTTGATATCGAAAGTACAGCGGACGGCTCGGACGGACTGTATTATGACTTATTCTGGGAGGCGTGGGAGAGAGGCGAGCCAAAATACCAAACACAATTCAAAGTACATTTTTATAATTGGCAATGGGACGAAGAAATTGAAACAACAGCAATCATTACTGACTTACCTAAGGAGTTTTTAGAATATCAAAAAAGATATAATTTGACTGATAAAGAGATTTCGTATTACTTCCTAAAGTTTCAATCTTTGGGGCAAAACGAACGTAACTGGTCTACCATGTGGAAAGAATACCCCACTACACCAGAAGAGGCCTTTGCCGGCTCTGGTGCTAAATTATTTGATTTAGAAATATTAGGCAGACAAGAAGTAAAAACACCGATTGAGCAGTATGGTAACTTTCGTATTTATGAGCCATACCACCTTGGACACGCCTATGGTATGGGGTGTGATGTGGCAGAGGGAATTGGCAGGGATAGCTCAACAATTGCTTTATGGGATTTCAGCCCTATTAAACCGCAGATTGTCGCAGAATATGCTAACAATGAAATAGAGCCTGATATGTTTGCATATGAAATTAAAAATCTTGCGGAGAAATATCAATATCCTTTGGTTGCTGTTGAGCGTAATAATCACGGGCATACAACACTCTCCAAGTTATCAGAGATATATCCCGACAGACATATCTACAAAGACGGCAAAGATAAAATGGGGTGGCAGACTAATTTGGTATCAAAACCGGCAATGATGTATGATATAAATACTGCTGTGAATGAAGAGCTGGTAGATATTTTCAGTCGCAATATTCTCGGAGAAATGAGGCGATATGATAAAAATGATTTAAGAATATTGAAAGGCACAGAGGAAACACAGCATTTTGATTTACTTATGGCGTGTGCTATAGGATTTCAGATGAAAGACCACGCAAAAGCACCAAGACAAAGCAGACCTAAACCAAAAGGACAATCGGTCCGTAGAGGCACCGGACTCCGCGCAACATAATATGGAATGGCAAAAAACACAAATAATAATACCCGATGATGACTACGATGAAGACGATGAAATTGACGAGCGTTTGAGAAAACAAAAGAAATCTAAAGTCAATAGGGGTAATAATATACATGGAACATAATATGCAACAATCTACAAAAGTAGAAATTGAATTTCCACCGAATTATAAAGAATTATGCGAGGTCTTTGATATTAAAGACAGTAAAACGATAGTTTTCACGTGGGGCGATACTCTCTATAATCCTTTCAACATTCCAATCTCTCAAGACTTGCTTGTCCACGAACAGACACACACAAGACAGCAACAATCACTCATTAAAGATTACGAGACTCTACAAAAAGGCGCGCGTTTGTGGTATAATAAATACATAAAAGATAAAGATTTTCGGCTCGACCAAGAAATTGCTGCTTATAGAAACCAATACAAGTTTTTTACGGAAGTGGTTAAAGACAGAAATAAGCAAGCAAAATTTCTGTGGGAAATTGCACGTCATTTATCAAGCGAAATGTACGGGAATATAATTGAACACTCCGAAGCAATGCAAAAAATTAGAAATTATAAATAAATATGGCAGAAAAAAAAGAAGAAAAAACAACTATTCTTTCACAGTCAGATGAAATCAATCGTGAAAAAGCTCGGTTGATTACAATGGTGCAAGCCGACAAAGAACGCCGTGACCAATCAACTAGCTTTTTCCGTAATGAAAATCTCGCTACCTATACCGAAGCAAGTATTGGACAATTTATAGGGTACAGAGCAAAGCCCGACTGGAAAAAGGACTATCAATACAATGTCTTTGACCCTATTACCCGAGACAAGACAATGGCAATTCTTTCAAAATCAGCAGGACTTTATGAGGCACAATTTTTCAATACTAACAAACGCCTTGCCAAACATTCAGAACTCATTACGACTGTATTAAGTGGCTTTTACCAAGACTCTACTCGCAGATTAAATGAGAAAGAGCAAAACAAGCTCACAATGCTTGCCGCGCTCATTACTCCCAAAGCTATTTGGTTTGAAGGTTGGAGAAATCAGAAGCGAACTATCCGGGAAATTGTTGAGCGTGATGAGAATGGAGATGTTTCAAAAACAAAACCAAAGAAGATTCCTCACTACAACGGACCGTGGGGAGAGTTAGTACCTGTTCTTGACTTCATCCCCGGTTCTCTAAAAATCCGCAATATGCAGGAACAGCCTCGTGTATCGTGGGTAACGAGGATCCAGAAAGAAGAATTTGACCGACTTTATCCCACATCACGCTATCCCGAAGCCGCCAAAGTGCGAACCTATGGAGAGCTTTTACAAGCTGATTTAGTGAAATATACCGTCCGTGATGATTTACAGAACGATGAGGTAGAGCTTATCCGTGTCTTTGAGAAATGGGATGATAGATATTCAATTATCGCCAATGGAATAATGCTCAATAAGCCCAATAGCCCCATGCCCTTCGCTCACAAGGATTTTCCTTTCGTCTGGGGTGGTTTTGAGGAACTGTATCCTTGGTTTATTTATGATATGCCTCTTACAATAAAACTCCTTGATATGCAGGATATGAGTAATGAAGTGCTTAATCTCACGCTTGATATGGTATGGAGAGCATTGAATGAAGTTATCTTAACCAAAAACGGCGATGAAATAAACGATGACGAACTATATGGAGGGGGAATGATACCGGTTGATGATCCGCAGAACTTTCAAAAACTTGATTTCGGTTCTTCCTTTGCTTTTCAAAGTGCGTCAGCAATGATAGACCGAGCTCGCAGAAGCATTGAAAGTGGCTCTCTTGACGCACCAACATCAGGACAGTCTGGTTCGCGCCAGATTACCGCCAGAGAAGCTCTTATCGCTCGTGAGGCGGCGTTAGAGATAACAACGCTCTTCTTACAGAATATGGAGAATATGGAGCGAGATAAGGCAATTTTGCGCGTCAAGAACCAAATTGACCGCTACCAACGCCCTATTGAATGGGAAAAGCGTATAGGGGAAGATTTAACGGAAGAAGCAATAGCTATGTTTCGGGAGATTTCAGTGCGAGATGCACGGCTTTCAGGAGGGAAACGAGGAAAGGTGAATATAAATATCACCCAAAATCCTCGCCAAAAAGCAGACCTTGAAGCTGAGAATGAAGCTAATGACAAGGAACTAAGTGAAACGATTGACATTACCCCAGAGTTTATCCGTGATATTACCTTTGACGTTGAAGTGGTTGCAAACTCATCCGTTAAAAAGACACGCAATCAAGAAGTACAGGAAGCCCGAGCGTTCATGGGCGATGCGGTTCAAATGCCACAGATATTTAATGTAGAAGAAGCGGCACGAGATTATGTTAAAAAACTTGGCAAGAATGTAGACGAAGCATTGGTAAAGAAGTCAGGCGACCCAATGGAAGAAATGCTGGCACAGTTAGGCGGGGGCGGTGAAGAAAAAACGCCCAACATTCAAGAACAAAGTGTTGATGAGTTATTGAATATGCAACAATGAGAAATTTATTCATAAACATCCTGTTCCGCTTGTTGGGGAATACCACTACCCGAATCCACGACATCCCCTATCTATTCGGAGCATCTACCGCAACACATGCCCTAAGAGTACGCAAGTGGGAAAAAGCCCTTGCAATGATATGGAAGAATAAGGACTTTTTGGATTTTCTTTTTTATCAATCAGAAAGTGATAAAGAATCTGCGTGGAAAGGAAAACTGGATAAACGATTAGTACAAGGGGCAAGAATTAGAACACTTTTTATAATTCATTCAGCACATCGAGCAAATGAAGAAATACTGAGAAGCAAAAGGTCGAGTGCGGAGGAAGTATCCGAAGCAACAAAAAACATTAACAAATTAACAAAAATATATACCAAAATTGTGGATGTAAATAAATAGTTTTGTTTACATGATATAATTATGGTATAATAAATATATGAAAAGAATTACAGTATCAAGTGTTCGCGCGAAAGAGCGCGAAAAAGGAGAAAAACTTCTCGCGGAAGAGAAGAAAGCAAAGAAGATAGTAAAAGAAGATAGTAAAAGAAAAAAAAGAATTAAGTGCGGTAAAAAAAGCGAAGATAGTAGTAAAAAATAGTATGAGAAAAGGAACAATTAAAGTAATAAACGGAAGAAACATTACTACAATTCAGGAAACTCTGGATGGTATGATTAAGTCATACACGCCAGAAGGGTGGAAAAAAGAACTTGCCCGCAGAGCCGAAAAGGAAGCCAAACAAGATATAGAAACACAAGTAACGGATGAAACGCAAGCTGATGAGATTAGCGCAAAAAATGATTCCAAACCCAAAGTAACGCCTAAGGCTAGGAAAAACGCAGGGAAAAAAACTCTGCGGATGACCTAATTTTAGATGATACTGAGGAAGAGGAGTAGCAATCCTATCGAGGGACTCGTCATCCCTTCGTAAAAATAATTAAGTCGTTAATAAGGATATATGGAAGAAGAAAAAGACGTAAAGGAATTCGTCACACCCACTGAATCTGAAGAGGATGTCGAAACCCTTAAAGATGAAGGTGATGATAAGTCTAAAAATTTCGCTGAATTACGAAAACAGCTCAAAGAAGCACAGGAAGAGCGAGACAGATATAAAGCTCTTACGGAGAAACCGGAAGAAAGTCGTACGCTAGCCGATAAGCCGAAAATAGAGAAGCCAAAAGAAGAAGGCGATCCTCTATTTAGTCGGGACTTAAAAGACGCTACCTACGAATGGAATAAAACCAATAAGGTTTCTAACGAAGAGTGGCAAGCAATCAAATCTAAGGTATCATTGACCGGTGAGGAAACTCGCAGTCAGATACTTGATAAGATTACTGAAGCCTATCAATCACTTCCTTCTATTCGTCAAAAGCGAGAACAGGATCTTATAAATAAAGCTAAACAAGAAGCTATGAGACAAATGAGCGACGATGAGCTAGATATTGGAGGAGGCGGCGATGTCTCTCTAGGAGGCGAAAACACCCCCAAAATAGACAAAAAAACACGAATGTGGGCAAAAGCGATGGGAATGACTGATGAGCAAATAGCCAAGGTTGATACCAACGAAAACCCAAACGAGTGGAAAGTCCTTTCCGACAAATAGTTTCGTATACAGCGACAACTTAATATGGCAAAAGGAGACATTTCCGTAGTAGGAGGTGCATCTGTTACGCCCGTGTTGCAGTTCAATGTCGATGACTTGGACACATCAACACTCGTAAGTAACATCAAGCCAGGAGAGCCGTGCAAAAGGTCTACGGACTTTGCGACACTGCTTCTTACCGGTGAACCTACCTATACTACGACAGTAGCGACCTTTATCGGAATCGCTACTTCTGAAGGCACAGCTACCGATACAGCCGATGGAACTGTAGATATTGCTACGGTTGTTCCCTATATCACGCGCTTGCGTGCGAAGGCGACAACCCCCGCAAATATCGATACGGCGGCTAAACTCTTGGCTTTCAACTTCAATGCGGTAAGTTTTGATGGTATTTCGGCTTTGACCGGAAGCACTGTCACGACACCGTATACGATTGATGAAGACCAAACAGATGACCCAAATGACACAGGTCTTGTTATTTTGGATGGGGATATTAGCAAAGGAACGTTGGACGTATTCGTGAAGCCCCTGAGTACGCTCTTCGGTAATTCAGTATAATATGGCAGGATTAACATCAGGCGCCAACAGTAGCGTCACAAAAACCGCGCTGGATTCCGTATTTTACCAAAGATACGCTCCAACGCCGGGACCCCAATTCACAAACGCGCGCGACAATATGGTCTTCCAGCAAGACTCTACTGACCGTGCGGCTGTGATCATGGAAGTGTTTAAGGGTGTCGGACTCTGGGAAGACACACCTGAACAAGCAGAATACAAGGGTGATACACCTTTAGTAAACGACCAGATTACCTTTACGGTAGCCAAGTTTACCAAGAAGTTCCACATCACCGAGGAAATGATTGAAGATGACCAGCACTCTGTTGTACGTAAAGCAATCGCTCAGATGGGATTGAAGGCAGGTGTAACCCAGAATAAGACAGCAATAGGTACATACCGAAATGCAGACGGCACAACACTCACATCAGATGGAGTGGCATTGCTTTCCGCGTCTCACACGAATATTGCAGGCGACACCATTGATAACACTATCTCTGGCGCGTTTGCGGTTTCAACCCTTGAAGAAGGTATCAATTTGCTCGTAGAGCAGAAAGACCAAGCAGGAGACATAATCGGACATGAAGCAAAGACGCTTCTAGTCCCACCGGCACTCTTTAAGGAAGCAGTAGAAATTACAGAATCCACACTTGAGGCAAACACGACTGATAACCAAAAGAACGTATTTTCAGCAAAATACGGAATTAGAGTTGTTCAGTCGCAATATCTCGGTGCGGCGGCGGGAGACGGTGGCGCAGATGACCACTGGTTCTTGATGGGTGAATTTCACTCTGTAATGAGATGGGTAAGAGTACCTGTCCAAACCCGACTTCTTGATGGTTCATATCAAGAAAATGGTGACTCTGTATATCGTGGACGATTTAGAGAGGTATACGGAGCGGTGTCTTACGAAGCACTCGCAGGATATGAAGGAGCGTAGTAACAATTATTAGCAGTTGAATTTGGGTTCGGTTGAGGGCGTTATGACCTTCAACCAACCCAATATTCAACAAAACTAGCATACTAACCAATATGAAAAAAATTACAAATTTGGTGTCACTGGTGTCGCTAGTAATAGCTATTATCGCACTCTTCACACCAGTCGCTGTCAAAAATTTGGACTTAGGTGGTTCCACATCAGATGTATGGAGCGCCGCAAGTTTCCAAATCAGCGGCACAGAAGTTATTAGTTCTTCACGAGGATTGTCGGTAACGACAATTTCAGGAACAACAGGGACGCTATCGAGCACACTTGCTGTTTCAGGCGCGTCTTCTCTTGAAACCTTGACACAAGGTGGAGGAGTACACGCGACAACCTCGGCTGTTACTATGTCGGCATATACGCTTGTAGCTTCGGAGATGGACACGGAAAATGTATTCGAGTGGGAAAATAATCTTGACATCACTCTTACATTACCCGCAACATCAACGTTGTCAGCAATCGTTCCCAATTCGGGAGATGTGCGACAGTATTACTTCCAAAACGCTTCAACAACTGCGGCGGCAACGATTACATTCGCGGCCGGAACAGGAATTGACTTGCAGTATGCGGAAGCAACAGGAGGAGACCTTGTCCTAAATGGATTGGACTGGGCAAAACTGACTTTCATCAGACAATCAAATACGGATATAACCATTATCTTTGATGAAATGACAGAAGCAGACTAGCTAGTGACTTTACTCTGGGGGAATTTTCCCCTAGAGATAAGGTCGGTAGTTTAATAAATTAAATTATAAATATGAAATTAAAAGATTACATAATTTTATCAATACTCGGCGGGGCGATCATATTCTCCTCATTATGGTCTGTTAAGGAAGAAAAGACTCTTGAAGGTATTAGCGACTCATCGTGTACCATTACGCATACCACAACAGCTATTGGAAATGAATTAGCCACGACAGCACTTGCAAGCGCCCCCAATCGCGCATGGGCGGTAATAGAGCAACCGGTAAACGCCACAAACACCGTATCAGTCAATCTTGGCGGAACAGCAGTATCGGGAGCTGGATATATCCTCTTGGATATTGCCACAAGCACAGGGAGTGCCGACCGTCTTACATTTGGCCTTAATGCAGAATTACCATACGCGGGAGCGGTATCAGTCATTACAAATGTAGGTTCTTCAACAATACGAACCACACAATGCTTATATTAAAATGCCCATGCAACGAGAAAAATTACTTGAAGCGTTAAAAAAACAAGTTACTCTTGAAGTATCTCGTCAGGTGTTTAAGATGTTGCAAACACACCAAGGAACAATCTCAAAGATTAAGAAAGGGGAAAAAGGGGAAAAGGGAGACAGAGGTGACAATGGACAGGACGGGCAAGGACTCCCAGGAAGAGATGCAGAGCCAATCACTGAAGCACAGATACTTGTTGCGGTTACAAACATCCTTGAACAAAATCCGCAAATACTTTCACAAGCGGGAGAAGATATTGTAAAGGCAATCAATAATCTTCCTATTACGCCAGACAAGCAGATAGACGCGCGACATATTAAAGGACTTCCACAAGCATCAGTAGCATTGGGGAGTATTCATCGGGGCGGATTGAAGATAATTTGGAACCAAAAATTGCAAGGAGATGTGGACGGAGTGAATACTGTCTTTACCCTCCCAGCCACACAGCCAGACCCGAAAGACGATAAGTTTATTGTATCGGTGCGAGGAGTCCTTAAGACGGCAGACGCGGGCGATTTCACTACATCAAATAGCAATAGGACATTGACCTTTACATCAGCCCCTCCAAACGGAAGCGACTCGCCAAGAATTATTATTTATCACGGAAAATAACTATGAGAAAAATTAGACCAAAAGTATACGACGATTGTGTCCCTAGCGTTGAAAGAAGTTTAACGCAAAAAGAGCATTACCCTCATTTCAGTATCAATATTGACCATTTGCCCGAAGCAAAAAAATGGGAGATAGGAAATACCTATTATGTAACACTTGAATTGAAACAAACTAGTATTGAGATTAACAAACGCGAAGACAAAGAAAGCGGTTATGTTGGTTTTGATATTACCGCTATTGAAGCAGAGGGAAGCAGAATAAAAAAGGGCAAGAAGTATGACTTGCCAGATAAAGATTAAATAAAATGTCAGTAACACTCGCAAACATTTTAACAGATTCAAACGAACGAGTACGCAACAGTACTACCGGCAGTCTTGATAATGCCAAACGAACGCGGGGTATAAACCGTACGCTTGAGGACTTGCAGGATTTTGCCGATTGGGACTTCACCAAAAGAGCCAAGACATTTTACTTCATAGATGATGTCAGCGAGTATTCTTTGGAAAATTATGTCGGGGCTACTTGCCAAGACAATGACGGGGCTACTTCTATTCCCGATTTTAAGAGTCCGTATGACCTACGAACAGAGGAAGCACACAGACCATTTAGATACAGAGATGTCAAGGAAGTGCGACACGATATACGATACAACAAAAGTGTAAACGAATACGGAGTAGACGGCGACTTACTTGTAGTCAATTATCCACGCCAAACATCAGCGCAACTTCATAACTGCGACTCTTTAACGGCGAATGGAACGTGGACGGCTTCAGGAGATGCCACAAACTTAACTGCGGACGATGTGGAGTTTAAAGAGGGTTCGGCTTCTCTTAATTTTGATGTATCCGCAGGCACTTCTTTGATACTGACAAACTCAACTCTTGCCTCAAAAGATTTAGAGGAATTACAAAATAAGAGTCATTTCATATTATGGGTATATTTACCAACGATAACAAACTTCACTTCCATTGCGTTGCGTTGGGGTTCTTCCGCTTCCGCATATTGGGAAAAGACTGAAACCGTACCCGCAGGTAGTCAAGATCTTGTCGTGGGTTGGAACCGTTTTGCTTTTCGTTGGGCGGATGCAACCGAAACAGGAAGTCCTGATGTTACGGCGGTTAATTACACGCGGATAGCAATAACTTACTCCGCCTCAACAACCGATACTGATTTCAGAATTGACGACCTACGAGTAGGAAAAGAAGTGGAAATGACTCTAGATTACTACTCGTTGGCAATGG
>Ga0100403_1003380_pt1 | contig 11895 bp, 10 predicted proteins | sample CryGeymet201501t_FD_83663 | JGI IMG/M metagenome (GOLD analysis project Ga0100403, IMG submission 83663) | Groundwater microbial communities from Crystal Geyser aquifers in Utah, USA - Crystal Geyser metaG 2015-01t | ecosystem: Environmental > Aquatic > Deep subsurface > Groundwater | place...
CGTGCGTAGTCCAGAGATGAGCGTTCCCTTCTTCAGTGCGATCTGATACGACGTTGCCCCCTGCGTCAAGCCCACGAAGTAGGCCACAGCAGTCTCTACATCGATGCCAGCGATGAGTCCCATAATAGGCGCGTACAGCGCGCTGGCTGAATAGCGCTTCATCACGATGGACATCCTCCCGCCCTTGAGCGCTGGGGTAGGGACGTTGATGCCCGTCGCTGCGGCGACGTAGAGCCCAGAGAACCCAACGTTTGATGTCAACGTGTTGAATCCATAGGTGAACTCGTTCGCCCCCGTCATCGGGGGGAGCGTGAAGGCCATGGATACGTTCTTGACGACCTTGCTTCCGTCGAGAATGTTGGTCAGTGCAGTCCAATCTGTGCTTGCCATTTGCCTGTCAGCTCCTACTCGGCCGCCTACGGGGCCGTTTGGTACCCTGTTCTGAGGTAATCGAACAGCGAAATGTGTCCAGCGTCCGCGCTGTTATAGTGCCCGATGCCAAAGTAGAACCCGCCCTTGAGCGCAGGACTGCCGTTCACGATACCCATCGTATCATCCACATAGCAAGGGTCCCAACTTAGCGTTACAGGGTGCATGCCATTAATCCATGACCATGTTGGAACGGCTGGACCACCTCCGCTCCCTAAGGCCGAGTCATACAGGCATTGTAGAATAACCTCTCCATGCGGATTCACACACACGGATAGCCGCAGCTCGTGCCATCCATTAGACGGGCCCTCTAGAAATGAGTCATCGCTCTCGCTCAGATTCCCGCTCCCGCCTATCTTGGTTGGTGCGTTCAGCGGGCCCTTGCGCAATATTATCTTGTGGGGCGTCTCTTCACTCAGACCCAAGATGTAGGCTGGGCTTGAGGCCTGCAGGCCTTGGGCCATGAAGATGCACGGTGTGAACAGACCATGATCGTACTTGCGAATGCAGGCCGAGATGTCACCGCCCTTGCCTACTGGTGTGGGGTTGATGAGCGCCACGTTGGATACCAGCCCCCGGAACCCAACAACGTTGTCTAGTGCCTGGAACCCCAGAACGTTGGATCCATCTGGGGCAGAGAACGCAGCGTTGGCCGAGTACCCATAACGCACCTGAGCATCAGTCAGTGCGCCTCCAGCCAACTCGATGAAGTCTGCTTCAGCCATTTTCAGATACCGAGTGGCGTTACCCACTCCTCCTCGAAGTCCTCCACCGATTCAGGAGCAGCAGAGTCATAGTTCACATATGTCACGATTGGCACTGTGGATGAATCATGGTTCATGTCCCACCCCGCATCAAAGCATTCGTAGTCTACCGTAGCAGTATTGAACTGTGCCACATCAAGATCTGTAGCCGGGGCGAAGACAAGCTTCGAGTTCTCGTTGAAGCCCCATCCGTCTTCAAAGTCCTCGTAGCCCTCCCCGTCAAAGTCAGCGTGCTTCAGGTCCCCGGCTGCAAAGATGGCCTTCCAGAAGTGGTTGTTGTTCCACGAGTGATCGAAGGATTCGTACCCCTGTGTTGCGGCCTCGAACATGGCAAGTTGCAGGTCGGTTAACGCGAACAGTGCCTGCGAATTCTCGTTGCTGGCAAACCCGCACTCGAATCCTTCCCAGGGCAGTTGAGCAAACTCTGCGATCGCTTCTCCACCTAGATCTTGAGCTTCAGTCCAATCTTGGGCTTGTCCTGCTCCAGCCCCAGCGATCTCGTAGGATGGATTTACACCCGCCAAGCTGACAAGCAGGGCTACAACGTCCACGCCAGCGCTGCTCGAGACATAGACGTATACGGTAGCCATTTTAGACTACACCATGGACTGACAATGCATCAGCTCCAAGATCTGTAGCTTCACCGCTACCCGCTAGATTTCCTGTATCTAGCCTGATGGCGTGCACGAAGTACAGAGGACCGGCTTCGGTAGTAGCAATGAGCGCCACGTCGACAGTCCCAAATTGCACTGCGCTTACAGCACGCAGCTCGGTGAACGAGGGGAGCACTTCATATGTTGCTCCACCACCAGGGGAAGAAATGAGGAGCGTGGACACACCGCCTGGAATCGAGATGCGGTATACGCCCTCGTCTCTAGCCACAAGCAATCCATCGGTGTATGACGTTATACTGTACTGACAAGCATGTGAGACAGTCCCTGGTTGAGCTACAGCAACATCATCAGCGAACGTTCCCCCAAAGGCAGCTTGCCAGGTAGCAAGGAGCACAATGTAGGTGAAAGCCGCGTCTGCGTAGACGAGATCGCCATCAGATGTGAAAGACACTGCCCTTGCGTCTGTTACAGTGATGGCTGTGGCATAGTTCCATGTATTGTCAGGCGTGGGATCCATCATTCCAGGTAGGCGGCGAACAACCTGGACACCAATGGCGGTGGCTATTGCTTTGTAGCCGTAGGTCGCATCGCTCCACGTAGCAATGGCACGATTCAGGTCGGATTGCACAGTCCAATTGGAACGAGGTGTTCCGCCCGTAGTCCACTTTGACCAATTCGTGTCAGGGTCCCCCCCATTGGGGTAGTCTAGTGCATGCGTGAACTGCCACCAGGGGTAATTGGCGTTGTACGAGATGTCAAATGACCCTCCAATAGGAACGTTGCTGGCTGAGTTGTGGAACACATTGACACCGTCAGACGCAAAGTCGATCATCACCAGCGAGCCCTTGCTAGCCGTGGTTCCGTCGTACAGCTGAGCGTAGATTGCTCCAGTGTCAACGTCGAGCCCAGCGTTGGCGATGACGGTGGTAGCAGACACGCCGGGCAAAATGTAGTCCGTGTGAGTCCCAATTTGCGAGTTCTTGAACCGCATCCAGAGCTTCTCGGTCTCTGTGTCGATGATCACCAACTCCTTCTGGGTCCATACCAACAGCGCCTTCTCCGGGAAGTCAGCACGACTGCCACGATCAACACTGGCGGCACGGAGCGCCCAAGTCGGGCGCGTCACGTAGGTTCCGCTGTTGAGTGTGATCTCTACGTCTACAGACGGGGCGCAGTTTGCTCCTGATGGGTAAGATCCGTCGTATTGGCTCAGCAATGCGCCGACGTACAAGCATGACTTCCTGAGTCTCTTGCTTGATGTGTACGTTCCCCCTGAGACCCATCCAGCACCTTGTCCTCGATCATAGTAAACGGTGTAGAGGTTCCCTACCCGGGTGATCTTGAGCTTCGGGTTTGCACCCACAGACACCCCGGCTGCAATAGATGTGGATGCGTCGCTGCGATCATCTCCGCGGTGCCAGCTGAAGTTACAATTCCCAGATGAAAGACGCTCGCAGTGGACGCTAATCACCTGGCCCTGACCACCGAACACGATCAGGTGAATCGGAACATAAATGTAGTAACTGGCCCCCGTCAGATTCAGGATACTGAGTTCTACATCAAAGTCCCCCTGAAGTTGCCCGTGAAACGCAGTGGACAGAGCCTGAGTTGTCTTGAACGTACCTTGCGAAGGAGAGGACATTCGAGCGCGCCCTTCTGCCACAATGGATACGTCATTTCTGAGCGGATCATACGCCATGGCATAGTAAGCGTTGATCAGATTCGGGATGGCCTTCATCCTCTCTGCCATATCAATGGTGGCCCACGAGTTGTGTCTGACACCGCCCGCGATTGTGCCGAAGTCACCCCATGCCGTGCGCACGCCGTCCCTGTACCAGTACCCGTCCCTTGCGCCTCCAGAGAACAAACTGGATGTTGGATTGCCCCACTTGCCAAGAGATACATCATAAAGCTTGGATCCAATTACGCTACCAGCAGCAGCAGTCAGGTAGTAACGGCCATCAGCATCCAGCGCTCCCGGTCTGTATTTGGGTGCCATTGTTAGATCTGTACCCCGCTCTCGTCCATGTCATAGATCGTAACGGCCCCAGGGATGGCCCACTCATGTGGAAGCAGGGTCACCGACGCACGAATGTCGTTCAAGAGCAAGCAGTCCACGTCATGCGAGATGCGGCGTACACCAGCTGCGCTCTTGATGGCCTCGAACAGGTCACTCCATGCAATGGTGTAATCAGACGTGCCGTCACTCCCCAGCAGGCGGAACCCGAAGTCGATACCTGGGTTAGGCTGCTTCCCGGAGAGAGATACGGCATAGAAGTCAGCCACAGCCGCTCTGATGTTAGCAGCTACTACCGTCTGTGAGTAATTAGATGCCTTGTAAATCTTTACGGAGTGCGTGACCGTACGAAACACGGCTGGTCTGACATCGTAGGAGAAGAGCATCAACGGGCGCTTCCCACCAGCCTTGCTCAGCTTGTACTCCACAGCTGCGATCTGCGCCACCGTCGGAGCCGCTGCTGCAAATCTACCGGAGATCAGCTTGCTGCCCCTGGCTACAAGGTAGAGCAGACCATAGTCATCATCTACATCAGGGTCTTGCTCCGACGTTACCATGGCTGCACGAGCAATGCCGGAGACAGAGATGGCCGCGTTCTCAAAGTCATCTTCGTCCACGGCTGTGTCTCGCGTGGTGGATGCGATTGGGCCTAGCACCCGAGCTTGGTCCACTGTAGTTCCACTATCAGCCGGGGACGAATCTGACGGGTTGGACACCACCAACGTGGTAGCTTGCCCGAGGTCATCATAGACCGTGTCTTCGATGAGCCATACAGCCCCAGCCGACACCTCACCATTTGTGCCATCACCTGTCTTGTGCTCAGTGGCGATAGGCGCGCCTCGTGCAGGGATGGATCCGTTGATTCCATTTCCGAATAGAATGTGAACCCTGTTTTGATCGTCGAGCTTTGTCACGTAATGCAGACTCTCAGGCCTGGACATCGTCAGCGTACCAGAGATCTGCCTGTCCCATTCCACACCGCTGACGGAGACGACTATGCTACCATCAATGTATGGAGCTTCTGCCAGAATGACCTCTTGGTTGGCATCGCCTGTGCTCTCAAATGATCCGTCATGCACCTCTGCATTTTCTGCTGATACATCTACGTAGCTAGACCCCACAGCTAGCTCGTTTGCGACCATTACACGGTACCTTGGCCCGCCACCGTCTTGCTGAGCCCGGATGCGAAGTCCCTCTAGAATAGGGACCTTCCGCGTCGCCGTGCCAGATGGGACAGACAGGCGCAGCACGATGGTAGCCGCGGTGTACCCTGCCACAATGAATGAATTGGCTCGCCCCAGCCGAATGACAGAGCGCATCTCTGATACCAGAGACCAATAGCTCTGACGGGACCGTTGCTCCATGGTGATGCGCGCTGTATTGATCATGAACCCACAGGCCTCCAGGAGAACGTTCTCGATGAAGTTGGAGCTATGATCTCTCCAATATGGACAGGCTTGCTGCACCAACGTGCGAGCTCGCGTCATCATGTCCTCGTAGTCGAGGGCTGTGGCGTCTAGCATGTCAGGAGGGATGAGAGGCAGTGGCATTGGTCTTTGTTCTCCTAGACTTGCACCGCAGTGCTCTGCACCGTGGAGGAGATTGCATTGCCCCGTGGGTCACGAGGCGATGCATTTGGGATGTCCCACTTCACCAGGACCTCGAGCCGATTAGACGTTGGAAGCTTGGTGAATAGAACATCATACACCGTGATGTCCGGGATGAACGTGTTGAGCCCCATGACCAACAATGCTCTGGCATCTGACTTTGCAGCATCCGTCAGGTTCTGCGTCCTCAACTCATCAATCATCGACCCGTAGCCCAATGCCCACCGCAGTGAGCCCAGAGGCGTCTTGATGAAGTTGTGGACCGCCGTGTGATACCGCGTATACATCATGGCTGTCGCCAGGCCACGAGGGCCACGGGACAGGGGTAGAATCAAGTTTCTTTGCGTGATTGGCGTGTTTGCAGAAGCCATTGGGGTAGATCCTACTTGATTCAGGTTGGATTGGCTAGCTTCTGTAATATCTACAGATACGTCATGCTCGGTGGTTCACCCACTACCTTGTTGGCCTCTCGCCCGACAAGGGGCGCGAGAACATTGTAGATCTGAGCCAGTGACATCTGAACGATGTACATGGCCTGAAGCAGCGGGCCAAGCGGCGGAACAGGCACGTCTGGATTCCATGGCTTGGAGATAACGGAGTGCCCCGGGAGCTCCGGCAGCTCAGTCCCGTTGGCGATGGCGCTCTTCGCAGAGGAGAAGGATTGCGTGGCGTCCTTGTATTGCTGGACAGCCTCCCGCAGCGCAGGGTTGTCAATTTTCTCGATGATTGCGTCGAGAAGCACATCATTGATGGGCTTGATGAACGCCAGCAGGCCAAAGATGTTGAGGGATACCGACTTCACCTCTTCTAGCCCACAGCGCACGTAGGCCTCGAGCTGAGCATCTCCAAGTAGCTGAGCTGAGGATAGCGCAGTTAGATATTCTCCGATCTTTGCGTCCAGTCGTTGCAGTAACGAGTAGACCTCAGTGATGATGTCGATGCAGTAGCTAGCAAGGTCTAGGATGGTGAGGATGTAGGCCATCGGTGGGACGTAGCTCGCCAAGATAGCGATGATCTTCCCCAACGCCTTGAGGCAATCGTAGAGCGGCTGTGGGCTGAGCGAGAGGATGGCCCGCGGGATGGAACGGATGCAGTTGTCAAAGGCCATCATGGCCTCGATGATCTCCATGAACCTGCGGAGCGGTGCCAATGCTACAGCCAGCGTGTCCTGAAACCCAGCAATGAGGTCTCCGATGTCAGGGATTTGATCGAGTGCCCCACTGGCCTTCTCCAAGATACCGAACGCGGGGATCTCAATCGACGGTGGAGTCGGTGGAAGAGGCATCGGCTTGCAGATATCGATTGCTGGCATCGTCGTGGCTCTCTTGGGCCTGTCAGATATGCTTCTTCGTCAGCCCCAAAACACGTCGGCCTTGGGCCTGGACTACAGACCCCAGAATATTGACCAGGCCCATGGCCGACATACGAATTGCCGTGGTGGCTTGGATGAGAACGCTCTTTGATCCCCCATCTGCTCCATCAGCTGCATCAATCACGATGCCAGTGGACGTGCTCTTCTCGATGAGGCGAATCTGCTTCCTCGATGACCCGCCCCTCTCGCTATATACTACACCGATGAAGAAGTCCTCATCCTCCCAAATGATGATGTCCTTGCTTGCCTCCATGACGGACGAGGCTGCATTGATCGTCTCCGGCCCAGGCATCAGCCCCGTGGTAGAGTCCACGCCATATGGACCCGTGAGGTAGATGGCACCAGCCATGGGATCCCCGTGCAAGAAGATGAGGTATACCTGCTGGTTAAGCTTTACAGGGTAATACGATCCCTGACCTACAGCACCAGCCCCGGGCATCCCTGCTGGCTGGCACCAATAGGGAGTCTCATCGAACATGCCCTCGATGCGCGCACGGATTCTTCGGCAGCGCGTCTCGGTCTCCACGGCCACCACAGTCGCAGGCCAGACACCCATTAGTTGGTCGGCCATTTGTGCTCACCGATCCAGGTTCTTGATCAAGATACTGCTCACAATGGGCTTCCCTCCAGCATGAGCGAACTTGTCGTCCCATACCATGCCTTCAGTAACGGCACCTGGCTTTGCCTTTGGTGGTGGTTGCTTCACCGTGATACTGGTCTTGTAGGTCGTCCCATCAAACACATGCTTCGCTTCGTCAATCCACCAGATGCCATCAACAAGCCTGGTGTATGTCCCGCCAACAAGAACCATGTACGTCGCTAGCAGCTTGGGGTTCCCGGCACATGTGATCTCCAGCTTGAGCGCACCCAAATGCCTCTTGATGAAGCGATTTGTGGCCTCCACGCTGGCCACTTGTCTCGTCTCTGGTGTGATGAAGCTCTCCTGTCGTGACAGTGCTTGCATGCGCTCTCTGGCCCCAGGAGCTGATCTTGCATTGGGCTGATTCGGCGACGGGAGCCCTGTCATGTAGAACGACGTGAAAGCTGTTTTGACCTTGGAGTTGGCCGCATCGAGCTGGGCCACGAATCCCTCTCGGGTCTGATGGTCACGGCCGTGAGCCTTTACATTGAGTGGGACCGGGAGCTTGAAGTCCCCCACCACTCGTAGTGTCTCGATGTCCCCGCTGACTCCGTACACAAGCCGTTCTACGGGGCGCTTCAGCGTCTTCTTTCCCCAGCCATCATCATGCCAGTGTAGCCCTCGGTGATCGATCTTGTAGGTGTAGCCATAGCGATCTGCTTGCAGCATCAGGAACTCGCCATCACTCATCGTTCCAGGGATGACCACGTTGTCCACGCGATCTGTCGTGTCTTGCACCATGGCATATGGGCCATAGAATCCGTTGCGTGAGGCAATCTCCTTCACGGCATCAGACATACACTTTACATGAAATATCCTGGGCCCGCCCTTTTCACGTGAGCTGGACCCCAGGAACAAGTCGTGCTGCGTGATGTCTTGCGTGGGCCCGGCATGCATTCCCTTCTTGATCTTCCCCTTCCCTGCCAAGTTGCCGGGGGCGTTTCTGTTTCGCCCGTGGTAAGTGATCTTGGCGTCAGCGTCAGCAACTGACATGCGCTGATCTCGATTCACGCCAACACCACCTGCAATCTTGTTGATGATGAAAGTCTGTGGTGGGATCATGGCGCCCAGATACCCTAGGCGCAGACGAAGCACTAGCCCAAGTGCTATGTTCTCAATCTTCGTGCAGTACCCATCGTGATTGTCCAGCACCCACTCGACCTCATCGAACTTCCTGGCCCTGTCGATGTAAGTGAATGAGATGGTGCGCTTGAGTAGCTCATCTCCTACGTACCCACCCCGCAGCACTTCGATGTGCAGCATCGGGTTCCATGTATTGAGGTCGTTGATTGGCATGGGATACTTGAAGGCCTCTCAAACTTCAGGGTACTCCACCATTGGGGCACTGAATGCCTCATCACAGTAATCGAACGGGGGGAATACGATGACCTGCCCAGGACGAAGTGGAATAGATGGGTCAATGATCGGGTCTGGCTGGAACTCGCACACCACGCCAAGCAGTACAGTGGGGTTGGCATACAGCTCTTTGTACTGAGAGATGACCAGGTCCACCAAGTACTCTCCACCAGCTGCTTCCTGGTAGATGCATCCATCCAGATCATCATAGACCAATCGCTCCGGGATACTCCAATACACCAGACCTGCTGGCGTGCGTAGGCACTGTGCGTGGATGTAGAGCCCCGTCGTGTATGACCCTTGAGCTATCGTGTCTTCAGCCATGATATTCGTTCGTTTGTGCTCAGCTCACCTGCCGAATTTCATGCCCTTGCCTGGCGCACCAAGCGGATTTCCGTATACTGCCCCACCAATGGACACTCCAGGCTCAGGGATCCTCCAGCCATTCGTTCTGTGGGAATTTGATGTTCGATCTCTCCTCCGCATTTCTGCACAGTCCAAAGACACGACACATGCCCTTGGCTGCCCATTCGCGAACCAGGACTTGTACGTAGTGGTAACGTGCTTTACGCACACCAACATAGCCATGGTCCCGCCCCATGACAGGACCAGTAGGGGAGGAGCTACTCCTCCGCCACGTGGTAACGTGAACGATGTGAGCCAATCGATTTGTTCGCTGATATCGTATGTCCTGTAGCTCCCATAGCGCATGATCATGGCAAAGTGATCTAGCACCATGGGAACAGAAAAATCATCAGTCTCCGAATGCGCGTACTGCTGAAATGCATGTGATGACCCAATCGTGTTGATCTTGCCAACGGTGGCAGTGATCCCTAAGTCCAAGCTCTCGGGGTTGAACAGCGCTGTCATCTTGTCCCGCGGATCGCGCGCGTTAACCAGCACGAGACGTTCAACTGAGAACCAATCGATGGGCGCATCCCCAAAGAACGTTGCAAACGTCGGATTGGCATCCGTTGCCAAATCTTTATAGCGATTGCCGGCCATTTCAATCATAGCCTATTTGCGGTGAATGATTGTGTGGGCGTCATAAGTGGATCATCACCATCCTTCTTCACATTGAGCGTTCCACGTAAAGTACTGCGGATATCATTCAGGGACTCAAGCATTGAACGCCCAACTTGTGCAAATGGACCAGCCATCGATTGCTCAAGTAGCTTGGGATTGAATGGGCCGCTATAGGCAGCTTGTTCTTCAGGCATCATCCCAGCGGCTGTATCTATAGCACCTCTACTCTGATCGGTCGCCGTAGTGACATCGAACCCAGTACTACGAAAGTTCTTATTCTGCGCGATGGCCCTGAGCTGAGGGTTCATTATTACTCGTGGGTCAACGTTCATCCTCCCCATTGGGGCAGACCATCCTGGGATTGAAGCGTTGGTCTCATTCAACGCCTTACCACCACCCATTGCCAAGTTGAAGTAGGCAGAGTCTTGCGCTTCAGACGTGAATGGCTGCATCGCTGCACCATGCGTGGACCTGATCTTCTTCATAAAGTCCTCGCCATAATTACCGCCTATAGCATTGAGACGAATGGTCCCTGCTGTGATCTTGCTCACCTCACCAGCAAGATGCGCCATCTCATCCGGGCTGATGCCCTTTGGATTGCTGCGGGCCTTGGTGGCCAGGTCCTTGGCCATCTCCAAGCTAGACCGCATAGCTGACACCATCTCTGGTTTTTTGCCAGAAGCCTCAGCCTTCTTGACGGCCGTCTCTAGTACTTTGAAGTCGATCGGCTTGGGGTCGTACTTCCCAATGCCCTGTAGCTTCTTGACGACCTCCTCCATCTCCTTTGACCCAAGATGCATGTAGTCATAGGCTACCTTGGCTGCATCTTGCATGGACTTGTTCAGATCAATCTGCTTATGCATGACCTTGATCAGGCCCTTTGTTGCTCGCTCCTCCACGCTGCTGATGCCAGTGAGTATCTTGAAGTACCTAACAGCGCCTTCCATCCCTAGTTTGCCGGCGTTATTGATCCCCATCAATTTACCGATTGAATCCCCCATCCCCTCAAGCTGCGTTTTGATGTTGGATGTGGCCCAGGCAAGAAACCCCCCGCTTTGCGCTGACTTCACTAGCCAACCGCTCAAGGCCTTAACGCCATCGATGATCTCAGGCAACCATGCAATCAAGAGCCCTATTCCCGTAGAGGACAATAGAGTCTTGATCCCGTACTTCAAACCACTGGTTGCAAAAGTGAGATACTTCAACCCCCCACCAGCGGCCTTGGCCTGGTTCTTCAGCAAAACTAGCTTACTAGCAAATGATGAGATCCCGACACCAGCAGACTTGGCCAGCTTCCTTGAGGCAAGGAACTGAAGTAGGACAGCCGCTAATACCTTCTTCACCCCAAACAATACAAAGTTGAGGGCGAAGAACCCAGTGGCTATAGAAGTCAGTCTAACCAGGGAAGAGATGAGCTGACTCACACCAGGAATAGTAGTAATATAGCGCAGTACATTCATCAACCCACCAAGAGCGTTGGCGATTGCCGACACGGCACCAAGCAAGCTCTTACCCAAAGCGATCTTCAGGTTCTCCCACGCTTGAGCAGTGCGGGTCAAGGCTGCTTGCGCACTGGATGAATAAATACTCTGAGCGTCCTCGAGCGAGGAACGGCCTTCGTGCATCGTTCGGCTCATGTAGGCATATGCCTCGGCACCCTTGAGCGTCTCTCCCGTTGTGGTCCGCACGCCCTTCTGAAGCTGGGACAAGATGGCCAAGATGGCCTTGGTAGATCGCTCGCCGAAGGCCTCCTTGAGCGCATCTCTCGTGGCGAACAAGTTCTGGTCCATGGATTCAGCGATCTGAAGGAAGATCTTGCTGGCCGGAAGAATCTTACCAGTCGTCAAATCTTTGATCTCGATACCCAATTGCCCAAGAGCTGTACGTGCCTTCGGAGCCGATAGCTCACCCATGGCACGCGTCAATTGAGTAGCGGCTTGAGCGGAGCTAGGCATGATGTTGCGGGCTAGAGCAAATGCTTGCACCATCTCCTCGAAGGATTGCCCACCACGAATGGCGGCCACGCCAAGAGAGCCCATGACATCCGAGAAGTCTGTCATCTCGGTGCCC
>Ga0100403_1003383_pt1 | contig 11886 bp, 14 predicted proteins | sample CryGeymet201501t_FD_83663 | JGI IMG/M metagenome (GOLD analysis project Ga0100403, IMG submission 83663) | Groundwater microbial communities from Crystal Geyser aquifers in Utah, USA - Crystal Geyser metaG 2015-01t | ecosystem: Environmental > Aquatic > Deep subsurface > Groundwater | place...
CTTGAACCACCACCGCTAACTGCAACTGCTCCAAGCAATGTTGAAAAACTTGAATTAGTTAAGTTTGTATTTCCTGATGTATCATTAACAAAGAAATTAAAAACATAATTTGTATTATCACTTGAAACAACAAAATTTCCAGTCATTTCAGAACTGCAACCAATAAAAGTGTTCGCAATTTCCGTTGATGCCCCCCTTGTCACATTATAATAACAAGTATCAAGATCCAAATCATCTGATGCCGAAACATTATAATTAATTGTTAATGATGATTTGCTTCCAGATGGTTCATTAATTGTTAAATTTGGATTGGTGTATTCAAGCCAGTTAATATCCAATGCAGAATATTCTAAAATTCCTGCTGTATCTGAATGAAAGATGAATGGAATTGTGCAGTTATCTCCATTTAAAACACAACCATCACAATCACAAGCCCCAGAATTTAAAATAGTGTTTAGAGTTGAAGAAAAGTCAGATGTTTGATTTGGAGAAAAAGTTGAGTTAAATTCTCCTGTGTAGTTCCATATTTCAGTGTTATTAATTAAGATGAAAGCATTATCAATATTATCCCCCCATCCAGCAATTTTATTGTAAAATAAAACTTGAATATCTTCAATTAACATTGGATTGACATAATAACTTGAACCAACAATTATCCATATATCCCCATTTAATGTTTCATTAATATTAACAGAATAAATATGCTCCCCACTACCCTCTTCATTGCATTGTTTATCATCAGAATCAAAAAGCATTAAATCTTGCCAATCACCTGAATCATAACTATCTGAACGCCATTTAACATCCCATAATCTAACATAAGGGTGATTATAAATGCAATTATAATATATTTTAAAAATAATTGATGCTGTTCCATTGCTTTCGATTCCTGATGGAATTGAATAATTATTCATAAATTCACTACATTCTGCACCACCATAAAACCAACAAGAAGAAGTATTAGAAGAATAAACATTAGTATAACAATATGAACTTAAATTTCCATCAGCACAATTTTCAACATCAAAGGTGTCATAATCTATGTCAATTTGTGAAGAAGGAATAAATGTTTTATTCCAGCCATCGTTGAACCCACTCAAATTCATCACAGCACTTGTAACATTTGCATTTTTATAAATTGAAAAATTAAGTGTTTGGTTTTCATCTCCTGTAAATGTTAAATTTCCCTCTGTTGAATATCCATCAAAATTTAAAATTTGCACTGCTCCAAGCAAAATAAACAAAAAAATAGTTCCTAAAATAAGAATATATTTTATTTTCATTCAATTACCTCAAATAAATTTTTTAATTCAGTATCATTCATTTTTTCAACGGCTTCTGCGAATATTTCGTGGCCTGTTTCGTGTTTGCATACCTCAATTGCTCTTTCATAACTCATTCCATCAATATTAACACAAACCCAATCTCCTTTTTCAGTTCCAGCATTAACTCTCGCCCAAATCCCATCATAAGACGGACATTCTGATTCTGTTTTTTGGTTTTCTTCAAAATAAATTAAAGAATTTGAAATAAATCCTAAAATAAATAGAGCAATAATTAATAAAAAAACTTCCCAAATTTTAAATACAAAAACAAATTCATTTCTTTTTTTCGCCATTATCTTCTCCCTTTAATAACAACATTTTTCTTTCCTGCAAGAACAAATAAAACCAAGATAAAACCAATTAAAAAATAAACTTTATTATTTTCATATAAATTAAGGAAATAATTCTTTTTTTCAGGTTGAATTTCCATTCCTTCAACAGATGTTTCATTTAATTTAACCAAAGAATAAATTGTTGAACTTCCACCCATTCCTGAAATAACACTTAATTGAAAGTTTATTATTTTGCTTTGATACCAACCCATACTATCATTTGCATAAATATTCCATTGAAAAGTTCCAACATTTTCAGGATATAAAGTCATTGAAATATCTTGATTAGAACTTCCACTTGCATTTTCTAAAAATAAAGTTGAATTTGGATAATAAATAGAGTAATTTGAGGCCTTGAAATGCTCATCTGTAACATTATAATTTAATGTAAATGTTCCATTTCCTGTTGGGAATTCAAAGGCTATTTCTTCCATATCATCCAAAGATGTTGCAATAACAGGAGTAATTGTATCAACTGAAAAATTAATTGAATCGTTCAAACCCCAAGTTCCCGCGGTATCGTTTGCATAAATCTTTAAAGAATAATCCCCGTCAAGAACCAACAAAGAGGTATCTATAGACGAGAGTGTGATATTTGTTCCATTATAATTAACAATCCATGTATCAATTGTTTGATATGAAGAAGCATTAAACCAAACACTATTTGTTGAAATATTTTGATATGCTGTTGGTGAGGTTATTGTTATTGTTGGTGCAGTATCTTGAACTACAATTTTATAAATTGTCCAATTTGTGTTTCCTGATGTATCATTTACAGAAACATTTATCTCCCAATCAGCAACGGATAAAGCAGTTTTATTTGAAAGATATCCTGTTGAATTTATTTGAAAATTAGTTGTATCATTAACTTTAAAAGTATCTAAACCAACTCCTCCATCTGTTGCATCAAAATCAACTCCTAAACTTTCCTCTAAATATTCCAGAGTTGCATTTGCAGGAGCCGTTAAGGTTGGAGGAGTTGCATCGTTTATTGTATATTCAAAAGCATCTGTGTCGGTTGTTGTTCCATCTGATAAATTTATTAAAATTGAATAAGTTCCGTGCTCTGATTCTGTTGGGCTATCTGAAATTATTCCGTCTGAACTTCCGATATTGAATAAAGTTGTATTATCACTCCAAGTCAAAGTGTCTGAATCAGCATCTGTTCCATTATAATCATAAGCATAAGTTCCTCCACTATCCTGTGAAACTGAAACTTGTGTTGTAGTTATAACAGGGGCGGAATTTAAAACCAACACCTCAGTTAAATTAACTTTTGTTGTGTTTTCTGTTCCGTCACCTGCCCAAATTTCAGCAGTTAAATTATTTGTTTTGCTAAAATTTCCACTCCCAAGAGTTGCGATTAAAGTGTTTGTGTTATTTGTTGCAGTATTTGAATAAGTTCCTATTATAGAATCATTCACATAAAACGAAACATAACCTGTTAATGTATCTCCTGAATCAGCATCAGTTATTGTTAAATTAACTTCAAAATCTGTATTTGTATAAACAGAAGAAGGGCTTGTTGCATTTGCGATTATCGTTGGTGCAGTATTAAAAACATTAGTATAAGTTATCCCAACTCCACCATTATATAACTGCGTAACTTCATCAACAGTTAAACTTCTATTCCAAATTCCAATTTCATCAATTAATCCATGAGAAATATAACCAAAATCATGAGCAAAATTACAAAATACTAAAAGAGCTTGATTTGAATTAATGGGTCCTCCCAAACTTTTATTATATATACTTGTTCCATTAACAAATGTTTCAAAAAAATTACTTCCAGCAGTATATCTAATTGTAATCATCTCCCAGTCTATAGGTGCTCCATCTCGTATTGTTCCATCATCTCCATTTAAACCAAAATCAATACTTGGGGTTGTGGAAATAAGTATTAAAAAAAGACTTCGTGTTCCATTATTAGAACCATATGCAAACATCCCTTGATTGTGTGCTTGAACAGGGGTTTTAGTCCAAAAATTTATTGTCCTACTACTATCTCCTATTGGTATATCTAAAGGTGTAGAATTCATGGCATAAGCACTTCCATCACAACTTAATGCTTTTCCAATCTTTCCTGTTGCTGAACCACTATTTGCTCCTGCTCCTGTATAAGAAACATTATTTAATCCTGTTGCAACATCTGTTCCACTTGAAGTTTCAAAATTCCAATATGCTTTTAATCCAACATTCAAATCTGCTGTCCAAGTCGCCCATTCTTCAATTCTATATTCTTGATTATCTATTTCAAAAGTAGGAATCCACTCAACTTTATCTCCTTTTTGAACATTCGTAAATAAACCAACAATTATTTTTTCATCTTTATTAAAATTAACTTTACTTAAATCATTCCAAACAATTTTTTCTTCCGTATGGTTTCCGATTATTTCTTGTGTGCATGATATTGAATTATTTTCTGAGGTTTCGTTCCATTCTTCTTCGCAAATATTTTCATAATCATTAATTATAACCTGTTCAGTTCCTTTTATTTTATAATCAATTTGTCGGTTTATTTCATTCATAGAATTTTTAACATCATAAAATTCCATTTTTGAAACAAGAATTTTAAGTGATTCAAAAGAATTAACCTCATATTGAGCAATATCCGTGTAACCCTGCCCCCTATGATAATTCAAAGGAGTTAAAAGTTTTATTTTAACAGCGTCTATATTTAAATCATTTTTTATTGTAACTTCTTGAAGTTTTGAATCATAGATTTTTTTATCTAATGATAAATCTCCTGCAAAAATAAAACTAAAAGCAATAATTGAAATCATAAAAAACTCAAAGAATATTCCAAATTTGATTTTTCCTGATTTATTCATAATCCAATTAAAGATAATAACTTTTTAATTATTGCGATAATTTGGTTCCAGAATAAATAAACCACAAAAAAGCAGATGGTTATTGCAATCCACCACGAAACACCATAATTCCCAAGTTTCCAAGCAAATAAATCACCGAGTATATAAGCAATTGCTACTGCTAAACTTCCCATTTATTTTTTTCCTCTGCATTTAATAAGAACATATCATATTCCCCCCATCACAAAAAGCATTTGCTCCGACGGTCTGACATTGATAATAAGCCGAATAAAAAGCCCCACCTGTGCAATCGATTGAATCAACATCTGCATCATAACAACCAACATAATTATCGTTACAAATCCAATTTCCGTGTCTTAAAATACATTCATTTTGAATATTTCCTGCAACAATATAAGGTTGAAATAATTCGCATAAATTAACTTTTTGATTTTCAGTTATATAAAAAGTTTCAGATGTTGAAGTTTCTTTTGTTCTATCTCCTGTTAAATTAATTACTGATGCTATTGGTTGATAATAAAATAAAAAATAAATTGCTAAACTAATAATTATCAAAAACTTATAATCAATAACTCCTTTTTTATTTTTCATATTTTTATTCCAAACATCCTTAAAATTGAATTTACAATTGCTTGAATTTGTTTAAACCACGCCAAACAGGATATTGAAAGAGCAATAGCCCACCACCATTCCTTTAAAAAACTAAAAACAGCGACAAGCCCCTCATTAATTCTAAATCCAAACCAAATTAATAAACCCAAAATCACAATTGCAAAAAACATATAAAGTAAAGGAATAATTCCAAAGATAAAACCTTTTTTGTTTTTCATATTCTCACCCCAATTTTACTTAATAAAACTCTAATTATAGCTAATATTTGTCCTCTGAAAAAGAACAGGACTAAAACTATTGCTCCGATTGTTATCCAGTACGCCCAATTTGTTCCGTCTTCAACACATTTCTTTTCTATAATTGTATCACAGCCCCAATAAACAGGAAATCCAATAAAGCAGTTTGTTTGTGATTCTATTATAACTAATTTTTCATTTTCTAAACATTCAATTTCACAATCTGCTGGACAGTTTGTTTTTGTTTCACCAATATCACAATATCCATCACCACATATATAAGGTGCAGTTGATTTAATACAAGTTCCAAAATTTGCAGGACTTAAATCACAAATATGCCCTTCTCCAAGTCGTGAGATACAAACTGCTGTGCTTGTGCATTCAACAGAAAAATCTTTTGAAATACATTGTTCATTTTCGCAAACAAATTTCCTCGCAGTTACTTGTGAAATCCCGTAAGGATCTCCCCCATTAGCACATTCGGTTGAATATGAACACTCTCTTTGAATATTCTCGTTAAATTTAAAATCTTCCCCGCAATTATTTTCACTCGGGCAACAATTAACATAAGATATCATTTCTCCTTGAAACTTTTTTGTTGAGCCATCTTTAAATTTAACATTATCTATTTCGTAAATTGATCTTAATTGACAGATAACTTCTTGCCCGTTATAAGAATATGTTTTTGTTGCAACAGAAACAAAATCAGTTAAATAATTTTGACATTCTCCCTTTAGAATATTATTTAACTCAGTAACTTCTGTTTTTCTTTTTAAATTGTCGTCAAGAAAACAACTTAACTTAACTAAATCTTTTCCATTTTCTTCCTGAATTAATGAATAAGGTTGAGTTCTTAATGAAATTATTGTGTGGTCTTCATTCACAATAAAAGTTCCTTTTTCAAATGTTACTGATTGTCCTACTTGAAGTTCAAAATTTTTCGTTGCATATCTTGGAAGAGAATAAATTCCAGTTATTCCGTCGCTTGTTGTATATTTTCCTGAGCAAGATTGAAGAGCATTATTATCACATTGAATTTTTATTTCGCAAAAATCAGAATTATAATTGCAGGTTTTTTTATCTCCACCAGAATCATCAAGATACTTGGCTGTGCTGGAGAAATCAGGGTTATAAACTCCTGTCTTAAAGCAACAAACACTTCCCCAATTTGCTTTATAGACATTTTCATAACTTAGGATATCCCCTAATCTAAAACCAGATTGCGACGCAATTATAATTCCAACTCCAATTAAAATTAAAATTAAAATTGGTGCAATTCCTTTTTTATTCTTCTTCGTCATATTCATTTTCCTCCTCGTCATATTCTTCATCTTCATTTATTTTTTTCATTTGAAATAACTCATAATTTTATTTATAATTGAATCAACCCACAGATTAAATCTATCAATTAAACCTAAATTAGATGAAGTTGAAGATGAAGATGCCATCGCTGTTTCTGTTGTGTCATCTTCAGACGAAACGGCATCATTATTATCATTAGCGTCTTCGATTGTTTCCAAAGTTGTTTTTGAAATTTGAACTTTTAAAGTTAAATCATTTCTTTGAATTGCACCTGCTGTTTTATCAAAAGAATAAACAATATCCCCTCGACATTGCAGAGGATATATTCTATCATTAGTTAATTTACATTCAGCATTATTTTCTTTTTCAGTAATTTGAATTGTCCCCATTCCTGCTTTTAAAACATTATCATTTGGTGATGCTGATAATTGCCAATCCAAATAAGTAACAGGAAAATAAACATCTAATTGTGCGTCATCAGGAAGTGCAGGTGCTCTTCCTAAAAGTTCGGAAAATTGAACTTGATTTAAAGGCATTGTATATTCATCCCAAGAACCGAACTCATCTCTTTCAGGTTGGGTATAATCAACTTTTAAAATATATTCATAATAAGAATTTTTATCTGAATAAAATAATGAATCGCTCTCAACTTGCCCTGTTCCCATGTTTCCTGTTTGAAACCAACCAAATGCAAAAGCCAAAAGTAAAAAGATACCAACGAGTGGTAAAAACTGCTTATTTATTGCTCCGTGTTTGTTTTTCATATTTTAACTCTCTCCTTAAAATAATTTATCCAATTTTGTCTATTAAAATTTGTTTGCATATGGCAAGTTCTACACAAAGGTATTAAATTGTTGTTTGAATTATTACTTTTATCAAAATCAATATGATGAATTGGTAATTTATAACCAAGTTGTCTTTGGGTAAATCCACATTGTTGGCAAATATAATCATATTTTTTCCTTATTTTATCTCTTTTTTCCTTAAATTCTTTTTTATAAGGAATAAATGAAGTCCCACCATTCCAATTTGGATGTTTTGTTCCAATCTTAAACCAAGTAATTTTTCCATTAGTATTACCAATCAATTTTTCTCTCTCACCTTTTAATTTTTCTTTGTGTTCTTCAGATAATTTTTTTCCCTTATTCCAAGGATTCATTCCTTTTTTAAATTCAGTTTTTAGAGAAAGATGTCTTCCTTTAAGGGCTTCACTAATCTTTCTTCTTACTTCTTTCCTTTTTGAAGGATTATTTGTTTTTTGAGTTTTGTATTTCATTAACTTAAAAAGCCAAGCACGAAAAAGTTCCATCCAAAATGAACACCAGCATTGCTCATATCCGTGCGTGGACTCCATTTTAATTTCACATAAGTGAATATGAATGAAAGAGGTATATAGATAATGAGAGATGTCCAATCTCCATTCAAAAGGTAATGGAAAAATGCGAATGTTATCGCAACCAATATCCAAACCATCGTCTTATCAATTCCTCTCGCAATTAATTCATTCCATAACCATCCTCTGAAAACCTTTTCCTCGAGGATTGCTACGAAAAAGGCGTGAAGTAAAATCACTCCAAGCCCTACGCTTGAAACTGCCGTGAATATTGTCGGCAGTGCTCCGCCTTTCAGGGTTAAACCGAAAAGAAATAAAACAGCGATTGTTATCGCTCCTGCTATCAGGAATTTTGGGAACGCTTTTAAAAAACTAACCTCAAATAAAGAGGTCTCTGTTTTTCTACTTGCGAGGGCGTTGAAACTGAACATAAACGCTGTGAAAACCATAAGTTTTTGGATATGGTCTTGTATTATTTCTCCGTTTGGAAATAATTGAGGTGCCCTCAAATACATCCAGCCCCAAAATAATATCAGGACAATTCCTAAACTTATCCTCGAAAGCCCTGCTAATCCTTTTCTTCCTGTCATTTTATTTCCTTATTGTCTCTATCTAACAACCTTAAAGGTTATTGGTTTTTTCTCAAAACAAATCAAAAAACCAATAAAAAATAAAAGGAAGTTTAGGAGTTTGCTTTCATAACCCAGTTCACTGACTTTAAAGTGTCAACCATATCATCAACGGTGCAAGTAACCTCGAAAGTGTCGTCCATATCAGTCATTCCATCGTGATATGTTTCTTCGTGGTCGAATGCAATTTCAACCTCTGTTGTAACTGTTCCTGCACTGAAAGATACTAATTTCTCGACAACTGTGTTTGAAACGTGTCTTCCACCATCATTAATGTCAAGGTCAATTTCTCCACCTGTTTTCTCTACTAAAGAGTCAGCAGTAACGCCAGAGATTTCTTTATCAGGTGCTGAACAAGTAATAAGGGCTGTTCCTCCGTATGATGCGTCTGTTCTTTCAATACTTATATTGAAAAGATATTCCTCTCCATCCGCAATTGATGCATCAGCAGAATAAACATTCATTGTAAGTTCATCGTCACTCTGATAATCTTCAGTTGTAGTTGCGTTTGAAAGTCCATCGTGTATTTCCAATTTCAAATCTCCAATATAGTCGGTTTTCTGGACTACCTTATTAGATGATAAAACAGATGCAGTTCCGCCAGTTAATCCTGCAGTGAAACTTGTTATAGCTCCAAAACCACCCATTAATATTGCTATCACAGATATAACCATTAAGGTTGTTGAAACTTGAAGCCCTAAAGGACTACCAAGTCGACCGAGCATATTTGAAAATTGATTCTTAAAAAACAAACCAAAAACACCCAAAGCAAGTAATACACCCCATAACCAAGTAGGTATAAATTCTAACATTATCTAAAATACCTCCTTTCATCTCTATAAAGCTGTTCCCTATGGGAATTAATATAAACCATAAAAAGAAATATTTTTATTATTTTTTAAATGTTTAGGGTATAAGTAGGGCGATAGTATGGCACTAATAGGGCAGTAAAAGTTTTTAAAGTAAAAAAACTAAAATAATTCATCACCTCTTTTTGCCCACTCCTGAAAAAAATGGAACTTTCCTTTTTGAGTAGGGAGCAGGGTTTTAATTAAAAATCTCTGCTGAATCCATTCCGAGATATTTTGCAATTTGTATCTTATTTGGGCGTGAAACATATTTTTTGTTTAATGCCCAAGAAAGATATGTTGGGCTTATTCCTATCTTTTTCGCAAGTTTTCTTAATCCTCCTGCTTCCTTAACTGCCTTTAAGATTATAGGGTTTTTTGGGGTGCTTTCATCTATTGTATAATAAGTATCGCTTTTAGGCATTTTCTTTTATAATTTAACCGTTTTAACCGTTTTAATAATACCTTCAAAATTGAGGGTGTTGTGTATTGAGATTCTTTCAATTTTACTTTATCTCACAGAAGAAATTTATCCTGCTCTCTTAATGCCGTGAGGCATCGCAATACACTCAAAATAGTATGGGATGGGAAAAAGAGGTCGGAAACCATCCCAGGGTTGTGCAGTTTTATGTTTTCTTCTGTGAATTTTCATTTGTAAAATTTTATTTTCTCTTGTGCCTTTTCAATATTTAATTTAACTTGAACCCCTCTTCCAACTCTTCTTTTCTCTTTTATTAGATTCAATCTTTTCAATGCTCTACCCATCCATTTTGAATTAATCCAGTCATCAGAAACACCTAAAAATTGCTTAAAATTTTCTGTTAAAGTATTAATTTGATAAACATTATTTTCTGCTTCCTGGCTAATAAAATCTATCAAAGAAACATCTCTATCTTCGACCAATTCTTCTGCTCTTTTGTCGCAAAATATTTCCTTGAGAGTTAGTGTAGTTATTTTTAGAATTTCTGAATTTTGAACCTCTATTTCCTGTGCAATTAAACAAAGAGGGAAAGATAACTCTAACTCTCTACCATTTAAATCCATTAAATTTATGCTTTTAAAGAGCTGTGTGTATTTAGTGTAGTTAGTGTTGTTTGTGTTGTTTATGTAATTAGTGTAGTTACTCTTAATGTAAGCATTCCACTCTTTATAGGTTTCCGCAGAGAAACTACATCTACACAAACTACACCAATTTAGTAATTTCTTAGTTTCTTGGAGCTGAGAATCTTCTGAAAAAATTTCCATTAAATTGACAATTTCTTTCTTATTACTTTTCTCTAAAATAAGGGTTATACATCTATCCCCAAGCACATTTTCCATACCCCAGATATTAGCCATAATTATTGGTCTGTAAACATCAAATTCTTCGACTACTTGTTCAACTCCTTCCATTGTTTTCTGTTGTTTCATTCTTTTGACTTTTGTTCCTTTTTTGTAAGAAGAATTAAGAAGTTCTCTTAAATTTTCATTTCCTTTTCTATTAACCCCTTCATATTCATCTATTGCAAGAGTTCCTTTTGTTCTAAATAATACAGCTTCTGTCATATTATTCATAACAGAACCATTTTTACTTAAAAAAGTGATAAGATTCATAATTCTTGACTTTCCAGACCCTTTTTGTGCATTAAAGAATAAAAAAGGATAATTTGGAAATTTATCATGAAAATATGTTCCAATTATCCATAAAGCAATAATATTATAATATTCTTCTTTTAAATCAACATATTCTTTCAAACCCTTAATTATATTATCATAAGCAAGTTTCAAGTTTTGGTTATAATTTTCTTCAATTTCTTTAGGAACTTCTTCTTTCTTAGTTTTCTTTTCTTTAGGAACTTCTTCTTTCTTAGTTTTCTTTTCTTTTCTTTTCTTATTATTTATTTTTTCTTCTTCAATAATTTCAGAATAATTTAAATTTTCTAAAAATAAAAAATCTTTTATCTCTTCAATCCAAATTCTTTTAAATTGTTCTTGAAAAGGTTTTGAATTAAAATAAGAAATCCAGGAATTAATAATTTTTTCTACATTAACTCCTTGATATTTTCCTTTCAACTCTGTTTCATTCTTTATTGCTAAATTCATTTAACCTCTTCTCCAAAGAATTTAATTCGTTTGCAATTATAATCCCAATAGCTTCTTTTTTATCAAAACCTTCTTTTTCTAATATTTTTATTTGTTCAATTATTTCTGAAATCATTTTCCACCTCAATTTTATAAATATCGTCACTCTCAATTTCATAAATATCGTCACTCTCAATTTCATAATTACATTTTTTATTATCTGGAAAAAACATCATTCTTTCTCATCATACTCGTCAAATTTAATTATATCATACCAAAGGATTCTTTCTTTCTCTAACTTCTTTTTTCCAGTAAAATGCTTAACATAAAGATAATCTTCTCCAACGACGAGTATATCACAGAAATAATAATTATTA
>Ga0100403_1003385_pt1 | contig 11885 bp, 9 predicted proteins | sample CryGeymet201501t_FD_83663 | JGI IMG/M metagenome (GOLD analysis project Ga0100403, IMG submission 83663) | Groundwater microbial communities from Crystal Geyser aquifers in Utah, USA - Crystal Geyser metaG 2015-01t | ecosystem: Environmental > Aquatic > Deep subsurface > Groundwater | place: USA...
CATATTAAATATTTAGATTCATTACTCAGGACAAGGGGAGTGCTACTCCCCTCTTGCTGGCTGGCGCCAGCAATTCACCCCATAGTCCTTCGACTGAATCTAAATATTTAATATGACTTAGAATGGCCCCTAAGCTGAGCATGCCCTTACAACACTTAAGCGCGCACAGTTGAAGCTTTTCACGGTAAATTTTCTCCCTACCATATCCCCAAACTAGGTGTTAAAACCTCCTCAAGTACATTTCAGGAGGAAATATGGAAACACTTGTAGGAAAAAAAGCCCCTTATTTTGAAGCCGAAGCCGTTGTCGGTCATGATTTTAAAAAAGTTTCTCTTAATGATTTTAAAGGCAAATATCTTTGTTTGTTTTTCTATCCATTAGATTTTACTTTCGTTTGCCCAACCGAGTTGCATGCTTTTTCTGACAAGCTTGAAGAGTTTAAAAAGAGAAACTGTGAAGTCGTCGGAGTGTCTGTGGACAGTCACTTTAGTCACTTGGCTTGGCTAAACACTCCGAAAAAAGAGGGTGGAATCCAGGGAGTGAAATACCCTCTAGTTTCAGACCTTCACAAAACGATTGCACGCAGCTATGGAACTTTGTTCGAAGACCAAGGCATCGCTTTCCGCGGTTTGTTCTTGATCGACAAAGAGGGTGTTGTTCAGCACGTGACCATCAACAATTTGCCACTCGGAAGAAATGTAAACGAATACCTTCGTTTGCTTGATGCGATCCAATTCCATGAAGAGCACGGCGAAGTTTGTCCTGCTAACTGGCAGTCGGGCGATAAAGGCATGGCAACTAGCTCAGAAGGATTGCAAGAATACTTTAAGTAAGCGGCTGATTAGCAATATTAGGCACTTAATGTGGCGCATCTTTGGGCATTCTCATGCCGAATAGATGCGCCTTTTTCTTTGTTTTTTGGTCAAAAAATCAGCCGTATCTACCGATAAGTTTCCCGTGCCTCAATTCTTAAGAAAACAAACAAAATCAATTGCTTCTAACTTGCTCTCAGCTTCCATTCTGACTTTGGTGCTTGCGGCTCAATCGAGTTGCGCCCCAAAGAATGAGCCTATGAGTAGGCCGTATATTCCAGCACCTGTTACGGAAGAGGCGAAGATCCTTACAGAAGAGCAAAAAGATGAAGTGCGGCTTCGCCTTCAGGAGAATGTTCCATCGATGGTTGTGGCTTCGATCTGCAGAGATGTTGTTGAGACTCGCAAAGCCTTGGCGGCTATCGACGCTAGAGTCATTTACGATCCAAACGACGGGGACATTGCTGAGATCCCCTTCATTGTTTTTGAGATCAATCCTGTTCACTTGCTTGACGATGAGAAAATGAAGTTGATGAACCTCGAAGTTTTTGAAATTTCCGAGGCATCGGCAGAGGGGGGGATGAAGGGGTTCGATTTGCCCAGATTATCCTCCGACGCTACTTACTTAGCTAAGAATTTTCCTACGAAGGAAACTGATCTCGATGCCTTTCGTGAGCAGAAGATCGAAGGCTCTTTGGGGGAAAACGCCTTAGTCGCCGTGATCGATACTGGAATTGACGTCGCCCATCCATACTTTCAGAACCGAGTTGTATATGTGTCTGATGAGACCGATGAAGGCCGATTGAAGGTTCAATCATACAAAGTAGAAGCCGGTGTTGTCGCTGCAAATATTGACGGTTTTGAGAAAATCAAAGTTCCTGATGCCTGGAAAGATCAGGAAGAGGTCAAGCTCGGAGTGATCAGTGAGAGCGTCATTGCCGAACAATCTATGGCGGATGAACCCATGAAGAATCTCAGAGTCGACCTCAATCTTGATGGGGATTTGGAAGATCAGTGGTTGGTGTTCTTCACTAAAGACGAGAAGAAGAATGATGTTGCATTTGTAGATTACTCTCAAGACGGGGAACTCTCCGATGAGGAGTTGTCTCAGCCAATTTCAAGTTTCAATTCTCAGGCAAAATTGAAACAAAAAGATCGAAGCTTCTTCGAGCTAAAATCTAACGTAAAGAAATATCGATATCCATTGGTGTTTGATTTCGGAAAAGATCCAAGCACGTTTTCATTGTTTGCAGATTTTGGGGGTCATGGAACTCACGTTGCGGGAATCATTGGTGGGCATGACGAAGTTTCGGAAGCATTTTCTGGAGTCGCTCCAAAGACAAAGTTTATGGCGATTAAAGGTCTTGGCTCAAAGGGGTCTTCCATCGGAGTTTCTGTGACTCGGTCCATTCTGAAAGCTGTTTTTAACGAGCAAGGACTCGTCCCCGATGTTGTGAATCTATCCTTAGGAAGTTCCAATGCTGAAACCGTTAGGATTGCAGAGGCTGTGATGAGAGATGTGGCCAATCGCACAGGCGTTGTCTTCGTGATCTCAGCCAGTAACTCTGGACCAGCACTCTATACGATCAATGGCATGGGAAAATTTGGTCCCTTTGTTTCGGTGGGGGCGTATGTGAGTCGAGCGATGATCGAGAAAAATCATGTAGGACGCGGAACGGGAGAACCTGCGGATCAAGTTTATAGTTTTAGTAGTTCAGGGCCTACATACACGGGAGAATTGAGGCCAAATATAGTTGCCCCGGGAGGAATGGTTTCTTCAACGCCGCTTGTGCAAGGCGGAGTTGGGATGAAGCAAGGTACAAGCATGTCTGCGCCCTATGTCTCGGGTGCGATCGCTGTTGTTTTATCAGCCTTAAAGGTGGATTCCGAAACTAAAGACTTCTGGACGAAAAGAAAGTCCACGTTATCTGGCAAAGCCAAGAACTCTCTGACCTTCATGCCTATGACTGTTAGGGTCGCCATGGAGAATAGCGCCACTAGAATTGAAGGACGTTCACCGATAGAGCAAGGGCAGGGTCTATTGAAGCTACCGGCGTTTTATGCCGCTCTTAAGAATTCAATCGTCTCAAACAAAACTGTCGATACTGATCTGGTTCTCAATGGCAATGAATTCATTTCAACTGTTACAAAAGGGTATTCAAGAAGTGGGTTGATTGAGCCTTCTCAAACTTTTTCTTTTTCTTTGCCTAGAAATGCGTATTTGGATCACTCAGGTCGGCTCAAGCTGTTGAGTGAGCCTTTAACGGTCAAGCTCGCACGTGTTTATAGTCAGGGAGTCAAGGATCATAAGTTTCAAGAGCTGAAAGACAAACGATCTTGGCCTTTCTATATATTCACCTATGGAGAGCCGAACAAAAAAGTCTATGAAGAGACTTTGAACTGGGCATCGGCCAATCAAGACTTCATCCGAAGTGCGCGAGTGACGAGTAGCTTTGTTGAGGGAACTAGCTATCTTGCAGAGTATGAAGTTTGGTTGAAGGGTGAACGTATCCAGACTTTTGTTGACCTAGTTCATAAACCCATTCAGCTTCCTGCGGCTAAGCAAAAGGTTTATGATCCGTTCTCTGATAAGCATGTTGAAGCTGAGTTTGCTTTTGAGGGAAGGTCGCGAGAGTTGAAGCCGGGGCAGATTGATCGATTGTTTTTCTATGTGCCAAACCAGGTTGGGAGAATGTCATTGTCTCTACGTTTGCATACAAAAGGGTTGATGCAGTTTTCTCTGACTAGTCCAACGGGGCGTGAGGTAACTGGCGGCATTCTTTATGACAATGAAGCGAGAGGGCGTGAGACTAAGGCCTCATGGCAAAGCGAGCGATTGGTGGGGCCGGGGATCTATGAATTGACTTTGGCTAGTTACGACACGTTATGGAGTGAGAAATTAAACTATAGCGTTCTAGTTTCGGGAGATGATTATCAAACGAGTCAGAATAAAATCAAGCTTGTGGCCGGAGAGTCTGAAAAGGCAACGCTCACAGTGACGGGCAAGTTTGATACGGAGGAGTATGGGGAAATCACCTCCCCGAAACTATTTGCTGTGAATACGATTCCCAATCTTGAGTCGGTGGCTCTGCATGAAACCTTGGTCCCATTGCAGGTAGATGAAAAAGGCAAGCTTCAATTGGAGATTGTTGGTGGAACTTGGGGAGTTAAGATCAATCCCATCATTATGAAGTGGAGCTCGACCTACGACAACTACGTAGGCGTCGCTAGGTCTAAAGTGGTGGATGGATCTCGAATCCAAGTAACACTAGATCCAGGACAATACTTTGTGTCTGTTTTGAATAGTGAAGTCGATAGTGATCTCAGGTCTAGATTTGATTTGAGAGTTCATCACTTGGATAGAAAGGCTCCAGCTAATTTGGTTCAGGTCACAGAACCCGATGGACTCAATCCAGGCTTTAGAACCTATATGTTTGAGTTGATGAATTCTAAAATTAAAGAAGATTATTCAGGATCGTTTTGGATCACCAATCCCTACGAGCAGAAAGTTCCTGTCGAAATCAAGGCTGCAAGGCCCTAGGTCTCAGTTCTCCTGGCTAATTTTTGGAGTCGCGCCAATCGAGGGCGGCTTCGGGGTCGTCGGTGATGATGCCTTTGGCGCCCCACAGGCTTAAGTTGTTCCATTCAGCTTCGTGATTTGATGTCCACACATAAAAGTTGAGCGAAGCGTCTCTAAGAAGCTTGCAGCGCTCTTCGTTGAGGAGGCTGACCTTGGGGGATACGTTCGATATTTCTAGATCTTTGCAGGTGTCGACAATGTCATCTGACCAAGAATCAATCAAATATGAAATTTCGTGCTCCGAACCTTCAGCTTTTAGTGCCAGAATCATTCGAGGATCAAAACTCTGGAATAAGATTCGTTTTTTGGCGATATCGTATTGGTTTAAGAGGGGAAGGATCGCCCTCGCAAATTTCATTGGTTCCCAGGTTTCTTCGGGATGAAAGGGGCATGTTTTGATTTCTAGGTTTAAACCGACCTGTGGGTAGGGGTCGAAAAACTGTAAAAATGATTCAAGGCTAGGAATGCGGCTATTTGAAGTCGTAACTTGTAGTGGAAAGTCGGGATTTGGTTTGGAGCCCACATCAAAAGTTTGAATTTCTTCCCAGGTAAGGTCTTTTAACAACTTTCCATCGATACTTCTGTCGTGATTGAGCACGAGCATACCATCTTTGCTCATTCCAATATCAACTTCAATAGCGTCTGCTCCTACCTGCATGGCATACCTGAAGCCGTTCATTGTGTTTTCGGGCATTCTTGCCCGGGCTCCGCGGTGTCCGTGAATCTCAATCATGGGCAGACCCTAGAAAAACTTTTTTACACTTTCAATGACATAACTTTGCTCAGACTCTGTCATGTAGGCGAAGCATGGCAAGTTGACGACTGAGCTGGTGACTTGGTCGGCGCTTCCATCGAGCCAAGTTTCGTGTGGGAAGGCTTGAAGGCCCGGTTGTTGGGCTACGGGAGTTGGGTAGACCGTGCCGTGCCCAATGTTGTGCTCTTTTAAATGCGCTACAAATCTTTCCCGATGATCGGGATTCATGGTGGCCACTGATAAGTAGCCATTTTCTGTGATGCCGTCTTCAGCATTGTGAATTTGGAAGTGCTCGCTATTGAGTTCTTCTTTGTATCTTTGGCAGACGCTTCTGCGGCTCTCGATGCGGGGCTGAATGTGCTTGATGCTTTCTTCTAGGAAGATGCATTCATAGATTCCCACTCGGCTGTTCCAGCCTACATGGCCGTGTTGGTAGTGGTTGCTTCTGCCATGGTCAGCAAGAGTGTAGCAAAGTTTGGTCATTTCTTCGTTGGTGCTAAAAACAGCGCCCGCGTCTCCTGAGGCACCAAGAACTTTTGCGGGATAGAAGCTGGTAGTCGCTAGGGGCGAAGTCCCAATAAGAGATTTGCCATTCAACTCTACGCCGATGGCCTGCGCAGAATCTTCAACGAGGACTTTGTTGTGATCGGAACAAAACTTTCTAATCGATTCTGTTCCCGGGTTGGCCCATCCAAAGAGGTGAACGAGCATGATTCCATCCGCTTGAAATTTCTCAAAGGCTTCAAGACATTTTTGAGGGTTGAGATGGAAGCTCTCTTTGTCGATGTCTAAAACGACTGGAGTGGCTCCAACATTGATGATCGCTTCAGCGCTTGCCCAGAAGGTGAGGTTGGGAACAATGATCTTGTGTCCTGCTTTGATGCCGCTAGCACGTAAAGCAAGTTGTAGGGCGTCTGTTCCGTTTGCGCAAAGGGTGAGAAAGGGGGCTTGGCTAAAATTCTTAAGTGCTTCTTCACAGCTTCCACGTTCTGGGCCGCCGACAAAATGAGCTTCTTTGATGGCAAGATTTACTCGCTCACTTACAGTGTCTAAAAAACCATCCTCAAATCTCTTGAGGTCGATGAAGGGAACGGATTGAGTCGTCATTGAATGTGAAAATAGCAGCATACAAGAACGAAAAAAAGGAGCCGACAAAAATCGACTCCTTTTTTCTAAGGATATTTTTTCGCGTCTCCTTTAGGAGACAGTGTAGTTATTTTCTGTATACACATTTTGAGCGGTAAGAGTTGCTTGTTAGCTCGATGTTGTCACCCTTCATCGTGACGTTGAAGCCAAACTCAAGAACGGTAACGAGTTCAGGCGGGCGACCGGGGCTGTATGGAGGGCGAGCTGGTTCGCCTTGTGTCCAATATTCGAAGCCTTCGCGATACACTAGTGACTTGCTAGTTGTGTAGCTTTCTTGAAAGTTTCTGCCATTACGAAAAGTTCCAGAATTAACGGCAGGAAAAGCTACAAGCCTTCCGATGAATTGGTTTGTAAGAACGAGATCAGTTCGTCCGTTTTCATGAGTGTAAGAGTTGATGGAAAATGTTTGCGGGCAACCAATCGTCTCGTTTTCCAAGACAAGCTTTTCGCCCTCAATCAAGTTGCCGTAGCTTCCGACGAACTGACTAGGATTTTTGCTTGGTGCTTTTGATCCACCAGCTAAGACGTTTGATGAGATAAAAAAGGTGATGAGAGTGAGCAAGATTGTTTTTGATTTCATGGGGCCGAGCCTAGGTCCGGCAAGGGATGAAATCAACCGAAAATAAATTGGGCCCCACGTCAAGACGAGGGGCCCAAGCAATAAAAAGATCTAAGTATTCGAAACTACGTAGTTGCTTAGTCGCTCATTAACAGTCGCTCATTAACAGTCGCTAACTAAAAATAGTAGCGTCCACCGAGGGCGCCGTGGATCCAAAAGTCGGAGTCTGGCACAAGAGCCACAAAGGCAGCCAGTTCAAAGAAAACTTGGATAGCTGGCTTTTTGAAGTAGTAGCTCACTCCAACGGGGGCACGAAAACCAATTCCAGTAAAACCATCAGCCGTAACAATTCCAGCACCTGCACCGTAATGTAGATCAAAGTTAGCGCTGTCGATGCGGAAAAAATTTGGTTTTTCCCAGAGGTAGTCTGCAGAAATCGCAACGTATCCATTGCTGCTCAGGGACCATCCAAGACTCGCATCAATGGCATTGTTTCCTCCAAGGCTGTAGCGAGCAGAAAGACCGGAAGGTTGTCCGATGACGGCACCTAAGCCAAACGGTCCAGCAGCGAGGGATGATAGGGAAACTAGGCTAAGCGCGAGTGTAAGAACTTTGATAATTGATTTCATAAGGGATGGTCTATCTCTAGGCCGGCCAGAATTCAATACGTTCTCGTTTTAATTGGTGGGCGCCTGAATAAGGCGTGGCTAGGTTGTAGCCAGCGTCTCTAAGGCTTCGTTGAAATTTCGAATTACAAGCATAACTAAAGGCTATGCTTTTTGGTTTTAGTGTAGATTTCAGACGTTCAAGTGCAGGAGCTTGATAGGCTTCGGGATTGACGTCGTATCCAAAGGGATCGAAAAAACAGATATCAAATTTGCCATTCTCTGTAGTTGTCGTCTCATCTGCGACATTGTCGAGTGAAGGAAGTATTTGTATTTTTTCCTTTGCGATTTCGAGGAGCGATTTTAATTCAGGGCTCGTGGGGAAAAGTAAGTTCTCTTGTTGGCCCTCGCCATAGCACGACTTGCTCATCATCGCTGGAAGGTCGTCGCAAGAGTCGATCCAAAATTGGCAGCCTATCTCAAAACTACTGGTGTCTTTTTCAATCGCAACGTATTGAATCTCTCGACCGTTTAGATTTGGGTCGATGCTGGAGAACACGGTCCACAGGAGCCAGTTTGTTCCTGGGCCTAGGCCAAATTCCAAAACTCGAATCGGTTTATCTGTCGGTTTATCGGTGGACGCGCTTTTGTTGGCAAACTCTAGGGCGGGTTTCACAAAAACATGAAAACTTTCGGTAAAAGCACCTTTTTGAGAGCGAAATGCGGCGCCTTCTTCGTTGTGAAAAAGAGTGGGGGAGCCATCACGAGTCCTGATCCAGGAAAAACGATCGAAAGTGCGCATGGCTCCTCTTATAGGGGGACAGCCTATGGAGGGCAAGCTTTGCTTGACCAACATGGCTTGTATGGTGTTTGAAGGGGGTGCAATGCATGCAATCACCGAGACACAATGGCAATCCCAGGAATTTGCCCCCAAGAGATGGAATTATTTTAAGGACGTATTGATTCGTCGTTTTGGGACGAAAGTTTATAAGGTCGGAGTGAACGCTGGTTTCGACTGTCCCAACCGTGATGGCACCAAGGGCTTCGGTGGCTGTGCTTACTGCTCTCAGGAAGGTTCCTTGAGCCCTCATCAAGATCCCAAGGCCGCTGTAGCTGAGCAAATGGAAAAGGGTAAGGCCTTCGTTAAGCGTCGCTACAACGCCGAGAAATACATCGCGTATTTCCAGGCTTTCACCAATACTTATGCTCCTGTTGAAACCTTGCGAGAGCGCTTTGAGCCGGCGATTGGCGGAGAAGATTGCGTGGGTCTTAGTGTGGCCACACGCCCCGATTGCGTGAACGAGGATAACATTGGATATCTTGCGGAGCTTGCTGAGCGCTTGCCGTATTTTACTTTGGAGCTCGGCCTTCAAAGCGTTTATCAAAATCGTTTGGATTGGGTGAACAGGCAAGAAACGGTTCAGGACTACGTCAATGCCATGGAACTTTTGAACAAGCATAACGTAAAGGTGATCACGCATGTGATTCTTGGTTTCCCTGGAGAGTCACTTCAGGAGATGGAAGACACCGTGAGGCTCGCCGACAGAATGGGAACCCTAGGCATCAAGCTTCAAATGCTTCATGTGATCAAACGCACGAAGCTCGCCTTTCTCTACAATAAAGAACCTTTTAAGCTCATGGATATGGAAGAATACTTGGACACGGTCATCCACATGATTGAAAGGTTGCGTCCGAAAGTGGAAATTCACCGTATCACTGGTGAGACCGATTCTCGCGATTTGGTTGCGCCCGAATGGACCAATCAAAAAGGCATTTTCTTCAAACGCTTCGATGAAGAAATGGAAAAACGCAACACCTGGCAAGGGCGCTGCGTTTAGGGGGCTAAAGCTCCGGCATATCCAAATTGCTCAGTTATTAAAGTTTATGGCGCATCGGCGGTAAAGATTGACGTGAAATCTTTATTTATTCTTTGAAACTTTGTTTGAGTCTTTTGAAAGCTCATTAATACTACTTGCAATTTTACTAAGGAGGATTGATGGGAACTTATAAATTAATGTTACGAGGACTTTTTTTTGTGGGGCTAAGTGTGATCTTTCCAGGGCACGCTTTTGCAAAGGCTTGTATCGGGTTTGGTCCGCAAACTCCAAGGGATATTTCGTCTAAGAAAGGAACGAACCCTGTTCAATTCAGTTTTGCGCCAGCGGCAAAAGATATGAACTTGTGCAATATTCACTTTCATAAGAACGCTGAACACAAAGGGCCAGGCTATAGCTTGGATGGTGGTGAGGGAGATCACGGTGGTTTTAAGTGTAACGATACCCCGAAGTTAACTGCGGCTCAGTTGTCTGAACCAAAGGTCACTGGCTGTGAAAATATCAAGCCAGGAGACACTGTGGAAGTCCACTGGGTTCACACGTCTTGTGATGTGGCCCCTGGAAAAGGGCTTGGGTCATGTTTGTCTGACGCCTGCCCGAACCCTCAATTAAGAGTAGAAACACAGGTTTTCTTGGTTGTGAACGACAACAAGGCCCAGGCTAAATTTTCGGATTATGTCTACACGGGGAAAAGGTCTAAGTCTGGCTACCATCAGGCAAAGAAGATTCCTGCTTTTGGAGATGCTGTGCAGTTCTTGGGGTCTACGACTGGTCCAAGTTATACGGAAGAGAAATGTTCTCCACTCCAAGTCACCTGGAATGTTCGTGAGCAGTGTGCAACTTTGGACATCAATACTCTCAATCAGTGGTGTAAGAAGAACGTCTTCGAGGAAGATCACGCACATGGCGTTCGCAAACTTGTGACGAATCCAGCGTTATTGGATGCCATATAATTCGTAGGCGAAGAAATGCTTCAACAAAAAAAGAGCTGAGCACATCACGGTGCTCAGCTCTTTTTTTGTTTTTAGGCAGAGAAATTACTTTTGTTGACGATTCTTCATGAAGTTCAAAGCTGCGGCCATGCCCGGATTCATCGGAGCTTGGCTGGCTCGAGCGTCTTCTGACTGGTCGCCGTCATGCTCTTTCGGTCCTGAGAGAGCCATGTTGCGCTCTTGCTCAAGCCTGGCTCTTTGCATCTCTCTATTGCGAGCTTCTTCCTCTTCCTTGCTCATGAAGCGGAAAGTGTAGAGTCTCGTAAGCGCGTTTTGGCGAATGGTCTGGTCAAGAAGCTTGAACATCGCAAAACCTTCTTTTCTGTATTCCACAAGAGGATCTTTCTGAGCGTAACCGCGTAGATAGATCCCTTCCTTGAGGTGGTCGAGAGAAAGCAAATGCTCTTTCCAGTTTTGGTCGATCGACTGAATGAAGAAATATCTTTCGATGTCAGACATTCTTTCTTCACCGTATTCTTCAACTTTGGCACGGTAGATTTCGTTGGCGCGTGTAGCGATGTCTTTGGCAATATCTTCAGCATTGATATTCCCTTTTTTCTTTTCCCAGGCATTCACGTCATCGGCTGTGTAGCTCATGGCAAAAGTCGTTCTCACGGCGTTGCTGAGTCCTTCAAGGTCCCAATGTTCAGGGTCAATTTTTGCAGGGCAGAACTGACTAACGATATCGTTTGAAAGAACTTCCGTGAGATCAAAAATCAAGTCACGAGTTTCTTTGCCTTCTAGGACAAGTCTTCTCATGGAGTAGATGACTTCGCGTTGCTTGTTCAAAACATCGTCATACTTGAGCAAATGCTCGCGCTGATCGAAATGATGCGATTCAACTTTCTTTACGGCGTTCGCAATCGTTTTGGAGATGAGACCATCACTAATAGGCACATCCTCTTCCATTCCTAAGCGGTCCATAATGTTGACGATGCGATCGCCCGCGAAGATTCTCATCAAATCATCTTCGAGCGAAAGGTAAAACACACTAGAGCCAGGGTCACCTTGGCGACCGGCACGACCGCGAAGCTGATTGTCGATACGACGAGATTCGTGACGTTCTGTCGCGATGACGTGTAGTCCGCCGGCTTCACGCACGCCATGCCCAAGGACAATATCCGTTCCACGCCCAGCCATGTTCGTTGCGATGGTCACGGATCCAGAGTGGCCTGCTTTGGCGATGATCTCGGCTTCGTTTTCATGGTTCTTCGCGTTCAAAACGTTATGAGGAATGCCCACGCGCGAAAGGAGTTTGGATACCCTCTCACTTTTTGCGACGCTGACTGTTCCGACGAGAATCGGGCGACCTTCTTGGTATTTCTCTTTGACGTCTTCGATGACCGCTCGGTATTTGCCGGCTTCATTGCGGTAGACGAGGTCGTTGGTGTCTTTGCGAATGACAGGTTTGTTGGTGGGGATGGAAAGAACACCAAGTCCATAAATTTTCTTGAACTCAGTTTCTTCTGTCATAGCTGTTCCGGTCATACCAGAGAGCTTGTTGTAGGTTCTGAAGTAGTTTTGAAGTGTGATGGTGGCGAGAGTTTGGTTCTCGGCTTGGATTCCCACACCTTCTTTAGCTTCGACGGCTTGGTGAAGTCC
>Ga0100403_1003391_pt1 | contig 11871 bp, 10 predicted proteins | sample CryGeymet201501t_FD_83663 | JGI IMG/M metagenome (GOLD analysis project Ga0100403, IMG submission 83663) | Groundwater microbial communities from Crystal Geyser aquifers in Utah, USA - Crystal Geyser metaG 2015-01t | ecosystem: Environmental > Aquatic > Deep subsurface > Groundwater | place...
ATTTTAGAAAAAATCCACCCCCGCGAAAAACAGAAGAGCAAGGAACATTTTTTCTTTTTGGGGTTGCCGAGTGAAGCGAGGCGGTGGCGGGGCTTTCGTGGAGCGTACGATTTAATTTAGAGCTACCACGCGCTCCGCGCGTGCGAAGCATCAGCGATTTTGAAATAGGTGCGAGCTTGGTAAAATAGAGACACCAAAACAGAACTTATGGGTTTGAAAACCCGTCTTGCTATTTTATTTGTGTAGCAGTATTCTTGAATTAAAGTTAGATTGATACTATAAATACGCAACAATGAATTTGATTGAATCTGTAATTCGCCGATTAAAAAATGACAAGAAACCACAAAAGGGATTCACTCTCATTGAAATTCTTGTCGTCATAGGAATTATCGCGATTTTGGCGGCTATAGTAATAATCGCCATTAACCCATCAAGGCAGTTCGCGCAGGCCCATAACACTCAAAGAATAAGCGGAGTAACCGCCATACTAAACGCCGTGGGTCAAAATATAATAGACAATAGGGGAACATTTACGTGCGCGATAGATATTGCCGGAAGTTCAACCCCAATAACAATTCCCGCCACATCAACAATAATTAAAAAGGAAGACGGAGTGGACCTTAGACCTTGCATTGTTCCAACCTATATTTCAGAAATCCCAGTAGATCCAACATCTGGGAGTAATTCGTGTGATGAAGATTTGGAATGTTCAACCGGGGATTATAATACAGGCTATGAAATTTTCAAAAACGCAACAACCAGCAGGATAACCGTAACCGCCCCTGATGCCGAATTAAACCAGACCATATCAATTACTCGTTAAAACAATTTTGGCTGTTTAATTTAATCAACATTTTATCCACACTTATTACACAACTTTAAACACAAAAAACCATTGACTTTTTGTATATATAATAAGAGAATTATGTTAGGTTTATTCTCACCGAGGAACTCCAATAATAAACACACGGGAACCAAGCGCTAGAGCCAAACGACTTTGCCAGGAACCCAAAATTAAAAATAGTGGGGCTCTCCTCAAAAAGGAGAATGAACCAAAACAAAATCTCGCTTTCGGGCGGGATTTTGTTTTTACACAAAATGGTTTGGGTATATATTAATATCACACATGAATAAGAACTACATAAATCCGATAAAGTTAATTATCGCAATTTTTGTAATTGTTGTTCTTGTGATTGTAAAAATTTTTGTTTCTTCCTGCAGAGAATCTGTTTGCATAAAACCCATTCCCTCTTTTTGGAATTATACCATTTTCCTTGATACCAAAACCGCAACAACCATTTACCCAAATATATATTTGCCCGAAGAAATGTATTCACATTACATATCGGGAGAGCTGAGTATAACCGAAAGCTCCGTATTGCTTCACGAAAGAACTCACATAGAGAGGCAGGGCTCTTACGGCCCAATAAAATGGTTATTCAATTACATCTTTTCAAGAAAATTTAGATTAAACGAAGAGCTTTTTGCCATTAGAAAACAAATGGAATTTCTCGCTTTAAATGGCGAAGATTATGATATAAACAAGAAAGCAAGCCAATTTTCAAGTCCCACCTACCTCTGGGTTACCACAAAAGAAAAGGCCGAAAAATTGCTAACTCAAATGTGGGATGATGTTGTGGATTGAGTTCTCCCCTACTCAAAAACAATACTGCTGTACAATGGATTCTATGATGGGATATGGATACGGAAGTCAGGCATATGGAGTCGGTGAATTGGGATTTCTAACTTGGTTGGTTATCCTGATTGACCTTACTCTCCTTGGAATCTGGCTCTGGCAAAAAATTTCACATAAATAATATAAAAGCCAAAAGAGATTATATTCGCTTGCATTATATTTTAATGTGAGTTAGTATGTTCGTTGCACCATTATAAGTTAAATTCTAAATAGTGATGGATGAAAATACACAAGGTGCTTCACCTATGCCCGAAGAAGAGGTAAAACCTGTAACGGAAGGTGAAGGTATGGAAACCGCTTCTCCCGCAGTAGAGGAGAAGCAAACAGAGGGAGAAGCAAACCCTATGTAATATACAAAAAACGCCCCCAAAAGGGAGGCGTTTTTTGTATCAATTCCTAAAATTTTATATTAGAGATTTGTTGAGAAAAAACTCTGGCTTGAGGTGGCAGTGTTACCGCCAGCATCGGTAGAAACAACCAGGTAATAGTATACAGCCGGAGCTGAAAGGTCGGAGAGTTCAAATTCGTGTTCGGTAGACAAACTGTCAGAGCCCACGGTCAAAGCACCTCCTCCTATTGATACTGGGGTAGAGGTTCCATACCAAACTCTGCCTGTGGCGGAAACATTGGTCGTCCATCTTATTTTTACTTCATTAGAGTTTATTATGGAAGAGCTTGGAAAAGAAACCGTAATATTGGAAGCAATTTCAGCATCTGTGGTTATAAATGAACCTTCAGTAGATTCAGTCCCGTTACCGTTTGCATCCATTGAACCAACCTTAAAATAGTAAGTGGTTGAAGCGTTAAGGTTTGAAATTTCAATAGTGTGATTTTTGGAGAATGAAGAAGAAGACTTCGCAGACGCGCTTGATGTCGCGAATCCAGAAGTCGTACTAAACCAAACATTGCTTGTGGAATTTTCATTTGTTGTCCAAGAAATTCTGGCTGAATCAGAATCTATGTTATTTACCGCTACTCCTGATATTACTGGTGCTTGAGTATCGGTGGGGTCGGTTCGCCCGCCGTTGTCATTAATTTTTTTGGCTATCCCTGCTGGTAGGTTCTCACATATTGGAACAATTGGCTTATCATCTCCGCTATGTTTCCTCAACCAACCCGGTGCTATTAAATGACCCGGGGGTACACAGAGACCGTGTCGTTTCCCTCTGTTGCTCACATTACTGTTGTCATCATCCGAATCAAATTCTGAATCATCATCAATTTTTACCAACCCCCTGCCCCTAAATTCCTCATTCAGTTTTTTCAAGGTTAAGGGTCCCACAAATCCGACCTGTTCAATTCCAAATTTCTTTTGGAAATTCTTTACCGCCTTAGAAGTTAATGGACCGAAAAACCCAGTAATCAAACCTTCAGGATAAATTGAAGCATCCGCCGCTAATATCGCTTGGAGAGCGGCCACGTCATCACCACTTAGACCCTGGCGAAGGCCTCGTATTATTTCAACACTACTTTGGACATTTTGAGAAGCAGATACAACCTGCTGTTGTGCTGTCCTTAACGCTTCTATTCTAGTTTGCAAGACCTTTATTTGTTCAAGCAAACCTTGTATTTGTAATGAAAGATTGGCATTCGCAGATGTCTGCGCAGACGCCGATGTGGTGAAACTTCCAAAAACAAAAACCGAAAAAATTGCCAACACTATTATTCTGTTCATAATTTAAATTTTATTACTGTTGATTACTACTAATCGCGGACATTACCGCCTTCTATGTCAGACGACTGTCAAGACCGCTTCTTACAGATTATATCATTTTTACTGTCCCGCCTTTGTGGTTTAGGTACTTACTAAAACACCAATTCTCTCACCGTTTGGGCGAGAGAATTGGTGTGCGGTGACGTGAGTAGATAGCAAACTACGCTTGGTTTGGAGAAACTTGGGCGCTAGTTTTTTCGCAATCACGACATGTTTTCTTGTGCGTGAACAGCTCATAGAGAGCGGAAAGACCCACAAGAACATATATCAAACGGGAAATCAGCGCTCCTTGACCGCCAAATATCACTCCGATGTCCCATGAAAATAGACCCTGGACCAACCAATTCAACCCCCCGACAATAAGGAGAATGAACGTGATTTTATGCAATCCTTTCATACTTATACGTGTGTTTTATAAAACGACCTTTAAATAAAGTATAACACTAGTTTGCTATACATATGTTGAATAACTTAACCTGTTCGTTGTAATTATTTATAAACCCTTTAGCTATTGCGTTTTTGGAGTTGATTTCTTTTGCCAGAGCGTTATATTCTTCTACTTTTTGGTTATAGTTTTCTCTGTTGCGCTGGCTTTTTTCCATTGTTTGAAGCTCCTCTTGCACTATATCAATTTGAACTTTAAGAATATCTATTTCCGAAACAATTGAGTCAATCTGTCCCTTAAGAACATTGCTTACGGTGGGACATTGCGACAGTGGTTTTGAAAAAATCTGAACCCCAATCCATGTACTCTTCCCTTCATATACTCCCCTGCCTACCGCCACACCAAGATTGGTAAATTTTGGATTTAAAATATTGGCACGATGACCTGGGGAATTCATCCATGCGCCAACGAGTGTCCTGTCGTCTTCAAAATTGCCCAAAGCTATGTTTTCACCTATTGAAATATATTCATACATAAAATCATCCGCGACGGTAGAAGCTGATTCCCCTATGGGTGAAACATGTTCAAAATATTGCCTTGCGAACATATCAGAAAGTCTTTCTTCCGCCACTTTGTTGAGTCCCGAGTCATTCAAAAGCGCGGGCAAACCTATATTCGCTCTTTCTTTGTTGGTAAACGCAAAAACTCCCGGATTGGTTAGATATGATCTGGATGATTCAATTTTGGAAACCAAACTACCGGGGGTACTGACCTCTTTCTGGATGTTCTGCAAAATGTCCAGGCTGTTTCCGTTTTTTATAAAATCCGAAATTTTATTGAAAGAGCCCCGTGTATTCAGGTACCAAAACAATGACAAGCTTGCAACAATGGTGGCAAGCACGATAAAAATAACGGCTAACTTCTTGAATTTAATTTTTCCCATTTATTTTTGCGAATACAATACAAATTGTGGAGTGAAAGCACATTATACCAGATTATTTTTTGCTGATTTTTGACACTTAGAGTCAATGATTGACCTTTTTGTTCTAAACCCTTTATCTGTTAGAATATTCTTAATGGCAGACAAAAAGAAACTAGACACATCCCCTTACAAAGGAGTCCGAGATTTCTACCCGGAAGATATGTATGTGCTAAATTACATTACCTCTGTAATGAGAAAAACGGCTGAAAGCTTTGGCTACAGCGAATACGGAGCATCCCCCATTGAGCCCGCGGAACTATACAAAGCCAAAAGCGGAGAAGAAATCGTAAGTGAACAAACATACACATTTACCGATAGGGGTGGGAGAGAGGTTACTCTGCGACCGGAAATGACACCAACGGTTGCCAGAATGGTAACTGCCAAAAAGCGTGAGCTTTCTTTCCCCCTCCGCTGGTATTCCATATCAAATATGTTTAGATACGAAAATCCGCAAAAGGGGCGCTTACGGGAACATTATCAGTTAAATATGGACATTTTTGGTGTTTCTGGTCTTGACGCTGAAGCAGAGATAATAGAGACGGCTTGGCAAATGATGAAAAACTTTGGTGCCAAGGATGATGATTTCCAGATTAGGATAAACAGTCGCTTGATACTTGATGATATATTCTCGTCTATAGGCATTAAAGATTCGGAAAAAACCGTTCTTTTAAAAATTATTGATAAGAAAGATAAAATAAGCTCTGATGTGTTTGCAGACAGTATCAAAAAAATAATCGGAAACAGGTCAAATGAATTATTAAATTTATTTGAGGTTAATCAGAGAATTTTGGACCACCTTGGAACGGATAATCCGAATGTAAAAAATTTGATTGGCCTAATCGAGAGACTAGATTCTTTCGGTATAAAAAACATTCAATATACCCCGAGCTTGGTTAGAGGATTTGATTATTACACGGATATTGTTTTTGAAATATTTGACACTAGTCCGGAAAATAAACGCTCCTTGTTTGGTGGCGGTAGATACGATGATATTTTTAATCTTTTTGGAGGAGATGTAATTCCAGCTGTGGGATACGGTATGGGAGATGTAACGATTAGAGATTTCCTCACAGAACACGGACTAATGCCAGAATATAAAAGCAATACGGATTTGTTCATATGCCAAGTTTCTCCCGTTTCCACGCAAGAAATATCGTTCTTGGCTTCCAGATTACGCGCTTCAGGCATAAATGTGGCTATAGATTTGAGTAAAAGGAAAATAGGAGACCAAATTAAAAATGCGGACAAGATGATGATCCCCTTCATCGTTTGCGTCGGCGAAGAGGAAATAAAAAACAAAATATATAAAATCAAAAATCTGAAATCAGGAAAGGAAAACGCTCTTGAAGAAAAAGAAATTTCAAATTTTATAAAAACATCTGGGGTATAAGCAAAATATTGTCTTATGCGTAAAATAGTTTTTGACATAGAAACAAGCAACATCTTCTCCGAGGTCGGGAGCAACGACCCAGCGATGCTTGATATTTCCGTAGTTTGCATACACGATTCGCTTACCGACAAATACAGCTCATATCTTCAGGAAAATTTAAACAGTTTATGGCCAATACTTGAAAGGGCTGATATGTTGATCGGTTTTAATTCCGACCATTTTGACATACCTCTATTAAATAAATATTATCCCGGAGACCTAAATAAGATAAAAAGTTTGGATATTTTAAAAGAAATAAAAAATTCATTCGGAAGAAGAATGAAGTTGGAACAGATAGCACAAGGTACGCTTGGAACCGGAAAAAGCGCGGACGGGTTGGAAGGCACCAGATGGTGGAAAAATGGCGAGTATCAAAAAGTTATTGATTACTGCTTGGACGATGTCAGAATTACAAAACAAATTTACGAGTACGCGCTAAAAAATAATACACTCTTGTTTAAAGAAGGTGGAGAAATTATAACAATCCCCCTAGACACTTCAGGATGGGAGGTTGAGGGTGGGAGCGCCATAACGCACACATTGCCTTTTTAGGATATGGTATAATTTTCTTTCAAGATGGACCCGCAAAAACAAACACAAGAATCACAAGGAGAGAAGGCAAACCCCCTTTTAATTCCCATTTCCATTATATTGTCTGGAGCATTGATTGGCGCGGGACTCTATTTGTCCAGCAGACCAAGTGCCAGCGAAGTAAGAAGCTCTGGCAACAATTCGGTGGTTGATGACATTAATGTGCCGTCAATTAAATCGGATGACCATGTTTTTGGCAACCCCAGAGCAGAGGTGGTCATCATTGAATATTCAGATACGGAATGTCCATTTTGTAAAACTTTTCATGCTACGCTAAAACGAATTGTAAACGATTATGGAAAAGACGGTAAGGTTGCGTGGGTCTACAGGCACTTCCCCATCGCTCAACTGCACTCTAGAGCTGGAAAAGAAGCCGAGGCTACGGAATGCGCGGCGGAGCTGGGTGGAAATAGTAAATTCTGGGAATTTACAGATGCTGTATTCGCCAGAACACCGTCAAATAACGGACTAAACCCCGCAGAACTCCCCAAAATAGCGGAAGATATCGGATTGAATGTAAACAAATTTGAATCTTGTCTTTCAAGCGGTAAATACGCAAAAAAAGTTCAAGACCAATATAATGAAGCCATTGTCGGTGGAGGAAACGGAACCCCTTTTAGCGTTGTGTTTGCCAAAGATGGGCAGAAAATTGCGGTTAAGGGTGCACAACCATATGAAGTTCTAAAAACAATAATTGAAGCATCTCTTAATCCTACCCTCCCTGTCGCGCCATAGATGCTCGTAGAGAACAAAATTGGCACTTGCCCCTGCCACAAACTTTGTTCCAGAATGAAAGATTGTATATATCCGTGGCTATTTGTTGAGTCAATTTTAAAGCGCTATCGGACTCTTCTTTCCCGATAAGAAAAACCTCTTTTTTAAATCGACCCTTTGTGTCCGGTTCAACAAAATCAATTTCTCCAGAAATCATTTTGTATTTTCTTTTTTCAAAATTATCAAGAAGAAGTTTATAGAAATCCAGTTGTCTCTTTATATTTCCGTTTGAGTTTTTTGTTTCACCCAATATATCGTTTCTGGCTTTTGCGCTACCCGTCTTGTAGTCAACAACATTTACTCCCCCTTCCGAAAGAATTTCTATTTTATCCAACATCCCCCTCAACAGTAATTTTTTGTCTTTCATAAACGGTATGAAGATGCCGGATATCTTGAATTCATTTATGATATTCTTTTGCCAAGAATTTTTATATTTTTCATAATACAACGAGAGCGCTCTTTGTCCTTTTTCTAGAGAATCTTCGTAATCTCCCAGTGAGAGCGGTTGTTTCGTCAAATTCCTTTCAAACATTTTTAGCAATTGAACACTGGATAATTTTGTATCTATTCTATACTTGTCAAAAAACTCTTTTAGAGCGGAGTGCATTGCTATACCGAACATCTGGTGTTTTTGCGGAGCTTTGGGCAAGCGTATAAGATTTTCAAAAAAATATTTCCACGGACATTCCATAAAATTGTTAATGGCAGTTACAGTAAGCCCCTGGTCCAAAAACAATTTTTGTAAATATTTTTTGTTTTTAATATCCATCCCCGCGCCCAATTTTCTTCCCTTGCCAATCTTTCGGCTTAACGACGTTTTTGTTTTGATTGTTTGTTTTTTTTCTATGAGGTCTTTTCTGATTTCTTCAATAAATTGACTCGGCAATATATCCTTGCCATCTTTATTCACTGATGAGTAAGAAAGCGTAACTTCTTTTTTGGCCCTAGTTAAAGCCACATAAAAGAGTCGCCTCTCGTCCTCATTCTTGTCAAAAATTGCGCTTTGGCTGGCTTGTATCGGTAAATCAAAAAGAGAAACGGTTCTTCTGTTTCCCCAGTGACCGTCCGTAACCCCAATAATATAAACATACTCAAACTCTTGCCCCTTGGATTTGTGCGCGGTCATTAAAGACACTCTGTCTTCAAAATTCGCCCTTGATTTCATTTCCATTTTAGCGTCGTGAGTTTCAAGCGTTTTGAGAAAGTTCATAAAATCAGAAAGCTTGTATTCCTTATGTGCACTAACGATTGCTTTGACTTCGGCCAACAAGGTATCCAGTTTTTCAAGTTTTTCCAATGAGTTGTTTTTTGAAATAACACTTCTTATAAACCCCGATTGGTTGATTATGGTTTCTAAACATTCCATTAAATTATTATTTTTGGCAATCTTAGACCAATTAGAAATATTGTTTGAAAGAGAAATTATTTTTTTGGGGTCTCCAACTCCGGCTCTTACTAACAATTTTCCGTCTTTCAAAACATCCGCCAACAAAATTCTTTCTTTTTGCGAAAATTTTATGGTTTTGTATATATCAAGCGGTTCTATATTAAGAAAATCAACAAACAAAAGTTTGGATAACAATTCCTCGTTACCATAGTTGTCTACGGCAACGAGTAAAACCATAAGCTTTTTTATTTCTTCGTCTTCCAAAATATCTTTTTCCGATAAAATATTGAATGGAACGGAGATTCTTTCAAGTTCGTTTGCTATTGGGAATGCGTCTCTGTTATCTCTGTACAAAACGGTTATCTGATGTGGCGGAATTTTTTTATTAATTTTATCCTTTATGTCTTTTGCTATGGCAGTAAGCTCCGTTTCCTCCGTTTTAAACTCAAGAACCTTTATTGGCTTTCCTTTTTGCCCACCAAATGATTTGAGCTCTTTTCTTAAATCATCGTCTTTTATAAAATTTTTAATGATTAAACTGTGGGAAGCGTCCAAGATAGATTGCGTGGAGCGATAATTGGCTTCAAGACTGATAACCACGGCATCTTTGTATTTCTTCTTGAAATACAAGAAATCATCAAGGGAGGCGCCCTGGAACCTGTAAATGGCTTGTTTTTCGTCGCCCACGATAAACAAATTCGGTGATTTGTGAAAACTGGATAGCAATTCCAGAATCCTATTTTGGGCATTGTTAGCATCTTGGTGTTCATCAGCCAAAATATATTGGAATTCTTCTTGAAGTTCCAAAAGAAAATCTTTGTGCTTCTCCAGAGCACTGATTGCCTCTATTATCATATCCTCATAATCATATTGGTGGTTTTCCAAAAGTTGTTTTTCGTACAGCTTATATACGGTTGCCAATTCTTTGTTTTTTTCTATTTTCTTTAAAGTTGATTTGTGAATTGACTTCATTTCTCCCTTAAACCTGCCGTTCTTGTGATACAAATCTTCTCTTCCAAAAAATTCTTTTTCTTGTTTTTTTATAAGTTTTTCAAATTTGAGCGCACTGACATTCTCTCTTTTTAGCGTTCTGATGCTTCCCAAGGCGCCTCGCAGATAATAAAAAATATTTCCGTATGGTTTTATAATTTTAAATTTTTCTTTTTTAAGAATTTCCTCAATGATTTTTATCTGGTCAATTTCTCCCAAGGCAACGCCTCCGACTACCTTTGGAAAATATTCGGGATACTTGCCAATGAGTTCATTGGTAAATCCGTGAAAGGTGTGTATGTTGACCCTGTATGCTTGCGCCCCGATTATGTCCACCAACTTTTTTCTCATTGAATGCGCGCCTGATTCCGTAAATGTAAGCGCCAAAATAGCGTCTGGAGGTACATCTGTTTTTCTTAAAATGTTTGCTATGCGCAAAGTCAAAATAGATGTCTTGCCGGTTCCCGGTCCGGCTATAACCATTACGGGGCCCTCTGTTGTATCTACGGCTTCCTTTTGAGTTTTGTTAAGCGAAGCGTATAACTTTATAAAAGTGGACTCTGACATAAGGGTTAGTTTATCACAAAGATTATTATGCTATCACTTGTGGGGGTGGCTTGTTTAATTTTTTTCAAATTTTTGATATTTGACTTTTTGTGTTTTTATTATAAGGTAAAAAAGGAAATTGCACTTAGACACTGCTTCTTAACGCTCTTCGGAGCAAGGGGGAAATATGTGGTTTTTCATTTTGTCTTCAGTTTTTATCCTTGTAGTTCTGTGGTTTTTGATGGTCAGGAAGCTCTCATCGGGAGAGAATCCGAAGTTCTGGACACAGATTCCAGAAGGTTACATTGTCGCGATTGCAAGAGGTGGAGATATTGTGGATGTTTTGACCGGCAATATGCCATTGGTCAAAGACCGCGAGCTCAACCTCTGGACATATGATGAAATCAGCCGAATGAGCGAAGATGAAGTGCGAGAGCTCGGGCTTTGCACCCAAAAGAAAACTGTTATGTCGGAGACCATCGGCGCTTACTGGATGGGACTGTGGCCATGGGTCAGAAGGTTCAGTTATGATTTCGGATGGAACGAGTACGATAAGGACAAAAAAGGTCCGGGGTATATCATTAAACCGAGATCGGAGCCAACCACCCGCTTTCTGGTCAAGGGTACCTATGCTTTTTTCTTCAAGGAAGCCGAAACAGTTGATGGATTCAAGGTTGACACCGAGGTGCTCATTACTTTTTATGCGAAAAACATAAGGGTGGCGTGGCGCCTCAAGAACTGGCTGACAACGGCAGAATCAAGAATAGGCGGTAAGTTTACCGATTATTTCCGCACTCTGACGATAGAAAATCTTCGAGAGCTACAAGCCGAGAGTAAGGGGAGTACAAACCTCTTCTCTGTATTGAAAGGGTTAAACGGCAGGCGTGGCGAATCTGATGAGTTCGGAAACCCTGGCCTCATTGACCTGGTTGGCAATGAGATTGTTACCGCCAGTCTTTTGAACTTCAAAGTTCAAGGAAACGAGGAAGAACAAAGAGCTCTTGCGCTCAAGAAGGTGGCGAAGATTGGGGCTGAAGCTGAAGTGGCGAGGGCGAGAGGTGAAAGTAAGGCAACCGCACTTCGGCTCAAGCCACTCACAAAGGTTAAGCCGGAGTTGGCAAACAGCTTTTTGTTCAGGGAGGGATTGGTTGGAACGAGACTTACCTACTTGGGGTTGGGTTCATCGGGTTTAGTACCCGCCCTGAATATTGACAGGGAGAAGACACATGAATCTGATGAATCTGAAGGTGAGAAGAAGTAGTGTATCACCCCGCGAGACCGGTAGTCTCGCGGGGTGATATTTTTTCATAAAAACTTGACAACGGCTATATTTATTGATAGAATGAGAGAGGAAGATCTTCGTAATATAACCGCAAA
>Ga0100403_1003392_pt1 | contig 11865 bp, 15 predicted proteins | sample CryGeymet201501t_FD_83663 | JGI IMG/M metagenome (GOLD analysis project Ga0100403, IMG submission 83663) | Groundwater microbial communities from Crystal Geyser aquifers in Utah, USA - Crystal Geyser metaG 2015-01t | ecosystem: Environmental > Aquatic > Deep subsurface > Groundwater | place...
ATATAATATTTCTATGTCCCGCGCGCCAAGAACTGATGTTGCTGGAGAAATCTATAGTCATTAATCGGGCTAATGCTCGTCCGCCGATTTTTCACAACGATGACGATGTAGATTTGCGCCAGAGTGTAAACAGGGGAGTGCCATACGGTAGAAAAGATTGGGTCGATGAAAAGGTTGCTGTTTACAAGCTAGGAGTTACAATAAATGGGAGAGGAAGACCCAGGAAGTAGATTTATATTATGACACATTATTTATTAAAATAATGTTCCTGACACCTTACCCCCTGTTGACAACATAATGACTCGGGTATACGATTTGGGATAGATCACTTCCCAGACGATTTTGGAAAAACCGATCTTTGAAAGGAGGTGAACAAGATGAACGGACCAAATGATTGGGATGACACCGCCGCCGAGGAACAAGAGAATATCGACAACGGCGATGATCGCAAGGATTCTTGAACCTTAACCCTGGTTGCCATTAATGGTAGCCAGGGTTTATTATTAAATAGATGTCATCACTAATAACTTCAAAATTAGCCAATGGTCTCCATGTGGTCAATTACGAAATTAAAGGCCTTAAAGCCGGGGCCTTGGCGATCTGGTTCCGGCAGGGTTACCGCGACGAACGAGTCGGCGAAGAAAATTATTATCATCTTTTGGAGCACGTTATGCTATCAGGGTCGCGACGTTACCCGAGCGAATTTGAGATTGAACAAGTGGTGGCCGATACTGGTGCTTACCTGAACGCGAGCACCTGGTTGGAACATCTCTGTCTGACCACGGAATTCTTGATCGAGGATCTAGAAAAAATTTTCGACTTAACGGCCGACCTTACGCTGGCACCGCGGCTTAGCCAGAAGACAATCGATAGGGAAACCAAAATCATCAACGAAGAAATGATGAAAAACGCCACGGACATAAAACGGACAATGAATTATTTTTCGACTATCTCAATGTATCACGGAACACCACTGGCTCACTTGGCCTACGATCATGAGAGGATGGTCAAAGACGCCACTGCCGAAAAAATATCAAAGCTCCATCAACGATTGCTCAACCCCTCCGGAATGGCCATCATCTCGATCGGCGACATCCCACACGAAAGACTGCTGACTCTAACTCAAGAATATTACGGTCAACTAGAGAAACAAACTCCTCTAATCAGAGAGCGAGCCAAGCCAGTACCTAAAACCATCGAGCCGGATTGGCCAGAGGGAGAAACCAAGCATATCCGCTTGTGCTGGCCAGCCATTGGCGCCGACAAATCAGAGACCTATGTCTTCCCTCTAATCAACATGCACCTAACCGGCCACGAAGATTCAATCTTATATCGGGAGTTGAGGTTAAAGCGGGGATTGGTCTACAATGTTAAAGCTTTCAACAATACCGCGAGCGACGCTGGTTATTGGTATATTGACTTCACCAGCTCTAAGCCGGATGAAGCCATCACGGCTGTTAGGAAAATTTTAACCAGCTTAAAATTGACTACTGAAGATTTAACCAGGGCCAAGCTACGTTTGATCCATCAGGAACGCCGACTCTTTCGAACTAATTTTCAGTATGCGATCAAAACTTTGGGAATATCTTTTCACCTTCTTGGTCGAATTCCACCAGCAGAAGAGACGGAGCGAAAAATCGAAGCGATCGTCTTGAGTGACGTCGAAAAAGTCATCGCCGAATATCTGGATTTCGACAAAACTATGATAATCAAGACAAAATAAGTTATGCTACTATGGTTATTAAGCAACTTTTTTTAAATTTAAAAAATAAACAAATTTATGAATAAAAATATTGAAATTGGAATACGCGGGCAATTATCGAAAGAAAAATTTGAGGAGCTAATAAAGTTGTTCGAGGTTGAGGGAAAAAAAATAACAGAAAAGGATCGAGTCTTAATTGATTACTCAACTTTCTTGGAAGGCGGAGTCGAAAATAGACGTAAAGATATCAGATTAAGAGTAACTAATGGTATCCCAGAAATCATCGTCAAGATTGGTGAATGGGGTGGTGCTGAACATAGAAAAGAACTTTCGGTTCTTGCCAAGTGGTAAAGGTGTCAGGAACATTTAAATACGGAAATACGTGATATAATATTTCTATGTCCCGCGCGCCAAGAACTGATGTTGCTGGAGAAATCTATAGTCATTAATCGGGCTAATGCTCGTCCGCCGATTTTTCACAACGATGACGATTATCTATTATTCGAATCTCTTCTTTGGGAAGCCAAAGAACTGATCGATATGGATATCATTGCCTATTGTCTAATGCCTAATCATTGGCATTTAGTACTTGCCCCTAAAAAAGATGGAGATATCTTGGTTTTTATGCACTGGTTGACCCTTACACACACTCGACGTTATCATGCTATCCATAAAACGACTGGCTATGGCCACATCTATCAAGGTCGTTATAAGTCATTTATCGTCCAGAAAGATAAGTATTTATTACAATTAATTCGCTATGTGGAACGAAATGCGCTTCGTGCCAAATTAGCTATTAAGGCTGAAGATTGGCATTGGTCGTCCTTGTGGCGGAAAATATACGGGACAATTGATCAAAAGAGAATCCTCAGTTCGTTGCCTGTGGAATTACCAGATAATTATCTTGTTTGGGTTAATCAAAAAGAAGCAGAAGAAACCCTCACAGATTTGCGTCAGAGTGTGAACAGGGGAGTGCCATACGGTAGAAAAGATTGGGTCGATGAAAAGGTTGCTGTTTACAAGCTAGGAGTTACAATAAATGGGAGAGGAAGACCCAGGAAGTAGGTTTATATTATGACACATTATTTATTAAAATAATGTTCCTGACACCTTACCCTCCAATAAATGGGAGAGGAAGACCCAGGAAGTAGGTTTATATTATGACACATTATTTATTAAAATAATGTTCCTGACACCTTACCCTCTCTAGTGCTTTGTCTTGACGGCAATTGTCACTGGGTCAACAATCCGGAAAACAACAGACGAGCCGACAACAAACTCAACCAATTGAGGTTGGCCAAATCTCTGGGACTCAGTGTTCCGGAGACGATTGTCAGTAACGATCCAAAGGCAATCAGGGATTTCGCTCACCAGCTTGCTCCAAGACAAGTCATCTACAAGACCCTATGCAGTCCTTTCGTGAAGGAAACCAAGAAGACCTACGCCAGTGTCTACACTACCCCCATCGAACTGACAGCTGAAATTCTTCAGGCCACCAAGCCGGTGCCGTGTCTGATCCAAGAATACGTCGATAAAGCGTACGAATTGAGGATCACCGTCATCGGCGAACAAGTCTTCGCCGTCAGAATCTTCTCTCAAGATTACCCGTCAACTTCTGTTGATTGGCGACGAGACCAGCATAAGATTCAACTCCGCCAAGAGTTGATCGAACTCGATTCCAGTTTGAGGCACTTCTGTGTCGAAATCGTTAAGCGACTAGACCTGATCTTCGGCGCCATCGACATCATCATCACCCTAGAGGATCAGCCCGTCTTCTTGGAAATCAATCCAAATGGCCAATGGGCTTGGATTGAGTACACCCTTGGGGCCCCGATTTCGGATGCGTTGATCGACGAATTGACCAGGGAAGAATCATAAGTAATCCGTGACCGGATTGGAGACTTTCTCCAATCCGGTCTTATTTTTTTAAATTCTTTTGCAAATCAGACAATCTAGACTAGAGGAGGTTTTGACCTCCCACCCAATCTGGAGTACGATGAGGGTAATAAACCAATTTACCTTATCCGCTATAAACTGTTATACGACATATGGCGGTAACTTAAGTTCAAAATAAAATGAAATCTAACAAAGTCAACGCTGTCAGTTATCTCGGTCAAATCGTCGAAGTGGCAATGGATCGGCCACTAGGCAGCAAACACCCAAAACATGGGTTTGTTTATGACGCCAATTACGGTTATATTCCGGAAACGACTAGTGGTGATGGTGAAGAACTTGACGCTTATTTCTTAGGTGTCGACGATCCGAGACAAAAAGCCATCGGCAAATGTATCGCGGTCATTCATCGCACCAACGACGATGATGATAAATTAGTGGTGATTCCTGAAGATATAGAGGATTTAAGTGATGAAGAGATCAGAAAGCAGACGAATTTCCAAGAACAATTTTTTGAATCGATAATCATCCGATCATGAATTTTAGCGCCAAAAATAATCTTCCGGAAGAACTAGAACGAGTTCAGCTTCTTGAATCTTTGGTTATAAAGTATAAGATTCCCGAGTTTACGTCCGGTGTGACGGTAGAGAAAGGGGTCATTCCTCATTCTCACCCCATACTCACGATGAGTACGCGGAAGCAGTCTGATTTGAGCGTTTTAAAAACTTTAATTCATGAGCAGTTTCACTGGTGGGCTTCCGATCATCCCAATAAAAGAAGGTGTTTTGAATACCTGAAAACAAAGTATGAGGATGATGGCGAGCATAACAAATCGGGCAAGCATCCAGATAGCTACTGGGGTCATGTTATTGTTTGCTTCAATACTCGAAATTATCTCAGAAAAATTTTAACCGAACCAGAGATAGAAGCAATCTATGAGGAAGCCATAACCTACAAGACTTTAGAGCAAAAGATTGCTGATAATTTTGAGCACTTCAAGTCTGAACTTGAGCCATTCGGAATGGTTTATAATGACTAAAAATCTTAAAGCCGTTATCGATCCGGGCAGCCTGAAAGCTAAATTGACAGTATTTAACATTCAAACCCTCAATCCGGTTCTCCAAAGGAGCTACCTGACATTATTGGAATTGGAGATGGTCAACATATAAACAAGAGTTTGATCTGTTTTTGTTAACCCCCACTAACAATTCCGACGATCTTGAAATCAACCCTTGCAAAACGGCTTGGTTAAGCTGTTTTTGGGTGAGGGAGAAAAAATTAGCTGTTTAATGTTGACAACAAATGGTCAGAATATACGATTGACCTAGATACCGTTTTCCGAGATAACTTCGGAAACAAACCGATCTTTGAAAGGAGGTGAAGTTATGGGTAAACATGGTGAAGGTAGTTGGAAGGACGGGGGCCATTGGGGCACGACCCAAAATTCCGGCAGTCAGTCGAACTACTATGTGGGCAAATCTGGTTCCGGAGATCATTGCCACATGTGGAACGACAAAAGTTCCGGAAAATCAGGGGTTGAGCATCGCGGATCTTGCAAGGTCTGCGATGACAAAAAGTCAGGGGGCAAATAGCTTCGACGATAGGCGAAGAGGGTGTCGCCATGACATCCTCTTCTTTTTTTGCAAAACTCTAAAAAGGAGGGTCAAGGAATCATGTACACATGCCAAGGTCGTTTTTGCACGATAGAAGAGTTGACCTCCGAAAACGAGGAAAATCTCTTCAGTTTGATGTATCAAAATCGCGTCGAATACCAGAAGTTGGTCTCTAGGGAGCCAATTCCCGAGACATTCTTCAACTTCCGAAGTCAGATTGACCAATGGTTTTCTTATGGTAGAAAATATCAATTTCTTGTTTTGAACAAGGACAAAACCAAAACCGTTGGAACGATCTTCTTCTACGGCCAAAACGAAGAATCAAGGACAATAAAAATCTCTTGTTTCTTCGTTTCTGAAATTAGGGGAAAAATTCTGGTGGGCGAAGCTCTCGGTATGGCGATTGATTTTTCTTTTTCAGTGCTCGGTGTAGACAGACTACTGTTTTCGATCTACCCAGAAAACGTCAGGATGATTGAACTAGTCAAGAAACTAGGCGCCAACAGGGCAGAGACATACACAACAGAGCCAACCAACAAAAGATCCACTCTGGATTACGAACTCTCGAATACGATCTTAGCCGAAATCTCTCGCCGGGTCCAGAATCTATAGTTACCGAGCGGTACATGCGAGCATGCATTTATCGCTCTTTTATTTCAGCCCATTTATGTTATTATTTTAATACCCCTATGTCGTCAATTTATGAAAGAATATCGCAAAAGTTAACCGCTGCCCGTATCTCTGGAGATATTTGGGTTATTAAAGATGCTTGTCTTTTTCTAATCAATGAGCTATTTAGTGAAATCGAACGGGATCAAGAGATAACACCTGAAACTTTTTCTTTATTTGTCGCCGATGAGGATTTATTGTTCGAAACAGACAAAGAGATTGCGTCTCAAACTGGTCCGGACACCACATTAACGACCACTGGATTAATTGATCAATTACTAGAAATGATTGGGGTAGTTGACCATCAAATGATTTCAGACGAATTAAAAGACAGCATTTTAGGCCTACATAACTGTGTTTTGGGTGATTCGTTTGTCGACATCAAAACAAAAAAGGGGAAAATATCTAGTGTGCTTGATAAATTACGATTAGCTATTGAATAACAAAGTCTATTCACCAAATTTGCCCCCTACCCTAATTAGTTGTATAGTAAGATTGCTTTGATTAAAGATCTAATGGCATTCGGTTTAAGTGAGAAAGAAGCCAAAGTTTACTTGAGAAAAAAGTGTTCAACACCCGGTGTTGCACACTTTTTTGTTGTACCCCTCCAACAACTCACTCAATCTTTAATCTAATCCCTAAAATTTAGCCTTAATTAAGGAGATTTTAAGGCCACGCTAAAAATCAGCTGTTTGCTCTGGACAACAAAATTGAAAAGAGTAGACTGCCTACAGATTCTCTGGGATAACTCTGGAGAGAAAATGGCCTTTGAAAGGAGGTGGAAAAATGATTCTATTACGTCGATTTGTCACAGATTCACCACCGGTTTCGGATGCTAGTCCGACGACGGAATATTCTTCGAACGAAACCGACGAGTGATTCGGTCACCTCAACATCTTGGCAGACCCTCTTTATTACCCGATAGAGAGGGTTCTCCTTAAAGTTAAGAAAGGGAGTTTAAAATGGACATCTTGATTCTTTCTAGGAGTGACAGTGTTCATGCTGATGCGGTGGAAGAATACTGTCTAAAACGGGCTTCGGTAAGCAGGATGAATTTCGATTTTGAGACTTCTGGCCTGGAAAATTTACCGAGGATAACTGCCAGACAGACAATTCCGGAACAGATTCCAGATGCGGTTTTCGTCCACCACCCGAGAATCAGTTACTCGACGGAAGCCTTCACTGATATCCTTGAGCAGAAACTCTTCGTTGCATCATGGGACAGCGTTAAAGAATGGCTTGAAGTTCAATTTTCAGCCGCACACTGGATCAATCGTCCTTCGTCGAATAGACTAAATCGAAATGTCCTTCACCAGTTGCGATTGGCAGATTCTCTTGGTTTTGACATTCCCGAGACTCTGTTTACCAACGACAAAGAAGAACTCCTTCGTTTTTCCGACGGAGAGGTGATTGTCATAAAACAAGGCAATCTGGGAGTGCACTTAAACAAGAAGCGTATCCTTACTTCTATTGTAAACATCGCGGACATCGAACCGGAGATTTTGCGACATTGCCCTTGCTTGTTTCAAAAGTACATTTTGAAGCAACACGAATTACGCGTTCATGTTATTGGTGAGAACGTCTTGACCTGTAAGATCCATTCTCAAGTCAACGAGAAAACTTGCGTGGATTGGCGGAATTACGATCTAGACAACACTCCCCACGAGGCATGTGATCTTGGAGACAAGGTCGAGAAAAAATGCGTCGAGATCGTGAGGCAACTGGGCTTGGAGTTTGGGGTCATAGACATCATTGTTACCCCTCGAGAAGAATTGGTATTTCTTGAGTGCAACGCCCAAGGCCATTGGATTTGGATAGAGAAATTGACCGGTCTTCCCATCACCAAGACCCTGTGTGAGTACATTTTAACTGGCTCGGCCTAAAGGCCGAGCCTTTCTTTTATTACTCGCGTTATTGTTAACCGATCCTTTTCGTTTGAGAAATTGTGATCTGCGTCCGCCAAAAATAAATATTCAGAGTCCGGCAGACAAGAGTGGTATCTTTCGGCGACAGCAAATCCTCCCAAACCGGCGCCAATAACATGAACATCTCTTAGTCCGGTGCGCCCAGCAAGCTCTTCAATCGACGGCATCTTTTTCAGTGACCGCGTGAATTCTGAAGATATTTTGACCGGCCCGGAAACTGGTATGGTCATCTTTGAAATTTCCAGCGATGGATCCAAAAATATAGCCGAGTAATGAGACAATTCGTGCATAATGACATAAGCGCCCAAACTGTGAGCGATTATTATGTCCGGCTTAAGGAGTTCGATAACTTTTTTGACTCTTACCACTTCTTTCAAAAAAGAATAGGAGCCAAACAAACCACCGTCATAGAGAGTGACCCCATGACAAGATACTTCAAATTTTTCTAAAGACGTTTGGATATGGAGAAAGAGAGGATTATCCTTGTCTTCGAACAGGCCAGATATGTAGGCAGTAACTTTCTTCATGTATCCATTATATAAGGATCAAACGATTACGACCACCAAAACCAACACAGCCTACGAACCGCATAATTTGCCCTCCCTCTCGATTAGTTGTACAGTAAGATTGCTTTGATTAAAGACCTGATGGAATTCGGTTTGAGCGAGAAAGAAGCCAAAGTCTACTTGGCTTTGCTGGAATTGGGGATGGCGCCGGCGGCCGAAATCGCCCAAACAGCGGGGGTCAAACGGCCTTCCGCCTATGTCATTTTGGATAACCTGATGAAGCAGGGCTTCGTCAGTTTGGCTCAAGATGACAACATTCAGCAATATCTCGCCACCTCGCCCGACATCTTCTTACGTTTGGCCGAAAAACGCGCTGATCGCGAAACAGGGCTTCGAGATCGAATTAAAAACTTAATTCCAGAGTTGAAGGGGATGCATAAGGAGACTAAAAGTCGTCCGAAAGTAAGGGTGTTTGAGGGGAAGGAAGGGTTGGCTACGGCAATGATGGAAACCTTGCAAGGCAATAAAGAAAAGATCGTCCGCGCCTCGACTTCGGGAAATGATCTACTCGCTCTCGTTCACGAAGAATGGAAGAACTGGTCGGAAGAAAGAATGAAGCGAGGAATCTTGTTGCGCGCGATCAATGTCGACAACGAAGCGGCCAAAACTATCGCCAGATCGAACCAGAAACTTTATCAAGTGGTCTTCGTCGAACCCGAACAACACCCATTGGCTGTTGATATGATGATCACCAGAGACAAAGTCGGTTATTTTTTGAGAAAAGGGAAATGGGGCGTCACGACAATTGTGATCGAGAGTCCGGAAGTGAGCGCCGCGATGAAAAGCATGTTTGATATCGCCTTCGAAGACGCCAAAACAAAAGGCGGCCGATATTTGGCAGACGGATAAAGGATTTTTGTTAACCCCTCTTAACAAATCCAACGATCTTGAAATTAACCCTTACAAAACGGCTTGGTTAAGCTGTCTTTTGGTGGGGGAGAAAAAATCAGCTGTTTAGGGTTGACAACAAATGGCTGGAATATACGATTAGACTAGATCCTGTTTTCCAAGATAACCTTGGAAACAAACAGATCTTTGAAAGGAGGTTTAAAAGATGACACTTCCAGAAGAATTCATCCCAACCTTTCCTTCTGATTCAACACCAGAGGGTCAAAGATTTTTCCCCTCGCCATCAGAAGAGATAACAAGAAGAGGGTCTAGGCCTCGCCAGAAAGATCAGTCGGAGAAACATATCGGAAAGAGGTTCTCCAATTCTTATCCGATTTTCCAAGATATTCATCAACCACCTGATAGATAAACAGGGGGTGCTGAAAATCTCCAAGAAAGGAGGTGAATGATATGTCAGGTAATGGCGGAAACCACAACGGTGGTGGTCAAGGCGGAGGTGGTGGCGGTCGCGGCAAGTAGCCCAAGTTTAAACCTTTTCTCTCAAGGGGGTATCATTACTACAGTGATGCCCCCTTACTTATTTTTATGTTATGCTTTAAATTAAAATGAGATCAATTATTCCTTTTTTTGAGAATACTAAAGATAATTCACACTGTTTTCAAGCTTGTTTGAAGATGGTTTTAAAATTTTATTTTCCGGGTAAAAATTATTCTTATCGTCTTCTGGATAAAATCACTAACCATAAAAAAGGGATGTGGACATGGCAAGGAGAGGCCTTACTGTTCTTGTCAAAGATAGGGTTCGAAATTGTTAATATTGAAAATTTAGATTACAAAAGATTTGCCACTCGAGGAGAAACATACTTGAAATCAATTTGGAGTAAAGAGATTTTTGATTTGCAAGATAAATACTCGAATTTAAAAAGAGAACAGCAGATTGCTCGTAAACTGATAAAAAACAAAAATATCTCCATCATAAATAAAGAGACAAACATTAGAGACATGGAGGACTACTTTAAAAAAGATTTTCTCTTGATTGTGTCAGTTAACCCTTGCGTTTTTTCCGGCGAGAAATGTTATTGGAGTCATTCGGTTGTAATCACCGAGATAGGTCAAAAATATATTAAATTCCATGACCCAGGACTTCCTGGAATAGAAAACCGCCGAGTGAACCGAAAACTATTTATCAAAGCAATGTCAAAACCATGGAAAGAAGACACTAATTTAATTGCATTGAAACTTAACATAAAAAATCCTAAAAAAATACATCTCTAAGAAAGAAGCTATTAAGATAGAGCTCTTCAGTTTGCTCCCCACCCAAATTAGTTGTATAGTAAGAATATCCTTAATTTATGCTCCTCAAAGACCTCACCAGCCTGGGTTTAAGCGACAAGGAGGCCAAAACCTATCTGACCTTGTTGGAATTGGAGGTGGCCTCGGTGGCCGAGATTACCAAGGCTTCGGGACTCAATCGCAGTTCCACTTATGTCACGTTGGAAGGGTTGAAGAAAAAAGGGTTAGTGAGCATGACCGGCGAAGAGCCGGTTTGCCGTTTCGTCGCCACCTCGCCGGAAGTGTTGTTGCGCTCGGTGGAAGATCAGGCGGCCAAAGAGCAATTGAAGCTCGAACGAATCAAAAGCCTCATTCTGGAGTTGAAGGGGATGTATAAGGAGACTAAAAAATTACAATGAAAAAGAAAATATTTTTAAGCGGTCCCATAAGGGGTATTCCAAGAAAAGAATCTCTCGCGTGGAGAAATGAAGCAACTAAACTTCTTGAACAGAACTTTGTCGTCCTTCATGCCTTTCGAGGTCGCGAGGAAAAAGAAACTTTTACTGATCCGCGAGCAGCCGTTATTAGAGATCTAAATGATATTAAAAATGCAGATATTTTATTGGTTAACGACACCGTAGAAAATTGTAGCATGATTGGTACTTCTATGGAGATTTTTTTTGCATTTCAGCAGAACATACCCATCATTCTATTCGGGAATGCCCATGATAAAGATTATTGGTTAAATTATCATATTCATTTGCGAACCAAAGATTTGATTGAAGCCTGCTTCGTGTTAAACAAGATGTTTAATTGATATATGAAAATACCTCTCTATAAACCTTATATTAGTAATAATGAAGTGAGTGCTATCTCACGAGTTTTTAAATCTAGAAAATTGAGCAGGGGAGTAGAGATAGAGTTATTTGAGAAAGAATTTGCCAGCTATGTTGGTAAAAAACACGCAATTGCTGTGAATAGCGGGACAAGCGGATTACACATCCTTGTTCGCACCCTGGGGTGGAAAAAAGGTGATGAGGTAATAACAACTCCTTTTAGCTATATTGCTTCTGCCAATGCTCTATTGTTTGAAGGTATCACTCCTGTTTTTGTTGACATAGATCCACAAACACTAAATATTAACGCCAATAAAATTGAAGAAAAAATAACCTCTAAGACGAAAGGAATGATTCTAGTCCATATTTTGGGTTTACCAGTTAATTATCAAAAGATAAAACAATTGAAAGATAAATATAATCTTCAAGTTATTGAAGATGCATGCGAGGCAATAGGTAAGCCAGATGATGATTTTATTGTTACAAAATTAGGTGAAGCCATTGTATATGGATTTAATGAAAACAAACAACTTACTACTGG
>Ga0100403_1003395_pt1 | contig 11862 bp, 7 predicted proteins | sample CryGeymet201501t_FD_83663 | JGI IMG/M metagenome (GOLD analysis project Ga0100403, IMG submission 83663) | Groundwater microbial communities from Crystal Geyser aquifers in Utah, USA - Crystal Geyser metaG 2015-01t | ecosystem: Environmental > Aquatic > Deep subsurface > Groundwater | place: USA...
GCTTCATCGATCTTATCGCGCCAAGAGATAGAACTGTAGGACTTTTATATGTTATTTTCTCACTCATTGATTTCAAGGGTTTGATATCTGTGAAAATCGGGAAAATTGAAATATTTTCTTTTTTAAAACCGTATTTTTGAAGATCATCCTTCGTGCTTTGGGATTCTGTTATGACTTTATTCTTCCGTAGAAGCCATAGATAAATTGGCTCTAATAGATAGCCGATGATGTTTATAGGTAAGATAAGTTGGTAAAACCAAATTTCGCGACATAGTTGATAAAAAAGCAGGACGCGCATCTCTTTCACGTACCACTGAGTCATGAAAGGAATTGTATTAACCTCCTCAATAATCTGATCGGCCCAACCATTGAGATGATTTCGATAATATCTATATGCCTGCCAATAGACAGTAAGGCGATTGCCAACGCGGATAATCTTATATCCATTCACATTTTCGTTACGAGATGATCCTCGATATCCAGATGTTAGAAAAATAACTTCATTTCCATTATTTACTAATTCTGCTGCAATTTTGTTTCCTAAAAATTCGGCACCACCTGCCTGCGGATGAGTAATATCTTTCCATGTAAACCAAAGAATTTTCATTTATTTGAGTGAATATGCGATGCTCTCCAGCTCATCATATAAATCCGTAGATTCTGTTGAGATGCTGAAAATATAATCCCCTTTTTTTTGGAAATACATCGTCTTATCACCAAGTTGCGTCATAAGAATGTTTTCATTTACTTTCTCAATTTTATCAAAAGTGTAGTTATTGAGTTCTTCAAGATAGGCGACATGCTCTTCAGCACTGTCATAGTATGAGGCTGATCTTGTAATCATTATCGTTTCGCCATTGATTTCAATGTTTATGGTATTAACATTTTCAGTGATTTTTGCAGTTTTTGGGGCATCAAATGTTATTCCAAGGGCCTCTGAGCTGAATTGCAACTCTTTATTGATAAGTAATTTTGGAGTCGGAATGCCAGGATTTGAGGTATTTTTAAGTACTAATAGAGCAGCGCCGATTATTATCAATGTCGATACGATAAGAAACAAAATTAGATTTTTAATTGTTTTCATAGGATTATTATAAACTTTTAAATTGCTGAATTGTTGAATTGTTATATTGCTACATTGTTAAACTGTTGAATTGCTGAACTTAAAACCACCTCCCCCATATTAGTCGTTAGTCATTAGCTGTTAGTCGTCAGACAATTCAACCACCTCCCCCCGCTAAGCGGGGTACTCCTCCTTGGTAAGGAGGAGAGCTTCTATTAATTAATAATGAAATAAGCTCACCTCCTTTATAAGGAGGGGTCTCCGACGTGATGTCGGAGGGGGTGGTATAAAATGTTTCACAAATTCTTTTCAATACAACCTCTAAATGTTCAAATACCAACTTGTTTTCAAATCGTAACAATTTAATTCCAAGACTATTTAGATATCTCTCTTTTTCTCTGTCTTGTTTATTAATTTTGTCATACCTATGAACTTCTCCGTCTAGTTCAATGGCTATCTTCTCTGATGGACAGTAAAAGTCAACGATACAATTTCCAATACCGTACTGACGTCTAAACTTTCTTTCTTTTAATTTACTACCTTTAAGATATTTCCACAATCCAGCCTCAGCAGGAGTTAATGTGTTTCGTAATTGTTTTCTTCTACTGGTAAATGTTTGTGCGTTGTAAAGAATTGTCATTAATAAACCACCTCCCCCTTCGGGTACTCCTCCTTGGTAAGGAGGAGAGCTTATAGATTAATTGCTAAACTGTTTAATTGTTGATCTTAAAACCACCTCCCCCATATTAGTCGTTAGTCATTAGCTGTTAGTCGTCAGACAATTCAACCACCTCCCCCCGCCAAAGCGGGGTACTCCTCCTTGGTAAGGAGGAGAGTCTTTACATATACTAACAATTTAGCAATATAGCCATTTAGCAATTTAACTTCTAATATTTTCTTAACAGATTTTTTAGTGGTGGGAATTTGTTTTTTTTAATTTTGTAACCATAATAAACAATAGCTAGGAAAATAATAATGATTATTAATGATAGTATTTTTGGCCAAATGTTGGATTTTGTTTTGACCACCTCCCCTTTATTAGTCGTCAGACTTCGGACGTCAGTCGTCAGACCTTTGACTTCGGGAACGTTAGTCTTCAGTCCTTGGTCGTCAGTCGTCAGTTGTTTGTTATTAGATGTTGGATTATTCAAACCACCTCCTCCCCCGCTTAGCGGGGGAGACTCCTCCTTGGTAAGGAGGAGAGCTTTCTTTGTAGGAGTAGATGTGTTAGTTGTCGGTTGTTGGCTATTAGTCGTTTGTTGTTTGTTTTCAGTTGTTGGTTGTTTTTCATTAATTTTTTCGCTTTTGATGGTTTCGATATTACCGTCAGAATCGGCAGAATAAAAATGAATTTCAGATTCTTCATTACCACTAATCTCAATTGGATCTTTGTAAAGCTGCCAATCACTATCCCCTATTTTCACATATGTATAGGCGACTCCACCCGAACTATCAACTGGCTCGTCAATCGTCGTAAGCGTAAGAAGATGATTGTTGAAAACCAAATTTGTAACTGGCGCTATGACATCTTTATATTTTCCAAATACAGCAAATTCTGTTAGATGATCAACAGCTGTTTCGATCACTCCCGTTTCAAGGTTGATATTCGAAGGTTCTATTTGCCAACTAACAGCACCACTTGCACGTGAATAAATCGAAACTGAGTCAGTCTCAAATCTCAGAAACTGCTCTGGATCAAGTGCGAAGCTTATGGTGTAAGATTTCGGAAATTCTGTTATAAGATTTCCAAATACATCTGAAGCAATCATTTTGACACCGTTTCCAATAGCTCTTTTGGTCGCATCGACTTCATCATCTAATGTAATTTTTGCAACAGGTGGAATCGTTGAAATATCTAAAAATACGTCATTCTTCACTACATCTTTTGGGAATATAGCTTTCACGTTTGCCCCGCTATCTAAGATCGATGCACCATCAGGTGTGAGCGTCTTCCTAGTCGAACTCAAATTCTTCCTCCAAAGGTAAGTGCTTTTGGCTCCTGTTCTACTTTTTCCATTGTATTCAAATTCATAACTTTCCCAAGGGTCTGCCCCACCCCCTCGCCACCCAAAAGGATCCACCAAGCCATCTGGAATATTGTCATCAAAATTCCCATTTCCATCCTTGTCTTTTATTACCATAAAATGAATATGGGTCCCGGCAGCGCCGACTGGTAAGACATTGCCAGTAAACCCGACTCTTCCGATTTGTTGACGATCCGAGACTGGAATTGACTCATTTTTATCCTTCAATACCAAATCTTGTTCTGAGAGATGGTAATATCTAGTTTGGTAACCATTCCCATGATCGATCAAGATCGCATTTCCACTCCACTTGTCATATCTGTAAGTTGCGGTGCCTGGTGCTGCTGCAAGAACTGGGTCGCCCAATCTGGCACCTGATGCATATGCAAAATCGTACCCATCGTGTCCGGTATATGAAAGATCGAGAAACTGCTTGTTTTCGTAAAATGGGATAATTGAGGAAGACGCGAGGTCAGGCTCGTTTAACATTGAGATACTAAGGAGCGGATATTCGTGGTCAAAGTATGAGGTCATGGTTAAGGCAACCTCTTGAAAGATATTACCATCAGATTCATAATCCCAAGGCAGATCGAGAAACGGAGTGTCCGTTGTCTCAAAGTCATCAAAATGGACTACATATAGCGGGTCAATATTGTAAACAAACTTTTGCACGCCATCGACGTAAATTTTCTCGCCTGAACAGAAATTGGAATAATACTTGATAAGTAACGAAGTGTCTCCCCCTCCTGCGTACATCGGTCCCATGATATGGGTAATATCAAGTGGGGGCATTTTCACCTGTCCGCAGTCTGCATCAAATACAAACTTTTCTGAATTGCTTCCATTTGCATAAACGCCAAATAGTGGTCCGACAGCAGCTGGATTATTTCCACTTGGATCTGATGAGATGACGACGCGACCAGATCGCCACGGTACATGGACAAATGTGTACCATAAGACTTGTGAGCTTGAGTTAAAAAATAGTTGTTGCGCTTCAGTCACTTGATAAACTTTTTTCTCAACGGCATAAGTGTTTGGAGGAATTAAAAGAAAAATTAATAGTGTAATATAAGGTATACACTTGCTCATCAAATATCTAAACATATGTTTAGAATATATAATCCTATGCAATTATACAACAGGAATATTAGATAATTACATATTTAATATGTATAAATTATTGCTAAATGGCTGAATTGTTGAACTGTTAAATTGCCAAATTGCTTAATTGTTGAATTGCTTCAATTAAACAAAGAAAGAAATCTGTTTTTGAAGAATATTAGTACGAAGATGGTGACGTTGACGTATGTGAAAATCGTGCTTACATACATTACTCCAGAAATATTTGTCGGGTATAAAGCGAGAGTAAAGATATAAACCGGCGTAAGGATTATTGGGATTAGAGCCGCCTTACTTTTTTTGGCCAGATAATAGTAATTCATAAATACCATAATCGTGTAGCCAGTCCCAAAATACGCCGCCCATTCAAGAAACGGGATGATCCCGATATATTGCTGTCCAAAAAAGTAGTCGATTGCAAGTCTACCATATGCTCCATATCCTAGATTTGCGATGACGCCAATGATTATAAATAATAGAAATGAAAGTATAAATGCAATCTGATGTCTGATCTCATGTTTTTTGCTTGAAAAGAAAATGTAACCTATCGTCACAAGTGGCGAAAGAATATAAAAGATGATTTTAGCAAAAAGCGTCCATAAGCTATAAAGTCCAGCTGATTCTGCATCAAAAAGTTTTTTGGCAAAAACAATATCAATATTATTGACAAGAGTTATTCCGGCAAGAACCGCACCAGTAAGCCAAACTTGCCTATCTTTAAAAATCTTCAAAAGAATATTATTATTTGCAATTGTTCCATTTATTTCACGTTTCACCGACTTAACAAATACATAATGGCTTGCTGTAACTCCAACAATTGTTGACAAAACCAAAAAAAGCAGAACAATATTCAGACCACCGATCCCAAACAGTGCAAACGTTGCTCCAATCAATTTTACAAGTGTGCCGAGAATTGCCAGAACCGAGTACCAAAAAAATAAATGAAGTCCTTGAAGTGCTCCATTATAGTAAGCTCCTAGCACTCCCCCAATCAAAAGAAATGGTAGTGAGTATGCAACAATAGGGGTCAGGTTTGTTATTCTCGGAAGAAATGGAGTGATTATCGCAAGTAAAATAATCAGATACCATTTTTGTCGAAATAGACCAAAAAGCATTTTGTGAATTCTGGTAGCCTCTGTAAATCCGTCTTTTGCCTCACCTAATCTTTGGATGATGATAGTGCCGATAATTCCGATCGGTATCGAAAAAATGATAAGGTACGCAAAAAGGGCTGCAATCTCACCAAATCCCGCGGGACCAAGTGCTTTTCCAACAAACAAATTAAAAAGATAATTCAAAAATCCTGTCGCAAAACTAGTTATGGTCAGAAGAAATCCACCTTGAACAAAAGAATTTTTTGAGATTTTACTAAAAAAAGACTTCATAGATTTATTATTGTACATTATCATTAGAGTATGAAGTTGAAATATTCGCAAAAAAAATTTATCCAAGGAAACTATCAAAAGTTGTCAAATCTCCAGATTGCAACGAAGTTGGGCATTGACGAAGAGGATGTTGAGGCTCATATCAATTCAAATAAAAGATTATTCAAAAAGTCTGAAAAGCCTGAAAGAAAAGATATTTTTTCACTTCAAAAAAATGATTATTTCACAATAGGATTACTTATAGTTCTTGTGATTATTGTCTACATCAACTCAGTAAATGCGCCTTTTCTTTCGGACGATACAAGTATCGTAGCTCAGGAAAAACTACTTTCTTCAATCAACTACCTAACAAATCAGCCAATGTTTTTCTTTCAGTCGATCAGATATTTTCTAGCTTATCAAATAGGTGGACTGACTCCTGCTTTGTTTAGAATTCCAAATATTATTTTCCATGCAGGTTTTGTGACGATGATTTACATTATTTCCAAACTTTTTACAAAAAATAAAAATATACCTTTTTTTGTTGCTGCTCTCGCTGCCGTTCACCCGATGATGATCGAGTCTGTAACCTGGATATCAGGCGGTGTGTACTCACAATCTGCACTTATTACTCTCCTATCGTTCTATTCTTATTTAAGAGGTTGTAAAACGCAAAATATGAAATGGACGATATTGAGTTATATTTTCTTTGTAATCGCTCTTTCGACTTCTGAGAAAACAATCATATTTCCATTTATCATCGCAGCTTATGATCTCAGTTTTGGCACGATGCGCGCTAACTGGAAAAAAATTGCTGGCTTTTTCTCGCTGTCATTTGTCTATGGTTTGATGCTTCTGACTATTGTCGGAGAACGCGTAGATGCGCTTAACACAGCACAGGGATCAAATTCGGCCGTCGGGATAACAAATCCACTCATTCAAATTCCAACTGCAATCGGAACTTACTTAAAATTGTATTTTTGGCCCGATAAACTCACACTTTATCAGTCTGAGTTTCAGATGGGGCTCATACCATTTGCATTTTTAGTAATACTTACGATCTCTTACATTATCGCTTTGATTTATTCATATAAAAAGGATAAATCCATATTTTTTTGGCTAAGCTTTTTTATTATTACCCTACTTCCTACTCTTAATCCGTTTGGGCTTTCTTGGATCGTCGCCGAGCGATATTCGTATTTTGGGTCGGTGGGACTGTACTTTGTATTTGTCTCAGTTTTTTTTAAGATATTTGATAATCAAAAACTTAAAACTTTTGGCTATCTCATCTTCACAATAATAATCCTTTCGTTGTCAATTCGGACTATTGTTCGCAATATTGACTGGCAAACCGAGGATAATCTTTGGATCGCGACTGCCAAAATCTCAAAGTCAGACCCAAAAACTTTTAATAATCTTGGCGATGTTTATTCGAGAAGCGGCGATATCCAAAAGGCATCAGAGGCTTTCGCTCATGCAATCGAACTTAACCCAAATTATCCGGACGCTCATCACAATCTCGCAAATTCATATCAAAAGCTTGGACGAATTGATGAGGCTGTAGAACTGTATAAAAAAGCAATAACTTTGAACCCAAATCTCTGGCAGTCGTATCAAAGTTTGGCTTCGATATCGTTTGATAATAAAAAGTATGATGAGGCGGCAGGTTATATTGACAGCGCGATTAAGATTTATCCTAACAATCCTCAACTTTATGTAAATTTAGGAACCATTTATTCACAATCGGGAAACAATTCAAAAGCAAAGCGGTCTTTTGAAAAAGCATTGGAGCTCGAGCCTGGGAATGAGTATGCAATTGGGGGATTGGAAGCCATTAGACGTTAGTCGTCAGTCATTAGAGTAATTACGAATGGTCAATTACGAATTACGAATTGGCATTACATAAATTTATAATTTTCATTGAATTTTTAATTCTCGTTATTCATTATCAATTCTTAATTCGTCTTTCTTAATTCTTCATTAATCACTTACATTTTTACTCGTTAGTCTTATATAATACTAGTCTGATGGGAAAATTAACAAAAATCATAGCCACAATCGGGCCAGCTTGTGAATCAACTGAAAAAATTACTTCATTAATCGAAAAAGGAGTAAATGTATTTCGATTTAATTTCAAACACAATACTGTAGAGTGGCATAGTGATAGGATAAAACGAGTTAATGAAGTGGCAGAGTCGCTCGGTAAAGCAGTTGGAGTGTTGATCGATCTAGCTGGACCTGAGATCAGAATGATACTGTGTAACGATTCGATAGATTTAAAAATAGGAGACGAAATCAGAATTTTTCCAAAAATAGCAGATTGCAAAGATGGTCGATGTTTTTCGGTTACGAGACCGAGCATACTCCCCCACCTCGCTGATGGGCAACAAATTGTCGCTGATGATGGGGCTTTTCGTTTCACAGTTGTCAAAAAAAATGAGGAAATTTATTTAAAATCAAATACTAATGGGGTTTTGCTAAATAATAAAACACTAAATGTGCCTGGTGCGGATATTCCCCTTCCAGCTCTTAATGATCGAGATGTGGAGGGTTTGAAGCTTGCCGCAGAGCATGATGCAGACTTTATCGCTTTATCTTTTGTGAGATCGCCTGATGACATTCGTACAGTTAAAAGCGCAGCTGAAAAATATGGCGTCCAAGCCAAGGTAATCTCAAAAATTGAGGCTGAAAAAGCAATTGCCAACATCGATCAAATCATTGAGGCGACAGATGGAGTGATGGTAGCGCGCGGTGATCTGGGCGTGGAAATACCGATCGAACAAGTTCCCTATTACCAAAAATCAATCATTAAAAAATGTATGATTGCTGGGAAATTTGTCATCACGGCAACTCAGATGTTAGAGTCAATGATAAATTCTCCTTCTCCGACACGCGCTGAGGTTTCTGATGTGGCAAACGCCATTTACGACTACACCGATGCGATAATGCTATCTGGTGAAACGGCGATGGGAAAATATCCTGAACAAACCGTTGAGGTGATGCGCAAAGCAGCATTATTTTATGAACCAAAGCTGGATCATGATATCAGAAGTCTAGTACAGTACAAAGCGGCCGATACAACTGAAATGATCTGTGATACTGCATACAATTTATATCGTCAGTATAAACAGTCAAATCAACCGATTTCTGGATTTGTCGTATTTACTCAATCTGGTAAAACTGCAGAGATGATCTCTCGATACCGACCACTTGTGCCAATTTTTGCCTTCACCCCTTACAAACAGACCGGTGAGATGCTGACTATTAATTTTGGAGTTGTCCCGCTTGTTTTCAAATTCGAACAGACTGACCATGTAGAAATAAATGAGTTAAGGCGAGCAGAAAAAATATTATCGGATATGAAATTAATCAAAAAAGATAATGGCAAATTGATTGTTGTTCATGGTGATCAGTGGGGAACCGGGCGTGGAGCCACTACGATAAGAATTCTATAATATCCCATGCAGCCTACACTTCGAAACTTTGCGATAATCGCCCATGTGGATCATGGGAAGTCCACACTCGCCGATCGACTACTTGAGTTGACTGGGACTGTTGAGAAAAACAAACACGACGAACAACTTCTTGATAGAAATCCAATATCTCGTGAACGAGGAATTACCATAAAGCTTGCACCAGTGAGAATGAAGTATGAGGATACAATTCTCAATTTAATCGATACTCCTGGCCACGTAGATTTTTCATATGAAGTCGATAGGACTCTTGCATGTGTGGAGGGTGCTGTGCTTCTCGTTGATGCAACACAAGGGATTCAGGCGCAAACTATCGCCAATACTTACAAAGCAATCGAAAAGAATCTCACCATTATTCCCGTCATCAATAAAATCGATATGCCAAACGCTGAGGTTGAAAAGACGAAGCTGGCGTTAAAGGATTTTTTGGGCGTCGACGATGATGAGATTATCTGTATTTCTGCCAAAACTGGTGAAAATGTCCAGCTAGTTCTCGATTCAATAATCAAAAATATTCCAGAACCAACATTTAAAAAAACTCCAGCAATGTCCGAATCCCCTCTTCAGGCTTTGATATTTGACTCATATTTTGACCCGCATAAAGGCGTAATAGCGTTTGTTCGAATATACAGTGGTGTAGCAACTTCGAGACAACCTTTAAAACTTGCAGTTGGAGACCGATTTTTTGAAACTACAGAGGTTGGGATTTTCACACCTGAGCTAAAAAGCAGTCAATCATTAGTTGATGGTGAGATCGGATATATTGTCACAAACCTAAAAGATATTCATGATGTTCGAGTCGGAGATACGATCGTTGGTCCAAAAGACCACGACGCTTTTCCTGGATACAAAAAAGTTAAACCAATGGTTTATGCATCACTTTTCCCTGTCGATCCTGGCGAGTATGAAAATATGAAACGAGCACTTGAAAAAATATATCTGACTGACTCGGCGCTAGAATTTAATGCAATTTACAGTAAGGCGCTTGGGGCGGGATTTAGAGTCGGATTCTTGGGTTTACTCCACGCTGATGTGATCCGTGAACGAATGGAGCGAGAATATGACCTGGATTTGGTCCTTACTCCACCACAAGTCGATTATATTGCTGACGGAAATTTGTATAAAGAACCAATTGTGAAAATCATGATTATTACTCCCCAATCATATGTCGGTGGAATAATGCAGCTTTGTGAAGATCATCGAGCGACTTTCCTGCATATGGATAATAAAAATCAAGTTACGATGGAGTATGAGATGCCATTGTCTGAGATGATTTCAGAATTTTTTGACCAGCTCAAATCTGTGACCTCAGGATATGCATCATTTGACTGGGAATTATTAAGATACGATAGTGTTGATGCTGACAAACTGGCAATACTATTAAATCTAGAAGAAGTTGAGGAGTTCTCACAAGTAGTCGTCAAGGAACGAGCTTTTGAGATAGGACAAAAATTGACGAAAAAGTTGAAGGATCTCATCCCACGACAACAGTATGAGGTGAAAATTCAAGCACATTATAAGGGAAAAATAATCGCCTCAGAAAGACTGTCGGCACTCCGAAAAGATGTCACTGCAAAGCTATATGGAGGAGATAGAACGCGAAAAGATAAGCTTCTTAAAAAGCAGAAAGAGGGAAAGAAAAAAATGAAAAGTATTGGGCGCGTTGAGGTGCCAAAAGAAGTCTTCATGAAACTGTTTAATTCGGCGAGTTAGTCTTTATTTATTTTAATTACGAATTAAGAATTAAGAATTAAAAATTCTACATTCTTCATTGATAATTTAATATAGCAATTCAATCAAGATTAGAGTGCCAGACCCAAAAATACGAGCGCGATTGGAATAAGTAGATACATCCAAGGTGTGATTCCTGGAGCTTGATCGTTTACAGTCAAGTTTTGAGGAGGGGCTGGTGTGAAAGTCGGAGCATCAGCCAAAAGAACAGGTGTATTTGTTGGGATCGGAGTATTTGTAGCAATAGGCGTATTTGTTGGAATTGGAGTAAGCGTTGGTGTGTTGGTTGGTGGAACTGGAGTCGCAGTCGGAGTCTGAGTCGGTGTCAATGTCAGAGTAGGTGTCGGCGTCAAGGTCTTCGTCGCAGTTGGAGTAAGTGTGTGGGTCGGAGTCGGGGTAACGGTTCCAGTTGAAGTTGGAAGAGGGGTCGGAGTCTGAGTTGGTGTTTGAGTCGGAGTGTTTGTTGGATTGTTACCTGGAGTGTTTGTCGGATTTGGAGTGTCTCCACCACAGTTTTGGGTACTAAGAGGTGCAATTGCATTACATCCTACTCCTTCAGAATTGATAATCTCATACTGAACACAGTTTTGCGCAGCTGGAAGAGTGGTTTGGTCTGTCGTTGTTGATTCATATATACTACAAGATCCGGTATCCTCTGTTCCACAAACGTATTTATTTATTTTATAAGGAGGTGTACATGATCCTGGGTCTGAGTTGTTATAACAGGCGCCATCGCAAGATGTCGCTGTTGCGTCACCATAACAGCAGTAATTCGTTCCTGTCTTATCACAAGAAAAGCCACCTCTATCGCTACAGTTTGGATCGGCAGCGCTACCTGATCCGGCCGAGCCACCAAATGTTGTGCAGACTTGTTCTGCGGATTTTTGCTCTGTGCATGTTCCTCCACCACCTGATGCTTGATTGCATGATGTGCCAGTACAACCTCGATCATTACAATCTTCCACTACGCCACTGCAATTTAAAATATCTCCCGTTGGATCATCACACCAAGTTTGGGCTGGACCTGGATCTTTTAGACCGTTACCGTCATTATTACATTGCCTTCTTTCGCCTGAGCTAGTGCACCA
>Ga0100403_1003397_pt1 | contig 11861 bp, 17 predicted proteins | sample CryGeymet201501t_FD_83663 | JGI IMG/M metagenome (GOLD analysis project Ga0100403, IMG submission 83663) | Groundwater microbial communities from Crystal Geyser aquifers in Utah, USA - Crystal Geyser metaG 2015-01t | ecosystem: Environmental > Aquatic > Deep subsurface > Groundwater | place...
TAATAAAAAGGTTATTATGAAGGTTCCAATAAGGGTTTCAACTAGCCTTTTCCTTTCCATCTAATAAAATGGATTTTTTAGTTTATAACTTTTTAGGGATTTTTGGCTTTGTAGAAAGTTTCTTATAAAATAAGTGAGTTACCTACTTAACTAAAAGAGAGGCAACTCAAAATGAAAAAGAACAATTTCTATAAAAAGCTTCTCCTTAGGGTAAGTTCTGCTGTTAAAGCCGCTAGGATACCTAAAAGCTTCAGTAAAAAGAACAATAACGTGTTTAGCAATGAACAGCATATTATTATGCAGGTTCTTATGCAATTTGAATGTAAAAGATTCAGAGAGATGCCAAGGTTTTTAGAACTTGTTTCAGTAGAATTAAATCTATTGAGAATTCCTCATTTCTCGACGATAAGCAAGTTTTCATTAAGAATGAAACCAAGTTACATTGAAAATCTAATTTTCAATTTAGTAAAATCAAATAAGAAAAGAATTGTTGCAATTGATGGAACTGGATTTAGTTTAATTAAAAGAAGTGTTTATTTTGGAGCAATTGTTGGAGAAATTAAACAATTTGTTCAATATGTTGCAGCCGCAGATATTGGAAGAAAACTAATTACTGCAATTAGTTTGAAAAGAAAAAAGAGAAATGAAAATACTGCAGTTCCTCAACTTATGAGAAAAACTTCCAAAAGTGGAAGAGTCTCAACTTATCTTGGAGATAAATTATATGATTCTGAAAAGAATCATGAATTAGCTGAAAAACATGGTGCAATCTTTATTGCTCCATTAAGAAGGGAAAATGTTCCAATTCATCGAAGAAAAGGAATTAATAGAAAGAAATTGACAAGAAATTTTCCTAAAAAATTGTATAATCAACGGTCAATTATTGAAGGAATATTCTCCGCAATAAAAGAAACTTTGGTCAAATGATTTATTCTAAGAAATTCAAAACTCAAAAGAATGAAGTTTTGTTCCTAACCGTTGCTTATAATGCTGATAGACTAGTAAATAACCCTAAAATATTATTTACTTTCTACAAAGCCGTGATTTTAAAAATGTATAAAAAGAGATTCTACTTGAAAAAGAGATGAATGGTCAAGTTTTATTTAATTCAATTCTCGCATTGTTTTTTTTGGCACTTTCATTTAAAATTGATTGGCTTTTTATTATCGGAGCAGTACTTTTAATTTATATTAATCAGAGACTCTTAACAAAGAAAGGATTTTCAAAATTATAAAATTCGCCCTTTTCAGGACGAATTAATCCTAAAGCAACTTTTTCTTTATAAGAAAATTATTTAAAGAAAGTTCGGATAATCATTAAATGAAAGAATGTTCCAAAATTAAAGCAGTTGTTTTTGATGTGGGAGGAGTTTTGCAATTAAATAAGAAAGGAAAATCAAAAAAAGGAATACAAGAAACTTTTGCAAAAAATTTTAATTTAAATTTAGATGATTATTTAGATTCAATTGACGCCCTTTATGCAAAATCTATGGAGGGCTTAATATCAAAAAAAGAATTGTTAAATTCTCTTTCAAAGAATTTAAATTTTTCGGAGAAAAAGATAGAAGAGATTTATATAAAAGAATATAAAAAAAAGTTTAAAGAAAATAAGGAACTCTTAAAGATAGCAAAAAAGCTAAAGAAAAGAGGTTTTAAAATTTCCATCCTTTCAGATCAATGGTCTCTTTCTGAAGAACCTTTAATTCCAAAGAGCTTTCATAAAATTTTTTCTCCAGTAATTGTTTCTTGTGATGTTAAAGTAAGAAAACCCAATAAAAAAATCTATCTTCTTTTACTAAACAAATTGAAGCTTTCCCCAGGGGAAATTCTTTTTGTAGACAATCGTGCTTGGAACCTTTCCCCTGCAAAATATCTTGGTATAAAGACAATCCTTTTTCTTAATAATAAACTTTTTAGAAAACAGTTAAAGGAGTTTTTGATTGATTTATGAACCAACAAGAGTTTTTAAAAAAGTTAGAAATTGAACTTAAGATTTCAAAGAATTCAAAATACACTTTAAAAAATTATATCAAATTTAATGAACTCCTTTTTAGTTTTTCAAAAAAAGACCCAGAAGAGATTGATGAAGATGATCTCAAAGCATATATTGCAGAGAACCTCTCGAATAGAGCATCAATCTCAATTATTATGTTTCTTGCCTCGATAAAATATGCCTATTCATCTATTTTAAAAAAAGATTTAACAGCAAATATAAAAAGACCAAAAAGAGAAAAAAGAATTCCGTTAGTTTTAACAAAAAAAGAAGCAAGAGAATTACTCGAATCCCTAAATACAAAAAAGTCAAAATTAATGGTTTCTCTAATTTATGCAACTGGATTAAGAGTTTCCGAATTAGTTTCCCTAGAAACAAAGAATCTTTATTTTGATGAAAAGATTGGTTATGTCAAACAAGGGAAAGGAAAAAAAGACCGGATGTTTAATATTCCCCTATTTATCTTTTCAAAATTAAAAAAGCAAGCAGAAAGACAAAAATTGAGGACAATAAAATATTTATTCTCCGGAAGGAATGGGGAAGAAATGTCTTCAAGGAATATTCAAAAAATTGTCAAGGCCGCAGCAAAAAAAGCGGGTATAAAAAAGGAAGTTCATTGTCATACATTAAGACATTCTTTTGCAACTCATCTTTTAGAAGATGGAGTAGATATAAGGAAAATTCAAGAACTTCTTGGGCATGCAGATCTTTCAACAACCCAAATTTATACTCATGTTTCAACAGAAGAGTTAAGAAAGATTCAAAGTCCTTTAGATAAATTAATGGATACAAATTTTTAGCAAACAATTAAAATTATAAAGATCCCTTGTCAATTTCTTTAATGTTCCTAAAGATAATTCTTGCAACTTTTTTGGTGAGTTTAGTAAGTTTTGTAGGAATTTTAATCACAAGTAAACATCTTCAAAAAATAATTCATTATTTAATCTCATTTGCAGCGGCAAGTTTAATTTCAGTAGTCTTTTTTGATTTAATTCCAGAAGCTTTAGAAATTCTTCCTTCTGAAGAATTTTTGAATTCTTTAGCTTATATTGTAGGAGGAATAGTTCTTTTTTTTCTAATTGAAACTTTTCTTCATTGGCATCATTGCGGGAAAGAAGGAATTCCCAAGAAACCAACAGGTTCTCTTTTATTAGGAGGAGATTTCTTTCACAATTTTTTTGATGGCCTTTTAATTGCAGGTTCCTTCTTAATTGGAAATCAGACTGGAATGTTAGTAACTTTTTCGGTTTTGATTCATGAAATTCCTCATGAAGTAGGAAATTTTGCGATTTTGGTACATAGTGGATTTAAAAGAAAAAAGGCACTTCTTTTAAATTTTTATTCTGCACTTTCAGCAGTTCTTGGAGGAATTTTAGGTTATTTCTTGTTAGATTTAATTTCTTATATAATTCCATATCTCATTTTAGTATCTGCTGGAGGGCTTTTGTACATAGCGCTTTCAGATATTGTTCCTTCAATGCACGAGCATCTCAAGGAAAGTCATACGGGGTTAGCGGAAACTTTAATTTTTGTTTTAACTGTACTCTTTTTTAAAATTTTCCTTACGCTTGTTCATTAAGAATTTAAACTATGTTTTATTTATCTTTTAATGGAAGGGATTTGCTCAAAGTGTAATTATGAATCCGATAAAAATTCACGATTTTTTGGGGTTCTTCTTTGTGAATTTTGTAGTCATTTCGCTCCTCAAAATAAAGAAGAATTTTTTAATTATATTTCAGAAAAAGTAAATTTTAGAGAGTTGGAAACATTTAGAAGAGAGAATAAGCTCGGGAATTCAAAACAAAAGATAGGAATGTTAAAAAAAGCAAAAGAAGGAAAAATCATGACCCGAGCACCATTTGGATATAAAATTTTAAATAATTCTCTAGTTAAAGCTGAAAATTTTAAGGTGGTTGAAAATATTTTTCTGGATTTTCAAAATAACAAGGTAAGTTTAAATAAATTATCCAAAAAATATGGATTTTCTGTTAATGGAATAAAAAAAATTTTGAAAAATTTCACGTATGTAGGAAAGATTAAATTTGATGGAGAGATTCACGAGGGAATTCATGAACCAATTCTTTCTTCAACACTTTTTAATCATGTTCAAGATAAACTTGAAAGACTTGGAATAAAATAATTTTTAAGTTTAAATAATTTTTTCTGAAAAGATTTAACGATAAGAAGTTTGTCTCTTAGATCTTGCTTTAGAATCTCCAGGTTTGTTTGGTTCTTTACGTCTTACATCTGCAACAAGAAGGTTTCTATCATAGTCCAAATAAGCTTGTTTTAGTACTTCGGATTTCGTGAATCCAATAATTGCTTTTGCAATTGCAAGTCTTGCAGCGTCAATTTGTCCTTTTTCCCCTCCTCCAAGAACATTCACTTCTATATCAAAATCAAGTTTTCCAAGGACCTTTTCTGCAATTCTCAAAGGTTCTTCTAATTTTAATCTATCAAACATTTGAAGTGTTTTGTAATCTTTTTTGTTGAAATGAACATTTCCATCTCCGGATTTTATAAGAGCCCTGGCAATTGCAGCTTTTCTTTTTCCAGAATAATATTCTTTTTTATATTTTTTTTCAAGGCCTTCCATTTTATTTTGTAAACTCCTTTACTTGTACGAATTTTATTTTTTTAACTTTTTCAAAGGCAATCGGTTTTTTACCTTCATATTCTTTTGGGACTCCTACAAAACATCTTATCTTCTTGAATGCAATTCGTCCTCTTCCTTCTCTATAATTTGGGACCATTCCTCTAATTGCTCTCTTGACAATCTTTTCGCTAGTTGCGGGGTGTTTTGGACCTTTTTGAGCAGACCCTGTTCTTCCCCTTAGTATTTTGAATTCTTCTTCAATGGATTTTTTGTTTCCAGTAATTATCACTTGATCGCAATTTAATATAACAACCTCTTCTCCACGAAGTGCTTCCTTTGCTGCAAAAACGGCAAGTCTTCCGAGAACAGCTCCTTTTCCTTCAACTAATTTCATTTTAAAATTTTAATCCCCTTTGCGTCTTTATTTGATTTTATTTCTTCCATAATTGTATTTAATTCGCATCCGGCTTTCTTTAACTTTTCTTTTGCCTTTTCAGAGAAACTTAATGCAATAACTTTCATTTTTTTTGAAATTTCTCCCTCACTTAAAACTTTGCCGCAAATAAGAATTGATTCTGAAGGAGATGCTTCGAGTTGACAAAGATTAACGTCCTTTCTTTTCTTTCTTGGTCCAGCAAGAATTCCTGCAACTTCTAACCATTTTGGATTTTTCTTTGCAAGGATTATTGTTTCAACTAATTCAGGATTAGTCTTTCTGCCTAATTGTGATTCAACTTTTGTTTTGGATTTCATTTTTTAAATTACGAGAAATAAATTTCCCGCTCTACGCTTTTTACTCGCAGGTAAATTTTTTAGCTTATCTTCTTTTATAAACTTTTGGTTTCACTAAACTTTATATAGAGTTTCTTCATTTATTTTTCACAAGTGGATATGCCGGAGTGGTCAAACGGGACGGGCTCAAGATCCGTTAGCTTATGCTTACCTAGGTTCGAATCCTAGTATCCACATATTTCTAAAATCTTAATCTTTTTACCTTTTAACAGTTATAACAAAAGAGAAAAGTTTATAAGTAATTATTTAGTAGTAAAATCATGGAATTAAAAGCAAAAGAGCTTCTGAAACAGGGTTTTTCAGAGTTTGAAATCCCGAAAAACCATGAAATATCTACAAATGAAGACCTTTTTGGAGAAGTTGGAAAGTCAAAGATTGATGCTTTAAAAAATTCAATTTCAGAGATTCATGAGATGATTCAAAGTAGAGAACGTCTAAGTAGGAAGATTCATGAAGAAGGAGAGAATTTAAAATCCGAAATAAAAGGTTATCTTTCTGAAAATGAAAAAATGCAAATTGCTTCAAGTGATCCAACAAGAGAAAAAAATGATCTAAGACATAAAAAAATTGAAATTTCGGAGCTTCAAATGAATGAGAAAATTGGGTGTTGGAAAGACATTGCCTTTTTGAAAAAGGAACTTCGTGAATATGAAAGAGAATTAACCGAAAAAGAAGATCGAATGAAAATGTTTGAAAAAATAATGGGGGCTGAAGATTAAAGATGGAAAATAAAAAAGATTTTTATTCAAATTTAAATCATAATCGTAGGAAGAATGTTCAAGAAGAAGGAATTTTTTCAAATTGTATAGGAACTGCGTTATATCTAGTTGGAGAAAAAGAAAAGGATGAATATTTATGGAAGGAGCGTCAAAAAATTTTAAGGAAATTAACTCCAGCAAACTCCCCAGAATTAGGCTATCTTGTTTCATGGGAACGCAAGGGGAAGACCTTTCATCTTGGAGTTGTGGTAAATAAAACTCCTTTAAAGATTGCAGAGAGAGATGGGTGTGAAGGACCATTTAATCCAAGTAAATTATCTACAGAAATTGATGAGAGGTACTTTTTGGGAGAAAAAGGTGATGAAGTAAAATATTATATTCCTTCAAAATTGCAAAAAATTTTAGAAAAAGAAGGAGAATTAAAATGAATCAACATCAAATAACCGTCGAAGATTTGGCAAGAAAGTTAAAGCCGATACTTGGAAAGAGAATAGATGAAATTTATTTTAGATATCTAAATGCTGGAAGTTTAGAAGAAAAAAGTGAAATCTTGCAACTTTTAGCAGGACTTTACCAAAAACACTTGAGTAAACTTTTAGATAAAGATTTTTCTCTCGAACCTCCAAAAGAAGATTCTCTTAAAGGAGAATATCCTTTGGCAAAAGTTGCTTACGCTGGAAAAACATTATTTGATTTTAATTTAAGAGGAAAAGACTGGCCAAGACATGTCTGTATAACTGGGATGAGTGGAAGTGGAAAAACAACTTTTGCATTAAACATTTTGAAAAATTTTATAAAAAAAGATAAACCTTTTTTAGTCTTTGATTGGAAAAAAAGTTTCAGGCCTTTAATGAAAGAAGATCCAAATGTAATGTGTTTTACCGTAGGGAACGGGGCAATTAGTAATTTGTTTAAGACTAATATTAACAGACCTCCAAAAGGGGTAAATCCTAAAGAATGGATAAATACTCTTTGTGATCTTTTAACGGAAAGTTTTAATGTTTCATTCGGAGTTCATAAAATTTTACTTGAAACTCTTGATGAGACTTTTCAAGGATGGGGGGTTTATGAAAATTCAAATCTTTACCCAAATTGGGAGCACATAAAAAGAATGTTAGAAGTAAAAGCAAGAGATTCAAAAGGAAGAGAAACTGGATGGTATGAAAGTGCTTTGAGAATTGCAACTGTTTTAACTTTTGGAGAATTTGGAAAAGTTGTAAATTACGACGGAAAGAAAAGTTTATCTTTTGAAGATCTCTTTGATAAAAAAGTAATTTTTGAATTAAACTCTCTTTCAAACATAGAGAAAAAATTCTTCTGTGAATTTATCTTAACTTACATTTACAAATTAAAAAAAGCAGGAAATGAAAAAGCAAGCCAAGAATTTAATCATGCAATTTTAGTTGACGAGGCCCATAATATCTTTCTGAAAAAAGAACCTAAATTTATGAGCGAATCCGTAACGGATATGATTTACAGGGAAATGCGAGAGTATGGAACAAGTTTGATCTGTTTAGACCAGCATGCTTCAAAATTAAGTGATACAGTTATTGGAAATAGTGCTTGCCATGTTGCATTTCAACAGCAACTTCCGCAAGACTTGGAAGAAATTAGTTCTTTGATGCAATTAAGAGATAAAAAGGAAATCTTTACACAACTTCCAGTGGGATCAGCAATCGTGAAGCTCTCGGAAAGGCACACTTCGCCTTTTTTGATAGAGGTCCCATTTACCGATTTGAGAGATTTGAGTGTTGAAGATTCAAAGGTTAAAACAAAGATGAACTGTGTTATTGAAGGGTATGAAATAGAAAAGAATGATCCCGAATTTAAAGAAAAGATTATTTACAAGGAAAATTTAACAGCAAAGAAACCACTTGTAACGAGTTCGATTAAACCAAAAAAAGAAGAAATTCTTGTTGAAGAATTAAATCAAACCCAAAAAGTTCTTTTAGAATTTGTTAAATCAAAATTATCTGAAGACAAAAAATTAAATGAAATTGAAAAACTTTTAGATTCAGGAATTGATTCAGGTTATTACTCTAAAAAAGATGTTTTGGTTGTAATAAATATCGCTCTTTCATGGAAATTAAATTTCAATAAAAGTAAACCTTCTGTGAGAAAGGCAGAATCAGTAGAAATTAAAAAAACTCTCTCTGAAAATCTCACAAAAGAAGAGCTTTCATTTGTCAATTTTTTAATGGGAAATTCTAATCATTGCATGTCTACAGTTGAACTCTACAAATCTATGGGTCTTTCATCAAGAAAGGGAAACGTAATAAAGGAAAAATTATTCCAAAAAGGAATTCTTAAAATTGAAGAAGAAAGGAATGAAAAAGGTTGGAGAAAATTAATCAAATTATCAAATTCATATTCACTATAAACACACAAAATTTCAAAAAACAAAAATAAAATTAAACGCACAAAACAAGGATATTCCTAAATTTCCTTCACTTGTCAAAAGATTTTATTTACTTCCTTTTGAAATATCTCTTCATGTCGAACAAGACCTGAAGAAAAACCCCTTTGAACCGCTTAAGGTCCAAAGAAATACCTTTGAACGCGTAAGTTTCAAACAAACAAACTTCTAGTTTCACATATTTTATAGTGTGAAATACCCTTGGAATACCCTATTCTTCCAAAATTTAAGTATGAAATATCTAAAATAACTAATTATAAATTAATCTAAGGTGCAATCATGAACAATCTATCAATTTTCCTAATTATAATCGGAAATCTTCTTCTTTTTTTTCTGATTTTTTTCCTAATCAACCGAAAAATAAAAAATCCGTTTCAATTAGAGTTAGGGAGGAACTATTTCAAACTGTCTATCTTAAGTATTGTTCTTTCAAATGCAATTATGAAAACAACATTTTCTTCGATTCATCCTCCGGATGTAATTCTTAAAGCCATCACTTCTTTCTTAGGGCTTCTCTTTTTGCAGTTCGTTTTAATTTTCCTTGTAGGTCTTTTTTATATTGTGTTCTCTCCAAGTTTTTCTTCAAACAAAAATCCAATAAGAACTAATTCTTATATGTCCAAAGCAACGGCATTTTCGAAATTATCATTTCTTCCTCTTTACTCAATCATTCTTTCAGTTTTGGGACTAATATTAATCGGTCTTTACAATTTAATTTATTTTATGTTTAATTAATCTAAAAGGCGTACTCATGAAAAAATTATCTTCTTTCGAACGGGGGAGTTTCCTTATTATGTCATTAATCCTTTTTTTGGGAAGTCTCTCTTATATTTTTCCAAGCGAGGAATTTGTGAAAACAATTCCTTCTCTTTGGCCATGTGTTATTTATTCTCTTTCCTGGATTCTTCTTTCATATTCGATTATTTTCTTCTTTATTGGAATTGGAAAAAGGGAATGGAGAAAATGGCCCGTTCTTATTGCATCTCTTTTTCAAGGTGGGTTGTTCTTAGAACATTTTTTAGTATTAGAAAATGGCCCGTTTAATCGAGGAACATTAATTTTAATTGGGGGAACTAGTTTATTTTTCTTCTTGGCAATTCTTTTTCTTGTCACAGAAATGGGGTTCTATAAAACAAAAAATAATAAATTAAATTAAAGGTGAAAAAAATGAAAAAGTTCTTAGTATTCATCGTGTTCTTTTCTCTAATTTTTATTTCAAATGCTCAAGATAGAAGACTTGCTCAAGATAGAAGACTTGTTAAAAATTCCGATGGAAGTTATTCTGTTTTTGAATTAAAAAAAACCAGCGGTCCAATTTGGATAGAAAAGGATATCTCTTTAGATTCGGCTTTGAAAGCATATCATCATCCCGGAAAAAAGATCGATTCAGTTAAATCTTATTTCAATAGCTCATCAAAGGAAAAATTCTTTTTAGATCTTTAAAAGATGGAGGCTGTCTCATATATTGTCTATGGAGGCAATCGTATTCAAAAGAAGGTTGAAGAACTGCCATCTGAGAATATGGGAAAAAACTACCCTTTAATCTCTATCGTAGGAATGTTCAGTTTAATCTCTCTTTTACTTCCATGGAGAAAAAGAATTGGAATAGGATTGACCCTCACAATTATCAGTGGGATCATTATAGTTTCTTTTATTCCTTTAATTTATTCTCTCTTTGATTATTTTTGGGAGTTTCTGTTTATTTGTCTTGTTTTGCTTGTGACCAATTGGATGCCCTTTCTTAATCATAAGTTAGAGATATTGATCGTTTCCTTAGCGAATTTTTATTGGATATTCTTTTGTTTTTTCGTTTATTCAGAAGGCTTATCTAAGGAAAGCTTTTTCCTTTCAACAATAATAATTGTTGTTCTGAATTTCTTATCCTGGGGGTTATGAATCTTACTACTAAAAATAAAGTATTATCAACAAAATAAAAGGTGTTATCATGGAACTCATCGATCAAATAAAAAAATTCACGCTTCTTCAAAAACTCTTTCTTTTAGAATTAGTAATTCTCATCTTCGCCGGTTCTATTCAAACTAGAAACGGAAGTGTTTGGCCATTTTATGTCAATAAAACTGGAACAACTTATGGAATTAATCTTGCATTCCTTTCAGAGCTCTCTCCCGGTGCAAACCACTATGGATTAAATCTCTCTTTCATAACTCTTCAACAAGAAGAAACTTCTATAACCTGATTGAATTTAAATGTACTACATTTCTGGGAATTAGAAAAAAAGGAAAATAGTTACACCCTAATGGGAGAATCAGAATCAAATGGAATTTCTATTGCGGTCGTTCAAACAGGAGGTTATCAAAAACCATATTTCATTATGAATGGTGTTCAATTGGGGTTATTGAATGTAGTAGAGGACCTAAACGGTTTTCAGTTTGGAATCTATAATCGGGATAGTACTCGGGGCTCCTTTTTTGTAAATTTCGATTTCTAATGAAGGATTCAAAGTGCAAAAGTCCAGAAGTCCCTAGGTGGTAATTGTTCATGTTCAATAATTAATTAACAAAATAAAAACAAAATGTTAAAGGTGAAAATGTGAAAAAAATATTTTTAATCTTGTTCGGGATTTTTATCCTTGCTTTAAATTCTTGTAAGGATGATACTCCTACTTCATTACCCTATACTCCTCCAGACAATTCAAATCAAAATCTTCAAATTGGTGCAATGAAATTCGACGATCAAACTTCAAATAAGATCGTCAGTACAACATCTAGTTCAGTTTCATTCAGTTCATCAGTTCCAGTAACATCTGGTACAGTTATTATTGCGAATCCCAATTCAAAAATTCCGAAAGGAATGTTGCGGAAGGTCCTTTCGGTTTCTTCAGATGGAAAAAATATCTCAACTAGAATGGCCTCTTTAGATGAAGCCTTCAAAAAAGGAGAAGTGAAATTTTCAATTCTTCCTTCACAGCTCAAAAAAGTTGTTCAAGAAGGAGTTTTTGAAAAAACGAATAGTCCGAATAGTAAAACTTACAATTTGAATTATACTATTTATGACGTTGATGGAAATTCAGCTACCAGTGACGACCAATTAAAACTCACAGGTCAATTTAAATTAGATGGTTCTATCTCCGGTGAAGTTTCATTTCCCCCATTCAAGATTATTTCTAATTTTAGTTTTTCAAACGAGTTGGATCTCAATCTTGTCGCAACAGGGACCTTAAGATATTCAACAGAAAAAACTCTCTTCATTGCGGGTGGAACTCCAGTTGTCGTAGGAGGAATTATTTTAACACCGGAAGTCTCATTCAAATTCAAACCAGAAGTTGAAATATACGGCGAAGCAGAAACGGGAATAAATGACAAAATAACACTAAACTCCTCAATTA
>Ga0100403_1003398_pt1 | contig 11857 bp, 15 predicted proteins | sample CryGeymet201501t_FD_83663 | JGI IMG/M metagenome (GOLD analysis project Ga0100403, IMG submission 83663) | Groundwater microbial communities from Crystal Geyser aquifers in Utah, USA - Crystal Geyser metaG 2015-01t | ecosystem: Environmental > Aquatic > Deep subsurface > Groundwater | place...
ACAAATGTCATTGATCCCTTGAAGGTTGCACTCTCGGCTTTCGAGAATGCGCTATCAGTCGCTCTGGTGGCCTTGACCACCGAAGTTGTAATTGCTGAACAAGAATTAAAAGAAGAATAATATGATTACCCCCTTAGGAATTCATATCTTGATTGAGCCGTTGGAAGAATCAAAAGCATTTCAGTTGCCGGAGCAGTCGAAGGGTCAAGCGGAAAGCGGATTGGTTCTCGGCGTTGGCTCAAAAGTTGACATTGAAGTTAAAGTCGGTGATAAAGTATTATTCAAGAAATACAGTCCGGAGGAGTTTGAAGTTGAAGGCAAGATGGTCTATTTGGTCGAGGAACAGGATTTGATGGGTGTTGTGGTATGAACGACCTGAGGTTCAACAAAGTAACCAGGGCTAAAGAGCGCGAGAACGCCAGGCAACGCCGATATTTTAATTCAGATATTATTCAACCGTTCGATTTGAAGGGCAAACGCTCTACCAAATTTGAACGGATTTACGGGTCAAAAATTTATGGAAAATGAAGAAGCAGTGCAACCTAAGTTCGCTCCTGGACAAATTGTCAAACATCCTCTCGGAATGAAGTGCATGATTACGATGATGTTTGATGCGGTCAAGAATGAAGCCGGAGAAGAAACCAAGTTGCCGTCGATAGTTTATGAATTGCAATTTTTAGACAATAACGGTTGTTTGCAGACCACGCGTTTGAGCGAGAAGTTTATCAAAGAATAATATGCTCGAAGCTCTATTGACCGGCCTTACAGTTTTTCTGGCTCTACGATTCGACCGGTATTTAGAGCGGATAAAGGAGGACGAAAAGACTTTGGCTCAAGTAGTCAGGGAAGCATTGCCAAGCGAAAAAGCTGAGGTGATGCTTCCCATGAATGATGAAGAATACAACCAATATTTACTGGATTTGTCTTCGAGAGGCGAGTTATTGAATAAACTAAAAAAACCATGGAAATTCCTATCTCGGAAATCTCCATAATTGGTTTTCTTAAAGAGCAGAACATTAAAAATGAACGGGGTGACTTGATTGATTTTTACGATAGGCCGTTTCTTTTTGACCCAATGCGCGACTGGTCAAGGTTTCAAGTTTATAAAAAATGCGCTCAGATTGGGATGAGTACCACTATGGCCTTGAAGTCTTTGTATGCGGCAAGATACAAAGGGTGGAACATCATTCACACCTTTCCAACCGATTCTGATGCTCGGGAGTTTGTCACGACCAAGACGAATAAGATTCTCCAAGCGAATGAGGTGTTTGCCGGTATTCAATCCGACAACATTGAACGCAAACAAATTGGCGATAGGTTTCTGCACTATAAGGGAACAATCAGTAAGTCGGCGGCTATTGCGACAACCGCTGATTTGCTTATTTCAGACGAAAAAGATAGGGGCGATCAACAGAAGCATAAAGACTTTGAAAGCCGTCTTATTGCCTCGGATTACAAAGGCGTTTGGTCATTGAGCAACCCGTCAATTGAAGGGAACGGTGTTGATCCCGACTGGGAGCTATCAGACAAGAAAGAATGGTTTGTTACCTGTAAAGATGGTCATTCGTGTCCGATGACTTTTCCGGCCAGTATCAATCAGAAAACTCGCAAGTTTCAGTGTTCCGAGTGCGGTCTTGAATTAAGCGATGACGACCGGCGCAGGGGCGAATGGGTAAAGACCGGAGACGAGAACGCCAAGTGGAGCGGTTATCATATTACGCTTCTTATTGCTCCATGGATTACCGCTGATTATATTTTAGACCAATGGGCGGACGGTAAAAATCCTGAGTATTTTCATAACTTTATTTTGGGTGAACCTTACAGCCCTGGCGATACAAAAATTGACAAGCATGTCATTTTAGATAACTGGACACCTAAGAATATTGAGACCGGCCAGTATTATTTGGGCGTGGATGTCGGGAACATCAAGCATTATGTTATTGGAAGCGAGAAGGGGATTTTGAAGGTCGGGACTTTCACCAACTGGCACGAATTGGACAAGATTTTGATGGCGTTCAATCCGATTACGGTTATGGACGCAATGCCTGACAATACGATGGCGCATCACTATAAAGACACTTTCCCCAACTTCTTTATCTGCCATTTCAGCAGGGATCAAGAGAACAACACCATTATTCGTTGGGGTGAGAAAGAAAAACAGGGAATAGTTTTTGCCGACCGGTCGAGGATAATTGACCGAATTGTTATGGAATTATTGGAAGGCAAGATTTTATTTGCTTTGCCTTCTGATAAAGATTTTAGGGTATTCCTTGACCATTGTTCATCGCTTCGGAGGGTAAAAGAGACAAATGCTTTGGGGATTGAGCGATATGTCTGGGATACATTGGAAGGTAAGGAAGACCATTATTTCTTTGCGTTGCTCTATTACTACTTGGCAATTCAGAGCCACGCTTCCGGTTCAGCGACCATAATTGGGGCTGGTGAGCCGCCAAAATCAATCGTCCAATCAATTTCAGGTTTCAAAAACAACCTAAAAGAGGAGTTAGAAGCTAGGGAATATGGATATTGAAATAAAACGGATGGCCGAAAAGTGGGGTTTGAAGTGGCAATTTCTGTTGGATGTTTATTTCTTGATGTTGAATGATGCCAGGTTCTATTCCTGCCGCAAGCCGTTTGGAGTGAGTTATAAGAAAATGAGCCGACACTTATTTTATAACTACGGGATCGAAATTTCACCGCATCAGCTTAAGTATTTGGTTTGTCTCATAAAAACAAGAAAACATTGAAAAATATGGCCTAAATGCCATATTTTTTGTCTTATCAGCACCTTAATTTGAAGGGCATAATATAATTTTAATATAAATATGGCGTATTTCGATATGAAAGATGACCAACTGATAAAACTCATCGAGAACCGATGGGCTTCTTCTGCTTCCATTTGGGATGAGATTCAGAAGGTAACGGAAGCCAACACAAAAATTTATAAAGGTGATTGTGCGTGGTGGAACAATGCGCGCATTCCACCGACCAGACCGAAGGTAAACTCCAGTCGTGTTTTTACCAATACCGAGGCGGTTATCAATGCTTTGATTGCCAATCCACCGCGTCCCAATGTGCTTCCAGGGCGTATTTCGCCAAGTGCTAAGGAGCTAAGTTCAATTCTTGAGGGTTATTTGAATATTAGCTATGACAAGCTGAACACTAAGGAAGTCTTGCGTCAGGGTTTGCGCGATTTGTTTTTGTCTCGGCTGATTGTTCTGAAACCATATTGGAATCACAAGACAAATGATTTTGATGTAAAACGAGTTGACCCCAAGAAAGTTAGATTTTCAGTAAAAGCCAAGAATGAAATTGAAAGTGAATTTGCTATTGAGGAAATTGATTCAACCGTCGCTCAGTTGATTGCGATGTTTCCCGATAAAGAGAAAGATATTTTGTCTGTTACAAATTTGGATGCCGAACAATTGTTATTGCAGAACCCAAGTTGTGTCTACAAAGAGGCGTGGATCGGTAATGATTTGTTCATTAAGTATAAAGACTTGATTTTGTATAAAGGCCGTAACCCCTATTTTGACTGGGACGGCTTGATTGCCACAAGAGACGAAATGGTAACGCTGGAAGCTGATGACGGAGTTGAATACAAAGACAAGATAAAGTCGATGAAGAACGCCAAGCTCTCAGACATTGGACAGCTTGAAGAAGGGATGGAAGACAAGACTATTCAAGAGTATCGGAAGACCGATAAGGAAGTTTCCTATGAGGCCTACCTTTTCAATTATTTTGACATTCCGCGCAAGCCTTATATTTTTGCCTCGGTTTTGGGGAACGAAAATAGACCCATCGGCATGACTTCGTTCATCGAACAGGCGACAAGTTTGCAAGAAATGGTTGACAGAACTGTTTATCAAATCTTTCTGAACTCGGAAATGGTTAATGGCATCACTAAAGTTGATTCCGGTTTGACAAATCTATCCAAATCTGATGCCCAGACTTTGCGCTACGATGCCAATGGCGTGATTTTCGGCAAGGGTGTCATAAACGGCGTTGGGCGTGAGTTTGGACAAGGCTTGCCAAGTTTTATCTTTTCAGCCCTTGAAGATTATAGAAAAGAAATTGACAACATCATGGCCGCTTCCTCGGCTTTCCGCGGTGAGCGTGAAGGGACGGAGACTAAAGCCGGTCGCCTTGCCTTGGTCGAGCAGTCATATCAGCGTTTGAACGAGCTGGTGCAAGTGGTCGATTATGTGTCGCGCGAGTTGTTTGGCTGGTGGATGCAGTTAATGAAAGTAAAATACACGGAAAAACACATGGTGAAACAGGTCGGTTCCGATGACGCATTGAAGATTATCGAAATTAGCCAAGACGACTTGGAAGACGGGATTGAGGTTCGCATTATACCAGGTAAGACCTTGCCTGAGGATAAAAACTTCCGTTATCAACGCGCTCAAACGGATGTTGCGGCCGGTTATATCAGTCCGCTCAAGTATCTTGAAGAAGCCGGTTATCAAGACCCGAAACAGGTGGCTAAAGAGGCGTTCGAGTTCGCTCAAAATCCTTCCGGCACTTTAGGGATCGAACAAGCACCGCCTCAACAGCCGGAAATGCAACCTTCAATTCAACAACCGCCCGAATTAGCGCAAATGATTGGCAGTTAGTAGGGAAGCCGATTTATTCGGCTTTCCAATCTAACTTCTAAACGACCAGACCAGAACGGTACAGTCCCTAAGAGGACCAGGGCCTAATGGAAGTCGAAAAATTATGGAAGTAAATGAGCCGTTAGTTGAGGAGGAGGGGGTAACAGTTGAAGAAACTGAACCCGCTAAAGTTTCGGAAGCCACAGAAACTGTGGAAATCGAAAAGCCCGAGGAGGAGGCCAAAGAAATGTTTGACCTTCCGGACGGGAAAAAAGTTGATGCCGAGGGCCTAGCTAAAGCGTGGCGCGATAACTTCATGCCGGAATTTACTCGCCGCTCCCAGGAACTGGCCGCTCTGAAATCAAAAACACAAATCGAATCGCCTATCCCTAAAAAGGATGACGCGGAAATTCCGTGGAAAAATCCCGACTGGGAACCTAAGACTTATCAAGAACTGGCCGATACCATCATGGCTCAATCGGAGCGTAAGGTATGGCAACAAATCCTTGATGAATCGACTAAGGCGGAGCGAGAGACAAAGGAGCGTGAGGCGTTTATTTCCCAAGAGATTGAACAGATTAAAACTCTTGATCCCAAGGTCAATATAAACGCTGTAATGGCTCATGCCTCAAAATATGCGTTTTCCTCGCTAATTCCGGCCTTTCAGAACTTGAAAGCCTTGGAAGATGCTGAAAAGCGTGTCGAAGAACGGGTTTTGAAAAACCTTAAAATACGGGCCGGTGAACCCGTTGGGACAAGCGGTTCCGAAGCCGATCAAAATACGGCATTCCCCGCAGGTGTCCAAACTGGCTACGAAAAAGCTAAATGGATATTAAGAAATCAAAAATAATTTATGCAATTTTCTGCTCAAGTTACTTCGGTAACTCGAACTTACATTGTCCCTGACCTTTTCAGTCAAATCAATGTCGGTTCCCCTTTGCTCTTGAGCGTGCTTTCCGAAGCCGCTGAATGGAGCACTGGTACTAAATATGAATTGATTGTCAAAACTGCTCTCTCTACCAATGGTGGCGTTACCGGAATTGCCGATCAACTCGACAGCTCTCGTCAGACCAACCGCGCAACGATGTCTTTTGAGCCTCGCTCGAACTACAAGCCGGTTGTGGTTGCGAATATCGAAATGGAGTTAAACAAAGGTGATGAGCGCATTTTGGACTTGGTTCATTCTGAAATGATGAGCCAGGCGGCTGATTTGTGCGAAAGCCAAGCTGATTTGGTCTTTGCCGGCACAGGTGTTGGCAATGACTGGTCTTCAATCGCTATGGCGGCTGATGACGGAACAAATTATTCCACTTATGGTGGTCTTTCTCGCACCACTTACTCAGCTTTGGCCGGTTACTACTTGGCCTCGGTCGGTTCATTGACCTTAGCCAAATTGGCGACGGCTTTTGATGCCGTTGAGGCCGGTACTGATTCTCCGACTGGTATCTTCACCACCAAATCCCTCTGGAGTGTTTATGAAACTCTTTTGACCCCGATTGTCAATGCTAATTACACTGCGGTCGGTTCTCAAATGGCTTCCATGACCCCTGATGGAATTGTGATGGGTAAAGAAGCGTTGTCCGGTTCTCAAGGTTTCCGCGCTGTTACTTATCGCGGAACTCCGATCATGAAAGACGAACACTGCCCGTCTGGCCGCGTCTTCCTGGTCAACTCGAAGAAAAATGGCAAATTCCGCAACTTCGGTTTTGCGGCCATCAATCGCTCGGGTAAAGAATTCTCCACTGTTAATTTCAGCAAGAAAGATGGCTCGCCTGTCGGTACTTTCGGTTCTAGCAAAGTGCCGCGTGGTTTCAACTTCCGCGATATGATGTCGCCGGTTGACCAGCTCGCTCAGGTTGGTTACTTGCTGTTTGACGGTGAATTCATCGCGGCTGAACCTCGTTTGCAGGGTATCTTGCTCGGAGTTACGGCCTAGTTAAAAACTCTTGACGCCGGAGATTCTACTTAAATGAATTTTACGGCAGAGGGCAGCCGCCGCTTAATTTAGGGTCAGATAACGAATAAAGTATGGAAGAAGAAGTAATTGTTTCTCCAGAGGAAGCTCCCGTTGAGGAAGCCCCTGTGGAAGAAGCTGTCAGTTAATAATTCAATCGCGTGCTACGCGAAAATTGCGTAAAGGCTGATGCCTAAACGCTGAAAAATATATGGTTCGTATTTCATTTCAAGACGCACTCCAGACCTCGACTGTTCCTCAAGCCATTTTAGGCGGTAAATCAAATACCCCTGATGGTTCGACTTGGCAATATGTCAAGTTAAATGAGGCCTGTTCGTTAGGCCATGTGGTGTCCCCGATTGCTAATGTCGGTGTTGATACGGTTTCCTCGTCCGCTAACGCGGCTGGCGATGTCGTTTATATCACCGAAGCATCTGCCGGTTGGACGGTTGGTGCTTATGCAAACGCTTGGTTGGTGGTTGATGATGGTACTGGCGCAGGCCAAGTTGCCAAAATCAAAACCAACACCACTGATACCTTAGAGCTTTACCCAGAATGGGCTTTGTCCACTGATTTGTCCGTAGTTGATTCCGACATCACCATTTCCTTGGTGAATACCTTGTCGGAAAAAGTGCCGATTACGGTTAAGACCACTCTTTGTAACGGTGCGGCTCAAGTTGCTTTTGCTCAATATGACTATGGTTGGGTGCTTGCCAAAGGCCCTGGCATTGCCATTTCGGGTACGATCGCTATGACTGCCTTAAAATCCTTTACTCCTGGTGATGACACCGAAGGTGAAGTGATTATCGCTACTACTGCTGAAGGTGATTTTAATGCCTTTACGCTTGGTTACTCCTTAGCGGCTAATACGACCGCTGACAAGGGTTTCCTTGCCATGATGGGCATTCAGACCGCCTAATTGGTGTATCGGTTGTGTCCCTCTTTATGGGGGACACTATCCGGCATATCAGCCGTCAAGGGGTACTCTAAATCCTCTTGAAACTAACAATTATATGGGTATGGACTTAGGCCGTATCTCGTCCTTTACTAACATAACGCGTGAAGATTTTACGCACAGCTATCACGGGCAACCGTTCACGATTAAGGCTGGAGAAACTTTACTGTTTCCCCACGACCTAACGCGACACTTGGCAAAACATTTGGCTCGTAAAATTCTTATTTCGGACGCTAAACCTGAACAGTTGCGGAATGATCGAGCTTTGTTCACCATTGAAACAGAAAGTGAGTTAGTTACATTGATTGTTGGGTCTGAAAGCCGTCGGGAAGTGCCTCAGGTATTATCTGAACCTGAATTGTTGCGCCAGAGGGTTTCGGAATTAAATAATTTGAAACCTGAAGGGGCGGCTCCGGCCGGACGAACCAAAGCTGATGTCATTGCCGAAATGGAAGCATTGAATTTGCCGATTGATAAACGCAATTCAATGGCAAAACTGGAAGAACAGTTAGCTGAATATAAGAGTAAAGTCACTGAATAATATGTCTGATGTCCAAATTCACGCCTTAGAGGAAATTAAAGCCAAAACTTCACTTGAAGTGGCAAATCTTAGGCGTGAATTGGAGGCATTAGAGAATGATAAGGAGAAGTTTATCAAGGAAAGAGAAACGGAAGTGATGGCGATGGTAGCGAAGGTTTTGGGAACTTCTCAATCCTTGTTGGATGAGGCATTGCTATCAGCCAATTCGGTGGAACGGTACGATAAAGTTTTGAAAACATCTATTGCTTCGATAAAAGAGGCACGCGTTAATTTAGAAAATTGGAATAAAGAAGAAAGAAAACTGCTCGACGAGCTTTTGTCCGCTTCCCAAGTAAAAATTGATGAACTCAGCAAGAAAAAAGAGGAGTTGTCCCGCGAAAGAGAACAGTTGGAATTGACAATAATCGAAAATCGACTGACCGGCGAAAACTGCAAAGCTGAATTTATCAAATCTCGTGAAGAACGCAGAAAGTTAATGAAAAACCTTGAATATGTCAGACAACAATCGAGTTAGGACAATAATGGGTGTTGATACCAGCGGTGATATGTACGCGGCCAAAGTGGACGGCGTGACCGGACGGCTGTTGATGAATTTTTCAGCTAGCTCTGGTGCAACTCCTCTAGCTAATACGGTTGCCAAACGGGATTCAAATCGGGTAACGGCCTCGCTTTGCGTGGATTCCGGAGGGACTATTCAAGGAATTTTACTTGATTCAAATAGATATATTTTTGTAAGCGGATAATTATATGGCAGACGCATCTCGGGATCAAAATCGGGTAACTACCCTTCTGGGTATCAATGATGTTACCGGTTTACCACAACCTATTTATGTTAATTCATCCGGTGAGATTTTAGTTTCGATGACCGGTTCAGGAGCTGGAGATGTCGTCGGACCGGCTTCTTCGACTGATAACGCCATTGCTCGCTATGATGGCACTGGAGGGAAAACACTGCTATCAAGCAGTGTTATTATTGATGATTTGGACAATGTTACCGGCATGACGACCCTGACTTTACCGAATACCGGTTTGCACATTTTAGATACTAACGCAAGCCACGATTTAATCATTGCGGCCGGAAGTGATTTGACTGCCGACAGGACTTTGACCTTTACAACCGGTGATGCCAACCGGACGGTTACTCTCGCCGGTGATTTTTCTACTGCCGGTGGTCATGCCCTTATCTTGACTACTTCTGGGGCGACTAATGTCACTTTACCGACTACCGGAACTTTGATTACAGACGCGGTAACTACTTTGTCGTCTTTGATTTCCGTTGGGACAATCACTACCGGGACTTGGAACGCAACAGATATTCCGGTTTCTGCCGGAGGCACTGGTTTATCAACGATTACTGCCCTTTCAATTTGGGTCGCCAATGTCGCTAATACGATTACCGAAATTACTCCAGGGGCCGGAAATTCAATCCGTATAAACGGGGCCGGTAACGCATGGGAAGCGTTTACTCCATCATCTTCGGTTCCAACTACTATTACAGTAGCTAACGAGGCTATTGATACGACTTGTTTTGTCGGGTTCTTCACTGCCGCGACAGGCGATCTCGGGCCTAAAAGCAATGCCGGTTTAACTTTCAATTCCTCGACAGCAGTTTTGACGGCAACTGGTTTTGCTGGTCCTTTGACGGGCAATGTTACCGGTGATGTTTCAGGAAACGCAGGGACAGCAACGGCTTTGGCGATAGCACGAACTATCGGTGGGGTTTCTTTTGACGGGACAGCAAATATCGTTCCGACTACCATAGCCGTAACGGATGAATCAGTCGATACGACTTGTTTCATTGCTTTCTTTACTGCCGCGATCGGTGACCTTCTGCCGAAAACAGCCGGTGGTCTTACTTTCAACTCTGCAACCGATGTCCTAACAGCCGCCGGTTTTGCCGGTCCATTAACCGGTAATGTCACCGGTGATGTTTCTGGAAATGCTGGAACAGTGACCGGTTTCACTCCGGCCAGTGGAACATTGACCCTTGCTGGGGCTTATGCCCTTACTTTGACTACTTCCGCCGATACTAATGTCACCTTGCCGACTACAGGGACACTGGCGACCCTGGCTGGAATTGAAGAATTGGACAATAAGACTTTGGATAGCTCAGTCGGTAAAGGGACTTGGACGGCTTCTGGGGTTTGGACGCTTCCGGCAATTACCTTAGGAGGCGACGCGACACTTTCGGAAAATGTCTCTGTTGTTCTCGATGCGGCTCTATCAGTCGATGGGAAGTATTGCGGTATTACGGAAGACGGAACGGCTGGTGCGGCTTTGGCCTTCGGTGACTTGGTCTATCTGGCCGTTGCCGATAGTCGTTGGGAATTGACCGACGCTAACGCGGCCGCAACTTCGGTAGGTAAAATTGGAATTTGTGTTTTGGCCGCCGTCGGTGATGGTAGTGCTACCAAAGTGCTGTTATATGGCAAAGTCAGGGCGGACGCGAAGTTTCCGGTTTTGACCATTGGTGCGCCGGTCTATATGAGTGAAACGGCAGGCGCAGTCGTGGTCACACAACCGATAACCGCCGATGCCATTATTCGCATCGTCGGCTTTGCCAATACCGCCGACGAACTTCATTTCAATCCTTCTAACGACTATATTACTCACGCTTAATATGACGAAAGGCAAGAAAATACTTATCGGAATGCCAAATGGTAGCGGTCAAGTGCCAGTTGAGATGGTTCAGTCTTTATTGCAACTGCATAAACCGTTCCTTTGTGCTTTCTTGCCTGTTGTTCGTCAAAGGGTTGATAAATGCCGAAATGGAATTGCGATGGAAGCGTTAAAGGGCGGATTTGATTATGTCTTTATGGTTGATGACGATAATCCTGTTCCGCCTGAAACACTTGCCCAATTCATTGAGGACGATAAGGACATAGTGATTGCCCCGATTTTAGCCAGAAACCCCGATCCCGATGGAAACTACTCGCTTTGCGCCTTCTACTCGGAGAAGAAAAAAATCAAAAAGAATTATCTTAGAATTTATAAGAACATTGTTTCCTTCAAAGACGAAGGGCCTTTGCACAAAATTGATGCAGGTGGAACCGGCTGTATGCTGATTAAACGGAAGGTGTTGGAGGCGATGAATAAAAAACATCAGGACTTAATGTTCGAGTTTGGCGATATAACCGTGGAAGGTCAACGCCGGACAATGAGCGAGGACGCTGAGTTTTGCGAACGAGCCGTTGACCTCGGTTTTGAAATTTGGTTGGACGAACGCATTAAGCCAATTCACTTCACGCAAATGAAGGCGATTAAATGGAATCCGTATGGCAACCTATGATGTAACAACTGCCGCCACTAGCTTGGAGTTTGATACCGTTAATGGATCTTACAATTCATCGGTCAATATTGACACCAATCATTTTGTTAACTCATTTATTGGGGCAACTGCAAATAATTCTGTTTTACAAGTTTTTGCAGTGAATACTTCGACTTGGGCGGTTACTACTGTTGGAACAGCTTTAGTCGGTATTCAGACGACAAATAGTTTGAAATTAGGTCTTGCACAAATTGATTCAAATCATTTTATTTCAAATTGGTGTAATACTAACAGTGCAAGAGCGCAGGTCTTTGAAGTAAATACAACCACTTGGGCAGTTACTACATCAAATTCATCTTTTGTTTATGATACGACAACTGTTACCCATGAACCAGAGGTAAATGCAATAGTTGGAGTTGATGCCAACCATTTTTTGAGTATGTTCGGTGGCGGTCCTAGCTCAGAGCTCGATGTGATTATTCTTGCAGTCAACACTTCAACTTGGGCAGTCACTACTTCAGGTTCATTGTTGACTATTGAAACT
>Ga0100403_1003399_pt1 | contig 11857 bp, 5 predicted proteins | sample CryGeymet201501t_FD_83663 | JGI IMG/M metagenome (GOLD analysis project Ga0100403, IMG submission 83663) | Groundwater microbial communities from Crystal Geyser aquifers in Utah, USA - Crystal Geyser metaG 2015-01t | ecosystem: Environmental > Aquatic > Deep subsurface > Groundwater | place: USA...
TACAGCCTTCGCCAGTCTTCGGTATCGATGACTTTCACGAAGTTGAGCCTGGAAATAATTATCCATGAGTTGCGCCCAAGCTCCCACATCTCGATTGCCGCCCTCATAGGCCATCAAGCCCTGGGTCAAATGTAGGACTTCGAATAGGTCATTGGTGTCTTCCAACAAATTGTCATGCAAAGCTCGGGAAAAATTATAGAACTGCGGAATCAAAGATTGTTTGAACTGAGCAATAGATATGGAACTTAAAGTAAGTTTTCTCTCCGCATCAGGGTCCAGGTGCCCACCATCCAAATTCTGCTTTGTGAGAAAAGGAATACGAGAAGCCAAAAGGTACGAATCCAAATCCGTATTCCTAGAACTAGAACCTGCGCGATATAGTTCATTCAAGTAATGCAAAATAGAGTGATATGGAAGCCCCAAAGCGCTTTGTTTTTCTGTGCTACCCACTACAAAATCAATGGGCTGAGTTTTTAAATTCTTAAAATCGCCAGCCATCTCAGCCACAACTTCAAAGGACTGCATAAGGCAAGCATCAGATGCCAAAACATCAATTCCTTTGCCATCTCTATCTTCTTTGACAAACTGATGAAGAACTTTCGACATCGATTGAATCGACATCCTAGACTTTGACTCATCATCAAAAGCCACTCCACCATAAACTCCAGCTCCAGAAGTCCAGCCTTGACCATGCCCCCAAATAACGAGCATCGTTCTCTTTGATGGAAAGTTTTTCTGTCCCCACTGTAAGAACTCGCGCAAGTTTTTCGCATCGGCAGAGTTGTGCTCGGGAAGCGTCTCAAGGATAGGACTCAAAACCTGATTTTTCTGCTCAGCTATTTTCTCATAGGAATACATTTGTCTACGAAAGACACCCTCATCCCCCAAAGTATCCAATTGCGTAATGACATCGATGTGACTGGAAGTAGCCGTCGCGAGATCAGAATCCCAGACAGGGCTTTCCATTTCTAACAAATCTTCTTTAGCAAAATCAGATAAATTGTTGTCCGCCGCCATGTATACCAAGACAGTCCATTCTTTTTCGCAAAACCTGCGCTGATACCTCGGAACTCCGAAGGGCTCATCACCTGGGCCTCGAAGAATTTTCTGCGCTCTGGCATTAGCCACTTGCTCGCATGGAGCCAGCGCCAAGACCTGCCCGCAAAGAAAAAAACCTAGGAAAAGCCAGTGGCTTTTCCTAGGTTTTACCAAATCACTCAACGTGCTCATGTTGCCAATCTCGCTGGATCTCTCCCTCTATTGGGCCCGTTGAATGAGTGATTCTACAATCACCGCCAAAGGTGTCTTTTGGCGGGAAGCCGCTTTGGCTGCCATTTTCCATGTAGCTGGCATAGGACCATTCCCATCCCATTGGAACAAGCTAAGAAAACGCTCCGAGTAAGTTGAGGCACGACCATCCGCCTCTGGAGTCCAAAGGAAGTCGGGGTGAGCATTCTGATACCACTCTCCACCAATGATCTCTCCATTAGCATCCAATTCCAGATCATACATATATACAGCAGAGTTAGAAGCGTCGTAATCTACACTATCAACTTCAAACTGCTGAGGCTGAGTTTCAATTACATAGTCAACGCTCATGCTCACGCCCACGATATACTTAGGCATCTTCATGCCTCTGTATTCCTCTTCGCGAATCTTCCTGAACTTGTCTTTAGCGCGATTCGCTTCAAGAGAGTAATCAACCGTCGCTTCTTCCAAAGAGTCCGTGCGCTCGCCAGTTAAGGGATTAAAATAATCATACCTGTAAGAATACACAGGATGATTCCAAACTTCGTAGTCGAAAGTCGCATCCATCACAAAAGAACGCTTCGCTAGAGCGATTTGGTTGACCACAGACTTGTGCCAAGTAGCAGGATTGTTATCAAAACATTCCTGAGACAAAATACGTCCAGTCTCGGGATCTTTACGAGGATTCTTAGCATTACAACGGCTTCCAACAAATCGCGATGGAGGAGCAGCGTCAGACCAAAGTGCCGTCGCATAAGCCTTGATGTCTGAGGGGTAGAACTTCAACTGGCGACCGTCTTCCAACTCAACTGTCACAGAATTCACTGGACGGTCCATCATATAAGCTGCTGGCGCCCATCCGTGGCAAAGCCCCGTCCAGGTTTCAACTTTGTTATAGTAATCGTAAGTGCTCACAGCATTCGCCCAGTTCTGCCTGGTCATTGTGAGGTTGTCATCACCCACGAGGAGGTCATACTTCTCAGCCGGTGAAAGCGTATCAAGAGCACGTTGCTCATCATCATTGCGAGTCACAAACTCCATAAACTGGCGATGCGCCTCTACAACAGCATCTTTTGGAGAATCTTTGTATGTCGCCAATGCAGCATCAAAGTTACCGCCCTCTAGAGTAAAGAATCTAGAGAAAGCCTTTTTGAAATCATAAGATCCATGAAAGCTATTAGCCGCATAGCGATTTGATAAGTGACCTTGGTATGTCGGCCAGTAGCTGTCAGACCATGGAGAGTGTTCCAATTCAGCAGACCGATAAACATCCATATCTTTCAAGCTCGTCATAAAACCAGAAACTCGATCTACAAGGTTCTCAGCTTTATCGTTGTATTCAATAGGAGCTCTGGTTGGAGATGCAGAGGGATCATCAAGTTTGACGATGACCTTTTGGCCATCAACTACCTTGTAGTATCGGCCCTTGGCGCGAGTGGCGTCGGACTGCTCGATGTGTGCACCTGAAGCGATGTCTTCTTGTAGTTTTTTTAAATTCGCTGCTTTCTCTTCTTCGGTTTTACCTTGGAAGTAAGGAGCAAGAACTGCAATTTGGTCTGAACCAATTACTTCTCCTTTTGCGTTGAATTTCTGAGGAATCTGGTCGATGAGTTTAAGGTGATCCTTAGACTCAGGATTGATAAAGGCCTTGATATAACTGTCGATGTATTTACCTTGAGCGGAATCTTTGCTGATATTCAATGAAGTGGCGCCTGCCTGAGAGCTAAGTCCCAAAGCCAATGCCATACCTAAAATGTTATTGAGCTTCCATGAATGCATTTTGTTTTCCTTCTTATATGGTTTTTGGTCCCAGTTAAGACGTCATTCCTTGACGTCACCCGTGGCCTAACAACCTTATATGCGGCGCACAAGAGCAAACTGTGGCTGCGCAGTGTCAAAATCATTGATTTTAGTTACTTAGAATTTTGGACTGAAGGGCCTACTGAAGGGTTTTTTGAGGAGCTAAGCCTTGCGAGAGCTGGAGGTAGATTTGGCTTTCGTCTTCGCCTTTTTCACTGATGATGTCTTCTTTTGGGGCGTAGACTTTTTGGGGGCTGATTTCTTCGTCGCCGGCTTCTTTGGAGACGGTTTAGGCTTAGTCGCAATTTTTTTGCTATCAGCCTTTTTGGCTGGAGACTTTTTCGCTGTCAATTTTTTCGCAGGAGCCTTATCCGGCTTAGAAGCTGCGACCTTTTTCACAATCTTTGAAGCGATATCTTTGGCCACGGATTTCTTTTTAGCGAGTTCCTCGGCCTTTGCTTTTTCTGCCTCAGCCAACTCTTTTGCTTTCGCTTCTTGCTCTTGAGCAATGGCCTGCAGTCGTGCCTCTTTCTCTTCAGCGGCTTTTTTTACCTTCTGAGAAGAAGCATACAACTTCGCAAACTCGATCTCTCGCTTTTTGCGAATCACATCTCCACCACGACCCCCCTCGAGGACTCGAGAAAGGTGTTCCGCAGTGAATCCATAAGACTTCTTCACAAGGTCTTCTGGGGTCCCTTCAAAAATCACTTCACCGCCTCGATCTCCACCATCGGGACCAAAGTCGATCAACCAATCGGCAACCTTCATGACATCGAGATTGTGTTCAATAACCACAACCGTATTGCCTCTCTCCACAAGTTCGTCCAAAGTCTGAAGCAACAAACCAATATCTCTGAAGTGTAATCCTGTCGTGGGCTCGTCTAGGATATAGATACAGCTGTTATTCATGCTCTTCATAAGTTCACGAGCAATTTTCAAACGCTGACTTTCACCACCAGAAAGTGAATTCGATGATTGGCCAAGCCTAAGGTACCCTAGGCCTACTCTTTCAAGAGTAGAAAAGACTTGATGGAGCCTTCTCTCACTAGCGAAAAACTTCTTAGCTTCGTGCACTGTGAGGTTCAAAATTTCGTAGATATTTTTTCCGTTATGGTTCACGGCCAAAATTTCTTTTTTGTAACGTTTTCCATCGCAGACATCACACTTCAGGAACATGTCTTCCATGAAGACCATTTCTACCCTGACATGTCCTTCGCCTTCGCAAGCATCACATCTTCCCCCCGGAACATTGAAGGAAAAGTGACCTGCGTGGAAGCCACCCCTTCGAGCCTCAAGAGTCGAAGACATGATCTCACGTATGCTATCAAAGCCCTTCATAAAAGTAATCGGATTAGACCTGGAACTCCGTCCGATCGGAGCCTGGTCAATCATCAAGACAGACTCAACACCTTCAAACCCCGTAATCTTTTCGAAGTGCCCGATTTCCTCAACCTGCCCCATAATAATGCGGGCGAGAGCAGGATAAAATGTTTTGCGAATGGCGCTAGACTTACCACTACCAGATACGCCAGTGACACAAGTCAACATCCCCTTTGGAATTCCAAGAGTCACATTTTGGAGATTGTTTTCAGTGCAGCCTTCAATTTTTACAAATTCAATGCGCTTCTTTAAATTTTTAAACTTTTCCATCCGGCGAATTTCCGGAGTCGGCACCGTATCGGCACCCTTCATAAATGGAAGCGTGGCACTTTCTTCACTCGCAGTTTCTAAGAAGTCAGAATACATCCCTTGATAAACAAGATGCCCACCATGCTCACCAGCCTCTGGACCAAGGTCGATCAAATAGTCAGAGTTTTGAATGATGTCGGGATCATGCTCAACCACAACCACGGTGTTTTTGAGAGCCGACAAATCTTTTAGAATGCCAATCAAACGGTCAGTATCTCTGGGGTGGAGTCCAATACTTGGCTCATCAAGCACATAACAAGTTTGAGTGAGTCTCGTTCCGAGCTGATTGGCCAGGGCAATACGTTGAGCTTCCCCACCAGACAAAGTCTTCGCTAGTCGATTCATCGTTAAATAGTCGAGCCCCACTCGGATCAAAAAATCTAAACGAGAAAGAATTTGAGAAAAAATTTCTGATGCCGTGCCAACTTCGACTTGATTAAATTCTGTATTTTCAAACCAGTGCTTGAGGTCACGGATTGTCATCAATGCAAGTTGCCCAATTCGCTTATCTTGAATCGTTACGTTCCTAGCCTCAGCTCGCAGACGCTCTCCATGACATTCCAAACAAGTTTGAGCGCTTCGGTATCTAGAAAGAAAAATTCTTACGGTTTTTTTGTATTTCTCACCTTCGAGATCTTCAAAAACTCCCTTGATTCCTTCATATTCACCCTCTTCACCAAACCAAAGGACATCTTGTTCTTCTTGCTTGAGTTGCTTCCATGGCAAATTAAGAGAAATCCCTTTAGCCTTCGCAAAAACGACCAAGTCCTTAAGCCACCCCCTACCCGAGGGTTTCGTGAAAGGCTCCACGGCTCCCTGGGCAATCGTCAAATGAGTATGAGGAATCACAAGTTTGGGATCTACGCGCAATATGCTTCCGAAACCTTTGCAACGCTCACAAGCACCCATGGGAGAATTGAAAGAGAACAACAATGGAGTCAGATCTGGAAAACGCTTTTCCCCATCACCAGTGGATGGGTAGTCCGTGTATCTCTCTCGGCGGAAGACTTTTCCGTCTTGATCGAGAACGATCACACGGGACCGTCCAAAACCTTCGCTATAAGCTTGAACCAACGCATCTTCGAAACGTCCACGCTGCTCCGGCTCGAAAGCCAATCGATCCGTCATAATCAAAAGATCGATGGACTTATTGGCCTTACCGCAAAGTGGACTTAGCTTTTTTTCTAACTCTTCTTGAATGTCGTAAACTACTGGTTCACGGCCAGAAAGCACTTCTGCCTCTACAAAGGCCTTTGTGAAGCCGCGCTCCATCAAACTACCTAAGCTTAATTTGCGATCGCTAACTTTGGATTGTGCATTGAATTGGAAGGGGAAAACAACATAGCCGCGCAATCCAGCGTCTTGCGTGAAGTGAAATTCTGCCACTTCGCTGATCAAATTTTTCTTAACCGGCTCTCCTGTTTTCGGGCAATGCATCCGGCCTAATTTGGCATAGAACAATCTTAGATAGTCGTAAATTTCAGTAGCGGTACCAACCGTTGATCTTGAGTTCTTTGTGTGATTTTTCTGCTCGATCGAAATCGTGGGAGACAACCCAGTAATGGACTCAATGTCCGGTTTTTCCTGTTTCTCCAAAAACTGACGCGCATAGGTACTCAATGACTCCATGAATCGGCGTTGCCCCTCGGCAAACAGCGTCGCAAAGGCGAGCGATGACTTACCGCTTCCGGACGGCCCCGTAACAACACTGAACATTTCTTTAGGAATGCGAACGTCAATATTCTTAAGGTTGTGCTGTTTCGCACCTTTGATCTCGATCCATTTTTGCGATTTCATGGAGCTAAGATCATACTCGAACCCTGATAGAAATCCAGGTCTCATTTAGTGGCGGCACTTATGTTGCTACTTTTAATGCTGAGTTCTATATTCTGAAGCATTGATATGACAAATTTGTTCACTCCGGTCTCACCAGATTTCTTTAACCCTGCCAAACGGACAGAAGACCCTTCAGATCAACGGATGGGGCACCACATAGAACGCGCGCCGGCGGATTTTGAGTTGTTTTGTAGCAGCCTCAAAAGTGGAGACTTTTGTATCTTAGGCTACCCAGACGATCGGGGCGTAGAGCGAAACGGAGGCAGAACAGGTGCCCTACTCGGTCCAGAGATCATTAGAAAGCATCTCTACAAAATGACGCCTTCCTATTCTCGCAAAGAATGGCCACGCGTCGTAGACCTCGGTGACCTGAGAAGCTGGAGCCACGACCTTCCCCTCGCACATGAAGAAGCAAGAAAATGCATTGCCAAGATTCGCAAGCAAGGGGCTAAAATCATTTCGCTAGGCGGAGGTCATGATTGGGCGTTTCCTGACTTTGTGGATTTCGCCAAGAACTCGGCATCCAAGCAAAAGAAAATCATCAACATCGATGCCCATCTAGACATGAGGCCGCTCCCAAAAGACGAGAAACGAGGCTGGCAATCTGGGACACCGGTTTGCAGGATCAATGAAGAAAACGCCCAAACAAGCGAACTCAGCTTTGCGACAGTGGGACTTCAAAAGCACTGCAATAGCCAAGACCACATAGAATGGGCTCATAGCCGCAGAGTCACAACCATGTTCCTTGAAGATATGCCACACAACTCAGCGGATGCTTGGAACCTGGTTCTAGACCGTCTAGAACTCAAACAAAGCTCAAGCGAAATTGGCCTCAGCATCGACCTTGATGCTTTTGCGCAGAACGTTGCACCAGGAGTTTCAGCCCCACAAGTCTTCGGCTTGAGCCCGTCCCTAGTTAGCAAGTTCTTATCCAATTATCGTGACCAGATCTCGCAATTGGGAATTTACGAATACAATCCCAACTACGATCGAGACGAACAAACAGCGAGGCTCGCTGCCTTGCTTGTTTATAAGTATATTCAACTTTAAAGTGTTGATATGGATATATTTAAAACGTTTCCACTGAAGAGAACTATAAAATCCTCCGCTTTGATGTTCGTCCTCTTAGCTCAAAATGCGAATGCCATAAGCGATAAAGACTATGCCCTTATCAAAGTTGAGGTTGAAAAAAAGCTACAAACTTTTGTGAGTTTTCACGCAGAATTTCTTCAGAATAAAAAAAGAAGAGACACTCCCGCACTTGTTAAGAAATACTTTTCTTTTCTGACGGACCGAGATCAAAACTATTTAGGCCGGCAACTAGAGCTTCACTCTATGAGCTTTCTAGAGTTAGAAGGCAGCCAAATTAAAGTTTTCAACGACAAACGATTAAAAAACGAACAATTCGTTTCTATTGATTACCAGTTTGCTCCTTTCGGAAAAATTATTGTCAATTCCAAGAGCTACAACTGGGATATCAGCAAAAATCTAGAATGGAACTTTGAAAATATCGTTTACAAAAACCCAGATTTTCAATCATCCTATGCGGACTGCAAACTCCCAACAGAACAAAACCCCTTCGACCTAATCCTTCCAGCCTTTATCCCAAATGCACACGCCGTCACGAGTTGCTCTAAGTCCGATGCCATGAAGGGCGCGACCGTTGCAGGTAGCGCCGCGTCCTTAGTCTCTTACGGACTTTGCCCCATGAATATCGTTATCGATACAGGCATCGCCATCTGCGATGGAGTTTACACCGGCGTTAAGACAAAATCTCTCAAAGAAGGCGGGAAAAAAACACTAAGAGGGTTGCCGGGAATCAAACAAGTCGGCGATGTCCACGAGTCCATCTCACAGTAATATGTAGACCCTAATTACTGGGCGAATTCGAACGCATTCGTCAATCCATCACTAGCAACCGGGCGTTAGCTTTTAATGATCGTGATCGTGAGTTCCGCCGCCGGAATCTTTGCGGTTTTCATCCAGGAATTTCTGCTCTGAATCTGGGAAAGCTCCAAACAGACTTTCCGCATTGGTGTCTCCCGTCAGAAATTTTCCTTGAGCATTGTATTCGTCCACTTTCTCATCGGAACCGCGCGGCTCTACAAAAGAAGCCCCGACTCGCGTTTGAATAAATCTTGAGCCGCTGTTGTCTTGTCGAACTCGCAACTTTCCTAATTCGCCGCCCACCTTCACATACAATTCATCAGCCTCATAATTGTAACTCCAGAATTGTGCCCTGCCGCCAAGATCTTTTTCAAGCTTACGCCCTAGCTGAGATTCATAAAACTCTGGATCCACAGGAGTTAGGTTTAGCTTATCAATCTCCTTAAGTTTTTGTCTTTCTGCTAAACTTCCACCATAGACTCCCGGCATCTTGGGAGCTTCTTCCGTCTTTTCGCTGGCAGCGATCACCTGTTTTGCCGTCAGCGTCGTAAGAGCACGCTGCAAACTTTCGTTGGCCTCGATCGACAAGACGTAAAGTACCTTTTTGATTTGAACAATCTTACTTTTCTGAGTTTCAATTTTGATTTCATGCAACGATCGACGATCCGTATCGGACAAAGACATCTGTTTAATTTCGCGATCCAACTTTACAAGCTGAGATTCAAGACGGGTTACCTGTTTCAAAAAATCACGGTAATCAATGTTGAACTTTTTGAATCTCGCATCCAAAACGTTTGGAGCAAGCTTCCGAATCAATTCTTCGCGCGGATCTGAAAATTTCTGATTGCTGCTACCCATGACTTCCACGCGAAACTCAGGGTTATTTTTGTAGTACCCAAGCAACTCAATAAAAGTTTGAAAGTCAGATTCCGAAAATTTTGAGGCTGCTACAGAGTTCGGCGCCAACACGACGAAGCCAGCTGAAACAAGAGCCAATACTAGCCCCAGAAATCGACCCTGCAAAAAAAGATGCCACATGACTACTTATTGTAAAGAAGGATTCTCATTTTGGACAGCCCCGATCGCCACGGAATTGTATTCTTTTAGCATTTGAATGTATTCACCATGAGCCCAACCAAGTGGTGTCGCAGCACCAGTCCCCTTGCCCTGATTTGGGCCTGAAGACCAAACCTGCTCAGGAAACATCAAACTACTGCTAGCAAACGACTCAAAGGCGTTCGCATAGGGTAGAAAGTTTTGCGTCAAAGTTTCGTTAGAATTTGAAGACATGACTGCGGCTTTCAATTCGTAAATCGCCCGCTCTCCGGTAAGAAAGGGCCAAGGCATTCCATTGGTTTGTCTTCCTGAATTTTCATCCCAGTTGTAGCGGTCACCAACATAGCGTCGAAATGCTGGCTTTCCTTCGATCATATCTTTTAGAGATAAGTCGTATTCAGGAAGAGTCGCCAGAACACTTGGATCAAGAGCGGATCGCACACCGTGCCTAACCAACTCAAGAAATCCACCATCGAGAACACTCTTTTCAATCAATCGTTCTCCGCCATTTGTAATGGGGATCATTGATAGCGAGTCTGGATTCCAGGGAGCTTGAATTCCAGAGGCTCCAACAACTCTCAAAAAGTAATTACCGTCTCCAACTGGCCCAGAGCTTGTAAACGTCCAAGTCTCTAGATTGTTGTTCAGCCTTTCTGCTTGTTTGTAGTAGGCATTGGCACGGGATTCATCTCGCATCGCTCTTGCCATCGGAATCGCCTTACGAAGAGCCGCAATTTGCGCTGCAATTCCAGAGGGAGAAACTCCCATGTTTTCTTCCCATCTTTCCTGGTAGCTCCAAGGACCAAATCGCTCGATAAAATCCGCCGCTCGAAAAACCATTCCCGCGTAGTCCCTCAGCTCAATGGCCTGAAGTCGCCATAGATCATGCGCCAGCATGATGGGATATGCCACTTGATCTATCTGAAGCATTCGCCAATAGGCCTCTCCATGGATCCAGGCGTTCTGCACGAAACTTCCGTCCTTGGAATACCGCCGACTACCATACTCCCAATCACCATGTTCAGGACCGAACTGCATGTGTTTCAGGTGATCGAGAGAGGCTTTTGCTGAACCCAAATCATTGATCGCGATAAAAGACTGAGCCATTTGGAAGAGATCTCGCGGCCAAACGAGATGATAGGCTCCAATACCGGCTGTCTCCGACTCGGCACCAGGAAGCAGATCTCCCACTGCCTCTCGCCGAACAGAGTAATTAGCCGAATCGTCTTTTTTCTGTAGGCCCCATGGTACGCTAGGCGATGCGATAAAAGCACCTGCAAACGTTTTGTCTTCCAAACTTCTCAATGTTGCCACGGATGAAAGAAACAGTTCTTGAGACCTCTCACTAAAACCTCGGAACTTCGGCAGCGTCGCCATTTGCTTCTTCCATTGAAGAACATAACTACCTAAAGAATTTTTTGAATCCGCTAGAGATTGGATGGCCTTCTCACGTGCAAGTTCCAAATTCGAAGCAAAAGAAATCGCCAGCTCAAAATGCCCCGTTGATTTGGGGGGGATCTCTCCCATCTGCCCTAGACCTACAACATTTCCATCAGTAGCCGTCTCGTAGTGGTGATCAAATTGAAAATCTCTTTTCAAATCCTGAAAAGGATCTTCCGTTCCAGAAAACCCCACTCCAGTTGCCGTAAAAGCAGGACTAGCTCTTAGGACCATCGCATCCTGCTCCTGCCAAAACAATAAGTTTTCAGAATCTGCTCTCGCAGAATCCCCATATGGAGTATTTCCAATCGCTGGGTTAATCAGAGAAAACAAAGAAAGTGTTTTGGTCGAGAAATTTTGGAATTTTACAATCACGCGAACGACATCTCGATCGGGGTCTGTGAAAATAGTTTTTTCGATTTCAAAACGCCCCGCAGGATCCATCGTCTTCACAACGAAAGCTGGAACCCCTGACTCCAACCATTCTGTTTGACTTATGGCTTGAGTCCGCTCTTCAAAAAAGAAGCTCTCAGAATCTGTCACGAGGAATTGAAGATCTCGCATTTGTTTGCGATCCAATGTTGGCCAATAAAGCTCGCTCAAAACACCCTGTGCACCCGTAAACCAAATTTTAGAGATAGGAGCTGTTTCAGATGCCACACTGTATTTGCCTTGCTCATCACGAGACTCAAACGACGTCCCGAAAAAATCTTTATTTCCCGAGGCCCAAGTCGCAGGCCAAGCAATTCCCCTTGGAGCCTCTCCAAGCTCACGACCTGAAGCAAACGCAGCGTTTGATATGAAAAAACAAAGTAGCAAATAGGCTGGCAATAAGTGATTTAGGTTCACCTGACGTTTAAACCCCGGCTCGCAGTCCAAGTAAAGCGTGTTGACGCTAGTA
>Ga0100403_1003402_pt1 | contig 11854 bp, 8 predicted proteins | sample CryGeymet201501t_FD_83663 | JGI IMG/M metagenome (GOLD analysis project Ga0100403, IMG submission 83663) | Groundwater microbial communities from Crystal Geyser aquifers in Utah, USA - Crystal Geyser metaG 2015-01t | ecosystem: Environmental > Aquatic > Deep subsurface > Groundwater | place: USA...
AGAAAGTACCTTATTCAAAGTCAGTGGAGTGAATAACCAAGAAGAATTTAATTTGGAGCGAGGCATTGTTTTTGCGAAATTGGCCAGTTCTCGTCGCGATCTCAAAGTCGATCTAGGAGGAAATAAACTCCAGTTGTCGGCAGAAAATGCTGAGTTTCAAATTTCAAAAGATGCAGAAAATCAAAACATCTCACTACTCTCCGGTGAAATGAAGATTCAAAACGATAGCGGCATTCAAGTCATTAAAGAAAATCAAGAAGCTTCATTTAATGGTAATCAAATTAAGATTAAGGATATTCCTCTTGTCTCGTTGGCCCCTCATAAGAAAACTTTCTATATCGCTCAAGCTCACAATATTCATTTTGAATGGCAGCAAAAGATTGAATCACGAGAGATTAAAATACTGATCGCTACAGATCGAAAATTTAAGAAATTAATCCATTCATCATCTGTAACTGGAAGTTCTTTTGATTTCACGCTTAATCAATCGGGAACTTATTATTGGAAGTTAATGGGACAGTCTAATCACGAATCTTTTTCAACACCCATTCGTTTTTTCCAAGTCTATAGTGAGTTTGCTCCACAACTCATAGAATTCAACTCTCCCCTCATCTCCTTTGAAGAGACTTTGAAGGAATTTTCAATTCAATGGTCATCACAAGGATTTAATCTTTTTGAAACTCAACTTTCTTTCAATGATCAACCCCTACTCAACCAAGAGATCAAAAAAAATTCCCTACGCTTAACTGAGCTCAAAAAGGGTAAGTATACTTTCCGAGTGAAAGGAATTGATAAAGAACGCCCCGAAGCCTTATGGTCTGAAACAAAATCTTTTGAAGTCGTTCAAATTGAAAAACTAAGTGTTCCCAATATTCTTTCTCCAAATCCGAAGAGTGAATTTATCGTTTATGATATTGAGCAATCTCAAATTTCCTTTGCCTGGGAAAATGTCTTAGGTTCGAATTCTTATCGCCTCGAACTTAAAACCAATAGCGGAGTTCAATCGTTCACGACTCAAAGTCCTCATATGACATTGCCTCTGACGAAAGAAGGCTCCTATGAATGGAGACTCGTTGCGCTTAATGACCTTCAAGAATCAAGCACAGAATGGAATTTATTCTCTCTTAATGTCGCGAAGGACAATGCGCTCTCTCCTCAGAACGGTTCTATTGTCGAATTAAAACGTCCTGATCAAGATGTCACTTTCGAGTGGAAACCAGATTCCAAAGCGCAAGATCCCACTTACCTTCTTGAAGTTAGTCATGATCCTCAATTTGCCCAAATTCAAGTTGAAAGAAAACTCAAGGGTATAAAGTCTAATGTTCGCTTTTCAAAGCTTGGCACATATTATTGGCGAACAAAGATCATTAAAGAAAATGGTCAGATTGAATTTTCGAGACCGACCAAAGTTGAAGTTGTGCCTTCTCCTGCACCAAAGCCACTTGAGCTACCCGAAGAAAATACAATTGAGATACAATTTGAAAAAGAAACTTCTTTTTGGAATTGGTTCATTAGTCCAGCATTTGCTGATGGCGGATTCATCGAATTAAAATGGCCACAAAATGAAGACGCGAAGTTTTATAAAATCGAAATTTTCACCGATAGTGAAATGGAAAATAAAGTCCTCGAGAAAAAAGTCCAAACCAACTCATTTAAATGGATAGACGTTTCTGAAGGTCAATACTTTTGGCGTGTGGCGATTGTCGATCATTGGGATCGGGAAGGTTCCTACTCAAACCTCTCAAAACTGATCACTTCTTATCCCGATCAGTACTTTACTCCAGAGGGCTCTCAACTTTTATCTCCCAAGCATCGAAGCTCGATTGAAAAGGGTGTCGAATTTGAATGGAGCAAAGACAATAAAGCAGATAAGTATCGCTTTATGTTGGCAACAGATCTGGATTTTGACGATGTTGTTTTTGAAAAGACTCTTTCAAAAAACTCTATCCGCTTAACCTCAGAAATCGAGAAGTTAAATCCAAAAAAGAGATACTATTGGAAGGTCATAAGCGTTGGAAAGAAAGGATCTGAAAAATCCAGTTTGAGACGACAAGTTTATCGCTACCCCGAAGAAAAAAAGAACCAAGAGAAACCAATTGTCGCAAAATCAAGCAAGCCTCTTCCTCAATTCAAAAAGAGAACTGTCGAGTCTCTTTTAACAATCGATGCTCTTCCTTCTTCCATTTCAGAAGATACCACCAATACACGAACAACGGCCGTATCAGGCACAGCGATCAATTCGCTTCGCTTGTCTTATCGACGAAAGATTTCTTTTTGGTTTAATGAATATCAAGCAGAGGCCCATCGCCTAAGCGGTGAAGTTTTTCAAAACTTAGCCTTTTCTCAAATTTATCTTTCCCTCAAAGGCTCTCGCCCATATTCATGGGGCAATCTTTCAACAGGACTCAATATCTACTCCATCAATTCTTATCCCGTCCAAACGACAGTTAAAGAACAAAGCTCAGCACTCTTTGCTATTCCATTCGGTGTATCAAAAACTTTTGATCTCAATTCCAGATGGTCAAGTGAACTCTCCGCTCATGCCATTCTAGGAACTATTTTAGGAGCTGAAGCCCGCGCCCACTTTAATTACCGTTGGACTGACAATTTTGATTTACGTACAGGAATTGAATATTCGAATTTAAGTTTCACTGCCGACAGCAATGATGTTTCCGTATCTAGAATTTCTCTCTTACTAGGAATCTCTCAGCTCTTCTAAATTTAAAACTCACCAAAATCAAACACCCCAAAAGAAATGTCATCACATGACTCCAAGATAATTTCTCTCTCGCCGCACAGCTGATGTCAGATTCTAGAGCTAATGTATTTGAACTCGCCGATAGTGAAGCGATTGAGTTTACTGTTGCATTAGGAGTAACCGTCCCTCCCCCCGTAATATTGCCATCAATATCATCGAGACGAATGCGACCATTTCCTCCGCTTCCGCCGTTGAGAGTTGAAAGATTTGTCCCGCCTGTTCCACCGGTTGCATTAAGTGTTCCGCTTATAATTATGTTACCAAGAGATTGAATCCAAATAGCTCCACCGGATCCACCGCCGCCGCCAGCATTATCATTGCCACCATTGCCTCCGCCATTTCCGCCGTTAGCATTGATAGTTCCTGAGATTGTTACGTCTCCACCAGCTACAATATGAACTGCTCCGCCGCCGCCGCCGCCTCCGCTTCCAGAAATTTCAGTCCCTAAATTATCATCACTACTGCCACCGGCCCCGCCACCTGAGCCACCTAAAAATGAACTTTCGAATAACGAATTCGTTCCATATGTAGACCCTTGAGCTCCACTGGTTCCTGGAGCACTGGCCGTTCCATTGTATCCGTTGCTCGCAACAGTGGCCGATACTGAACCATAAGAACCGCCACCGCCACCGCCTCCTGTGGCCAATGTTCCATTGTTAATTGAAACGATATCCAAGCCACCAGCACCACCGCCTGTTCCAGAACCAACGGTCCCGTTGACGTTATAACCAGCAGAAGCTCCGCCATTAGAACCTCCAGCTCCTGCAACTCCTCCAGCTTTTACTGTGTTTGCTGCGTCACCATCGGCTCCGTTGCCACCATTGAGATTGAAAGTATTTGAGATGGTCACACTGCCGACAACTTTAATAACAACAACACTTCCCGCTTGCGCATTAAAGACTGAATTAGCTGCCCCAATAGTTAAACTGGTACAATTATAAGTTCGAGTACCCGCAACAATTGTCGCTTGCGAACAAGCTCCATCAGCACCAGTTCCAGTGTCAATACTTGCATAAAGTGATTGTGCATAAAGAAATAGAAAAAAGAAAAAGCTGTTCATTAAGAACAGTTTAACTTGATTGATTTAAAAAGGACAATTAGTCGATTTTCGTAATTTTAACTTGAGTGTAAACTTCCTCTTCACCAAAATCAGCAGCTAAACCAAATCCGATAAGTGGCTTATCAGCTGTACAGCGGTGACGAATCTCGAAAACTGTTGCCGAGGCAACATCAACAATTCCTTGAATAGTCGAGTTGTTTACACCACCAGCAGTATTATGACTTCTACCAGTAGTACCAGCGATTTGAGTCACACCAGTTGAAACATTAAAAAGAATAGCTTTGTGAATTTGATCTAAATAAGTTGGAGCAATTACATCGACCGTATATTTTCCTGGCTGAAGAGTAAATTGATTGCCGGCCAATGAAACAATTGATCCATCACCAGTTAAATGATTCAAAACTCTTTGATTCCAAATTCCTGCAACACAATCCCCTCCATGAACACCAGAAGGCTTAACATCTTTAAGATAAGCAACTTTCACACCAGCTGAAGCGGCAGGTATATCAGGAAGAACACTTGCAGGGAGTCTTCCGTTCCTATCAAGTTGGGGAATTTGTCCTGAACCCGTACCGACGTTTACACTCAAAGCATCAGCTGCAGTAATGGCACCATTCGCACCAGAACCAGCAACGATACCAACGCCGACTTGGATTTCAGTTACACCAGAATCGCCTTTATCACCTTTGTCTCCCTTATCACCTTTTAAACCTTGAATGCCTTGCAATCCCTGAGGACCGATTGGGCCAGCAACACCTTGAAGACCTTGCGGTCCTTGAGCACCAACTTCACCCGCAATACCTTGAAGACCTTGTGGTCCTTGAGCTCCGACGGCTCCAGTATCACCTTTATCACCTTTATCGCCTTTATCTCCCTTGTCACCTTTCAAACCTTGAGCACCATCAGCACCTGCTAAACCTTGTGGCCCTTGAGCTCCGACGGCTCCAGTATCACCTTTATCGCCTTTATCTCCCTTGTCACCTTTCAAACCTTGAGCACCGTCGGCACCAGCAACACCTTGTGGACCTTGTGGACCAACTGATCCAGCAACACCTGGTTCACCTTGTGGTCCTTGTGGTCCTTGTGGTCCCATTGGACCAGTTGCTCCTGCACCTGCTGTAGATGGAGTCCAACTTTGTCCGTCCCATGCGAGCACGTCACCCTCATTAATACCGTCTGGAATATAATCGGCTGGACGCCATAGCTCTCCATCAAAACGAAGAATTTGGCCGGCATCTGCATCTATATGAGGAATTTTTAAGCCTGTTTGAAATCTTTCAACAACTTCAACACTGGCCTTTGCTCTTGAGAACGAATAACGAGCGAGATTCAATTGAAGGCCAATCGCTTTTTTAACTTTGATCTCATCGCCTTCGCGCGCTCCATTGCTACAATCGCTAAAATCATATTCATGATTGAATAATCTTCTATTAGAGTCGGCTTCATAAGAACAAACAACATCATCAAATTTAAGTTGAACACCATCACGGCCAGTCATGGCAGCACCGTAGACTAATTTAATTTTCTTTGGAACTTCGGCTACACCATTAAAAGCGACACTTGAATATTCTCCTGGCTTTGAATAAAGATGAATTTGCTGATGATCTTTGTGATGATTTTTTTGAAGCACATAAAAGACAGCGTCGAACGCTTTGTTATCTTTCGCTTCAGATGATGAAGCAAAGAGTGCCGATGCTATCAAACCAAGCAGGAATATCTTCACTACCGGCTTTGCAAAAAATCTCGTCATGCCATTTATTGTTTTCATGAATCTATTATCGCCCCGAAGGCCTTGAAAACCCGACTAGAGAATGCAAGTAAACAATTATTTCAAGTAGTTAATAGAAATATTAGGGGGTTATTATTGATACAGATAAGTCTGCGAACAGTGGTCAGGTAGCACAAAATGTTGCCATTCCTTCACAATTTTTCGTAACAAGTGGAATTTTTGTGAATCAAAAAATAATCATAATGTGTTGAAAATAAGTAGGCAAAGCTAGCAACTATCCCAAATTCTATGTGGAGTTAAAGACATCCTTTATAATAGGGATATGAAAATGCTCATGGGCCAAATTATCGACCACATGCTTTTAGGAAAATCGATCCTTGTGGTTGATGATGAGCCTAAGATTCAACACATCATTGGTAAATATCTTGAACGTGCCAAGGTTCCAGAAAACCGCATTGTCTTTGCATCCAATGGACAAGAGGCCCTTCAGAAAATGAGGAACCAAGAGTTTGGGTTGGTTATCATGGATATCGTGATGCCCAAAGCAAATGGTCTTCAAGTTGTTAAGGCCCTCAAGGCCGAGACGCGCACCAGAAGCATTCCTCTCATTCTCATCTCCGGAAATCTTCACGCTGAATTAGTTAAGGTTGCTGTGATTATGGGAGTGAAAAATATATTGTCCAAACCCTTCACCTATGACAGTTTTATGCAACGAGTTTGTGATACGCTGAAGATCTCAGTTTAAAAGAACTCTTATTGAGGCGATTTTTTCTCTATACTCGTAACCTCGACCTTTGTTTATAATTGAAATGATATGCCATTAGTTCAAAACACTACTTATAACCCACTTAAAATTTTACGGAATGGACACGTTCAAACGCTCTATCCCTACTTTTTCCGTAAAGTTGATGGAATTGATTTTAAACGTTATCGCCTCGACACTCACGATCTCGACTTTGTCGATGTCGATGTTTCAAGTGTCAACTCTGATACGGTCGTCATTTTAACTCATGGTCTCGAAGGCTCAAGTCACTCTCCTTATATTAAAGGCATGACAAAAGAATTCAATTCAATGGGAATAGATGCGCTCGCTTGGAATCAACGCTCGTGCAGTGGCCAAATGAATAAGGCCAAGCACTTTTATCATGCGGCCTCAATTGAAGACATGGAACATGTGATTCAGTTTGCAATTAATAAATTAAAATACAAAAAAATATATCTCGTAGGCTATAGTCTTGGCGGAAATGTTGTTGGCTATTATCTTGGTGCCAATGGCGCTCAAATTCATTCTGAAATTCATGGTGGAGTTATTTTTTCATCGACTATTCATCTCGAATCAACCGCAAGATTGATGAGAGATAATATTTTCAGCAAGGCTTATGCTGAAAGTTTTCTCACAACCATGAGAGACAAAGTAGTCAAGAAACATGAATTGATCGGTCTCGATCTTAATATGCCTGCCATCATGCAAGCCAAAAACTTTATCGACTTTGATGAACAAGTAACGGCCCCACTCAATGGGTTCAGCTCTGCTTGGGACTATTATCAATACGCGAGTGCTGTTAATCATCTCGATAATGTGCGAGTACCTTTCCTCATTGTTCAGTCTAAGGATGATCCCTTTCTTGATCGCGGTTCATATCCTATTAGACAAGCTCATCGCAGTCGCTATGTGCACCTCGAAATTACAGAGACCGGCGGCCATTGTGGTTTTATGGATTATCGCCCTAAGCTTCAATTTTGGAGCGAAAAAAGAGCTGTTGATTTCTTAACCTCAGTTGCTTAATCAATCGGCACAACATCAAATTGCTTCCCTTTTAAATTTCTCATTTCAACTGGCAAAGCTTCAATAATTGTTTTCTCTAAAGCATTTACAATCTTTTCTTTTAGAAAGGAACGTGAATAAACAAGTGAGACTTCTCGAGTTGGAACTGGCGCTTGAAAAGGTCGCAACTGTTTTTTCGCAGTTGCTGATAATTGGTCCGTGGCCAATTGTGGCAGAAGAGTATATCCCCCACTCTTCATCACCATTTGCTTTAAAGTCTCGAGATTTCCACTCTCAAAAGACACTCCTACTTTTTTACTTTTAGGTACTCTTAAGTCACAAACCGAGAGAACTTGATTTCTAAAACAGTGACCTTCACTTAAAAGCCATATCTCTTCTGGAACTAGATCATTGTCCTTAATTTTCGTTTTTTTAAGTAAGGCATGAAGAGGAGAGAGGAAAAGCAGAAAAGGCTCGTAAAAAAGAACTTTCTCAATCAAATTGTCTCGTTTGAGCGGAGTGGCCATCAGGCCAGCATCAATTTCATCGCGATCGAGAGCTTCGATAATCACTTCAGTCTGCATCTCAGTAATGATCAAATTGACTTTAGGAAAATCTTCTACAAATTTACCGACAAAAAGAGGAACAACATAAGGAGCCATGGTAGGGATCACGGCCAAATGAAAATCACCTTCGACCTGCTGATCAGATCCACGCGCGAGATCTAACAATTTGTGATAATCGCGAATCACGACTTGCGCTTGTTCGAGCACTCTCTCGCCTTCTAATGTTGGAACAGTGGGAGACTTAGATCGATCAAAAAGAATAATTCCAATTTGCTCTTCAAATTTTTGCAACTGCATCGAAAGAGTGGGCTGAGTGACGTTGCAAAAGTCAGCCGCTTTTTTGAAGTTGCGAAAACGGTTCACGGCAAGTGCGTATTCAATCTGAGAAAGAGACATAAGCCATCCTTGATATCAATTTTTACTATCATGGCATAGATTTGATCGAATTTATCAATGAATTTTAATGTTCTAACTTAAGTCTAACGAAGGAGAAAAAATGAAAATAGATCATTTAAATATTTCTACAAACAAGATTAACGACATGATTCAATTTTACGCTGAGCATTTCGACCTCAACATTGTCGAAGAAGGAGAATACAATGAACTACCTCATGTTATTATCGGTCACCCCGAACGTTTCTATCTCTGCCTCTACCAGACTCATGAGTCATTAGACACAAAGGCCAGAATCAATCACATTGGAGTTAATGTCACAGACTTCGATACGTTTTTGAATAAGGTGAAGGCTAAAAAAATCCCTTTGCTTTATAATGGACTGACTCATTATCCACAATCTGATTCTTTTTATATCGCTGATCCAGATGGAAATGAAATTGAAATTTCGTCAAAGTTTGGCGGAAGATAAAGATAAATCCCTCCTGATGAATGTCAGGAGGGATATCTCACTTTTATTTTTCTAATTCGATAGCATATTTACCAGTTGCTCCTGAATAACCGTAAACTTTCAAATAGTAAGTTCCTCTGGCCAAGCTCATTGAGATCAACTCACTATTAGTTGTTCCTTCACTGACTTTTAACTTTTGCCCTTGAGAATTATATAGGGCCATGTCGAGATCTCCCGCAGAATGAGTAAAAGAAATTTGAACTTTAAAGGCAGTCGTTTTTGAGATTGAAACTTTAAAGTAATCAGCTCCAGCATCTTCAATTTCAGCATCGAAAGAACCTGCACTTAAACTCAATGCTGATGACTGCGATTTTCCGCCATCTAAAAATTTTCTTGAACCGCCACTTGTTCCACCAGTTCCAGAAAATAATCCAAACTGAGACTTTAAAACCGGCAAGATCTTATACATAGGAACAGCGTAGTTTTCGTAGCCACGTCCCATACCATTATTGCCGTAACCCGCATGGTGAAGAGCGATAACTTGGTGATCACTTCCTGAAAAGACCGGTGATCCAGATGAGCCTCCAAGTGTGTCTGCGTTGTGTGTATACTCAGCTTCAATTTTTGTGATGTTGCCGACTGAATATTTTTTTGACCAATCACAATCTGACACTGAATAGTAATCACAATTTTGTTGAATAACATAAACCGAGAGATTCTTGGCCGCGACTTTATCACTTAATTGGACGAAACCATATTTTGCACCAGGAGATCCCTGACACTTTAAGAGGGCAAAATCCAACTCGCTATGATTTCCAACAAAGGTAGAGCAATCAAAACTCTCTCTATCAGCTTTTTGAACTCCGGCTTCATGCTTAAATTGGGCGGTTACACCGCGAGCATATGAAGCCGCGGGAATACAATGATGATTAGTCATTAATATATCTTCTGTAATCATAAATCCTGTACAACGAGAACCCATGGCAGGCAAATCAAGGTCAACCACGGCTCCTGAATTTTGACGAATAGGGCTTGAAGCCGAGAGCGAAGTAATCTCTTTCCAATCAAGATCACCAACAATAATGGAAGAACTTACTGTTTCATCGCCAATATTATCTTGACGACCACAGGCCGTTAACAGCAGAGAAATAACAAGAAATAGTAAGATCGAGATCTTCTTGAACATGATGCCCTCCTTTGCTCACTCTCCATTGCGAAGAGTGCGCCTCTTCTCCCTTGAATCGAACTCGTCTTGAGCTCGAGGCAAATAATGTATCCTTAATGTGAATCTATGCGGACATGTCTTTTTCTTTCACTCCTCTTTCTCCCTCAATTTTAAGGAATTGAAAGAAATCCTCAAAGTTCAGTTTCTTTTTGACACCGTTTATGGCAATTTATCGATAACAGGGGAGCCAAAAGATTGGCTGAGAGGCGGAAACGCGACCCTTTGAACTTGATGCAGTTGATACTGCCGAAAGGAGTTACCTATGGAACCTCTATCTCCTAGTCTCAATTTATTAGATCATTTAAACATCCTCGATTGGATTGTCTTTACTCTGGTGCTGTTGGCCACTTTTGCTGCCGTCATCTGGGGTCAGATTAAGAAGAATCGCGAAATTCCAACCGATGATGAAGAATTGAACTTCCTCGATCTCCTCTTGATGGGAAGACGACTCACTCTCCCCATGTTCGTCGCCACTCTCGTTGCCACTTGGTACGGTGGAATCTTCGGCGTGACACAGATTGCTTTCGAGCAAGGTATTTATAATTTTGTGACTCAAGGACTTTTTTGGTATTTGGCGTATATAGTGTTTGCCCTTTTCCTTGTTCACAAGATCGCTCCCTATAATGCTGTCACCCTTCCCGATCTTGTGAATAAAATGTTTGGGCCTCGCTCGGCCAAAGTGGCGGCACTGTTTAATTTCTTTAATGTCTTGCCGGTGGCCTATGTCATAAGTCTTGGGCTTTTTCTTCAATCCCTATTTGGTTGGAGTATGAATCTCTCCATGATGATTGGTGTCGCCATTGTTATTTCTTATTCTTTAAGTGGCGGCTTTAGAGCTGTGGTCTTTTCCGATATCGTACAGTTTTCGGTGATGGTTTCAAGTGTACTTCTCGTTGCCCTACTTTCGGTTTCAACATTTGGCCTAGAGACTTTAACTACCCATCTTCCAGCAGGACATTTCCATCCAATGGGTGAGAATTCCCTTTCGACCACATTAGTTTGGGGATTTATTGCCTTATCAACTCTTGTTGATCCCAATTTTTACCAACGCTGTTTTGCCGCCGAAAGTGAAAGCGCCGCTCGCAAAGGCATTCTCATTTCAACTGGCATTTGGTTTCTCTTTGATATTTGTACGACGATGGGAGGAATGTATGCTCGTGCCACCATTCCTGAGGCCAATTCTGGTCAAGCCTATTTGATATACGGTCTTCAAATTCTTCCGCCAGGTCTTCGCGGCTTTTTCCTTGGAGGAATTCTAGCGACGATCCTCTCGACTCTAGACTCCTATTTATTTCAGGCCGGAACTAATTTGGCCTATGATCTCGCTCCAAAAAAATGGAAAGGTAAAATTTCAATTCACCATTTTGGAATCATCGGTGTGGGCCTCTTGAGTATTATTTTGGCCAATGTTTTTGATGGTAATATCAAACGCGTTTGGAAAACGTTAGGAAGCTACTCCGCCGCTTGTTTACTTTTACCCGTTATGATCGGCCATCTGTTTCCAAAAAAAATCAGCGATAAACAATTTGTAATAGCTTGCGCGGTGGGTGTTATCGGTACGACTTATTGGAGAAATGCCTCTCATATCGGCTTCTGGGCCGACGTTGATGAGCTGTATATAGGAATGCTCTGCACAGCAATCGTTCTTGTGCCTACAATGCGTAAAAAAATTGATGAAAATCCAGCAAATGACTCATAGCGCACCCTAACCATTTATAGCAATAGTCTTTCGTCAGCGTTATGCTATGGGAGTTTATTTTTCAATCTCATAGAGGATTATTTATGGATCAACATGAAAACGATAAAAAGCGCCAACAAGCGCTCGACTACCACTCTCAAGGTCGACCTGGAAAAATTGAAGTTAACCCTACTAAACCGTTTCTAACTAATGATGATTTATCAAAAGC
>Ga0100403_1003404_pt1 | contig 11851 bp, 6 predicted proteins | sample CryGeymet201501t_FD_83663 | JGI IMG/M metagenome (GOLD analysis project Ga0100403, IMG submission 83663) | Groundwater microbial communities from Crystal Geyser aquifers in Utah, USA - Crystal Geyser metaG 2015-01t | ecosystem: Environmental > Aquatic > Deep subsurface > Groundwater | place: USA...
AATCGCCGGCACGTGCGCGAGCGCGTGGTCCAAATCGAACAGCTCGCCGATCTTCTCGCGCGACAGCTTCGCCGCCACGTCCGCGTCCGCCGCGAGGTTGTCGCGGAACCGCCCGTCGCCCTTCCACGCGCGCATCGCGTTGCGCTGCACGAGCACGTACGCCTCCTGCCGCGGCATCCCCGCTTCGACCAGCGCGAGCAGCACCGCCTCCGAGAAGTAAAGCTCCGCGGCGCGATCCAAATTCTGCTTCAGCCGCTCCGGATACACGACGAGCCCTTCGACGAGCCCCGCCGCGCGATCGAGCATGAACGCGAGCGTCGCCGTCGCGTCCGGCCCGATCATCCGCTCGACCGACGAGTGCGAGATGTCGCGCTCGTGCCAGAGCGCGACGTCTTCCATCGCGGGCACGACCGCCGCGCGCACGACGCGCGCGAGCCCGCACAAGTTCTCGCTCAGGATGGGGTTGCGCTTGTGCGGCATCGCGCTCGATCCTTTTTGCCCGACCGTGAACGCCTCTTCCGCTTCGCCGACCTCGCTGCGCTGCCAGTGCCGCACGTTCGTCGCGAGGCGCTCGATGCCCGCAGCCAAGAGCGCGCACGCCGAGAAATACGCCGCGTGCCGATCGCGCGCGACGACCTGCGTCGCCACCGTCTCCGGCGCGAGCCCGAGCGCCGCGAGCGCCTTCGCTTCGATCGCGGGCGTGAGGTGCGCGTACGTGCCGACCGCGCCGGCGATCTTCCCGACCGCGATCTCCGTCCGCGCCGCCGACAAGCGCGCACGCCCGCGCGCGATCTCCGCGTGATGCCCCGCGAGCGCGAGCCCGAACGTCACCGGCTCGGCGAAGATCCCGTGGCTGCGCCCAATCATCGGCGTCTTCGCGTGCTCGCGCGCGCGCTTCGCGAGCGCGGCGAGCAGCCGATCCGCACGAAGCAGCAATTCGTCCGCAGCCTCGCGCATCAAGATCGCGAGCGAAGAGTCGAGCACGTCGCTCGACGTCATCCCGCGATGTAGCCACCGCGCTTCGATCCCCGCGAGCTCCTCGACGTGCGTGAGGAACGCGATGACGTCGTGCTTCACCGTCCTCTCGATCGTCTCGATGCGGTCCGCGTCGAGCTTGATCTTCTTCGCGCGGATCGACGCCGCCGTCCCCTTCGGGACGATCCCCGCGTCCTCCATCGCGTCGCACGCCGCCAGCTCGACCTCGAGCCGCACTTCGAAACGATGCTTCGAGGACCAGAGCTCGGCGAAGTCGGCGGGCGTGTAGCGCGGGATCATGGTGGCCGTGCATTTAGCACGGCCGCGCGCCCTCACCGCGTCACGGCGACGTCTTCCCCTGGCACTTCGGCACGATCGACTCGAACGTCTTTTTCACGACGTCCGGCTTGGAGATCCAAGCTTGGCCTTTGAACTTCTCGTTCGTGATGTCCTGAAAGACCTTCCACGCGCCGGCGCAGTCGCCGGCGCGCGCGAGGCAGTTCGGCGCCGTCGCGTACAAGAAGCCGAGCGGATCTTTGACCATCACGTCGTCTTCGTCGCGCGGCACGACCGTGCTCCGGTTCTTCCACACCGTCTCGAACGCGCTCATGCACTGCTCGGGCGTCTTCGTCGTCATCCACGCGCCTTGCTGCAGCTCCATCCTCGCCGTCAGCACGCGATCGCGCGGCGTCATGTTCGTGCCGTGGCAGTACATGCCGACGATCGCGTCCGTGACCTTCTCGGTCTGCTCGGGGCTGCCGTTCTTCCCCTGCATCGCGGTGAACGCCTTCTTGTACATGGTGCGACCGGCGTCGCATTGACCGACGAGCATCATGCACTCTGCACGCAAGAGCGCGAGGTACGAAGTGTCCGTGCTCGTCGACGCTTGATCCGCACGCGGATCGAGCCTGTCGTGCTCGTCGAGCTCCGCGAGGCAACCGGCGCCGTCGTGCCACGCGAAGCGGCGCTGCGCCGTCTGCGCGTGCTCGCCCGCGCGGATGATCTTCGCGACGTCGCTCTCCGTGAGCGGCGCGCTCGCCGAGGCGCTCGGCGGCGCCGACGGCACGGCCGAAGCGCTCGGCCCGACCGAGCCCGACGCGCACGCGCACGGACAGTCCGCCGGAGACGATCCGCGCGGCGCGGGCGCGCTCGCGTTGCCGCACGCCGCTGCACCGATCGCCACGACGAGCACGAGCGTTCGCATCATCTCCCCCGTAGGACGGCCGACGCCGCCCGCTAATCAAAACGGAACCGCCGCCACGAAGTACACCTTGTCGATCCCGCCGCTCGCGAGCCCCATCGCGTGGCCGACGCGGAACGTCATGCCGACGATGTACCCCAGCGTCACGTCGAACCACAGCTCGTTTCCGACGCCCGTCTTGAACTTCGCGGTCGATGCGTTGTCGAACGCGCTCCCGTAATCGACGAACAACGCGCCCGAGATCCGATTCAAGAAGAACGGCAGCGTCGAAACGCCGCGATCGATGTTCACGATCGGAAAGCGGTACTCCGCGTTGAAGAGCGCGTAGCTTCGCCCGACGAGCGCGACGACGGGATAGCCGCGGAGCTGCACGCCGCCTTGGATCAGCGTGTTTCGCACGGTGTCGACGACCGGCAAATCTAGGAAGCCGCCGACGTAGAAGAGGCCATGCCCTCCCAGATTGCCGCCGCTCGTTCCGCCCGCGGCGTGCAAGCCGAGCGCGTGATGGCGCAGCCACGGCATGCGGAAGTACGTGCCGATGTTCGCGCTCGCGGAGTAGCCGCTGAAGTCGCTCGCGATCGCGGGATCGCTCAAGTTGAAGTTCGCGCCGACGCTGAAGCCTTTCTCCGGCCCGACGCTCCACAAGTAGCGCTCGGCGTTCGAGTACGACCAGCCGAGGTTCACGGACGTGAGGAAGCCGCGCGTCGGGATCGCCGGCGTCTCGTACGGATCGAGCTTGTCGGCGGGGAACGGCAGGTTCGCGCCGATGCGCTGCGCCGAGTACGAGATGCCGAACGATTGCCCGTCGAACGCGCGCGGCATCGAGTACGAGATCGCCGTCTCGACGCCCGCGACCTCTTCGATGTAGCGCGGCTTGTAGCTCTGCCCGATTTGGAAGCCGCCGCCGGGCGCGATGCGGCGGTAGCCGTGGATCGTCGCGTCGAAGGGCAATCGCGCGTACGTGTACGCGACGTCCGCTTGGAGCTCCGGCCGCTCCCACTCCGTCGTGACCGACGCGACGAGCGAGTGGAGCCCCGCGATGTCGTTTCCGGCCACGGTTAGGATCGACGCCTGCCCGAAATTGCCCGGCGTGATTTGCACCGAGTACCTGCGCGGACGCAGCGTTCGCCACGCTTGGTAATCCTCGGACGGCGCGGCCGACGGCGGCGGGGTCGGGTGCGGCGTCGGCCGCGTGTCGACGTACGCAACGGCGTCGAGCCACTGCGACTCGTCGAGCGCCATCGCGAAGACGTCGAAGCCCGCGTGCGTGTAGCCGAGATAAACGAGCGATTTGCCGTCGGGCGAGACGTCCGGCTGGTACGCGCCGTTGAGCACGTTCGTCACTTGCTTCAATCGGCCGGTCGCGACCTCCCAAGCGTAGATGTTCATCACGCCGGTGCGATCGCTCTGGAACAAGAGCCACTTGCCGTCGGGCGAATACACCGGCGCGCCGTCGATCGCGCGATCGTGCGTGACCTCGACGAACGATCCGTCGTTCGTGTCGACGACACGGACGTCGCGGTAACCGCCCTTCGACCATTGGCTGTACGCGACGTGACGATTGTCCGGCGACCACTTCGGTGCGAACGCCTGATCGAAGCTTTGCCCTTCGACGAGGGCGCGCGCATTTTCGATCGCGCCGTTCTTGAAGTCCGCGATGCGAAGCGTCTGCGTGCCGCGGTGGTTCGTCGCGAAGACGATGCGGCGCCCGTCCGGCGAGATGTCCGGATCGATCGCGCGCCACCCGGTCGTGAGGCGGACGCGATTGCCTTCGAGGCCTCGCGGACTGAGCTTGCCCGCGGGGAGCTCGAAGAGGTCGTTGTAGAAGTAGAAGTTCTTCCAGACGTCCTGCGAGTCGAAGATGACGCCGCCGTTCGGCTCGAACGTCGCTTGCGACGCGCCGTTCGTGCGGATCGCGAGCGTGCGCGCCGCTTCGTTCGACGACAGCACGTTCCCCTTCGCGTCGCGCACGACCGGCAAGCGCGCGAGGCCCGCGGTGTCGTGCCCGTCGTCGAAGTAATAGAGGATCTCGTCGCCGTGACCCGGCCACGCGCGCGCCGGGATCCACCGCGGCCGCTGCGGCGCTTGTCCGCCGGTCGTGAGGCGCACGCCCTCGCGGAGCCCGCGCGCGCGGATCGCGTCGGCTTGCGCCCCGTACGATCGCTTCATGCTGTCGACCCACGCGGGATAGAGCTCTTCGAACGTACGCCCCGTGGCGCGGCGGATCGCGCGGTTTACGCCGTACGGGATGAGCGTGCCCGAGTAGTAGTCGATCATCTTCCGGATCGCGTCTTCGCCGTACGTCTCGGCGATCCACTTCAGGAAGAACGATCCGTAGAGGTACCAGATGTTCCCTTGCGGCCAGCGCTTCGGGATGTTCGAGAAGACGTCGAGCGTCGCGACGTTGTCCTCGAGGACGTCGGCGCGCATGTACATGTTCCACTGCGACGACCGCAATCGACCGCCGCTCGTGCGCGCGCTCTCTTCGAACACCGCGAGCCCTTCGAGGAGCCAGCGCGGCTGCGTCTGGTTCGGCGCGAGCGTCTTGCCGAGCACGCGGTTCACGAGCGCCGGAATGCCGACGATGTGATCGGTGTGGAGGATGTGCGTGTACTCGTGCGTGAGGAGCTCGAGGTACCAGTCGTCGACGTCGCCGAGCGGCGACAGATCGTCCTGCGCGGTGATGAAGAGATGAACCGCGTTGTACGGGAGCGCGCCCGCGGATCCGTTCGCGGTGTCGGTCGTGTCCGTCAGCACGACCTCGGTGATCTCGCTCGGCGCCCAGCCGACCGCGGGCGAGAGGCGCGCGAAGATCTCCTCGGCGAGCGCGGCGACGTGGCGCGCGACCTCTTCTTCGCCCGTGTAGTAGGTGACGCGAAAATGCGGCGTCGTGATCGACCTCCACGCGAGCGATGGATCGTTGCTCGCGCGCGCGGGCCCGACGCATAGGGCGAGCGCAAGCACGAAGAGGACGACGAAGCGACGCAACAAGGCGCGCACAGGCTACAGGCTTCGGCCGTCTGCCCACAGCAAGAGCGCACCAGTCACGCGCTTGTCCGGGCGGGGGCCCCGACCGCGTTGCGCGGTCGAGGAAACGAGGGGGGAGCGGCCGCGCTCCCCCTGACCGTCAAAAATCGTCGTGGAAGAGCGGCTCGCGGTTCCGGACGTAGCGGTACACGAGCTGCCGCGCCTCAGGCGTAATCTCGGTGAACTGCGCGCCGAAGCCGGGCGGCGCGTCGTTGCCCGCGTCGGATTGCTCGCGCGACCAGCGCACGACCGCGTTCGCCTCGAACTCGTAGCCGCCCGGGAGCGACACCTTGAGGCGCACGGGCGTTCCGATCTTGGGGATCTTGTACGTCGAGACGAAGAGGCCGCCGTGGTCGATGATGTCGTTGCCGGAGAGGCCTTTGTAGAAGTTGGTCGGGCTGTGCGCGCCGAGATCGGCGTTGATGACCGGCTGGTCGCTGACGACCGCGGTCGCGCCGAACGGGTTCGCCTGCGGATGAGGCGCGTACTGCTGCTGCGGCGGCGGCGCGTATTGCTGCTGCGCGGGCGGCGCGTACTGCTGCTGCGGCGGCGGCGCGTATTGTTGCGGGGGCGGCGCGTACGGCTGCGGCGGCTGCTGAAACGCGTCGTGCGTCGGCCGCTGAAACGCCGTGGGCCCCTGCTGCGCCGGCGGCTGCGGCGCGAACGCCGTCTGCGCGTACGCCGGGTTCTGCTGCGGCGGCGGCGCGTACTGCTGCGGCGGCGGCGCGTACTGCTGCTGCGGCTGCGGCGGCGCCGAGTACTGCGGCTGCGCGGGCGGCGCCGCGGACATCTTCGCCAGCGAGTGCACGAGCCCGAGAGATCCTGCGACCGCCTCCATCGCGCTCGCAACGGCGGGATGGTTCGACGGCTGCGCCTGGAGCTGCCCGAGCGCCGCACGCACGTTGTTCAGCGCGGTGTCGGCGTGCGGCTGGAGCTGCGCGCCGCCGGAGCGCTCGATCTGATGCAGCGCCCCCATCGCCTGCGCGATCGGCTGCGCGAGCTCGAGGAGCTGCGGCGGCACGTTCGGGTCGGACTGCAGTGCGGCGAGGCCGCGCGCGAGCGATTCTCGCGCGCTCTTAGCGGTCGTGGCGGCGTCGGACACGGTTTTCTCCTGAGGGCGCGCTCGGCGCGCAAGGTCGATGCTAAGGCACGCCTCGGGATTGCACAACGACTGCAGCCAGGTCCGCCGCGTTTAGATCGTCGTCGTTTTCCTCGAGGCGCCCGGCGAGGAGCGCGACGGCCGTATCTCCCGCGCGCACCACCGCGACCCCGTCTTCCACCGCCGCCTCTCCCGGCTCGAGCGCGCGCGGGAAGCGCGCGGCCACGCGCGCGCGCGTGACGGCGACGGCGCGACCGCCGATTTCGGTGAACGCGCCCGGCCACGGGCTCGCCGCGCGGATGCGCCGCACGATGCGCTCGGCGGGCCAGCGCCAGCGAATCTCCAGGTCGTCGTCGCTCGGCGCGGGCGCGAGCGTGGCGCGCGCTTCGTCCTGCGCTTCGGGCACGGGCGCGCGGCCGTCGGCGTAGGCGCGCACGACGTCGCGGAGGAGCGCGAGCGACGGACGATCGAGCTTCTTCGCGAGCGTCCACGCGTTCCACTCCGGATCGATCGCGATCGCTCGCCGCCCGAGGATCGCGCCGGTGTCGTACTCGTCGGCGAGGAGGTGCGCGGTCACGCCCGTCTCGGCGTCGCCCGCGTCGATCGCCCAGAAATACGGATCGGGCCCGCGATGGCGCGGGAGGAGCGAAGGGTGCACGCCGATCGCCCCGCGCGCCGCCAGCTTCAGAAGCGCCGGCGGCAGCCGCGTCGTCCAGAACCAGCTCACGAGCAGCTGCGGGTTCGCGGCGCGCACGCGCGCGAGCGTCGCCGCCGCGTTCACGTTGGGCACGACGTCGACGCGCATCTTCGCGCGCAGCCGCAGCGTCCCGGTCGCGCCCGCGCGGCAAATCCCCGCGTAGACGAGCTCGTGCCCGTCCGCGTCCAGCAGAAGCGCCGCGAGCGGCAGCCCGAAGAACGCGATCCTCATCGCGGATGGCCCGCGTCAGATCACTTTTCGGCCGGCGCGATCACGCCCGTCGTCGGCTCGTCGCCGATCTGACGAAGCAGCGCCGTGCGCGCCGCGTGATCGACGACCTGCCACAGCTGCGCGCGATCCGTCACGCGGCCGAGGAAGCCGATGGGGATCCGGAAGCCGCCTTTGTCGCGACGCCCGCCGCCGTACGGCCGCCCTTTTTCGTCCACGCCGAACGCCTGCTCGAGCCACGCCGCGGGATCGACGCTCGGCGAGTGCGTGCGGAGCGATCCCTCGATGTACTTGTCGCCGACGACGCCGTAGACGACCACGGTGTCGATGTCCTCGCGCCGCACGAGAAAATCCGCGGCCTGCGCGATCGTGTCGCGCTCGGACTCGGTCACGAAGCCGACGCCCGCCATCGCGAAGTTTCGCCGCACGACGAGCGAGGAGAGCGATCGCGCGATGATGTCCATCGCCGTCGGCGCGATGAGTCGCCGCGACAAATCGGTGAGAAGGTCGCGATCGCACACCTCGGCGATCTGCGACGCCGCGCGGAAGTCGCCGGCGCGCGCGAGCATGAAGTCGTCGGTGTCCGTCGAGAGGCCGTGCATGAGCGCGGTCGCGATGCGGCGATCCTCTTCGACGTCCGGATCGAGCGGCGCGAGCTCGTCCAAGTACTCGACGAAGATCGTCGCCGTCGCGCCGACGTCGAGGCGCAGATCGACGAAGCGCGCCTTCGGCGGCACCGCGGCGCGGTGGTGATCGACGACGGTGAGCACTTCGATGCCGTCCGCGTCGACGTAGTCCGGATCGAGCTCGTGCGAGTCGACGAACGCGAGGAAATCGGGGCGCTCGATCTCCTTCATGCTCTTGATCTTGCGAAGCTCGAGGCCGAGCAATTTCACGAGCGCGCGGTTCTCGCGGTGACTGAGCTCGTGGCAGTAGCCGATCGTCGTCGCGCCGACGCCGAGGCGCTGCGCGAGGTGCGCTTGTGCGATCGCGCACGCGATCCCGTCCGGATCCGGGTGACCGCGAAGCGCGATGAGAACGTGCTTGCCCTTCGCGGCGGCCAGCGCGTCGGCGAATCCCCTCGCGCGTTGTTCGGGAGCCTGCATCGGAGTCGGGAGCCGCCGAACCTGTTCGGTCATCATGTGTGAAGCGAATTGTGGCCACTTTTTCCCGCACAAATCCAGGCCGCAACGCTTCTCATATAAGCGCACGCACGAGGCAGCTTTCGCGCCAAGGTCGCCGTACGCGAGCGCGAAAGGACCTGTAACCTCGTGCGCTCGCGATGAACGAACGCGCGCGATCACGCATGCCATCACCGCGGAACGTAAGGGCGTTCCGCGCTGCGGTCGCGCTCGCGGCGCCGCTCGTGATCGCGCTCGTGCCGCTCTTCTGGATCGCAGATGGCACGCGGCGCGCATCCGTCACGCCTCTTGCGCGCGACCAAGGGATCTTCAACTACATCGCTTGGGCGATCTCGAACGGAGCCGTCGACTACCGCGACGTTCGCGACGTGAACGGTCCGCTGTCGCATTTCGTCCATTGGATCTTCTTGAAGCTCGGCGGCGCGGACGATCACCGCTTTCGCGTGATCGATCTGACCGTGAGCGCGATCGCGTTCGCGTTCGTCGGCGCGTGCGTTCCGATGCGCGCGCGCGCGCGTCCGGTCGAGCGCGCCGCGTGGGCGCTCGCCGCGTGCGTGGCGCTCATGGGGCAATACCTCGCCTTCAATTATTGGGACACGGCGCAGCGCGAGAGCTTCTTCGACTGGTTCATGCTCGCATCGGTCGCGCTAGAGATGGCGTCGCGCGGAGATGCGCGCGCGCTCGCGGTGTCCGGCGCGCTCTCGATCGTGCCGTGGTTCGGCAAGCCGACGTTCGTGCTCTTCACGATCGCGCAGCTCGCCGCGATCGCGATCGATCGCGGCGATCGCAAGCGCGCGTTTCGCGCGTTCGCGATCGGCGGCGCGATCGGCGCGGCGACGCAGATCGCGTTTCTGATCGCGAAGGGCGACGTCGGCGCGTGGCTGCGGATCACCGCGTCGGACGTCCCGGCGATGTACCGCTTCATCTGGGCGCGATCGGCGGCCGACATCTTCTCCGGAGCTTGGTACGCGAACCGCGCGATCTTCGGGATGACGGGCGCGGCCGTGATGCTCGCGCTCATCGCGCTCGGGAAATTGCCGCGGCGCGCGCTCGCCGTCGCGTTGCTGCCGCTCGCGGCGATCGCGGGGATCGTCGTTCAAGCGAAGGGCTTTCCGTATCACTTCCACCCGCTCACCGCGGCGATCTACCTGCAGTGGCTCGTCGTCGGCGCGTGGATGTGGGAGCGCGCGCGTGCCGCGCCGCGGGCGCGCGGCGTCGCGCTGGCGTTCGCCGCGGCGATCGCGCTGCGCGTCGCGACCGAGATGGCGGAGTCGCCGTACATGAAAGAGGTGTGGCTCGTCGAAGGTGCGGCGACGGCCGAGCAGCGCGCGACGAAGGAGTACTTCGCGCGCTTCCCCGAGCCCGATTACTTCCCGTACGATCTGCGCGAGGCCGCCGCGTTCCTCCGCGCGCGCACCGCGCCGAACGATCGCGTGCAGATGTATGGGATGGACCCGCTCGTCCTCTTCCTCGCCGGGCGCGCGAGCGCGACGCCGTACATCCTCGCGTACGATTTGAACGCGGACGTCGCGCTCGGCGGCGGTACGGCCGGGCGCCCGACCGAAGCGCAATCGGCGCGCATCCGCGCGATCCGCGACGCGCACGCGCGCGATCTCGACGCGCGCCTTCGCGCCTCGCCGCCCGCCGCGTTCGTCTTCGTCGACAAATCGCCGCTCGTGTCGGACGCCGACGCGTGGAAAGACTTCGAGCGTCACTGCCCCGACACCGCCGCGTGGGTAGAGCAAGACTACGAGGAGGCGGCTGTCTTCGGCGTCGCGCGGATATGGCTCAAGCGTTAGACTTCGAGATCCGTCACGCGGTTGTCACACGTCCGTGGAAAATCTAAGTTGGCTCCGCAACGCCCCAACATGATCGAAGAGCCCGCCGCCAACAGCATCGGTCCGACCTCCGTCCAGACGCCCCGCGCGCCAGCCGTGAGCGCCGAGCCGGATCTCCGGGCGGAGACGCTCTATCTGAACCGCGAGCTGTCTTGGCTCGAGTTCAACGCGCGCGTCTTGGCCGAGGCGGAGAGCGACGCGGTGCCGCTCCTCGAGCGGCTGAAGTTCCACGCGATCGTGTCGTCGAACCTCGACGAGTTCTTCATGGTCCGCGTCGCGGGCCTGAAGCAACAGCAAACCGGTGAGGTCGACGAGCCGGCGCCGGACGGGATGACGGTGCTCGAGCAGCTCGGAGCGATCTCGGCGCGCGTGCACGAGCTCGTGGCCGCGCAGACGACGGCCCTGACGACGCAGCTTTTGCCTCAGCTCGCCGAGCGCGGGATCCTCTTCGTCAAGCCCGAGGCGCTCCCGCCGGACGCGCTCGCGGAGCTCGACGCGCGCTTTCACAACGAGGTCTTCCCGATCCTCACGCCGATCGCGATCGATCCGGGCCACCCGTTCCCGCACGTCCGCAACAAGAGCTTGAACCTCGGCGTCATGTTCCAGCGCGAAGGCACGCTCGAGCCTGCGTTCGGCGTGGTGCAGGTGCCGATGATGCTGCCGCGCCTCATCGAGGTGAACGGCGTGAAGACGCCGGCCGGATTGCCGGCGCGCCACGCGTTCGTCTTGATGGAGGATCTGATCGCGCGGCACATCCAGACGATCTTCCCGGGCGTGCGTTTGAAGGGCGTCTACACGTTCCGCGTCACGCGCAACTTCGACATCGAGATCGACGAAGAGGAGAGCGAAGATCTCCTCCAGACGATCCAGCAGGAGGTGCGACGGCGCGAGCGCGGAAACGCGGTGCGCCTCGAGGTCGCCGGCGATCCGTCGCCGGGATCGCTCGCGAAGCTCGTCAAGGCGCTCAAGCTCGATCCGGATCGCGACGTCTTCCAGACGACGGGGATGCTCAACGTGACCGACTTCATGTCGATCACGCGCGAAGAGTCGCGCAGCATGCGCGACGACGTCTTCACGCCGCACGTCGTGCCGCCGCTCCGCGACGCGGAGGACATCTTCGCGCTCTTGCGCGATCAGGACGTTCTCCTGCATCACCCGTACGAGTCGTTCGACAGCGTCGTCGAGCTCGTGTCGCGCGCGGCAGACGATCCGGACGTGCTCGCGATCAAGCAGACGCTCTACCGCACCGGCGGCGACTCGCCGATCGTGAAGGCGCTCGCGCGCGCGGCCGAAGCCGGCAAGCAAGTGACCGCGATCGTCGAGCTGAAGGCGCGGTTCGACGAGGAGTCGAACATCGTCTGGGCGCGCATGCTCGAGCAGTCGGGCGTGCACGTCGTCTACGGGCTCCTCGGGCTGAAGACGCACGCGAAGTGCTTGCTCATCGTGCGCCGCGAAAAAGGGAAGCTCAGAAGGTACGCGCACCTCTCGACCGGCAACTACAACCCGACGACCGCGCGCATGTACACCGATCTGTCGTTGATGACGGCGCGGCCGGACATCTGCGAGGACGTGTCGTCGATCTTCAATTTGCTCACCGGCTACTCGGCGCCGCCGAAGTGGACCAAGCTCATCGTCGCGCCGCTC
>Ga0100403_1003406_pt1 | contig 11846 bp, 9 predicted proteins | sample CryGeymet201501t_FD_83663 | JGI IMG/M metagenome (GOLD analysis project Ga0100403, IMG submission 83663) | Groundwater microbial communities from Crystal Geyser aquifers in Utah, USA - Crystal Geyser metaG 2015-01t | ecosystem: Environmental > Aquatic > Deep subsurface > Groundwater | place: USA...
ATTATGACAAAAAAGCCGAGGAATTTAGCAGAGAGCGGGTCTCTGTCGGTGCTGATTTTGAGGGATTTGAACCGCAGAGTTTAACGAGCTTTAAGTTTCTTTATAAGTTAGTGGAAAGATATAGCCGTGATAAGGTAATTTTGGACTATGGCTGCGGAAACGGCATTCACTCCGGTTTTTTGGTGGAAAGCGGGGCAGAAAAAGTAATTGGCATTGATCTATCGGAAAAATCCTTACAATTAGCCGGAGAAAGAATAAAAAAAGAGGGGATGGAAGGCAAAATCGAATTCATCGCAATGGATTGCGAGAAAATGGATTTCCCGGACAATTCTTTTGATGTTATTTTTGACGGCGGGACTTTTTCTTCGCTGGACGTGAAAAATGCTTTTCCTGAATTAGCAAGGGTCTTAAAGCCGCAAGGTTTTCTTTTGGGCATTGAAACTTTCGGGCACAATCCTTTTACTAATTTAAAAAGAAAAATTAATAAAGTATTGGGCAAAAGAACAGGGTGGGCAGCCGAGCACATTCTTAAAATGAAAGATTTAGAAATGGCAGAAGAATATTTTAACAAAATAGAAGTTTACTATTTTCACCTGATTTCCTGGCTGGCTTTTCCTTTTTTGGGTTTTGCCGGCGGCAAAGCATTATTAAAATTTTTTGAATTTATTGATAAAATTTTATTGAAACTGCGATTTTTAAGAAAATACGCATTTAAAGTAGTATTTATTTTTAGCGAAGCCAGAAAATAATAAACCGCCCGTTTTTTAGAGCGGACGGTTTTTTGAATTGAAACTTGAAAATTTCGGTTAAAAAAGATAAATTAAAGTATAATGCTAAAAAGACTGTTTGACATTGTTTTTTCTCTTTTTGGGTTGGCATTGGTCTCTCCTTTGTTTTTGGTTATTGCGGTTTTAATAAAGCTAGAATCTCCGGGACAGGCTTTTTATAGAGGTGAAAGAGTAGCGAAAAACGGAAAACCTTTTAAGATTTTTAAATTCAGAACCATGGTGCCTGCCGCCGAAAAATTAGGAGGTCCTTCAACTGCCGGCGACGACCCCAGGTTGCTAAAAATCGGCCTGTTTCTTAAAAAATATCAGCTTGACGAATTGCCTCAGTTAATCAATGTGTTAAAAGGAGAAATGAGCTTTGTAGGGCCAAGACCGGAAGTGAAAATGTATGTAGATATGATGTCGTCGGAAGAAAAAAGAATAATTTTATCTGTGCCTCAAGGAATGACAGATTTGGCTTCCTTAGTGAATTTTCATGAGAGCGATGTTTTAAAAGGAAGTCCGGATCCGGAAAAAACATATATGGAAAAGATAAGGCCGGAAAAAATCCGGCTTCAAATTGAGTATGTAAAAAACCGTTCATTTTTGTTAGACTTAAAAATAATCATAAAGACGATATTGAAGGTATTTTATGGATAATATTGAGAATTATAAAAAAATCGCTATCGAAGCTAGGGAGAAGGTGCTTGAGTTGATATATAAAGCCCAGACAAGCCACATTGGCAGCAACTTTAGTTGCCTGGATTTGTTAACGGTTCTTTTTGAAAAAGCGAATATTAAAAAAGATAAATTAATAGTTTCAAAAGGCTGGGTTGCAGCTTCAATTTACACCTTTTTAGCTTATAAAGGAATAATTCCAAAATCTGATTTAAAAAAATATTGCCGACCCGGATCAAAATATATTGGACTCATTGAACCGTTGGGAATATTTGGATGCGAATTTGCTGGTGGTAGTATGCAACTTGGCGACGGAGCAAGTTTAGGATTTGCTCTTGCTAAAAAATTAAAACAAGAAGACGGTAAGATTTATGTACTGGAAAGCGATGGAGGTGTTGACGGGGGTATTTTTTGGGAGTCAGTTTTACTTGCTAATCAATTTAAATTAAATAATCTTGTATGGATTATTGATGCTAATGGATTTCAAGCGATGGGGAAAAAAAATGAAATAGTGGACATAGAGCCGCTTAAAAATAAATTTAAAAATTTTGGATGGTATGTTAAAGAAATTAACGGCCACGATTTTTATGAAATAGAACGCGCCTTAAATTACAAACATAGCGGTCCTTATGTGATTATTGCAAGAACAGAGAAAGGGTTTCCGGTTAGTTTTATGCGAGGAAATAATTTTTACCATTACGCCAACTTAACGACAAAAATGTATAAAACAGCATTAAAAGAATTAAATGCGCAATAAAAAAGGACAATTTATAAAAGGTGTATTATCCTCTCCAAAACCGTTCCCAAAAGGTCATTCTCCTTGGAATAAGGGTAAAAAAACAATTATTCATAAAACCTGCTTAACTTGCGGGAAGCAGTTTTCTTTAGATTTACGTATTCAGAAGCGAAATCAGAAATTTTGTTCAAGAAAATGCATTAGAAATGTTACACAATTTCCAAAAGGACATCAGATGCGTCTCGGTAAAAAACCGCCTGAAAATGCTTGGGAAAATAAAAATTCTAAAGAAACACGATTTCAAAAAGGACATAAAATAAATCGGGGGAGAATTCCTTGGAATAAAGACAAAGATTTTGGCGGCAATGAAAATCTAAAAAGAAAAATAATGGGTTTATCAATATATCGTAAATGGAGAAATGACATTAAAAAAAGAGATAAAAATAAATGCGTTCGATGCGGACTAAAAGATAGAAAGTTGGAAGTTGATCACTATCCAATTCCTTTTGCAAAAATTGTTAAAGAAAAGCAAATAACTAATATTCGAGAAGCGAAAAGTTGCAAGGAATTATGGGACAAAAATAACGCCAGAAGCTTATGTCAGCATTGCCATAAAGAAATAACTTATTGGCAACAGAACACAAGAGACACTCGTAAGATTTTTATGGACACTTTGATAGAATTAGCAGAAAAAGATGATTCTATAATATTACTTATTCCAGATGTTGGATTTTCCTATATGGATGAGTTTCAAAAACGTTTCAATAAAAGATTTTTCAATACGGGCGTAACCGAACAAACCACAATTTTAATTGCTGCCGGACTTGCCTTAAGCGGCTTTAAGCCATACGTCTTTAGCATGATCAACTTTGTTGTTTTTCGTCCCTATGAGGCGGTTCGCAATGCCGTTTGTCTGCATAATGCCAACGTGAAAATTATTGGAGTTAAGGGCAGCGAGAAATACAAATTTTTGGGGTTCAGCCATAATCTTATTGTTGAAAACGAAGAAATAAAAGTCTTGGAACACTTGCCCAATCTTAAATGTTTTATTGCTGATAATCCCAAGGAAGTTAAAAAAGTCATTTTAGAAACATACAAGATGAATTCGCCTTGTTATATAAGGATTTAATCATATGGCTTACAAAGTACCTTTCGTAGACGTTCCAAAACAATATCAAATTATAAAAGAGGAAGTTTTAAGAACGATTGATGATGTTTTATCAAGGGGGGATTTGATATTGAGGAAGGATGTTGAGGATTTCGAAAAGAATATAGCTTCCTATGTGGGGACAAAATATGCGGTTAGTTTAAACTCGGGCACGGACACAATGTTTCTGTCTTTGAAAGCCCTGGGTATCGGCCCGGGGGACGAGGTGATTACGGTTTCTCATACTTTTGTTGCTTCAATAGCGGTGATTGTTCAAACAGGAGCTAAACCTATCCTGGTGGACGTAAAAGAGGATTTCACAATGGATGTTGATAAATTAGAGGCGGCAATTACTGAAAAAACCAAAGCGATTATTCCTGTTCATTTAAATGGCAGGATGTGCGAGATGGATAAATTGATGGAAATTGTAAAATCGCATAATTTAATAGTTATTGAAGATGCCGCTCAGGCCATAGGTTCAAAGTATCAGGGGAAGATGGCGGGCAGTTTTGGTTTGGCGGGGTCTTTCAGTCTCTATCCTTTTAAGGTTTTAGGATGTTTTGGGGACGGCGGCGTTTTAACAACCGATGATGAAAACCTGGCTGAAAAAGTTCGTCTTCTTAGAAATCATGGCCAAAAAACCCCCGCACCAGAGCAAGCTCGGTACGGGGCAGGTAAAACTGAAATAGTTTGTTTTGGTTTCAATTCAAGATTGGACAATATCCAGGCAGCCATTTTAAACTTGAAGTTTAAATATCTTCCTCAATACATTGAAAGAAGAAGGAAAATTGCTCTCCTTTACCAGAAGGGGCTGGCCGATGTTAAAGGAGTAAAACTGCCGCCCTCGCCAGATTCTGATGAGAAACATTTTGATAATTTCCAAAACTATGTATTAACCGCGGAAAAAAGAGATGAATTGTATAATTTCTTGAAAGAAAAGGGAGTAGAGACCTTAATTAAAGACCCAATAGCAAACCACAAGCAGCCGGGCTTGGGGCTTTCTCATTTTAACCTTCCTCACACAGAGAGATTAGCTGAACAGGTAATCTCTCTGCCAATGTACCCAGAATTAAGTCGGGAGCAGATAGAATATGTAATAGAATGCGTTCGAGATTTTTACAAGGCGAAGAGAACTATGTTCTCTTCTTCATCTTCGCTTCCTACGGAAGCTTGATAAATGAATAATATCTTTTCTAAAATTTTATTTGAAAAAAGATCACTTGCCAGATTAATATTTTTTTTAATTGCCGATGCGGCCTTGATTATCTTTTCGGTTTTCTTGGCTTTTATTGTCAGGTTTGAGGGATATGTGCCTCATCAATATCTTTTAAATATTGAAGGGATAATACTTTTGTCGTTATTAATTACCCTTCCTCTTTTTTATTCTTTGAAACTTTATTATTTTACTTGGGCTTATGTCAGTGCCGAAGAATTAATATCTTTGATGAAAGCCACCGGTTTAAGTTTTTTGTTATTGACCGCCTCTTTTTTTGTTTTAAAAGACCACCCTGTTTTTACCGGTTTTCCGCGTTCAACTCTTTTTATAACCTATTTTTTCATTTTTATTCTTTGCGGCGGTATCAGATTTGCCAAAAGGATTTATCTTAAGACATTTCAAAAAAGAGCTACAGAAGAAAAAGAAAGAACTTTAATTGTGGGAGCCGGTGATGCCGGAGAGCAGATTTTAAGGAACATTTTATCTTCCCGAATCAGCCCTTATTTCACCGTAGGTTTTATTGATGATAATCCGGCAAAACAAGGAGTGTTAATCCACGGAGTGAGAGTTTTAGGAAAAATTGAGGATATTCCCCGGCTTGCCAAAGAAGAAAAAATAGAAGAATTGATTATTGCCCTGCCTTCAGCCGGCTCTCAAGCCATAAGGGAAGCGGCAGGAAAAGGAAGGGAAGCTGGCATTAAAAAGATAAAAATACTTCCTCCGATTGATGAAGTGATTAATGGTAAGGTTAAGGTGGGAATCGGAGTTCTTCAAGAAGTGGAAATGGAAGATTTGTTGGGTCGAGAGCCGGTTGTTCCAGACCAAAAATTAATTGAGAATTTTATTCAGGGCAAAAAAGTTTTGGTTACAGGAGCGGCTGGTTCCATTGGCTCCGAGCTTTGCCGCCAGATAGTCAGATTTAAACCATCAATGCTTTTGTTGTTAGACCAAGATGAGACCGGTGTTTTTAATATTAGCGAAGAATTGAAATATAAATTTTTAGATACCCGAGCCGTAGCGAAAGGTGAAAAAGAGGATTTATCCTCTTTGACTATTAAATCTTTTATAGCCGATATTCGCGATAAAGAAAAAATAGAACAGATTTTTAAAAATACCTTACCGAACATAGTTTTTCATGCCGCCGCTTACAAACACGTTCCGCTGATGGAAGAACATCCAGACGAGGCAGTGAAAAATAATATATTTGGGACAAAAATAATTGCTGAGGATGCTTTAAAATCAGAAGTGGAAAAATTTATTTTTATTTCCACAGATAAAGCCGTAAATCCAACATCTGTAATGGGAGCGAGTAAAAGAATAGGAGAGATGATTTGCCAAAATTTAAATCAAAAAAATAATACTAAATTTATCTCTGTTAGGTTTGGTAATGTTGCCGATAGTCGAGGAAGCGTCATCCCAATCTTCAAAGAAAAAATCAAAAAAAGAGAAACGATTGAGATTACCCATCCCGATATGGAAAGATATTTTATGACTATTCCAGAAGCCTGTCTTTTGGTGCTGCAGGCAGGAGCGATGGGTCAGGGCGGAGAGGTATTTGTCTTGGATATGGGGGATCCAGTAAAGATTTTTGATTTAGCCATAGAATTAGTTAAACTCTCAGGGTTAAGGCCTGACATAGATATCCCGATTGTTTATACCGAACCAAGACCGGGAGAGAAATTTTTTGAAGAAATACTAACGGCTGAGGAAGGAACGATTGCCACTCAAAATGAAAAAATTTTTAAAGCCAAACTTTCTGATGTTAATGAAAATAAATTAAATTCAGGACTTGGAGCGTTAAAAACAGCTATAGATAAAGAAGCTATAATAAAGGTTTTAAAAGAGTTAATTCCAACATATAAGCCTAATAATCAAGTTTAAGTATGGGCAAAAGTTCTAGAGAAAAAAGAGAAAGGAGATTAGGGGAGGAGGCAGGGCCAAAAGGAGAAAAGACTGAAATTAGATTTGAGAAAATTTTAAAAACGATTATTTTTGGGGGCACCGTCTTAATTTTATTTACGCCCTTGATTTTGAGTTCTAAATTTTTCTTTCCTTTTGTCGGACCAAAAAGCCTTTATTTTATGGGATTGACCGAAATGGTCTTTTTTTCCTGGCTTTTTTTAATCATTTTCTATCCAAAATGTCGGCCGCGCTTAAATTTTATTTTATTAAGCTTGATTTTATTCACTGCTATTTTAATTCTCGCCTCTCTTTTTGGAGTAGACCCTTCTTATAGTTTTTGGTCAAAATTTGAAAGAATGACCGGTGTTTTGATGATGCTTCATTTATTGGCTTTCTTTTTGGTGGCTTCCTCTGTTTTCAGGGAGAAGGATTGGCTGAAAATTTTTTCGGTTTCAATTTTCGTCGGTGTTATTTTAAGCTTGATAGCGCTGTTTTCAAAAAGTACTTTAATGCAAAGCGGAGCGACAATTGGCAATGATTCTTTCTTGGGGACTTATTTGCTTTTTGATTTATTTTTAGCCCTGTATTTAATTACCCGAGCGAGGCAAAGCCGAGCGAAAGGTGAAGATGAAGCGATAGCTTCATCGCCTTTAAAATCAAAAGGCGCCTTAAGAATTTATTCTTCAGTTTGCTTTTTGATTATGGGTTTTGCATTGATTTTTAGCGAAGCAGAAGCAGCCAAACTTTCTTTTTTGGGCGGCCTGGTTTTGCTTTTGTTTTTATGGCTGGCTTTCAATCAAAAGAGAAAATTAATGTTAATCGGTCGTTTACTTCTGGCACTATCTGTGATTTTTGTAATTGTTTTTACGTTTTTTGCTTTCCAGCCCGACAGTTTTGTCCGAAAACAAATAATTGAGAAAACGCTTGGCGAAACATTCGGCGGAAGATTTATTGTCTGGCAGGCAGCCTGGCAGGGCTTTTTAGAAAGACCCTTGTTGGGTTGGGGGCTTGAGAGTTTTGAATTTGCCTTTATTAAATATTATAATCCCTGTTTGGGAACTGCGAGATGCGGCGGTGATGTTTGGTATGACCGCGCTCATAACATTATCTTTGACACTTTGGTTACTTCGGGAATAATAGGTTTGCTCAGCTATCTAACTATTTTTGGAGGGGCGATTTTAATTTTATGGAAGCAATATTATCGCAAAGCCATTGATTTTTTGACAGCTGGAATTTTTTCATCTATTTTGATTGCTTATTTTGTCCAAAATCTGACTGTTTTTGATATGGTTTCAAGCTATATGATATTTTTTTTAACCCTCGGATTTATCGGCTTGATTTCTTCAGAAAATTACGGCCCAAAGACAGGAGTCGATGAAGCTGTTGCTTCATCTCCACCCTTCGCTGTCGCTCGGGTAGTCGATGAACTTCGAGTAAGAAATAATTTTAAAAACCAGGCAAAGAGGATTTTGTCTTCTTTTTCGTCTCGCTTTGCTCGCCAATTGACGGCGCTAATTCTTTTCATTTCGTTAGTTTTTTCTCTTTTTGAGTTTGTAATTAAACCTCTGAAAACAGACTTTTACGTGATAAAATCTCTTCGGGCTCAAAATTCTAAAGAAAGGGTTTCACTGTATAAAAAAACATTGAGTTTTTCTTCGGTTGGAAGATACCAAGTGGCAGAGCAACTTGCTGACCTTACATTAAGTGCCCGTTCCGGATTAGGCAAGACCGTCTCTCTGGAAGACTATAAAGCAGAACTCGATTTTATAAGCGAAAAATTAGAGAAAAGCATAAAGCAGTCCCCGTTAAATTTGCGAGGTTACCTTAAACTTGGGCAAATTTATGATGCCTATGTTAGGGTTGACCCGCAAAAGCTTTCTCAGGCAGAGATGGTTTTAAGAAGGGCAATTGAGCTTAGTCCGAAAAATCAGCAAATTTATTGGGAATTAATTCAAAACAAACTATACCAAGGGGAATTTAACGAAGCTTTTTCTTTAGCGGAAAAATCCTTGGAACTTGAGCCAGAGAGGGGTCAGTCTCATTTGATAGTGATTCAGGTAGCAAAGATTATGGGAGATGATGAGTTGGCAAATAAAAAAGCTGAAGAGGCAATCATGATTAATCCGTCTTGGGAGCCGAAAATTAAAGAAATTATTGGAAATTAGTAAAAAACTTGACATAATCTTTTAAATTTGTTAATATTCAATTAGTGAGTGTTCCGAAAGGAACTTTGCTAAGTCGACAGTAACCCTCCCTCGAGCGAGGGTTGCTGTTTTTTTTATTGGTTGCTTAGAGAACTATCCCGAATAACTAAATTCTTTGTTGACACAAGACCCTAAAATTTGCTTTGATAGAGTCTTTTGCTATAATGAATATAATATATGAAAATATGTAAAGTTTGTAAAAAAGAATTACCAGAAGATTCCTTCTATTTTGTAGGAATGGGAAAAAGATGGAGGGGGAATATATGTAAAAAATGTAGTAATAAAAAAACGTTACAAAGAAGAAAAATAAAGTTTTCTCGAGCTTGGTTTAGAAGAAGATTTTGTAGATTAAAACGGAATGCGAAAGATAGGAATAGAAAATTTGAGTTAACGTTTAAAGAATTTTGTCGTATAAGAAAAAACGAAAAGTGTTTTTATTGTAGAACTATCCGTGGTCTTTTTTCAACAGAGCGATTAGATAACACAAAAGGGTATAGTGTTTTAAATTGCGTTGTCGCTTGTTGGCGATGCAACAAGATGAAGAGTAAAGATTTTACAATGGAAGAAATGAAAATTCTTGAAAAGGCACTTAGAAAAATAGATAAACTCAGAAATATTTGAAGTTTTTTTTAACTTTGTTAAAATATAGTTGAGTCGGGAGGTAGCACTCACTAAAGACTTAGTTTGGAGTTAACTCTCCCGGCTCTTTTAAAACCGAGCCCCGCACGTAGCGGGGCGAAGGTGGAAAAGAAGATTTATCTTCTTTGACTTTCAAAGTTCAAAATGCAAAATGCAAAATGCAAAATGCAAAGTTACAATTAAAAATTCAAAATTCCAAAAAAATAAAAAAAGAATTACCGAGTGTTCAAAAAAATATTTCGCTGAAAAATTATACTACTTTTAAAATTGGCGGCAAGGCAAAATATTTTTTTGCGGCAAAAAGTAAGGAGAGTTTAATTTCGGCAATTAAAGCGGCAAAGAGAATTAATTTGCCATTTTTTATGTTGGGCAGGGGGAGCAATTTATTAGTTTCTGACAAAGAGTATAAGGGATTGATAATAAAAATACAAAATACAAAATACAAAATACCCCGCAGTAGAACAAGTTCACTACGGGGCAAGCAAAATACAAAAATATATGCTGAAGCGGGTGTACCTTTATCACAGTTATTAAATGAGGCGACAAAAAATAATTTAACTGGCCTTGAATGGGCAGTCGGAATCCCGGGGAGCGTCGGCGGAGCTGTCAAAGGAAATGCAGGAGCTTTCGGAAGTTCATTATCTGATAATATTCAAAGAGTTGAAGTTTTTAATATAAATAACGAAAAAATTAAAATTTTCAAAAATAAAAATTGTCAATTTTCATATCGAAACAGTATTTTTAAAAAAAATAAAAGCCTGATTGTTGTTTCCCTGGTTTTAAAATTGAAAAAAGGAGATAAAAAAGAGATGGAGAAAAAAATCAAAGAATATTCAGATTATAGAAAAAGACATCAGCCGCTAAATTTTTCTTCAGCTGGCAGTATTTTTGTTAATCCCGAAGGGTTTTCAGCGGGACAACTCATTGAAAAATGCGGTTTAAAAGGAAAAAAAATAGGCGAGGCTCAAATTTCGAAAATCCACGCTAATTTTATTGTCAATCGGAATAGAGCTAAAGCAAAAGACGTCAAAAAATTAATAAATCTGATGAAAAAAAAGGTAAAACAAAAATTTGGGCTGGTTTTAAAAGAAGAAATTGAGTATTTATGATTTTCCACACTTGACCCCCACCAAAATTTGGTGTGGGGATTGACAATGCTTGTTGAAATGAAATAATAAAGTAATAAATAAAAATTTTATAACTTCATTACCCGAGTCGCAGCGCGGCGAAGGGTGGAGAAGCTCGAAGAAACAAGTTTCTTCTCCCGTCTCGCCTTCGGCTCGACGAACGAATGTTCTTTGAGTACAGATAGCGGTCGACTATTTGCGAAAATCTTTTAAAAAATAATTTGTTCAAACATATGGCAAAGAAAAAAGCAGCCAAGAAGAAGAAAAAAAGATAGAATTAAGTTCTTCCACAAAGATTTGTGGAGAGAGGGAGGGGGGTGGGCAATAAGTTTTTTTAATCCCGCAAATAAAAGAGACCTTGCGGGATTGCTTTTTTTTAAAAATAATGTATAAGTATAATATAAAGTATAATATAAAGAATAACGTATAGGTGTAATATTAAAGATGGAAGGCGAAGAGAACTACGTTCTCTTCTTCATCCGGAAGCTTGATATATGATAGAAAAAATCAGTAAAAAGAAAAGAAAACCAAAAGAAGAAAAAAAGGGAAAGGTTGAAAAAGAGAAAAAACCAAAAAAGCCGGCGAAAGTCAAGATTGAAAAAAAACCAGCGCCCGAAATTGAGCGTTATTTTGAAGCGACTGGCCGAAGGAAAACAGCGGTCGCGAGAGTTCGACTTTTTACCCGTGGTGAAAAATTGTTTTTGGTCAATCAAAAACCTTACGATCTTTATCTTCCAAGTTTAGAGCTTCAACAGATTGCTCAGTCTGCTTTGGAGAAAATGAAATGTCTGGACAGATTCCGGATTGAGGTTAAAGTAAAAGGAGGCGGTTTTCATGCGCAAGCAGAAGCTGTCAGGCACGGAATAGCCAGAGCTTTGGTGATTTTTAATCCTGATTTCAGAAAAAGATTAAAAAGAGCGGGGTTTTTAACTCGTGACCCAAGAATGCGGGAAAGAAAAAAATTCGGTTTAAAAAGAGCCCGTCGCGCGCCTCAGTGGGCAAAAAGGTAAAGCGCTCGGCAATGAAGTTTTAAAGATGATCGCTCGGCAGCTGCGTTCCAAGGCACGCAGTCAGTTAGCCCACCGAGCTAACTGTTGCTCATTTCTCGGCTTCGCTCTTGCCGACTGCGTCGGCAAACCGTGGCCGCTCAGCCTCCGAAGTGTCCTTGTCAGCAGCCGCCTCGCTTTAATGTTCCGAAAGTTAGTTTAAAACTTATTGCCTCGCTCGATACAAAATACAAAATACAAGATACAAATGCTCAAAGAATTAATTGACAAATTTTATTTGGACAGACAAAAAGACAAAGAACAGCATCATTTTTATATTACGGATGCGGGTAAGTGCGGCCGGGTGATATTTTTTAAATTTAAAAAAGCGCCCCGGGAAAAAATGGAAGCGAGAGTCTTGCGGATGTTTGACCATGGAGACTA
>Ga0100403_1003409_pt1 | contig 11841 bp, 11 predicted proteins | sample CryGeymet201501t_FD_83663 | JGI IMG/M metagenome (GOLD analysis project Ga0100403, IMG submission 83663) | Groundwater microbial communities from Crystal Geyser aquifers in Utah, USA - Crystal Geyser metaG 2015-01t | ecosystem: Environmental > Aquatic > Deep subsurface > Groundwater | place...
TCTCGCGAAAAGCACGCAGCTGACGAGAGCAACAAATACGACTATGACTTTGTAGTTTATCAGAAAAGCTAAACTGCGATAGGTGCTTTTATCGGTGGGTATGGATCGTAATCTTCGAGACGTATGTCATCAAACGTAAAATCATCAATATTTTGTATTTCTGGGTTTAGCCATAATTTCGGTAGTTTTTTTGGACTGCGCGATAGTTGTTCGTTTACTTGGTCGAAGTGATTACTATATATATGTGTATCGGCTAGAGTGTGTATGAATTCGCCTTGTTTTAGACCCGTTACTTGGGCTACCATAGCGAGTAGCAAAGAGTAACTAGCAATATTAAATGGAACTCCTAGGAATGTATCTGCGCTTCGTTGGTATAGCTGTAGGCTTAGTCGTTCGTTTACCACATAAAATTGGAATAGGCTGTGACAAGGTGGTAGACCTCCCATCTGTACTATTTCGTCAGTTTCGGCTGCATTCCATGCCGTTACTATAAGTCGTCTGGAGTTTGGTGAAGATTTAATTTGATCGATCACATTTGCGATCTGGTCGATTTCGCCACCCTTACCGTCTGGCCATTTACGCCACTGTACGCCGTATACCGGGCCAAGGTCACCCCATTTCAAGGCAAAATCATGATCAGTTGCTATGCGCTGTATAAATTCTTTCATCTGAAGATTCCACTCATCGGAATTAACTTCTGGTATATTTAGTTTATTTTTTTGAAGGTAGGCTTTGAACGGCCACTCGTCCCATATGTGTACGTTATTTTGTGCCAAGTATTCGATATTGCCCGTTCCTTTTAAAAACCACAAAAGCTCATGCACGACACTATTGAAATATAATTTTTTGGTTGTAACTGCCGGAAATCCATCTAAAAGGTCGTATCGTAGTTGGCGCCCAAATACGCTACGAGTTCCTGTTCCGGTGCGATCGCCCTTATCGACTCCATTTTCTACTATATCTTTTAGTAGGTTCAAGTATTGTTTCATAGTACCCTCCTGATATTTTTTAGCATAACAAAATACTCGCCCAGTTACTAGGCGAGTATTCGTTTATGTGTTGTGTAATTTAACTAACTACGTTTTCAACCTTGATACCAGGACCTTGGGTTGTACTGATGCTTGTAGATTTTACATAAGCACCTTTAATGCTTGAAGGTTTTTGGCTTTGCAGACTTGAGAAGAACGCTTTGGCATTTTCTTCAAGTTTTGTTGCTCCGAAGCTGACCTTTCCAATTGATAGGTGTACGATAGCTTGCTTATCGACACGGTATTCAACTTTACCGGCTTTTGCTTCAGTTACGGCTTTTGCAACATCTGCGGCTACCGAACCACTCTTTGGGTTTGGCATAAGACCACGTGGACCTAGTAGACGGGCGTATTTACCTAGTTTTGGCATATAAGCAGGTGTCGTGATAAGAACGTCAAACGCTATATCTTCTTTGGCTAATTTTGCTAGAAGTGTTTCATCTCCGATGAAATCAGCACCAGCATTTTTAGCTGCGGCGTGATCGGCTTCTGGGGCGAATACGGCAACATTGATAGTTTTACCAGTACCATTTGGAAGAGATACTGTAGTACGGATATTTTGATCAGCTTGACGTGGGTCAACACCTAAACGTACGTGTACTTCAACGCTAGCGTCGAATTTACTAGGATTTGTTTTTGCAGCAATCTCAAGAGCTTCGCTTAGTGAATATACTTTATCTTTTTCGACTAGTTCAGCAACTTTTTGGTAGTTTTTACCACGTCGTTCGATCAAAGGTCGAGTTGTTGGCTTTGGTCCTTTTTTGGCATGAGCTTCACCATCTTCAGAGATTGGTGATGTGTCGCCAGCTTCTTTGCGAGCCTCTTTCTCTAGCTTGGCTTCTGCTTCAGCGAGAGCTTTTTCACTCCTTTTACCTGCTTTAGCTAGCTTTACTTCTTTGGCTGGAGTTTCTTCAGCTACTTCTACTTTTGGGGCGTTTACACCAGCAATAGCTGTTTCAATCTCAGCGATAGTATTTTTTTCGGTCAATTTTAGACCTAGTTTTGTTGCTTCTGCAAGCAAATCGGCTTTCTTAGCCATAGTTATGAACCCTTTCTGTGGTAATAGCGGCTTTTTAAGGCCTCCCAACATTGATTGTTTATCTTTTTATTATAGCAGTATTTATGAAAAAATGCAATCTACTAGAAGGTTTGGCCTGTATTGAACTGTTTGGCAAGCCAATTCATTATGTTTTGTCGTGTTAGTTCGTCGTGACCTGCGTCATATACAACTGTAGCGATGCCCGAATATGTACTACCGACGCCAGGTGTATATAGATCGGTAAAGCTCCAGCCGGCATGCACCGAAAGGGTTGCTGTTGCATAGGGGGCTATTTCGTCATATGCAAAAGACCGGGAGGTTCCGCTAGACGTAGTCTGCATCCAACCTATGTGATATCCGGGTGTACGTACGCTCCCTTGATTACCTGTAGCGTTAAGCTGAGCCGGCGTATCTATACGATATCCCGACGTCGTTGAGCCAGCCGAAGAGCCCTGGAAGTAGAAACGATTATAATCATAACCAGGTGTAAGTCCGCCAAAACTTGACCACGCTTGACTGGCGTCTACAATCGAAAAAACAGTGTAGAGTGTTATGTCTGGAGTGCCGCTAATAGGTGTTGATAGCGGCTTGTTGGTTCCTGGCGTATTATTAAATGCCAAAGGTGCGCCTGCTATCCAATCTGGTTCATCACACGAACCTTCTGTCGGAGCCGCTGAAACATCCGAAAGTCTATAAAATGCCGTCGTTTCGTCCGCTCTTGCGGAAATACAATATTTTAATCCATTACCATAGGTGTAATATGCAAGTGTCGTATTATCTGGTTGCGCTATGCCAGCCGCGTCTAATGAACTTGGTGCTACACCGGCGTGTTCGAGCTTCCATAGACTAATTAAGTCGTATGAATTATTAAGTTCTACAAGTGCTGCTTTCTCACGAGCCTGGTTTGTAACTGTATTATAAGAGACTATGGTCACCGCCGAAATGATTGATATAACTATGATAACAATAATAAGTTCAATTATAGTAAAAGCCGGTAATGTACGTGAGTCGTGGATTTTATTTTTTTGCATGTGCCCCCTATTTCATCTAAATATAGTAATTATGGTTATTGAAGTCAAGTTGGATAAAAAAATCGCCCAATCACTTGGGCGATTTAGTTTTAGACACGAGGGTTTATCTAACCTTCTATTTCAACACCCATTGAGCGGGCTGTTCCAGCGATAACCTTCACGCGACCATCCATGTCGATAGCGTTTAGTTGATCTTTTTTAATCTCTGCGATTTCTTCTAGTTGTGCGCGAGTAATCTTACCAACTTTTTCAGAGTGTGGTTTACCACTTCCCTTTTTGATACCAGTTTTCTCGCGAATTAGGTCGTCAACAGGCTGACCAAGTGATTTCCAAGAGAATGTTCTATCTTCAAAAACCTGAAGGTGAACAATTACGTCTTTACCCATAAGGTCTTTTGTTGCTTCGTTAAATGGATTAATAAAATCCATCATGTTTAATCCCCATTGACCAAGTGTTGAGCCTACAGGAGGACCTGCAGCTGCACGTCCAGCTGGAATACGAATTTTAAGATTTCCAATAATTTTCTTTGCCATAATAATTTCCCTTCGGGTATAAGACAAACCTACGGTTTTTCTCATCGCGCCGTATGTCGGAATGAATCCGCCAGTTCGGGCTGCGTTTTTCCCTATAAATTGCCTTTCTTGTACTAAATATTATTTGAAGCTATATCTAGTGCGTAACTGTACAAATATAGCACTTTTATGTCGATATGTCGATAGTCTTCATAGTATTTCCATATGACGCATTAAGCAGAGTAAATGGATTTTTTATGAAACTTTTTTGACCTGAAGAGCGTCAAGCTCTACTGAAGTGTCGCGACCGAACATACTAACCATAACTTTAACCTTACCTTTTTGGGTGTCGATTTCAGAAATTGCTCCGTCAAAGCCTTTAAATGGACCATCAGTAATACTTACTACTTCGCCAGGCTTGAAGTCTATGTTGTGTTTTGGATCTTCTACGCCCATTCGTTTCTTGATCTTGCTTATTTCGCTGTCTGAAACAGGTGTTGGTTCTGTACCGGTGCCAACAAATCCAGTAACTCCAGGTGTGTTACGAACTATATACCAAGTCTCATCAGTTAGTTTCATTTCAACAAGTGCGTAGCCTTGAAATATCTTCTTTTCTACAACTTTTCTTTTGCCGTTTTTGATCTCGATTTGTTTTTCTTTTGGTACCATGACATCAAAGATTTTATCGGCCATATCAACTGCGTTAATCCTTTGACGTATGCTATCGGCAACTTTCTCTTCGTAGCCACTGTATGTATGGATTGCGTACCATTTTCTGCTTGAATCATATCGGTTGTTTGTCATATTGCTGTCCTTTTTCCTTTTAGGTTAAGATTATTTCAAATAAATATTTAAATAGTGCGTCTAGTAGCAAAATTAACACTACAAAGAATGCTGAGAATAGTAGCACTGCTCCGGTTAGACTCCATGTTGCGCGTCGGTTTGGCCAACGTACGAGTTGAAGTTCGGCCCAAGCTCCTTTAAAGTATCCACCAATAAGTACAAAAGGACGGCCTAGTTTGCCAAGGAACGATAAACGCTGTTTATCAGACCTTACCTTTGTAGCTTTTACTAGTTTGGCCTTTGGCGCTGATTTAGCAGATGAATCGGACGTTTTTATGCGCGTAACGGTCGTCTTTTCTAACGATGTATTTGTATTTTTTGTCTGAGCCTTTGGTTTGGTTGCCACGATATTACTCCCAATTAAAATAGTCTGCTTAGGCAGACTGTCAACTAACACTATAACGACTAGTGTCCAACTAGTCAAGATGTTATTATATTTCTAGATGTTAGAACTTACTTTATATTCGAGCCTTGTCGCCACTATATTATCTGCGGGGTATGTACTTTATAGGCTTTTGTACGCATTTAGAAATTTTAAGATAAAGAGTTTGATAAGTGGATCGGCTATGCTAAAAGACCTCCCAAGTGTAAGTGTTTGTATACCAGCTAGGAATGAAGCTCATGCGATGACCGACTGCTTGGAGCGAGTAATTAGCAGTAAATACCCTAAACTCGAAATCATAGTACTCGATGATAGTTCGGTTGATGATACTTCTATACTAATAAAATCATTTGCACATGCGGGTGTTAGGTTCGTTGAAGGGCCAAAACTTCGTGAAGGTTGGCTCGGTAAGAATAACGCCCTCCAGGGACTATTAAAAGAAGCCAGCGGTTCATATATTTTTTATATGGATATTGATACTAGAATAGAGCCTGATACTATTGGTCAACTTGTTTCTTATGCTACCAACAAGAAAGTTTCGATGGTGTCTATCTTGCCCAGGAGAAATGATAGTTGGAGGTTTGGGATATTGCTTACTCCACTGCGTTATTTTATGGAGTTAATCTTTCATACCAATAACTCACCGGCCGTAGCTAGCAATGCGTGGTTGATAGACAGAAGAATGCTTCTCCAGCAATATGGCGGTTTTGAGCAACTTGCTAATTTTATACAGCCTGAAAAGGCGCTAGCTAAAGAATTTATGAAAAAAGGTTTATATAGGTTCTTGATAAGTAGCAAAAGGTTGGGTGTCGGTTTCGAAAAGAAATGGTCATCACAGATCGAGACGGGTGTAAGGCTCGACTACTCTATAGTGGGCGGTAACTTATTGACAGGAATACTATCAATTTTAGGATTATTGCTATTAAATGCTCCTAACTTATTGGTTATTAGCTCATTAATTTTTGGTTGGGGCCTACTTGGTAGCGTGTCACTAGCGGTTGTTTTAATATTTATGATGATATATTCAATCTATCTCTACAGGGTATGGGAAAAGCGCTGGTTCATCGGTTCTTTACTTTGGCCTATAGTTTTGTTCCAGGAATTATCTATCATGGTGATTAGTATGTATAGAAATCTATCCGGCACCGTTACCTGGAAGGGTCGACCGGTTACAGCAAACCTTAAAAACAAGTAAATTATTTTTTGATTATAGGTAGGCTTATGCTGAAAGTTGAGCCGTGATTTAGTCTACTCGTAAAGTCTATTTTGGTTCCAAGTTTGTGTGCTAGTTTAGATGCTACATAAAGTCCAAGACCTGTACCGCTTGATTCACGCGTACGATAGTCTTCACTTCGGTAGAACTTCTGAAATATCTTTGCTTGGTCGGATCTGCTGATACCTATACCAGTATCTTTGACACTAAATTTGACCGTACCCATTTTTTGTTTGACCGATATTGTTACTGAACCGTTTTTCGTATATTTTATTGCATTGGTGATAAAGTTTTGCAGGAGCTCTTCTAGGTAGAGGCGACTTGCTTGAACGTGTCCAAGTGTAGCGCCTAGGTCTAGGTTCAGATGAAGCCCTTTGTCGCTAGCTTCTTTGTGATACTCCTCGTGCATCTTGTGTATCATTTCTTTGACATCTATCTCTTCTGAACTATCAGCGACTCCCCTCTCGGCTCGAGACAGCGTACTGAGGTCGTTAACCATCTTTGCGAGATATATAGTTTGATCATGCGCCAAGTTAACTCCGTCGGTGATCATCTTTGGTGTAACATCGGGATGTTTTAACATAACTTGAACATTTGAGATTGTTCCTTCGGCTATAGTTATCGGTGTTCGTAGTTCATGACTAACCACACTTATAAATTCATCTCTTTCTTCCTCGAGACTTTTTAATTTAGTTATGTCGCGAAGAATTAATATGTAGCCATCATGTGTTTCGGCGTGTTTTGATCGACTATAACTACTTCGAATTGGAGAATAGGTTATCTCAAGTCTAATTTTGTCATCGTCGCTAAAATTAAAATCAACATCATCTCTTACGACGGTATTTTTAGACGATTTTAAAAGATCAAACATTTTAATTGGATTTTGTTCTTGGTCGGTTAGCTTTAGGACTTCATTTATATTTTTACCACTAAGACTGTTGTTGGTGTCGAGCAGATTTAGGCAGGCTGCATTGTATATCTTTATATCACCGTCTTTATCGGTGCTTATAATACCATCTGAAACATTGTTGATAATCGTTAAAATTTGATCGTGGCGATAATTTTCTTTTTTGAGGCTAGATTGAAGTTTATTTTTTACATTAGTCTTTATTTTTGTAGTTTCGATCAATAATAGACCACATAGTGTTATCGCTATTAATGATAATAGGTCAAAGATAACTATATCTATACTGTTGTTATGCCAAAAAGCTATGTCGATTGCTACCGTTATTATCAACCAAAGGATACTCATATTGACACCGTCTTTTGAAAAATAGGTGTTGGTCGCAATCATAAGGATAATCCAAAATACAATCAGTGGCGTTCCTACTCCGGTTATAAATACTAGGTATGCCATCGCTAGTAAGTGGTAAGATATCAATCTCAGAGCTGATTCACGCTTAGTTTTACTCTTGAATAGGAATTGGATAACACTCAGGTACGTCCACCAAAAGGCTATTGTGATGAACCCTATGTCATTAAAATCTCGTAGAGACGATATGTAACCTAGCTTTATAAGTAGACCGTAGACAATCATTACGAAAGGAACGAGTAGACCAGCGTATCTAATAAGCCTGGCTAAACTTTTCGTGTAATTGGATCCACCCTTATACATCTTATGCTTGATTATACACAGACAGCCGCAAAAATTATATAGATGGGTTCTCTAACTTTAGTAAACTTCGATGGTTTATATATAATGGATCAGCCTTAGATACTTCGTTCCAAAACAGTTGACTATGGTCCATATGAACGGTATGTGAAAGTTCATGTATTAGTACGTAGTCTATGAGTTCGAAAGGTAATTTCATCAAGGCTATATTGAGGCTGATGGTACCGTTACTACTACAGCTTCCCCATCGTCCGCTGGCATGGGAAAACCTTATCTTTTGATAATTATATCCATATTTACTGGCAATAAATTGTAGTCTTCTTGGTAGATAACTCTTTGCTTCGACGCGAAGAGCCTCGATTACTACCTTTTTGATCTGGCTCTTTATATCATTGTCGTCTAAGGTCGATCCATAAGCTAACTTCACATATATATGTTGGCCATTTCTTGTTACCGATGACTCGTTTTCTGTTGGGGTTGTTATGATTGTATGACTCTTGCCTATGCGCATCCCATCCTCATAGTTTGCGACTGGAGTCGTCTTTGTGATTAATTGACGTATTTCGTCGCGTGATGCCTTGAGCATTCTTTTTACTAAGAAGACGGGAGCATATAGAGGCATAGACGCTCGCAAAGTACCGTCCGGGGCGAGCTTAATTCTTATTTGAGATGCTTTTGCGCTACGTCTGATAGTTATCTTGCCGAATTCTTTATCTTGAATTATTGGCATATATTTTTTACCTTATGGCTATCCTGCGACTGGCCTCGTGCCTAGGCAGGCTTTGTTGTCGGTCGGGCATGTCTGTTTTTGGTCGAGAATCGACAAGTTTTGTGAGTACGATTTTTAGTTGACTCGCGTACGTGTGTTTGCCGCTTATTACCATGTGTTTTTCGTGAGAGTTTGGAGCTGTAAATTTGCGAAATTCATTCTCAAATAAATCTGCTGCTTTTGATTTATCTATTTTTTGACTTTTTATGAAACGAGACTTAGCTGCGGCTGTATCTGTTTGTACCCAAACGAATAAGGTTTCATATCCGGCTTGTTTTGCTAGCTTTGCGAGTTCATGTCGATCGCTTCGTCTTTTAAGGCCCCTGTCGTATATGATTGTTGAATTTGATTTGAAGAGCTGATCGAGCATGTAATTTGATATTTTTTCTGCAGCTTCAGGGCTAGCTGAGCTTGAATCTATAAGTTCGCCACTGATTATAGATGCGTTGAAGGTTTTGGCAAAATGATTGGCAAAGAACGACTTACCTGAGCCAGGTATTCCCACCATTGCTATAAGGTATGGCTTTGAAAGTTGTAGGGGCTTCATATGATATGTATTATATCAAAAAAAGGTATAGATATGAACAATGGGTGCGCTTACGGGTGTCTTTAGTGTTTTATATTGTTGTCTCATATAGTATGCTATAAAAAGTATTAAGCATGAGCATTAAATATATATGGCTTCCAAAAAAAGATCTTTTAGTAAAACAAATCGCAAGATAATTAAAGCCGAACATAGGGCTGCTAATATCGGGCATCGTGTTATTGAGCGGAAGAGATATAGCCGATTTTTGAGAATCTTAGGCCCAGGTGTTGTTACTGGTGCGGCTGACGATGATCCTTCGGGGATTGCTACTTATTCACAGGCCGGTGCAGCTTATGGACTAAGCTTTTTATGGGCATTCCCTTTCATGTATCCATTACTTTTGGCAGTTCAGGAATCTTGCTCAAGGATTGGTGCGGTTACGGGCAAAGGACTTGCCGCTGTCATAAAACAACACTACAGTAAAAAACTTCTCACCATGTCGGTCTTACTGGTCGTGGTGGCGAATACTATAAATATTGGTGCAGACTTAGGTGCTATGGCGGCTACAACTCAGTTATTTATCGATTTGCCGTTTTCGCTTCTGGCTATTATGTATGCCGTGATTGTTATTGTTATGGTTTTATTTATCAATTACAAAAAATACGTGACTATCTTGAAATGGTTAGCGCTCACACTACTTGCTTACCCGATAACCGCTCTTCTGGTTGGTCAGGACTGGGGTGAAATTTTTAGAAACACCTTCAGTATGAATATTAGTATTAACGCAGATACAATATACATATTGGTCGGTATGATCGGTACAACAATATCACCGTATTTATTCTTTTGGGATACGTCTGAAGTAGTTGAGGAAGAAATATCTAGTAAAAGAATAGGTGTTAATGGCGTTGGTGACCCAAAAATAAGTAAGAGGTTTTTAAGAGCTATTCGTTTAGATAATTTTGTAGGTATGACACTGGCCACGGTGACTGCATGGTTTATAGTGATTGCCTGCGCATCGGTGCTGTTCAAAAACGGTGTAACTGAGATCAATTCTGCATCCGATGCAGCCAGAGCACTAGAGCCTTTGGTGCAAGGTTTTCCTAACGCTGGGCTAATAGCTAAACTAATATTTTCCATAGGGATCATAGGAGTTGGACTGCTAGCTGTTCCTGTTCTGGCAGGATCGTCGTCTTATGCAATCAGCGAGACTTTTGGTTGGAAAGAAGGTTTGTTCCGTAAATTCAAAAAAGCTACAGGCTTTTACGTCATAATCATATTAGCTACTCTTGTCGGACTTCTTATAAACTTCATGGGGATAGACCCTATCCAGGCTTTGATATTCACAGCTGTATTTAACGGCATAGCGGCTGTCCCACTTTTGTGGATGTTGGTGCGCATCGGTAACAGTAGCGAGATCATGGGTGTATATAAAAATAAGTTTATCTCGAACTTTTTCGTTAGAGCGGCCTTTATAGTTATGACTGTTGCGGTACTTACGTTATTTTACTTTGTGATTTTTGGTTGATATATGTCCTAGATTTTATGTTAAAGCTTATGCTATATTAGATGTGAATAATTTAATGATAAAAGGGTGGTATAGATGGATCAAGATACAATGCCGTTAGGTGGTAATGAGCTGCATCAATTAAATGCATATTGGAGAGCGGCTAATTACCTATCTGTTGGACAGATTTATCTATGTGACAATCCCCTTTTGCGTGAGCCTCTTGAGCTCAAGCATGTAAAAAAATTACTACTGGGTCACTGGGGTACTGCTCCGGGGCAGAACTTTATCTACGCCCACCTAAATCGTATCATTCGCAATCATGAGCTAAATATGATTTATATATCAGGACCCGGTCATGGTGGCCCTGGTGTCGTGAGTAACGTATATCTTGAAGGCACATTCAGTGAATATTACCCAGAAGTTCCACAAAACTCTACTGGTATGAAAAAGTTATTCCAAATGTCATCATTCCCTGGTGGTTTATCTAGTCACGTCTCTCCACAAGTTCCGGGATCAATTCATGAAGGTGGAGAGCTTGGTTATTCATTATCACATGCTTTTGGTACTGTATTTGATAATCCCGACCTTATAACGGCTTGTGTAGTTGGTGACGGTGAAGCCGAGACTGGTCCTCTTGCTACTGCTTGGCATTCAAATAAATTTATCAATGCCAAGACTGATGGTGTTGTTTTGCCGATATTACACTTAAACGGTTATAAAATTTCAAATCCTACTATCTTAGCTCGCATCGAACGCGGTGAGCTAGATGAACTATTCCGTGGATATGGATGGACGCCACTTTATGTTGAAGGAGATGACCCAAATCATGTCCATCAACAGATGGCAGCTAGACTTGATGAGGCTGTCGCTCGAATCAAAGAGATTCAGCACAATGCACGTGTTAACGGTGACTCAACTCGTCCAAGGTGGCCGATGATTATTTTTCGAACTCCTAAGGGTTGGTCTGGCCCTCAATATATAGAAGGTAAAAAAGTTGAAGGTAATTTCCGCGCTCACCAGGTACCACTTGCTGTAGATGAAGGTCACCTAGAGAATGTTAAAGTACTTGAGGACTGGTTAAAGAGCTATAAACCAGAAGAGTTGTTCGACGAAGAAGGTAAACTTCTACCTTACATAACTGATATATTACCTCCTGCTCATTTACGAATGGGAGCTAACCCAAATGCTAACGGTGGTAATCTATTACGCGAACTGCGATTAAAGGATTTCCGCGATTATGCTGTCGATATACCATATCGAGGTGTAAGTAATGTCGGAAATACTCACGAGCTTGGACCTTTCCTTCGTGATACGATTAAATTAAATAGTGAAAAACGTAATTTCCGTGTCTTTGGACCAGACGAGACAGTATCTAA
>Ga0100403_1003414_pt1 | contig 11825 bp, 16 predicted proteins | sample CryGeymet201501t_FD_83663 | JGI IMG/M metagenome (GOLD analysis project Ga0100403, IMG submission 83663) | Groundwater microbial communities from Crystal Geyser aquifers in Utah, USA - Crystal Geyser metaG 2015-01t | ecosystem: Environmental > Aquatic > Deep subsurface > Groundwater | place...
AGGCGGCCTGTGGTGGTGTTGCCGTAAATATAATCATCGACATACAGCGAACTGTCGGTATAAATATCTCCCGACACATGCAGTTTGTAATCTGGATCATCCGTCCCAATCCCAACATTATAAGCAGAATAATCACTGTAAAGAGTTACGTCGGAGTTGACTGTGTCTACTGTCCAGCCAACAAGAGGAACAACACTATCAACATCCACTGATAAAATCTCATCTAACGTTTCAAGGGCCTCTTGCACAGAATCATCAGTAGAATTTAAATTGTTATCAAAATTATCAGTATTAACTTTAATATTAGTAGCGTCGATATCGCCAATATCCCAACCGCCTTCATAATTGAAAGCGGATGTAGTTAATACAATTAATGATAATATAATTAATCGTTTAAACATTTTTTATCCTTATAGACTTCCATCACAAACACCGTCTGCATCTGTAGCGCAAGATAATGTACCATTTAAAGCAGAGCATTCTGTCCAACCGGCGCCGTCTGAGTCTAAAATCATAAAACAGCCGCCATATTCAGCGTACAAAGTAATATCGGCGTATATTTCATCATTTACATAAATATCGCCGCTTACTTCTATGTCATTAGTGGCGTAAAATGTTCCAATATCCCAACCACCGCCTGAATCCCAAGCGATAATCGATAAACAAACACACACAAAACAAATAAATGTGAGAAATTTTCTCATTTTACACCCCTTATACATCGTCTTGTTGGAACATTTTAAGCGTTACTGTTGTATCAGCTGGATTTCCTGATAATCCGGTAATCTTGTAACGTCCCCATGTCATAGGAACTGGGGAAACAGTATCAACGTGCGCTACCTTGTCATTAATTGCGTCAAAAATAACATCTGATTCCTTAATCGCAAATAAAGAAGTCGCCGCAACGCCCTCTTGTGCTTCTGTCGGTTTTGTCGGAGCCAATTCAAGCTCAATTTTTACATTAGGCGTACCTGTTGATCCGCATAATACCCAAATACCAAAGAAAGAGCCTTTACTTAAATCAAACGCTCGTGTATACACAACAGCCTCTTCGTCAACAGCAATAGCCTTTACATTAGTTTTACTTACAACATCAAATGTTCCACCTATTTTCATTTCTGACTCCCTTTTTGTAAGAACTCAAGTCGTTTTGTTTTTCGTTCGACATCTTCTTTCATGTTTTTTACATGCTCATACTGCAAATCAATATCAATCTGCCTTTTATCAAGAGCCTTTGCCATAGATTCAATATTAACTTCTTTAGAAGCAAGCTTAGCTTTTGTATCTTCAAATTCTTTGTTTTTAGCAATAACTAACGCATCAAGCTCTAACCTATCTCTTTGTAAAGAATTTTCAGACTCATCCAATGCGTTCAAACGTAAAGCAAGCCGGTTAATCTTTTCATCTAAAATAGATTGACGCATGTTTAAAGACTTGCGCCACTCTTTGTTTTTATTGATTAGATCTTCCAACTCTTCTGATTTTGAGATATTTTCAGCTTTTTTTTGATTAGCGATTGCTAAAGCCTTGCGTGATGCCTCGTTATTTGAGTCTGCCGCACTTAAGAGAGTGTCAATTTTCTTTTCCTTATCAAGAGCTGATGTAATGGAAATCTTCGCTTGACGAGACATTTCTGACGCTTTTTCACGCAAAGCCTTATCGTCTTCACGACACTTTTCAGCCTCTGCGTAAATTTCAATAGCGCCTCTGTTTGCATCGTCAATTATTTTAGCTGATTGCGCTTGAGCGTCTGATAGAATAGTGTTTAATTTAGCTTTGCTTGTTTTAATATCCGTTGTAACTGAATCAAACTCGCTTTTTGCTTTCTTTAAATTATCTTCTAATTCAGCAAGCTCTTTTTTCTTTTCACTTACCTTCTGGTCAATTTCTTCGTATTTAGCGCCGTATTCTTTAAGAACAGCCAATTTCTGCTCTTTAAATATATCTAAAGGTGTCTTTTTTGACATAATAATTCCTTTATTTGAAAAAAGAAGGGCATAGCCCTTTTAAAGGCTACGCTCCCTCATTTATATTTAGTAACATGCTAATGTTTCATCATAAATGGTTACATCAACGCCGGAGCTATTACAAAAACATGGTGCGCCTGTATTTTCATTCATAAAAATTGAACCCGTTCTAAGCGTCCCACATGGATCAATTGTCGCCGCTCCAATTTTTAGATAACCATCTAAATTAAGACCAGACTCGTAGATGGTGCCGTCTGTATAGATTTCGCCAGTAACAGTTAAATTACCTGCTGATGTAATCTCACCAGTGACATCTAAATCTCCTGTTTGCGTTAAATCAGCAGTAACAGTTAAATTACCAGAATCATCAACCTCAAGCGGGGCGACATCATCAACAGGGATACCAAACGTTCCCACCTTTACAGCTAGAGCCTGACTAGAGATAGCCAAACCTAACACTAAAAACAATGATAAAGCTAACAGCTTTTTCATATCATTCTCCTTTATAAAAAAATTAATCTTTAAGTAACACTTCTGAATTTAAAGCGTCCCATCCAACAAGCCGTCCTTCTTGCTCGTACTTTACAAGCTCGGCTTTAGATGAAATTTTAATCCATTTACCCTCTTTACGTGGCTTTTTGCCTTTTTCATGCATCTTAACGCGAATATCGTTGTTATCAACAGTTGCGATTACGCCTTCACCCAAAGCCTCACTATCAGCAGGCGCTGGCTTTTCAGGAGCATCTACAGGAACGTCAAGTTCCTCTTGGCTCATTTCCTCTGCCATAGCCTCTTCTTTTTTAAGCTGAGCTTTTGATTTTAATGCTTTTTTAGCCACGTCTTTTACAGATGTATTCGACATAATTAACTCCTTGTGAATCCGGCTTGGTTACGGAACTCTTGATCTTCGTTCCATTTTTCAGCAAGGTTAATCGCAGCCGCACGATCTTCTTGCTCCTGTATTGCTAATTTAGATACAAAAGCCCCTGACTCGGGATCAAGATATAAGGGAACTCCTTGCATATCCGTATTCCGAACAGGGGCAAATGCAGTGCCGGGACCAGTCACCTCTTGAGCGTTTCCGCCTTTAGGTGACAAGCCCCATGCCTGAAAGTCTGTGGGAGACTTTTTAACGCTCATTATGCGCTTGTTCCACCACCACGAACCCAAAGACGACGTGAGCCCGGTTTGAAATGCACACCGAATCGAGCGATAATACTCGCCATGTAGCCTTTTGTAGGTTTATGTTCGAAGAAATCAATCTCCGCTTTTTGGCGTTCTTCAAACTGCACTAGATCGCTTTTAGCCTTACCAATATAAATAGCGTTCTCAGTAATATAATCCCAAGGAACGATATTCTGAATACGACCTTTATGTACGTTTTTATCATTTAACTGACTGTTAGCAATTTGATCTGAGTTTAACAAAGTCCAAATTGAGTCATAATCAGCACCCGGTTTACAAACAATCGTATCGGGCTTATTCATAGTAGGACGACCAAGCTCATCAATATTGTTTGTAGCTGTCATTAAATTGTACAGCGTAGAGAAGTGAGAAGGTGTAATTGCACCAGCGCTATAAGCAGAAGCCACAGAGTTGTAGCTTGTTTGTCCGCCTTTAGTTGTGTTCTCATTTCCAACCAAGTTAAAGAACGGCTCGTTATCATATAACAAATCGCCACTTGCATCCGCATTACCTTCAAATGAACCGTTGAAGACAAAGTCGCCTAACAATGTTCCACCGTTGTTAAAAGCGCGAGAAGCAAGCTCTTCTTTTGACCGTGTAAGCTCATCACCCCAAGTTGTTGCAAAATCTTTAACCATATTCTGCATTTTAATCGCATCTTTTACAGCCTCATACGTAAACGTAAGACCTGCTGAATAAGTGTGATATACAACCTGTGATGTGAAACCTTCCATTGGTGATTGGAAGTCAATAACTTCACCTTCTGTCGTGTGACGCTTCAGACGACCGGCAGATAATTTTTGTGTGAATTTATCTCCTGCGCCTGTTACGCCTTCTGTTTTTACTTTATAGATTTTCGGGTACATAGCTTCTTGGAGTTCTTCTCCAATGCGCTCGTACTTATACATGTCTTTTTGATAACCAGCTTGCTGGTCAGCTCTAAGTCCTGCCACTTGTGACCTCCTAGTGTTAAATGACTTAAGTCATTTTCAATGTTTTAATTGAACCTAAACCTTTTCCAATTCCAGTATGTTTTTGCCCATGGCATTTTGGACATAATGAAATTAAATTAGAAAGTTTATTATTATTGACATTGAAATCAATATGATGAGCATGTAGACCTCTTGGAGTTGTCTTAACTTTTCCACACTCTTGGCATTGATTATTGTCTCTTTCATAAACTTTGTTTCTTAAGGTTTGAGTTTTATTGATATAAAACTCTTTTTTATCAACTTCCTTATACCTATTTTTCAAAGACTGACTTATTTTCTCTTTTGCCTCTAGCGTATGCTTTTTACCTTTCATAGGATGATCATTTTCTTTCCAATAATCTTGAAAAAATCCTGAAATCCTATTTTTAGCTTCATATGAAACAACAGCTTTTCCCTTATTCCAAGGGGTTATTCCCTTCTTGAAGTGAGTTCTGCCGGTATTTCTGCATTCGCCTTTAACATTTTTAGCCATTGATAAGTCCTCTAATTTTAAGCAACCCCTGTACCAGCCACAACCTTAGCTTGTGTGAAGATAACATCAACCCACTCGCCGTTTTCTGTGTCATAACCGCAAATAGTAACAACGTCTTCACCAGATGCTGTTAAGTCAACGCCCTGCACTAAAGTTGTACCGTTTACAGTAGCTCGAACCAAGTCACACGTTGCACCAATCATAGCCGCTGTCGGCGTACCGGTGATAACAGGAACTCGGAATTTTTCACTGCATCCTTGAGCTAAAATAACATTAGCCTTATCACCAGCTACAGTTACACCGTCACCAACTTCCGCCCAGCCATACAATAATGTATCGCCAGCATCAGCAACCTCTACGGCGCCGGTAGTTGTATTTAAAGTCACAAACCGACCTGACTTAGCACGAAAAGTCTCGCTTGCTGTAATAGCTTGCGGAATTGCCTTTTCTGTTGCATAAGGTGAAATCGGTCCATATTTTTGTTGAGTAGGCATAATACCCTCCGTTTATTTATACAAAATTAGGATTTTCTTTTAATCTATCTGCGAACGTATCTTTAAACATTTTGTAACACTCTTTATCTTCATAATTAGTGCCGTACATTTCCACAGCCCGTTTTTTCTGTTTATCGCTTAAACCGGTGGAAGCGTCATTTCTATTTCGACCGCCATTATTAGAACCACCTTTTGCACTCTGAATGCCAGCGATTTTTGGTTTCTCACTTCCTCTTTTTGCTCCACGCTCTTCTGCCGCTTTAATATCTGCGTCATATGAACGACCCTTAATAATGTCAACTACGTCTTGAAAACTAAAGTCTTCATCAGCAAGGGTGAATGCGTCTGTTTTAGATAGAATTGCTTTAATCTCAGGTATAAAACGACGGTCTTCTTTAGGTAAACTAGAGATAAAGTCATCGCGTTTTTTATTTGCGGTAGTCTCAATCTCTTTTTCCTTCTTGTCAGCCATCCCCTGATACTGTTTTAAAGCATCTTCTGCGATAACTTCAATTATCGCCTCATCAGACATATTCTCGGAACGTGCAGGCCATTTTTGACGGAAATTGGAAATGATCGGTAGATTCCCATCTTTATCCAAATCAGCCTCATTAGGATTTGAGAGAACTTCTTTTACCTCATGCAAAAATTGATTGTCAGACTTGCGAATGAACGGAGGTTCTTTTTTATCAGCTTTTTCCTTCTCAACACGAAGTTTCTGATATTCCCTGTCCTTCTCACGCATGGCTTTTGCCATCTTCTTAGCATCATTGCCGTACTGCTCAATGATGCGCTTAGTCTTCTCCAAGTCCTCTTTTGCTTCAGCGTAGGTAATTCCCTCTTTTTCGGCGTGTTCGGTGATTTCCTTATCCAAATCATCGCCGCCTTCCTCGCCTGCTTCTGATTCATCATCTTCTGATTCTGAATCTTTTTTATTGGCATCGTCTTCGTTAGCGTCGTCGTCTTTGCCTTGATCGTCGTCGCCCTGTTCCTCAGATTCATCGGGATTTTCTTCTTCGTCTTCGGATTCAGTTTCCTGTTTATCCAAGACGCGTCTAGGTTCCCTACCCTCTTTCTCAGCCAAAATTTCTTCATCAGCTTGCGCTTTTAAGGCTTCATGTAATTCTTCACCGTCTAAACCTTCAAAATCGTTTAAATCTTTCTTTTTTTCTTCTGTTTCAACAACTTGTTCTTCATCTGGCATATGTAACTCCTTATTTTGGGAGCTTGTTGTTTACAAGATTACCCATGTTTGCAACGGCTTTTTCAACCATCACGTCTTTATTAAACTTATCAATCGCAGATTGTAAGTCTGTTGATTCCAAAAATTCAGTAATAGCATTAACGCCGTATATCTCTGCTTGGTCTACATCATCAATCGAAGCTCCAAATTCCAACGCAATGGACATATTGCTAACCGCTACACCGCCGTTATACAATGGAGATACCAATTTTTTGCAAAGAACACGCTTAACAAAAGGGTCAAGCGGCATAATATCAATCGTTTTAAGCGTCTGATTAAGAACTTCTAAATGAGTAAACTTAACTCTATCTTCTTTAAGCTCCGCCTTACGCATGCTCTCTTGGATATGTCTAAAGTGTTCTTCCGATTGAATTAAGTTTTCTTTATCGTCCATATATCTCCTAAATACAAAAAGCCCTGCCAAGACTCTATGGTCTCAACAGGGCTTCGGTTTATTCCAATTATCCCAAATACTATTTCGTCAATTCAACAGGCGGTCTGACCGACTCCTCAATCATAACATTGGTTACACCACCATTAAAGAAATTAATTACAATTTTTCCAGTAAATTTATTTTTAATCTTATCAATAGCTAAGTTCATTAGCCAGTCTATCAACATTAATCTTCTTTCTTCTCTTCCGATGTTCCACGCGAAACATCTTTATGTACAGACAATAGCAGACTCTTTACCGAACGTAATTTAATCAACTTAGCCAACACAGTTGCGCCAAAAGATTCAATGGTCTTATCGTTATACTCAAAATCACCAGCCTCATCCATTATCTCTTTTATGATAACCTGCTCGATGTAAACCATGCGTTCTGCGTAACGACGAAATGCTTTTGAACTCAAACACTCGCTGGCTATTGCCGCTATCTCATTAAGCTCATCCGCTGTTGTTGGCTCTTTCGGCGGAAGTTCCTTTGTAAAACGAAACTTTTTCTTTACATCATCAAGGGTTTTTTTGAATTTAAACATATCCATTATTGTTGTGCCTCCTCTGCTAGTCTAGGGTCGTATGATGCCGCTTGCGCCGCTGTAATTGCATCAGGCACACGCTCTAACACCTCTCTAGGGTCTTGCTGTACACCTGTTGTTTGTGTAACCTCTTGAGCCTTTTGCATAAGAGCCTGCACAGCCATGAGCGCCGTTTGTTCTTGCTGTCTTTTGAACTCATCTGGGCTTAATAAATCTGTTTCCGACAACGTCTTCCATTTGCCTCCAAACGTCATCATTAACGCTTTTAACGCCTTAAAACGCAACATTGGCTGTTGCATGGCATATGGGTCTTGATTAATCGTCTGATAAGCCGCTAAAGCCTCACGCTTTTCATTCATCGCATCAAACACAAAAGACGCCGCTCGTGACTGAACGTTAGTCTTAACAACCATTTCGTCACGGCTGATTGAACCAAACACATCAGAACCTGTAACTTGCTTGCCTTTTGTGCGTATTTTAAACTTACGGTCATTAGGGCTGATTTGATAATAAAGTTGTAATATGTCGCCTGCCCATTGGTCAAAAGACGGAATAAATACATCAATATAATCTTTAATGCCAATACCAGACTGCTGTAATAAAGCCATCGTTTTCGATGCTGGCGCGTTAGGGTCTAGTACGCTCTCACCACCGGTCACCTGCCCTGATACGCGTGATACGTCATCGCCGATGCGCTTCATTTTCTCCAAACCAATTAAACCGCCTTGAACATCCTGTACAGGCCACTGAACAAAATCTACCGCTTTTTTAACGTCATCTAATGCGTCTACAGCAATAGGATTGCCTGTCCTGAATTGGTGATTTAAAAATACTTCCTCAATATCTGAACCCTCTCCGACAATTGGCGTGATGATATTGCGGACATAAATTCCTTGTAGCATCAGGCTTATAAGAGCGTCTTGTGCTATGTGTGTATCCATAAGGTCATACATAACGCCTTCAGCGTCACCATAGAAGCCTTTATCATTATCTGTAAGCCAAAAGCCTATGTAATCACAATCGATGCTGTAATACGGATATTTGCAGGCATACAGAAGCTCCATTTTGTCCTCTGCGTACCAACACTTAATTTTTGACTCTTCCTCATCTTCAGGATTGATACGGATAAACGTCGTAAACTCCATGACATTATATTCGCGTGTCATATAGTCTTTTAGCATGTTATCATCTGAAGACTCGCCTTTGTCACCTGAATAAAACATGCAGTTGATATTGCGCCACCCCTCATCCTGCTCTAGGCGCTTTAAATCCCAGTATGTCAGCTTTTGACGCTCACCTATCAAATGCTCATTCTTTAACCCATCATTGTAATTACAAGCATTGCGGACATAGAAATCCTCAATCGGAATATACTTAGACTTAGGATTATTGCAAACTTGTTCTTTGTATTTTGCTACGATATTGATTGTCTTACCTGCCAGCAAACGCTCAACTTTTTTGGGATAGCGCTCATAGGCATCAGGATATGAATTAAGAAATGCTCTAAGCCCGGGATTGTCTACTAAAACCGTCTGACCGTTAATTTCTTCTGTTACGTTCTCGCCCTCATAAGTCTCTTCACGGTGACGCGTTTGTATATCTATCTCCCAAATGTTTTTTATGATGCCAACATATTTTTTATATGCTGAACGTGCCACCTTGCGAAATGTGCGCTTTGGCCTGACATTCTCATCCATTTCGTAATCAAGGAAGTGCATCTGCTTCTCTGCTACCTCAAAACCATCTTGACGAGCCGTCTCAGGGCGTGGGGTAACATCAATTATATTGCCATTGTCGGGAAAGAAAGCCTGCATGATTGAGCGCACAATAACGTCGCCTTTAATCTTTGACTCTTTAACGTCAATTTGGAAATCCAGGTGCTGAATAGGTGCTAAATCGCCGTCATATTGAGCATCCCGATCTTTCCATTTGGATTCTAACCCTAAATCAATGCGTTCTTGCTTGAGCGCATCAAACTCTTTTTTAACCTGATCAGTTATCCTATTATCAAAATCCTCGCTAGAATCAATCTCAACGCGGAACTCTAAGGCGTCCTCGTCTTTGTTTTTCTCGATCTCTTCTTTTGTCTGACTACGGATAGCGTAATCTTTATTCTTTGGTATCTCTAACTTATTATTTACTTTTGCCATGATTATCTCCTGAATGAAAATCCTGCATTTTTAATATATTTAGCCCTTGCCGCTTTTTTTCTAGCCTGTATACCTGGATCAACGGCTTTTTTAGGCATCCGCAATCTATTTACGGCAAAGTATTCGAGGCAATTCATAGGATGCTCAAACCATCCGTCTTCTACCGGCGTTTCAGCAACTCCGCCATATTTATTCGCATCGGGTAGCCTATACCCACCTTCAAAAGCTTCCGCAACAATTTCATTATTAGGGCAATCGTTTACTACTAACGATGGTGTGATGCCAATGAGTGTGCGAAGTTTTTTCTCAACTATATTTTTTCTTGCGTTGTAGTTTGTATAAGATGTGTTAGATGGAACAGAACTAACGATAAAACCCATTTCATTGAGTATTTGCTCGCTCGTCTTGCGCGATTTATCGCTTGACTGCTTCCCGGCAGGATCACCATAGCCGGGCGCAAGGTCATAATCGCTGTAATAAGCACTTAAATACTCGGCCACATACAAACCAAACTCATCAATCGTCTGTTCTTCGCCAAAAATATTATCTACAATTATCCAAACACCTTCAACGCTTAATTGATGTATCATACAATTCGGATGGTTAAATCCATAATCCCAGGTTGGCACAAGAGGAACATTTTTGTCAATGTGCATTTTGCGTAAATGCACACCACGTTTAAATCCTGTATAAAACGGAGCACCTGCTGATATCGTGTAATTAATGTCAATTTCCTGCGCCACATCTTTTGCGCTGTTGTTGGCTACCTTATCCGCATACCAAGCCTCATCTTTCTCCGGGTGAAGCGTCCAATGTAATGTATAAATTTTAATTTTTCCGCTCTTTCTAAGCCTAGCAAAGGTATTATTGGTGCCATTAGGCGTTGATAGACACGCTCGACACGGCGATGATTCTCCAGTTGCTCGCCAAATATTCTCTGCTCCCATCACAAAAGCAAATTCGTCTAACAAAATCGAGTTATAGCGCCCCTGCCTAGAAAAATCCTGATTCATCGATTCGCCAGTTATTGATGCCCCGCCCTCACGATAAATGCGCATGTACGCTGAGTCTTTAATGTCATACCGTAAAACGTTAAGCATCCACTCCGGCAATTTACTGATCATAAAACGCATACGCTCAAAGTGGGTTTCCATCTGACCCGCTTTATCAACAAGATCAGCCTTGCGCGAACCGACAAGGAAATTTTCACCAAAAAACAGAAAACGATACACAAAAACACCTAAAATCATCCATGTAGCGCCCATGTCACGGGATTTCTCAGTAAGATTGTCTACGCCATTCTGAACATCATTGTTAAAGTCTAGAATAAACTTTTCTTGATACGGATAAGGAATAAATGGTAGTTCTTTAGGTGTTTTTCGTGGGTCATATGTCCAAAGCCAGTTCTTAAAAAAGTAAAGGACGCCATCTTCAGCGTCCTTACATAACTTTATCGCACATGCTTTTGCCCCATCGTCTTTATCACACCTTTGGAAAAGCTTAAACCGCCTGACAATTTCTTTATCAAGCTCTACTTTCGTCATCTTTTTTTAGCTTTCCTTGCTTTAATCTGCGCAACGGTTAGCTTTCCCAGCATAACATTGAACATATCCTCTTTGCTCAAGTCAGATACATCAATATCCCCTAAATTAAATTTGTGCTCTTCCACAATCTCTGTTCTATCCCTCCATCCCATATTTTTAAGGGCAAAAATAATGCCTGCTGTGTTATTGGTTTGTAGCAATCCCTCATAATTCCCCTCAATAAAAAATACAGCTCTACTTATAACAGTGGATAATTTAATATTAATAGGCGTGTCTTTGCGGGCAATATAATCATAGAGGGATTTGCGAGAACAAAATCCCAATGAGTACGCTAAACCTGATATAGTCAACACTGGCACCTCTACTACTGTGCCATCGCTGGATATTTTTTTAATTTTGTGTACGGGATTTTTGAAATATTTATCAACTGCTGTTTGCAGTTTATCGGGGCATTTGTATTTGCGTTCGCTGTAGTAGGCAGGTATTGCTTTATATTTTGGCATAATCTATGTTACAATTTTTTAAAAATAATTGCAAGTTTTTTCGCAAAAAAATCCACCTACTCTATATATCCTCGCCGACAAACAAAAAACAAACAAACACAAAAAAAATGCTTGACAATCAAAAAACAAAATGTTAAACTGTAATTAACGGTGAGGGAAAAGCCAACACCGAACACGGCGGACAAACAAAAGGGGAAAATATGAAAACAAATGAAAATTTATTAAAACAGCGACGGAAAGAAAATTTACAAAAGAAGAAAGATTGGATCAAGACAGCACAAAAAGCCGATCTGGAT
>Ga0100403_1003415_pt1 | contig 11823 bp, 16 predicted proteins | sample CryGeymet201501t_FD_83663 | JGI IMG/M metagenome (GOLD analysis project Ga0100403, IMG submission 83663) | Groundwater microbial communities from Crystal Geyser aquifers in Utah, USA - Crystal Geyser metaG 2015-01t | ecosystem: Environmental > Aquatic > Deep subsurface > Groundwater | place...
CGAGGCGCCGATCGCGAGCGTCGTCACCGTCGCGCCACGCAAGAGGGCGAGCTGGTCGGTGGCGCTCGTGATCCCGCCGACCGCCGCTCACTGCTGAAAGCAGTAAAGCGAGTGGCCGTAGTTGCAAGCGGGAAACGCGGGGTTCGGGCTGACCGTCCACTCTGCGGTGACGCTGAAAGCGTCGCCGAGTGTGCCGGTGCCGGTGCTCGAACTCCAGTCAAGACAGTCGGAGCCTCCAAACGAGGTGCCGTCGATCGCAGTGTTCGTCCACACGTAGCGGTATTGGTCTCCTGCATTGAGTCGACCCGTCGCGTCCAGGTTGATGGGGTGCCGCAAGTGACCGCTCGTCAACTCCGTCCAATCCTGCGCGATGATCGTTCCGTCCCTGAGTATGTAGGGACCGCCACGAGAAAACCGATTCGCGGGCGATGAGAGCGCGTCACTTATCCAAGCCTTGTAGTTCCCAGGCAGCGCAGCGGAAGACGCGGCAGCCGCGCACAGTTGGTCGGCGCCGGAAACGCCCCCGAACGCGCCGAGGTATCCTTCCAAGTAGAAGACGACACGGGCGACGCTGGCGTCCGCCGCGTCGGCCGGTGGGGCCGCATCGATTCCGACGTCAGCAACGTCGGCGACGTCCATCGCAACGTCGACACCGGCGTCCATCGCAACGTCGACGCCGCCGTCGGTCGCGTCAAGCGATCGCGCCGCGTCGCGGACGACCGCGTCGGACGGAGGTGTCGTTGCATCGCGGGGCGAGTCCGCATCTGGAGCGTACGCCGCATCGTCCGGCGTTTCCGCATCCGATACTTGCTCTTGCGGAAGGGCGACGCGACCGCCGCAAGCGCAGACAGTGATGAGCGCGAATGCGGCGCACAGTGGTCGCGCGTAGCCCCGGTTCGACATCCGAAGTTTGTCTACCCTTTCTGTCGCGCAGGATCGATGCTCACCCCGGCGCCGGCAATACGAAGCGACAGTTGCATCGACGCCGCCACGGGTTCCCAACGCCGGCCACGATCACGGGCAGTAGCAGTAAATGTCCAAGCTGAGGTCGACGCCTCGTTCCGCGAGGCGGCCGAGCACTCTGGCGGAGAGGCAGAGCCCTCGATTTTCTGCGTCGAGGTGCGCGCCACAACAAAGGTCCGCGTCGAAGCGCGACGTGAGGCTTCTCCACGCGCTGAGATCAACAGTGAGCGCGTCGAGCAGCGCGTCGATCTGTTACGTCGAGCGCGACGCCTGGCAGCGCTGGTCTCGTCCACCGGACCGCCGATCGTGACGAATCGACTCATCCAGAGTTCCTTCGGACGCTCGCCCGCCCGAGATGGAGCCGCGCGAGAGGACGCACCCCGCGACGCACCCGTGGCGACGGATCATCGAGCGCCGCCCTCAGCACATCGAGGTGGCTCGACGGATCGATGCGACCGAGGCCGCACACCGCAGCTACGCGAACGCGTGCGCTCGAATCGCGCACGTGCTGCTCGAGAATCGGAACGTCGTCGATCGTTCCGCATTCGGCGAGGCCCTCCAACGCCGCCATGCGCTCGGCGCCGCTGCGCTCTTGAATGGCTTCGCGGTAGTACGCCGCGAAGTCACGCGTGGTCGCACGCGACAGCTCGTAGCGCGCAAGCTCACGAACCGACCGGCCACCGTCGAGCAACGCGAGCTCGAAGCGCGGACGCGCGCGCTCGGGTGCCAAACGCGCGAGCGTCTGCAGCGCCATCACACGAACGCCCGGAAGTCGATGCGTCACGAGCTGCTCGATCACATCGTCACCGGCGGTGGCGCGAGCGCAGATGGCGCGCGCGCACTCGGTCGCGATGCGAGCGTCACCGTCGTTCGTCGCGAGCAGGAGATGGGGTGCGGCTTCGTCGATCGGCAGCGACAAGAAGATGCGCTGCGCCGCTCGGCGCGTCGCGTGATCGCCCGTGGCGAACGCAGTCGCGAGCCGCGATCGCAGCGCGGGATCGCTCAGCAGCGCGTCGATGCGTCGCAAGAGCCGCGCGAGATCCGTCCCGCGACGACGCAGGCCACGCAGGCGATCGACGAGCGCGATGCAGCGAATCCAATGGGCTCCGTAGTCCACACGCACGCGGCGGGCCACGACCGCAAGCGCAGCGGCCTGCACGACGCCGTTCCAATCGTTGGTGCGAACGAGGAGCACCGGGAGCTCGAAGCCGTCGTTCAACTGGTCGAGCAGGCGCACGGCCTGCTCGCGCACGAATCCGTTCGCGTGCATCGACGCGAGCACGACGACGGCGGGATGACGGCGCGCCCACTCGGCGCACCCGAGCCGGACGGCAGCCCACTTCGGCGCGGGTGGTCCTTTCGGTAACCAACCTCCTCGGCTCCATTGGTCAAACGCGAGCATCTCCGCCGGTTCCGTGCGACGGAGAAGCTGCTCCGCGGCGGCGGACGCTGCTTCGCCCAAGCGGTGCGACTCCGGCGGGAAGAAACGGAGCAGGCCCACGACGTCACGCACGGCCGTCGACGCGGCGACACGCGCGATCTCTTCTTTGTCGCGTTCGCTACGTCCGGAAAACAAGCGGAAGAAGGGCACGGCGCGCTCCCTGCGCAACGTACACGCGATCGCGCGATAGAACCTGACCGCTGCGCGCCGTGCGGGCGGCTCGCTCGCTACGACGACGGCGCGAGTCGATGCTCCCAAAGCCAATCGAGAAGCTCCGCGACGCTCGCTCCTACGCGGCACGTTTCATCCGGACCAGCCGAGTCCATCAAGAAGTACTCGGCGCTCTCGACGTTGAGGACGACGAACGCCGATGAACACAAAGAAGAAGATGGAGAGATTCGAATGAAACGCAGCCTTCATTCGTTGCCTCGATAGCAGAGTGTCCATGTGAACGTGTCGGCACCTCATCGCCGCGGTTGCGTCAATTCGCGCGTTCGAGCGCGTTGTCGTTCGACGGATCCGGGCACACGCCGCGCTCGCGTGCGCGGTCGAGCGAGAGGAAATACAGGTCGCGGACGATGTCGAGCCGGCGTACCGGGCGGCCGACGACAGTCATGCGGGCGACGATGCGGAGCAGCGTGCGGTAGTTACGGCTGTTCATGAGAAGGAGCGTGACGACGCGGCTTCGGCGAAGGGGTGGGGCGGTTAGACCTGGGTCTCTGCCGAGGGCCCCACGGCCTGGTCGAGCCCCGCAGCGTGGCTATGCTTGGAGCGATGGCCGCGAAGCTCACGCCCCGAGCAGAACAGATCCTCAGCGAAGTCGCTGAGCTTGCCGGCGATGAGCTCTCGGCACTCCTGGAGGCGATCGGCGATCTTCCGCCGCGCACGTCCGCGCTGCCCGCGAGGCACGCCGAGATCGCCAAGCGCATCGCCCGCGTCCAGCGCGGCGAAGCGACGACGCTCTCCCTCGACGAAGCAGAACGCAGCATCCGGAGCGATCTCGACTTCTGACGATGGCGATTCGACTCCTGCCGGAGGCGCGCGATGATCTGCGCGACGCCATCCGCTACTACCGCGACATCGCGCCGCCTGCCCTTGGACGACGGCTTGCCGCGCGAATGTTCGAGGCGTTCAAGAATGCGTTGCGCGCCGTCGAGGCGATGCCGCTCTCGCGTCCAGAGCACGCGGACACGCGGTTAGACGTGGGTCCGCCGATGCCCTACGGAACGAGCCCGAACCCGTACGACGTATCCAGGATCCCGCCGAGCAGCGGCGCGTTCTTCGGATCGAGCAGCGTGCCGGTCGATGCTGCGTTCAGCTCCGGCGCGACGCGCTCGAAAATGGCAATGCTCGTCCGTGCCGGATCGTGGCGCGCGCGGTACGCGATCCCGTCGGGGTTGCGCTTGTGATCGTGAATCGCGAGCGACCAGCGCTGCGACAACGCGTAGTCCGTCCCGCTCCTCAGCTCCGCGTCCGCCCCCATGCGCGCGAGGCCCTCGCCACGCAGATCAACGAGCCGCAGATCGCGCTTCGCGTGGACCGTCGACAGCTCACGAATGCGGAGCTCGGCTTCGGAGACAGAGAGCGTTCCCGTCGCGTGGCCAAACGTTTCGATGAATGCGCAGTGCGCATCCGCGCCGAGATACAGCACGCCGAACTGACCGGCAGGAGCATCGAACCGGTTCGCGTTCGCCTTGCCGAAGTAGAGGGGCGCGTGGACCGCGCGGTGAACGCGAAACCACGTGCGGGAGGCAGGAAATGTCCTGATGAGCAGATGAACCGCGTCGAAGGGCGCGGGCGGATCGGGATGCGTCACGCCGCCCCGTGCTCTCCGAACATCTCGGCTGCTGCGAGCACCGCCTCGACATGGCCCTTGCGCAGCACATCGATGGGCCGCCGACCACCAAGACGATGGTTGCCGGATAAGAAGAACCGCGCCGCTGCCCATGGTGGTGCGGCAAGCACCGCGAGCACCTCGGGGAAGCCTTCGAGCAATCCGCGGTCACCGAGCTGCCACGCGGGATAGAGGTAGCCTCGCTTCGCCGCTTCGAGCGCGAGGAGCTGACCCGCGTTTCTTCGCTTGTCCACGGCCTGCCGCGTAATGCCGAGCACCTCCGCGATCTCGGCCGCGGACAACGTGCCTCCGTCGGCATCGAGGAGCTCGCGCTGCGCGAGCACGGCGCGGACGCGCGCCTTCAGCAGCGGATCCCTCGCCGGCGGCAACCGCTCGAGCATCCGTTCCATGAGCGTGCGAAGCGTCTCTAGCGTGGGCGCGCGGAGCTCGCGCGCCGGCATGTCTGCGCTTGCGTCGACGACCGACTGAACCAGCGGCGCCTGGGCTCGGGACTTCAGCGTGACCTTGGCGGCCATGCGATCAGTGTGGCCACCACCTGCAACTTCGTCAACCGAGCTTGTCTACTTCGACAACCTCTTGCCAAACCGTTGCTCGCGCCTCGTGAACGCGTTTGGCCTCGGTTGCAAACACTAGCGGCTGTACGTCAGAACGATCCGATCTCCTCGGCTTTTACGCCGAGCCGTTTCGCGATCCGCGCGAGAGTGTCGCCATGCGGGGCGTCCACTTCACCGCGTTCGATGCGTGCGATCGTCTTTGCGTTGAGTGGAGCGAAGTCCCCACCACAAACCGCGCGAGCCTCCCGAGCGACGTCGTCGTCACCTCCACGCGTATCCTGTCGCTCCGATCTTCCGCGCGCATCCCTTCGAGCAAATTGTTCTTCACCCATCGCGCCTCGGGATTGCGCACGCGGAACACGAACGTGGCCGGCGCGCCGCCTTGGCGGACGTCGGGCGGGTAGTCATTGCGCATGTCTTCGAGCGGCTCTTCGAGTCGGTCGATGCGCAGCAGAACGCGAACGTCGACGGCGCGCCGACTTAGTTGTAGCCGTCGGCTCGACTTACTTTGCGTCGATCGCGGGCAACACGACGATTTGCGAATCCATGTGCGAAGTGCCCATCGTGTTTCGCGCCCAACACGTGATCGTCACGGCGCCGGCGCGCGCCGGCGTCCACACGGCGACGTTCGACGCGCTTTCTTTCGTGAGGCCGAACGGGCCGACCCATTTGTAAGCGTTGGGCTCGCCGTCGATCTGCGGTGCGTCGCACTCGAGTCCCACGCGCTCGCCGACGCGCGCCTCGCCGACGAGGACGCGGCGGATCAACGGCGGGGAGCGAGCACTCTGATGCCTCGGGACGGGGACATTCATGACTTCGATGCGTTCGTCGGGTTGCACCGGCTTGCGCCCGCGCCAAATGAAGATGGCGATGATCGCGAGGAGCGCGAGCGCGATCGCTGCGACTACGAATAGCCACCGCGTCCCCATCGGCGCGCCGAGCGGCTCGGGACCGTCGCGGCGGCAGACCACACAGCCATGCGTCTTCGCAGGATCGTACCGGAGCCCATGACGCTCACAGACAACGGGACCGACGCCCTCACCGCGGTACGGTGTTTCGTTCGGAGAAGGCAAACGTGCGCGATCGTTCACGAGCGCACCGCCTGAAAGTACGTGCGCGAGCGGTGTGGCGTCCGGGTCAAGGTTCCGGCGTCGGAGCTGCAAAGGGAGACCATGACGGTGTTTCGCTCCTTCGCCTCTACTATCGGGCGGCGCCGCGCAATCGTTGCCAAGAATCGACTCCGAAGGACGCGGATGGTCATGTCGCCACCCCGAGCGCCCCGCGCGCCAGCTCCGCAACTTCCCCCGCGAGCGCCGCCGTCTCGCACGTCGCCGCTCCGCCCAGCCCCACGACAAACCGCGCGAGCCTCCCGAGCGACGTCGTCGTCACCTCCACGCGTATCCCGTCGCTCACATCCTCCGCGCGCATCCCTTCGAGCAAGTTGTTCTTCACCCAGCGCGCCTCGGGATTGCGCACGCGGAACACGAACGTCGCCGGCGCGCCGCCTTGGTTGAAGCCGTCGAGGCTCGCTTTGTCGTAGGCGTCGAGCGCGGCGTCGTCGACGGGACGGAAGCGCTCTTGCTCGTCGAGGCGCGCGCTCACGATGCCGTCGACGCGGAACGTCTTCAGCATCTCGCTGCGATGGCAGAACGCGATGAACCGCGCGGGCGGGCCCATGTGAATGCGGTGCACCGAGACGTGGCGATCGCCGACGGCGCCGCGGCTTGCGGTGTAGTAGCGCATGAAGAGCGCCGTCTTCTTGCCGAGCGCGTCCTCTACAGAGGAGAGGTATTGCTCCTCTTGCTCGCTCGCCGCGCGCGGGATGATTCCGGGAGCGGGCGCCGCGCGGTCGCCGGTGCGCGAGAGGACGAGATCGAGCAGCCGCGCGCGTCCCTTTCCGTGCGGGATGCGCCGGAGCTGACGGAGCAGCTCCGGGATCTCTTCGCGCTTGAAGAGCACGCTCCCCGGAAACCAATCCTTCGCGACGGACCAGTAGACGTGCGGGTGATCTTCTTCGCGATCGAGCGGCATCCCTTTCTCGCGAAGCTCGTTGAGCACGCGCCGAATCACCTCGGTCGACACCTCGAGCTCCTTCGCGAGCTCGGTCTGCTTCCAGACGCGCCGCGCGACGAAGGCTTGGTAGATGCCGGCGAGGGTTTCGGTTTGGGAGCGTTGGCCCATGGCGGGGGGATGATACGCCGCTCGGGAGCGGCTTCGCGCCGAGCGATCAGTCGCGCGGCACCCGAACGTCGTCTTCCGTGCCACGCTTCCCGTCGGGCCCGAGGCTCGTCACCACGATCTCGTCGTCGCTGCAATCGAGCAGGAATGGGCGGCCCCACGGATCGAACGCGCTCCTTGTGCGATCTCGCTGACCGATGTCGACCAGCCGCTGTGGGCTCGGACACGACGCCGGCGCAAAACGCTCGCGATAGGCGACCTGACGGAGCAACGCCGCTTGAAACCTTGCGGTATCGCGCTCGCTCCCGCAGCAGCAGTACGGCGCACGGTGCCCGACAACACCGAGACACGCGGTCGCCGCGAAAGCCGCCCCTAGGAGCGCGAGGTTACGCAGGTCACGCCGAAGGATGCCCCGGAGCAGCGCGCTCACGCGGAGAGAATCGCCCGTGAGGAATCTTCGGACGTGAACATCGCGGAACGGATGCGCGCTCGGCTCGAAGACATCGACCGTTTGCGCGCCGACGCCGTAGTCGATCGGCTTCGTGCCGCGCTCCGCGAGACGCCAGACGACGAGGTCGAGCACCAGGGCAAGTAAACCCACGAGCAGCGTGTACGCGGCAAGCGCAGACGCGATGAGAACGCCATCGAGCGGGACGCACGGCCAGAGTGCGGCGTTCAGTCCAACGAACAACGTCATGGGCGTGAGCAGCAGGAGCAGCGCCCTCACCCACGTGCGACGCCGCAGCGCACGTCCGAGGAGCGAATGCGGACGCGCCTCTTCGTGAGATCGGAGATCGGCGTTGCAGGACACCTCGATGAAGCAGGGCTCGCTGCGCGAACATTCCGCCCTGTGCGCGCTTGAACATGAGGACGCGCCAGGCGCGCACGAAGGTCGCGCGCCACCGCAACTGCTACAGTCGTCGCGATGTGGCGCGAGCTGGTCGAGAAGGCATCACGCAAGAGCACCTTTCACCCTCCGGCGACGCGCGCGCGGCTCCGTGCCGCGGAGAAGTCGCTCGGCACCGCGTTGCCCGACGAGCTCGAATCGGTCCTGCTCGAATCGAACGGCGTGCTTGGCGAATACGATCTCGGACTCGTCTGGTCGATCGAGCGAATCGAAGAGGACAACGCGCAGTTCCGCGCGTCCGCGGATTTTCGTCGGCTCTACATGCCGTTCGACTCGCTCCTCTTCTTCGCCGACGCCGGCAACGGCGATCAGTTCGCGTTTGCCGTGCTCGATGGTGCGGTGCGACGCTCCGACGTCTATGCGTGGGATCACGAGAACGACAGTCGTTCGTGGGTCGCGCCGTCGTTGAAGACGTACCTCGAGTGGTGGCTCTCGGGACGATTCAAACTGTGAGGAAACAGTGGCACTCGACGACGCCTTTGATTACTTCCGCGCGTACGACAAGAGCTCGTTTACCGTCGTCGCCTGTCAGGGCAGCGAACCGTCCGAGGGAGACGTGGCGGACTTCGAGCGACGCGTCGGCTTCCGCCTGCCCGAGGAGTTTCGCGAATTCACGAAGTCGCCGCTCGGTGGCCTGTACATGGAGGTGCGCGAGGAGGTGTGGCCGCGTGCGAAGGAGTTCGAGGTTGGGCCGTTCTGGTCCTTTCTCTACGGGCTGAAGGTCTTCGGCATTGCCGTGGGCATTCCGTCCTGGCTCGACATTCGCGCGCAGTTCGAGTCGTTCAGCGCTGACGGCGGATCGGGCTTGGTGCCATTTCTCCAGATCGTCGGTGACGCAGACCGATGGTGTTTCGATAGCGCCGGGGGCATCGTGCTGTGGCGTCACGACGATGACGAGCGTGAGCTCGAGTCGCTCACGTTCAGCGAGTTGCTCATGAGGGAGATCGGCGAGCTCGCGCGGCGTAAGGAGCGGAAGGTGCGGCACGAGGATCGCGGGTAATCGGCTTGTCGCCGCGCGAAACTGGCGGCATCTTTTGGCATGCGAACCACGGTCCTCGCTCTCGGCGCATGCCTGACGCTCGCCTCCTCGGCATGCGCTCGCCCATCCGCGCCCGCGCAGACCGTTGGGTCGGGTAGCTCGCCCGCGACGGCGACCGCGGCTGGTGCCGTCGAGTGCCCGTGCGACGTTTCGTGCTCGTGCGAGATCTACAGATCGACCTTGGCCGACGGAACGATCATGTTCTCGGGAAGGCGAACGCCGGGCGCCGTCTGTGCGTCGCGTTAATCACATGCCTTCATCGCTTTCCGCTCGGGCCTCCACGTGAGCTTTCGAGAAAGCGCCGCAGCTTGCCGCGCGGTACGCCGAGCTTTCGTGCTGCTGCGCTTTCATTTCCGCCCGTGTCCGCAAGCGCCCGCTGCACCAACTCGGCTGTGAGCACCGCTGCAGACGGGGCAACCGCCGCACCGACGATTCGCTCCACCGTCTCGAGTCGCAGTCCAGGCGTCTTCTCCAGTCGCCTCGCTTCGTCGAGGATCGCTGCAAGCTCGCGGATGTTTGCGCGCCACTCGTGGAGCATCAGCCGCTCGACCGCCTCCACCTCGACCTGTGCGGGATCGAGTCGGCCTCCGCGTGCAGCGACGATCGCCTGAGCGATCGCAAAGAGATCTTCTGCGCGGTCGCGCAGCGACGGCAAGCCGCTCGTCGCCGTTCAACCACTTCATCAAGCCGGGGCCGGAGCAGCTTCTGCGCGTCGCCGTGGCGCTCGCGTTTCACCGCGCGCGGCTCAAGGCCGTCTACCAAGTGCTCCGCGGCAAGGACGTGGAGACCGGGCAGTTCTCGCAGCAGCTCCGTGAGGCGCAGTTCGATCGCTTGCGAACTGCGCAGGCGAGCGCGCTCGACTTGACCCACTGGCATCGCTTCATGGCGTGCCTCGTCGGCGCGGGCTTCCGCAGCGACGAGATGATCTCGTCGCAGACGGCGCTCCTCTACTCGTACTCGCTCTACCTGCTCGGCAAACTGCAGTGCCACGTCGAGGACCACGTCCTTCAGCGCGCGATCGCGCGGTTCTTCTTCTTCGCGACGCTCACCGGTCGCTACACGAGCTCGCCCGAGTCCATCTTCGAGGCCGATCTCAATCGAGTGAAGGACCTGAGAGAACCCGCGCAGTTCGTCGAGGCGCTCGAGAAGCTGATGGCGAACGCGCTGACGAGCGACTTCTGGACGATCACGCTCCCCGCGCAGCTCGAGACGTCGTCGGCGCGCAGCCCGGCGGTGTACGCGTTTTACGCCGTGCAGAACCGACTAGGTGCGCCGGTGCTCTTCTCCGACAAGCGCGTTGGCGATCTGTTGGATCCAGCGCTGCGTGCACCGCGCTCCGCGCTCGAACGGCATCATCTCTTCCAGCGAGCGCACTTGGAGAAGAGCGGTGTGAAAGATCTGAAGGTCATCAACCAGGCGGCGAACTTCGCGCTCGTCGAGTGGCCGGACAACGCGAACATCAGCAAGTCGCCGCCGCCGAAGTACGTGCCCGAGCTGAAGCCGCGGTTCTCGGATGCCGCGTGGGAGCGCATGCACGCGTTTCACGCGCTACCCCTCGGCTGGGAGCAGATGCCGTATCTCGAGTTCCTTCAGCAGCGGCGCGTTCTCATGGCGGCGCTGATTCGTCGAGGCTTCGATGCACTCGGTGGTCCGACGGACGACGCCGACGCGATGTCGCACGGAACCGTCGACGAGAAGCTCGTGTGGTCGCTCGTCGAGTCCACGGAGCTCGCACTTCGCGCGCTCGTCACGCGGAAGTTCGACGAACGCTTCGGCGCGAGAGCGACGGACACGATCCGCAAGGTGCTCGGCGAGGAGGCGTGGACGGCGCTAGAACGAAACCGCGAGAAGCACTTGAAGCAGTACCCACTCTCGCCGCAAGCCGGCGCGACAACGGTGCTCGACTACACGTATCTGGGGCAGCTGACCCAGCTGATGATGTGCGGCGAGGCGTGGGAAGCGTTTCGCGGGTTCTTCAAAGACAAGCGGCAGCTCGAGGACATCGTCAAGGGGATCACCGCGGTGCGGAATGATCGAGCGCACTTTCGCGCGGTGCCGACTCGGGAGCTCGAGAGGTGCAAGCTGGCGTGTGAGGATCTCTTGGCGCTGGTTGCGAAGGCGTGAAGGCGTTCCCCCAGCGCGGTTAATCATGGAAGACCTTACGTTCCTCAAGATTCATCACCTGATCATCCACGAGCTCCCGAAGCGTGGCCAGACCACGGGTGTGCTGAGCGATGCGGTCAGCCCACTGCCGGATGGCTACTTGCGAATGCAATCGCCAGGCATCAACAGCAATCGACCTCCGAAGCTTTGGAGAAGGAGTCCACCAGTGTCGAGGCCGGCTATAGGCGTGACCTCGTCATCCGTCGGTTCGTGATAAGTCGGCGAACCCAAACCGTCCCGTACACCAAAGCGGACCACGATGGCGGGGGTCGTCGTGTCCCGCATTACCAGATCGACTCTACCGTCGCGATCCACGTCGGTTAGCAGCGCCGCATGCGTCGCGTACGGCTCCGGCCCGACGTCGAGCGGCGCCGTTGGAAACGTGCCATTCCCTGCACCCAACAGCGCGGATGCCTTCCCCTGGTCGTGCGTGAACACGAGGTCCAGTCGACCATCGCCATTAACGTCACCGGCCGCCGCGGACGACGGGTCGGCGAGAAACGGGAGCATCTGCTCGGGGCCCGCAGAAAGAACGCCTGTGGATGTACCGTGTAAAACGAACACTGCGCGCAATCCGTGGAGTGCAACGAGATCCGGCAGTCCGTCGCCATCGAAGTCCCCTGACACCGCAAGTGGTCCGCAGCCGGACGTTGCGGTCGTACACAGGGGCGAACCCACTGCCATCGCGGTACCGAGGTTCCTTGAGCCCATCACGACCGTCAG
>Ga0100403_1003419_pt1 | contig 11814 bp, 14 predicted proteins | sample CryGeymet201501t_FD_83663 | JGI IMG/M metagenome (GOLD analysis project Ga0100403, IMG submission 83663) | Groundwater microbial communities from Crystal Geyser aquifers in Utah, USA - Crystal Geyser metaG 2015-01t | ecosystem: Environmental > Aquatic > Deep subsurface > Groundwater | place...
GGTTCTTTCGTCAGAAAAGGGGGCAAGGACGTCTTTGATGGAGAATGGGGTGTTTCTCCCCTCCTGTTCCCTACGAGACTCACCTGGGGCGTTTTAGAGGGTTTAAAGAGAAACCAGGGACTTTCCCACTTTTCAGGTCAATACTTATTAGATCCTGTTCCTCCAGAAAACGCAGAGTTTAGGAATTTTAAATATTATGAGAAGGATGATCTAAAGGGAATGGTTTTAACAAAGTTTGTTTCTCTAGACCCAGCATTCGGGGAAAAGAACGAGAATGACTTTTCAGCAATGATCTGTGTGGGAGTGGACAAGAACAATACCTGGTATATCTTAGACATTTGGAGAGATAAAGTTCCTCCCCAGAAACTTATAGAAAAGATCTTTGAATGGGATTTTATTCACAAACCCTACACTTTCGCGGTAGAGTCAACAGCTTTCCAGAGAATTCTTCAATTCTATATTCGGGACGAGATGAAAAAGAGAGGACACTATGTACCCATCAAAGAAGTCGCACATACCACACGTTCAAAAGAAGATCGTATTCGTTCTTTGCAGCCTTTCTATGAGCGGGGTTCTGTCTATCATGACAGCCACCACCCGCTCACTAAGTATCTGGAAGATGAACTTAAAAGATTTCCTCATGCTAAAAATGACGACATTGCCGACGCCTTGGCAACGATTAATGAGATTGGATTTACACCTCAAAAAAGAGAAGTGAGGTCTTCGATAGGAAGAGCTGGGGGATATCCTGCTTAATGCTTTATTTATAAGTTATAATTGAAGTAATGATAGAATTCCTTGAAAACAAGAAAAATCAGATAGACGCAACCTATAAGCCTTCAACCGAGAATCAGAAAGTCAGGGAGAAAGTGTACGAGAGATTTGTGGGAATGAAAAACGGCAGGTATATGAACGGAGTGAGTATTGAAACTCTATGGGATAAGTGGGAGAAACAATACGAAGCCTGGAGACCCGAAAGAAGCGAAGAAGATTGGCAGAGCAATATTGTTCCCCCTTTTACTACTTCGATTGTTGAACGTGCTCTTTCGGAGATCGCAGGGCAGACTATGCGACCTAAGGTGACGGCAAGAGGAGAAGAAGATAAACCTAGAGCAAAGCTAATGAATTATATCTTTGATTATACTTGGGAAATAGGAGACGGGGATTTGGAATTAAGAGACGCTCTTAAAGAGTGTCTGGTGTTAGGAAAGACGATCTGGCAAGATGATTACTATATAGACAGAAGAGAGGTCAGTGTTTTAAAGAAGTTCGACCCCGAAAAGAAAATCGAGGAATATAAAACTGAATACGTCTTCGATTTTAACGACGTCTATGGAGAACGCGTAAGTTTGAGGGATTTCTATATCGACGAGGGGGCTAGGACTATCAATAGAGGAAGGTACAAAGCCAAAGACTGTATCAGAAGATACATTATGGACTTTGATGTTTTTAAAGACACTTTTGCAGATTCTATCTGGGATCAGACAGGGGATTCTAAATATGTTAAACCAGGTACAGCTAAGGATTATTATAGATACTACGATCCTCCTAAAGGAATTAGAGAAAACGAAGTCGAGATTCTTTTTTATTGGGGAAGAACTCCCGACAAATTAATTATCGTAGCAAATGATGTAGTTTTAAGAAACGGACCCAATCCTTACCAGCACAAACAGTTGCCTTTCGCAGAGGGTTCGGATGTAACAAGACTGGACGGATTCTATGCAAGAGGCGAACCTCAATTACTAGAATCAATTCAAGACGAACTAACTACTATAAGACGTATGAGATTAGATAGGCAACATCTGGATATCTTTAAAACCTTATTGGTTTCCAATAGGGAAGTAATCGACGAAGATGATACTATTGTACGTCCCTCACACATGCTTGCGGTAGATGACCCTTCGAATGTAAAAGCTCTAGAGTACGGAGACATTAATCCCTCAGCTTACCAAGAGGAAGGACTTTTAAAGCAAGATGGGAGAGAAGTAACAGGGGTTCAAAATCCTCAAGCTTCTTCTACTGCTACGGAGGCTGCAATCTTTAAAGAATCTACCATGAAGACTCTTCAGATGAAAGTTTGGGGTCTATCAAGAGAATTAATGACCGGAATTGTAAGATTAAGAGTTCCGAATATTGTTCAATACTACTCAGCTCCTAATGTAGAAAAGATTCTGGGAGCAAAACAGGCCGATAATATAAGAAGAATTTCTACTCAAGATGTCAAACTTGATCTGGGAAGAGACGGCCAACTAGTGGAACAAAAAGGAATTAAAGGAGAGAACTTCTTTGATATTACACCTGATATGGTTCGTCCGCAGTACGGAAGATACGATTTCAAAATAACGGGAGATCCTTCCTTCCCTCTTTCTAAGCCCTTACAGCAACAGCATGCTAATGAGTTTATGGCAAATCCCGTAACCCAAGCAGCTGTAGCTTCAGGATACTATGATTTAGGAAAACTGGCAGACAAGCTTTCTGAAATCAATGACTATGACCCTGACGATTTTAAAACTACGACTCAAAATCAAGGACCTTCTAATATGATTGATCCGGCACAGCTAATGGAACTTGCCAACAGAGAAAATAAGGCAATGATGGATGGTAAAGCTATTCCGGGAACCGCCTACTCGACAGCAGAGCATACCAAGATTCACTTAGCATTTATGGGTTCTCCCGAATTCGTTAAGGCTTTAGGAGCCAACCCTTCTGTGGGGCAGATCTTTGCTAAACATATAATGTTAGAAGATCAAGCTCAGCAGATGAGGGATCAAGGGGCACCTTCAACTGAATTAGGAAGCCCTCAGGCAGGACCTACTACTACAGGTCAGGGTATAATGGAAGGAGCTGCTAAGTCTGCAAATCCAGCTAAAGTTATGGGATCAGAGATGATTCCTCAAGGATTAAATGGTGGAACCGTACGTTAGTTCAATAAAAAAGATAAATACTGAGGTCTATAAGGCTGTTATACCGGAAGAATTGATTGAATTGTTAGGTAGGTTCAAGGAGACTCAAGAATGGAAAGCCATTAAGCAGCTGATGAAGATTATTATAGAGGAAAGAAAGACGATTGCCTTTCATTTAAATGAAGACGACCCTAATTTTGTTAATAAGCACGCTAGAGAGACGGCTTATTCCTACGCTTTTAACGCTTTGATCCAGATTATTGATAAAGATGTAAGGCGAGAGAGTCAAAAATGAACATTTTAGATACAGTTTCCTCTTATTTACAAAACACACCCTTTTCTAGAAGCGGTTTAGGCTTCGCTTTTCCGGGAGTCAACCCAACCACAGTTAGGAAAGGTGTTTCACAAGACTATGCTCCAGTACAATCTACTCCTGTTTCAACTCCTTCTGCTGCTTCTGTCGGCCCTGATTTGGGTTACCGAGAGCCTTCAGGAGGCATTCAGGATCTTATCGCGGCTCTCAGAGGCATTCTTTTCTCCCAGGACCAACAGGTTTTAAGTCCTACTGTAGCAGGAACCGAGGACCTGTCCCCTCCCTATTCTATGTATGCTAATCCCTATGCAAATACTCTAAGACAGGTTTTTGGACCCGAAGCTAATACTGCTTCTAGGGTTTTAAATTGGGGATCACAGGGTCAGGGGACTCCCGGAATCAATTATGGAGGGGAAAACACAGGATTCGATCCTTATGCTGTTAACGTGAATGCTGATGGATCAAGGGATTCAGGACTTTTTCAGATAAATGAAAATACTTTCGTAGATTTTGCTAACAGGCATCCTCAGGAACTAGCTCAATTAGGTATTCAGAGTTACCAGGATATGTTTGATCCTTTAAAGAATGCTTTGATGGCTAAAATGATAATGGGAGAGCAAGGATATGGAGCCTTTTATGGTGCTCCGCCCGAACTCCGTAGTCAATTTTGAAATAATATAGTATAATATAGGGTATCACCTACCAGTGGTGCTCTCGCCCTTACCTCTAAGGTAAGGGCTTGAGGATAAGTATTAATTATCGGGGAACGCGACTGATCGCGTCCGAAGGAGAAAAATGTCAGAAACAGTACCAACTATTGCCCCAACGGCAAATCCAGAAGTAGAAAATTTGAATAAGAAAATAAAGGAGCTTGAAACAGAACTTGGTAAGAAAAGTTCTGAACTTGGAGAAGTACAGAAGTTTGCTAACCAGGCAGATTCTATTCTCAAGGCAGTTGTAAGTGATCAAGAACTTACCGAGAAAGTTAGAGGAGCTTATTACAAAACCTACGGAGGTGACGCGCCAGTACCAACCGAGCAACCAGATGAAAAGGGAAAGAAGACAGACGTTAATGGTGTACAGGACGCAAAACTTAAAGCAGTTGATGAAGACGTTAAAAGCGTCAAACGAACCCAACGAGAGCAGATTATAGGTCAATTTGAAGAAAAAGCGGGGATTGCCTCCCTTCCGGTAGAGAAACAGAAGGAAGTTCGTAGAGCGATTGAAGAGCATTTAAATGTTTTCGGTCAGTCTGTTGAGTCCGCTCCGGTTGAGATGCTTAGTAGAGTTTTGGATAAAGCTTATAAAGCTGTAGATGTAGAAAAAGCTATCGCGGACGGAAAACTAGAAGGTTACGCAGGAGCTTATACAAATAACTCGGGAGCCATGCCTCACATGAAGGGTAGAATTTTAGATGCCCCGGAAGAAGGTACTTTAGATGAGAAACAGGCGGGATGGGCTAAAAAGCTGAATCTCGATCCTAAAAAGGTAGAAGAAGTCTACAAGGATAGGGACAACGAAAGAACTAGAATACCTGAAGCTGAGAAGAAGAAACAATAATCATTGCACTAATCTCCATTGTTATTAATTGACACATCAACTATACTTAATATAGTTAATTAGATTGGTTCCTAGTAGGAGCCTCTAACAAGGAGAAAACAATGGCAGGATTTATTTTTAGAAAAAGCCTCTTAACAAAAGACGCACCTACGTCTTTAAATTTCATCATAGACAACAGTGACACAATCACTATTGGGGATGCTGTTATGTTAAACAGCGATGGTCACGTAGTTGTGGCTACTACTGGAGAAGAGATTTTAGGTATTGTAATCGGTGTTGTTGACAAAAACGGTCTTCCGATCTCAGCAGATACAGGAACGACTGATACGTTTACAGTAGATTCTGATAATGAAACAGTAGATTTAGTTGAAGCTAAGGTCATTGTTGACAAGTATTCTTTATTCTCAACCGATTCAAGTGGAACTCTTGCTACAACTAATTTAATGCAATTCTTCGATTTAACAGATGAGGATACGCTTGATCAAACTTCAGCAAGTGATACTACAGGACAGTTCCAGTTAATAAGCTTAGATCCGGATGGTGACGGAGACGCTTCAAAAGGGTTATTTAGGATCGCTGAAAGTATGCTCGATCCGTACGCGCAAGCTTAAAAGGAGCTATTAAATATGCCAGCAACACGTGCAAATTTTAAAGACGAACTCGATCCCTCTTTAAGAACTATATTCTTCGATCGATACAACGAAGAGAAGCAAGTAATGCCTTCTATCTTCAATGTGGAATCCTCAACCAAGGACTCAGAAGTTGATTCTGCGACAACTGGTTTTGGAAAGTTAGTACAGCAAGATGAACTTGGAGCATTGGATTATGAAGATCCGGTTAAGATGTATCGTACATCTTATGTTCATTTGAAATATGGAAAAGGATTTAAGGTTTCTCAGGAATTAGTTGAAGACGATCAGAATAACGTCATTGCAAGAATGCCTCGTGCACTTGCAAAGGCTGTGGTTTACACGACTGAATACTACTCTGCTAATGTTTTAAACAACGGATTTACTTCTACCGCTACAAGCTACGGTGATGCTAAACCTCTGTTTTCTACTTCACACACAAGAGCCGATGGTGGAACTGCTCAATCGAACGCTTCTGCTACAGGAATTACGTTAAGTGAGTCGAATCTTGAAACAGGAAGAATTGCTGCTGAAAAGTTACTGAACGACAAAGGACAAATTGTAAACTTCCAGATGAATAAATTGATTGTTCCTACTGATTTGAGAAAGACTGCAATGATTTTGACAAGCTCGCAGATGAGACCCGGTACTGCTAACAACGATGTTAACGTATACCAGAATGCTTTTGACGTGATTACTTGGAGATACTTGACTTCTACTACAGGTTGGTTTTTACAGGATAGCGCGAATCACCTCCTGAATTTCTTCTGGAGAATTCGACCTGAATTCAAGTCCGATTACTCTTTCGATTCCGACGCAGCTTTATACAAAGTGAGAGTTAGATTCTCAATGGGTTGGAGCGATTTCAGAGGTATGTGGGGATCTAAAGGTGATGGAGCCGCGTACACAGGTTAGGAAATTACTTAGTTAGGATTTTAGAAAGGGCCTGGGGCCTCCAGCCCTAGGCCTTTTTAGTAGTATGGTTACACAATTAAACAAAATAGACGGGTCAGCAAACATCCAAATAGTAAGTTCTTTACCAGCTACTCCGGCTAAATTCTACGGAATTAATGCCTCGGATACAGATTCTTTAGAGTGGAAAGGTGGGGAAGTAGTTTATCATTCAGGAGACAGTAGAATCTATCTTCAGACCGCTACCAGCGGCTTAACAGCCACTTGGAAGAGGCTTTTGGATCAGTTAGCTACCACGACTTCTTCAAGTACCTCTAGTTCTACGTCAACGTCTAGCTCGACGTCTAGCTCGACTTCTTCAAGCTCTTCTTCCAGCTCTACCACGACGATGGCCTAATGGTTACACGTTTAGATAGAATCGACGGGTCAGCAAACTTTCAGATATTAAGTAGTATCCCTTCTCATCCCTCGGAGTATTATGGGATTAGTTCTAATGATGTTGATTCCGAGGAATGGCGCGGAGGAGAGATCTTCTATCATTCCGGGTATTCAAGACTGTTTTTAAACACAGCTACCAGTGGAACTACTGCCAGTTGGGTAGTACTTTCGGACACATTTGCTACTAGTACGTCAACTTCTACTTCTTCAAGTACTTCTTCAAGTACTTCTTCATCTTCTACTACTACGACGGTATAGAAATGAACTTTGTTCCTTGGAAGGAAAAAGAACCCTGGAATACCTATTGGTCTCGTCCCTATATCAATTATCGTAAGCATCATCAACTCTTTTGGGAGTTAATTAGAGCTAAATCTAGTGGTAAAATACTGGATCTAGGTTGTGGACCTGCGTGCATCTGGGAAGGCACGAATAACGACGTTACCGGAATAGACTTCTCCGAGGAGGGGATAAAACAAGCTAAGATTAACTTTCCTAAAGGGAAGTTTTTTGTTTCTAGCATTCTATCGTGTCCCCTATCGGCTCATTTTGATACAATAGTTTTGTGTGGAGTAGTCAATTACTTCCCCGACTTAAACCCGTTAAGAGAAGAAGTTTCACGTTTAAGTAGGTCCGGGACCCACCTACTTATTACAATTAACGATATGAAAGGGTTAAACGAGAGGGATTGGAGTGAGAGCGTTGTCTATCAGGAGTTTCTTAGATGGGGTGACGAGATCGAGGTTACTTTCCACAAAGGAGTTGGGTGGTTGATAGAGATTGTGGTATAAGTTATAATTGATTCATGGCAATATTATCAGAAGAATCTACAATATACGCATCTAATCACGGGGAAATCGATACTTATAAACTCTTTAACGACGAGTCTGCTGATGAAACTACGTCAGATGCGGTGTTTGTTGGGGATGCTGAGGCGATTACTCTTTTAGTTGAGACGGGGGCAGGAGTTTCGGGAGGGGTTATTGAACTTGAGGCTGCAAGGACTTCAGATTATGCAGGAACATGGAAACAACTCACTACACTTACTCTTGATGCTGCAAGCAAAGTCTTTGCTATTAGTGTCGCTGGGGGTAATAATATATCTACTAATATTGGTCTTCCTCAACTCTATGTTAGGGCTAGAATCTCTACTATAATGAGTGGTGGAACAATAGACGTTTACCTTATCAAGAAAAAGTAGTAGAATTAATTAAAATCTGGAAATGGAAAAAAAAGTTTATCAGACATCTGACATAAATTTAGCTGCGACCCTGCTTACTCTGGGATTCGATGTTGTAGGAGTGAATCCTACCGATCCTAGAAGAGTGTATTTTATACTTGACGACTCTAGTTCTAACATAGAGGCGGTAGTCCAAGATTTCTGGGCAGACCGAATTCAGGCTAGCCCTAAACAATTATTTAATAATAGGCGAGACCTTCTCACTCGAGTGAGAGAGGGTGGCCTACAAGGAGTTTTATGAAAGCAGCACTGGTCAATCCTACCACGTTGGATATATTAAATTACCCTATAGAAGAATTCGTATGCGATATAAATGGGGATCCGGTTTTAGTGGACAATCTTCCTAAGACCACGGGAACTACTCTTGAGTGGTCTATTAAGGGCGGTCAGACGGCAGTATTTCCTAAGTATGTAGCTGATTATCTTGTGTCTATCTATCCTTTCCTTCAGAGAAGGAAGATTTCTGCGAAATATCTTCAGGAAGGGGCCGAAGTCCCGGCAGAAGTGGAAGAACTAGGAGATGAGAACGAGTCTTTAGAAAGAAAAGAAGGAGAAATTAATTGTAGGTATTGTGATTATGTAGCTAAGACTTCTATAGGTCTTGGAATGCATGTAGCAGCTAAGCATCCTGAAAAGCTGTAATGGACACAGTAACAATAAATGGAAAAGTCTTTAGGCTGGTTCCTGTAGAAGAGACTGATGTTATTTCGGATTATGTAACTTCGCGCTCGGAAATTCTTCCTCCCAAGAGGGAAACAAAGCCAGAAATGCTTCCTTCTAATAAGGAAACAAAAGAGGAAGTTCCAACAGAAGATCCGATTATAGCTGTACCGAAGGTTTCGGGTTACAGAGAGAGGTTTAAGAACAAAGAACTAACTGTAGGAGATCTGGTAGCCCCCCAGAGAAGGTCTTTGAAGCTTGAGCAGTTTAACGAGGGAGAGATGGCTAGTCTTGGAGAAAAGATTAAAGGTATGGGTTACGACGACCCCTGGTTCGGCAAAGGAACAGAAATTGATGTCTAAATTAAAAGTAGGTATACTAACAACATTTGCTGATTTTAGTCCGGAGTATTCTCTGGCTTCCGTAGTTAAACAGCAACTCCTAGCTTTGCTTAAAAATGGTTACTCCCCGGTTCTTTTTGTTTTAACTATCTTTCACGATGACGAATCTGTCCCTGAAGGGGTAGAGGTTAGGAAGGTTATTCCTCAGCTTATTTTGGAACCCTACGGAAAGGGAGATCTTCAGAATTTTGAAAAAGATGTGGATAAGGCTCAAGAAGCTTTAGAAGCTTACATGACAGACATAGATGTTTGTCTTACTCACGATATTATTTTTATAAACTCTTATTTACCTTATAATGAAGCTTTACGAAGAGCTGTCGATGGGAAGCTCTCTCACATAGGTTGGTTACATTGGATGCACTCTGCTCCTTCGATTAGACCTACGATGGACGGATCTCCTTACGACGATTTATATACTTTGCCTAAGAATTCTCGTTTGGTTTATATGAACTATACAGACTCAATAAGAGCGGCAGAGATGTACGGAATTTTTCCTAAAGATGTAAGAACAATATTCAATCCAATGGATGTTAGAGTATTATACGACTTTCATCCGTTTACTAGGGAATTAGTAGAAAATTACGATCTTTTAAATGCCGATGTGGTAGACGTTTATCCTTTGTCTACAACCAGAATGGATGATAACGGTAAACAATTATCTAAGGTAATTTGGATTATGGGGGAGATTAAAAAGATCGGAAAGAGTATCAGACTTATAGTCTGTAATGCTCACGCCAATGCCCAAAGAGAGAAAGATGCGATTGAAAGAATGTATCAACTAGCTGCGAGTTACGGGATAGAGAGAAGAGAGTTAATCTTTACTTCTTTACAGGATAAGAAATGGGAGCACGGTTCCCCTCGTAAAGTGATTACAGATCTCTTCTTAATCAGTAATGTATTTATCTTCCCTTCTGTTTCTGAGAACTGCCCCTTAATCCTGTTGGAAGCAATGTTGGCTAAGAACTTACTCGTACTAAACTATAGTTTCCCAGCTATGAGGGATTTCGCAGCAGAAAATGCAATGTATTTTAGGTTTGGTTCCTTAGTCGACAATCCACAGTTTCCGGGAGGATTGGATAACTACATGAGAGATGTAGCCCTACTTATTGTATCCGCTTTAAACGAAAACAGTGCTTTAAAGGCTCAACGACTTGCTTTAAAGAAATTCAATTTAGATTATATATTTAAACAGCAACTAGAACCTGCAATTATGGAAATTTATGACAGTCAAAAACATATCGGCGGAAATATCCTGGATAGATAGGGATATTAATAGATTCAAATTAAGGGGAATAATGATTCCTCCCAATCAAAGAAAGATTTACACAGCAATTAAGGACTTCTGGACCAACGGAAGAACCGTAATTGATATCGGATGCTCGATAGGAATAGGAACGAATATTCTTTCTCACACAGCTAGGCATGCGTGGGGAATAGATATCAATAAAGACTCGATAGCCTTTGCTAAAGAGATGTTTGAAAGACCTAATGTTAGTTTCGACTTAATGGATTTAGAGCACCCTACAACAAGAGAATACGCACCTTTTGAGGTAGTAGTAATGTCCGAAGTTATCGAACATCTGGAAGACGTAGAATCTGGTTTGGGAAGCGTTAAACAGTTCTTTTCCAATAAACTTAATACTGTGGGGTTTATTACTGTTCCTAATGTTAATAACGAAGAAATTCAAAAGAGAGATGAAGCCAATCCTTTACACATTAATCATTGGACTGCCGGAGAATTCTATGAGTTGATGACTAAACATTTTCAGCACGTAGTTTTGTATTCTTCAGATAAGTTAAGAAATTGGGATTTGAGTGAGACTGTCGACGGAGCGTCTACAGATCAAATAATTATCGCTAAAGTGGAGGGAGTTATAAATGCATAGAATATCTATTATAGGATATGGAGTAGTTGGACAGAGTATTCATCGTCTCTTTGGGGACGAGATAGTAGCAGTAAAAGATCCCAAGTTTAAGGAAGGGTTTGCTAAAGATGAGGCAATGGGGATGACCCAATCTAATCTAGACAACTCAGACTTAATTGTTATTTGTGTTCCTACCAACGAGAAGGAAGACGGTTCAGCAGATACTTCGATAGTGTGGGAATCTCTACAGTACATTGCAAACAATACAAAGAATTTCCCCGTGACCTTAATTAAAAGTACTGTTCCCCCTTCCGAGATTAAGAAGATGTTTCTCGCTTACCCTCGACTAGTATTTAGCCCCGAATTCATAGGGGAATCCAAGTATTTTACCCCTCCTTGGAAATATCCCGATCCAAGAAATATGGAGTCTCATACTTGGCAAGTGTTTGGGGGGGAGAAGAAAGATACCTCAACCTGTGTTGATATATTCAAACGAAAGATGGGAGTAGATACGCAGTTCTTTCAAACCGACATCATAACAGCTAGTCTTGCTAAATATATGGAAAACAGTTTCTTTGCCTTGAAAGTAACTTTCTGTAATGAATGGTTTGATATCGCAAAGACCTTTGGAGTGGATTATAACGAATTAAGAGAGTTGTGGTTATTGGATCCCAGAATCAATCGTAATCACACCTTAGTGTTCCCCAAAGACCGAGGATATGGCGGAAGATGTTTCCCCAAGGATATAAAGGCAATAGTTACGGATTCAATGAAAGCAGGGTATACCCCTGGCTTAATGATGACTACTAGTAATATAAATAATAATTTTAGGAAAGAAAATGACAAAAAATGATTTAAGAAAGATCATAAAAAAAGAAATCACAAACTTCAAAAAA
>Ga0100403_1003420_pt1 | contig 11812 bp, 16 predicted proteins | sample CryGeymet201501t_FD_83663 | JGI IMG/M metagenome (GOLD analysis project Ga0100403, IMG submission 83663) | Groundwater microbial communities from Crystal Geyser aquifers in Utah, USA - Crystal Geyser metaG 2015-01t | ecosystem: Environmental > Aquatic > Deep subsurface > Groundwater | place...
AATTGTGATCGATTTAGAAAAGAAAGATGATTGGCATAATTTAAGACCAATATCTGATGTACATGTTGGTAATCCAGCATTTAATAAAGATAAATTTGAAAAGACTATAAAATTTATTGAAAAGACAGATAATTATCACACGATAGGAATGGGTGATTATATTGATAATGTAATGGCATTTAGAAACGGTATGATAGATAAGAGGTGGAATGCACATTCTCAAAGGCGAGATATGCAAACGACATTGGAACAGGTTGTATATTTTACAAAATGGTGGAATAGAGTTGCAGATAAATCATTTGGTATGTTATCAGGCAATCATGAATGGGCGACAATTGATCAACAACAATTCGTTTCATATTTTTGTAATCCGTTAGAGTGGAAAATTTATGAACATGATGGAATACAACAATTAGAACCAATTATTAAAAATGGAAATACAAAAGGTGAGGTAATGTATCATCAAAAATATTTAGGTAGATTAGCATATGTCAACGTAGGATTTAATTATAAGGGTAAACGATTAAAGGATTATTTATTATTGGTAATGCACGGTGGATATGCAGGTGCTAAAGCAGGCGGTGCAGTTAATAGACTTAAAGATATTACAGGAGATTTTGATTGCGATGTTGTATTAATGGGACATAATCATGATTGTTGGACTAGACCAATTACTAGAATGGGATATGATTTAAAACATAATGTGCCAGTTAAACGTAAAATTATTCTTGGCAATACAGGTACATTTTTAGAATCATATGGAAAAGAGATGGATGGGTATGTAGAAATTAATCCAAAAGAAGTTAAACAAGTTGGTACAATTACTGTAACATTTAAACCAGAAGAAGGGGATATGAATAGCCACAGTTAAAAAATCATTATCAAGGTTTGCAACGCAAAGTGCAAGGAGGCGTAAAGGTGTAATAATGGAGAGGCATGTGCAAGTTAAACAATCATTATTTGAAATTGTAATGAAATGTTTTAAGGAAGCAAAATCACCAATGGTATTAAGAGAAATTTATGAATATTGCGGTAAGGTTGCTCAATGGAATCCTAGATCAATACGTAAATGCGTTGAAGAAACCGTACTTACTGGATATGTTAAAATGATAAAGTGCCAATGCGGACATTCACACCTGTACATATTAGCAACAAAGAGTAAAATGATTGCTAAACAAGACCATACTATTAAATAATCAAAGTAGAAGTAGAGTATATGGCAAACGGAAAAGGTACAATTGAGATTCAAATAGCCAGTGACGAACCAAAGCCGAAAATCATTCAATTCATAAGACTATCTAAAAAGTCAGATGCGTTTTATGATTCATGGCGACAACGAACCTATATCTGTAGAACATGCGGTGCAATAATTGTAAGCAAAGTAGATCACACTAGATTCCATCAAGATATGATAGATATGATGATTGCAATTGCATACAAGACAATCCCATTAAATGAGGCACAGCAGATAAGGTTTCAACCAACCGAAATAAACCCATTGAGAAAGCCTAGTTTTTAGTATAAAATTAAGCATTTTCTATTATTTTTATTTACATAACGTTAAAAAGGATGCTGTTTATAGAAGAATTAGATGAAATTCTCATTATTTGGAAAACATTTTGAAGTAGCCTCAAGTTCAGCAAGAGAGGTTGAGAAATTAAAAACTGACTATGTAATGCTACAACAAAATTTTGATGCATTATTATCTACAAATATTTCAAAAGGGATAGATACTGATTCATGGTCAGCGATGGAAAGTATCAGACCATCATTAGATATTCCAATGGTTAGTACAGATAGCGGTGCAAAGATTGGAGTGTTTCCATTCCCATTACATTTTCTATATCAAATGGTGAAAAATGTTGATGCATTGAGAATACCAATTGATGTATTAAACAAGGAGTATCATAGGAACGGATTTACTGTAGAGCCAAAATATAGATTTAAGTGCAAAACTTGTAAAAAAGAGTTTACAACTAAGCCATTAGTATCAGATAAATTTATAGATGAAAAACCAAAAGATAAAAAAGCAATTAAAAAAGGTGATAAGTCAACTGAAAATTTAATATGTGATGTATGCGGTGGAAAAGATTTCAGAGAACCAAATCCAAAAAATAGACAGATTTTAATGGATTTAGTTGAAAAGAAAGTCAATAATAATAAGCAAACATTTGTACCAATTTCAAAACAATTAGCAAGGGATTTAGATATTACAGATATGGCAGTTTTATTATTATTAAAAAAATATAAGAAAGATCCAGATGGTGAATTTAGAAAATCCAAATTAGATGAAATAATTAGAGTATCACCTGCACAAGTAAACATAATTGCAGATTATGATGGTAGATTGGGGATTGATGATCAAGGTGCAGAAGTATTCTTTTGTCCAGATCATAGGACAGGTGGTAGGGTTTATAGAAGTAGAAATTATATGGGTGTGGAAATTGATCCCAGTGAAATACCAAAATGCCCAATATGTAACTATACATGTTTGAAAGCATACATTGAAGTTAATAGTTCATATTTAACAACAGTTCCAAGTCCAAAGGTAGTATTGTATGGGCTTAATGAAGTAATAATGTGTAATGGTAAGTATTGGCCTGATTTACTTTATGGTTATAGTCCAATATTTAGTGTATGGTCAAAGGCTATGGCTTTATCACACATGGATGAATATATTAGAAAATATTTTGATAAGATGAGACCTCCAAAGGGATTATTAGTAATCGGATCTAGAAATCAGCAATCATTACAGAAAGCATTTGATAATATGAAAGTAGAGATGAAAAGAGATCCACACTCATTAAATCCATTAATGGTTGAGACAGAACGTGGCGGTAGAAATATGGTACAGTATGTCGATTTAACTGGAAGTTTACAAGATTTACAATTTATCGATATAAGAGATGAGTTTAGAAGAACAATTGGAGCACTTTATGGAGTATTACCATTTTTCAGCGGTGATTTACCCACTGGATGGAATCAAGAAGGGATGGAGGCTATGGTAACTAATAGAGCAGTTCAATCAGGACAAGATGTATTGTATGAGCATATTTACTTACCATTATGTAGAAGTCTAGGTGTTAATGATTGGGTATTAAAATTAAATGTTGGTGAAGAAGTTGATGAGTTGAGAGATGAGCAATTAGAAGGTCAACGTATTGCTAATGCACAAGGTATGAAGTCAATGGGATTTAGAGTTGAGAAAGATGCAGAATCTAAATTTGTATTTAGTCAAAAGCCAGTGGAAGAAGTTACTCAAGACCGTATGCCACAAAAACAGCCAAGTCCAAAGGTTGAAGAAGCAACTGATCATGATGGGCAACCATTACCGAAAAGACCAAGCGATGATGGTGGTATAGGTGATGGACACCCAGCAAGCGGTGATCATACTTCACAGAGTAAGAGGTAGTTATAGTGCCAGAAGAATTTAATCAAAAACAATTCCAAACAGGATTTAATACTGATATTGGTAAAAAATTATTGGAAGAAAGACAGGCAAATGAATATACTAATGTCGATAAACATCAAGAGGGAATTTGTTATTTATGTTTTAAGAAGGATTACGTTTCAGCAACTATTATTGATATTTGTTATAAATGTGCATCTAAGAAAGGCATGGAACCAATTTTAGCAATTGTAAAAAGAGTGGAATATGGATATTGTTATGATCATGGTGGTTATTGTGATTTAGTTTACAAACATAATTTAGCACAAGTAAATGTAAGACTTTGCTTAAAGTGCACTCAACACGTAGCGAAGCAACATAAATTACTTAGAAAAGCAGGTACGCATAAGATAGATCCATTTTGGTTAAGTATGCGAAGAAAGCAAGGTAAAGATTACATGCGATTAGGTATTAACGATGGCGGTTCTGTTAGAAGATAATTATTATGACATTACGAAATTAATTTGTTTAAGATAGGAATCAAAGAACCAATTAAAACAAATTTGAGTATCAGACATTGGTTTATCACCAATAATTCTAGCACAGCGAATAATGAATTTGTATTTTTTACGAATTAAACCATAACGAATGAATCCAATTTTAAAGGATTTAGGAATTACAAAAACATCATGGTATGTAACTTTATCATATTGTAAAGGATCAACATGTTTAGAAATATCAGAGTGATTTATTACAGCAACAGATGAATCTAACTTAGGTCGAATAATATTATTAGGATTATCTAGAAGTGTAAAAATTATTTTATTATCATTAATGTAAAATGCATCAATAGGGATATGACGTTCTGGATCAGTTAGATAAGGTTTGTATCTCGACATGTAATCTTTAAGTGTAGAGAATACATAGAAGTCATACATATTTCAGAATAATTTAATTAGTAGATAAACATTATGATGTTATGCCTCCAATTAATGATCAAAACATATTCGATATATGGGATAAGATATGGGCATCAATATCTAAGAATGAAAAGGATTTAGCAGTTACATGTCATGAAATTAAGGATTTAAAAGAAGATATTGGTGCAATACGTGAAAAAATTGGCAAGGTAGAAGGTAAGTATGATACATTGATTAAATCTGAAATTGAAAAACAACAGGTAATAAATAATGATTTTTTACAAAAAGAGAATATAAAATCTGATCGTAAACACAATATTAGATTAGTAATTTTAGGTGGAATTTTTACATTGATTGTTGCATTATTAGAAATTGTGCCTATGTTACTACAATAATGTTTATATTCATTATTAATTTGCAAATGGTATGCAGAAACAAACAAAATCAATATTGATATTGATAGTGATTGGAAGTCTTGCATTTGGAATAGGTGAAGCATTTGCACAAGATGGCACATTAACATCTGATCAAGTTCAACTGTTACAAATTGTAGCAGTTAGTTCAGCAGTAGCAGGTGCTTTAGTAAGTGTAGTTAATGGTTGGCAAAATAGCCCTCACACATTTAGTAAAAAGAAAGCATTTAGTGCAATCTTAACAGCAATTACGGGTGCTATGTTCTTAGTGAACTTAGGTGCAGTTGCAGAGCAAACAAATGGAATGACATTGTTCGCAATCATAATAATGTACTTCATTATAGGATGGGGTTCAGATAAAGGATTGTCGAAATTAGATAAAGATTAATTCGATGGCAAGTTTTTTAAGCCACGAATACCTATTATTTTTATGAAGAAGTGCCCAATAGGTCATATAATAGAAAATGTTGCAAAAGAGTGCCCTTATGATTGGTTAGATTTGGAAGAAGAATAGATTTATTAGTATTTATGCAGAAATAGAGTTATGCAATTGCAATTTATTAAAGAGATAATTACTAAAGATATTTCAGTTATTAATACACAAGATAGAATTTTTGAAGGTATAGCAACAGCCGAGATGGTTGATAAACAAGGTGAGATAACAGTTAGAGATTCTTTATTGAAACAATTTCCAATATGGATGAAAAGAGGTGCACCAATTATGGACACACATACTAATCGCCATGTTGGTAAAGGGCTTAATTTTGCACCTGTGGAAGTTATTGATCCAACAACGAAGAAAAAATATTATGGAATTAAAATTACAGCACAAATTTTTGAGGATAATAAATTAGATGATGAAGTATGGAAATTTATTACTAATGGTAAGTATAAAGGATTATCATTTGGAGGTGCAAATAGATCCGAGAGAATACCTGTAAAGCAAGCAGATGGTTCATTGGCATTTAAGTTAGATGATTTAGAACTTTATGAAATGTCAGTATGTCAAGAGCCAGCAGTACCAATTGCAGTAATTACAGATTTTAATAAATTAGCAAAATCACTTACAGCAAGTGAGATGGATGGAATGACTTTAATTAAAAAAGATAATGGGGATATTGCAGTAAAATGTAAGGAATCTAAATGCTATATCATATCAGGTGATCCAGAAGCACATTTGCAAAAATCAGAATTATTGGAAAATGATGCAGATATAACAAGCGTGAATAAATCCGTAGATGTAGAAATGCTTAATACGGGTAACGAAGGAAATAGTATTAATAACATGAAAACCGAAGAAAAACTCCGAAAAAACGAATCTGAGGAAGATGAGGAAGAAAAAACTTCCAAAGTCAAAGAAGAATCAGAAGAAGTAATTTCAGAGGAGAACGAAGAAGATGACAAAGATAAAGCAATCACTAAATTAGCCGATTCTATTGGCAAGTATGTTGATCACTCTGAAAAACGAATGACAAAACTTGAAAAGAAAATTGACAGTTTAGCAGATAAAATATCTAAACAACTTGAAGCACCAGCACCAGCAAGAGATGATGCACCAAATTCTAAAGTTAAAATCCCAAATGACTATGTAGATGCAGAACAAGGATCAGCAGATCCTAAAGATGCAGATGCAGAAGGAGAGGATGATAAGATTAGTGTTGAAGAAAAATCCGAGGAAGTAATTGCAGAACGCAAAACTAAATCAGATGATGATTGGACACAATCAGTTAGAGGTGGTGGTCAAGCAGGTGAAGGTCTTAAGAAACAAAGTAACCCAGTATTAGAAATGTGTAGAAAATCTGGAGCAGAAGGCTTAGGAGAAATTGCAAATCTAATCAATAAGGGTCATTTTGGAAAAGTCAATAATACTTCATTCGGTGAAGGTTATCCAGAGGTGTAAAAGCATGTCAGAAATTGTAAAAACAATCGAACAATTAGAAATGTTGCACTATGGAAATAGTTTGAATTACTTGTCCAAAGCAAATGTATTTGCTACAAGTACAACAAGTGGATATTTCAATACTATATTCGGTGCATACGCATGGATGAATCTTAACCTTGAAGCAAATGCGTTCTCTATACTTCCAAAATACGTGTGGGATAAATCTGGATTCAGAATTATCACAGGAAGGGCAACACTAAATACAACTAATGGAAATACAGCGCAGGGTGGTACTGCACAATCAGGTACAATCGCTGAAACTGCTGTACCAACAGTTGATCAAGTTAGTGTTACACCTAAGATTGCCCAAATACCATTCGGTGCATCAACTGTACATGAATGGTTGTCCAACAACTCTAAAGATGATATTTGGGGTTCATTGAGTTCATTAAGAACTTACATGGCAGTTCAACATAAAGAATTGCTCAACCAAATGTTACTCGCAGACGTTGAAGGTGAGGCAGCCGCGGCATCAGCACACTATACAGGTACATCTAATTGGGAAACCCTTGATAGATTAGTATCTAGTGATGCAGAAGAAGATCAAACTGGTGGAACATACAATGATTTCTATGATCCTTGGGATGCACTAGATAGAGATTCTGCTACTAAATATGATGCAACTGTGGAATCTGCCAGTGGTACAATAGGGACAAACGGTAACTTAACTAAATCAGTTTTGATTACTACTCTTAGAAAGACCAGAAAGAAAGGTGGAAAAGATCCAAACGTACTATTAGGAAGTCATGAAGTTTATTCTGAAATACAAGAAATCTTCGAGCCAGCAACACGCTATCCAATGGGTGAAAGCCTAGTTGAGATTGACGTTAACGGTATCAAAACTTTTAACGGAAAAGGTGTTGGATTGCAAGTTTCAAGTGTCTATGGAATACCAATAATTCCAACTAAGGATGCACCAAGTTACGCAACTGATACCGATGAGGTAGGCAGATTGTTTGGACTTGATACATCTGATAAAGATGGTTTTGGTTATCCAAGATTAGGTATTCAAATCGCAGTACCTACAACTTACAACGAAGCAACAAGAGGAACTCAAGGATGGCCTTTCACAAATGGTTCATTTACTGAAAAAGGTATTTACTGGACTATGGGTGAGACTATCTGTAGAAGATTTAATGGAAACTTCAAGATTAGGGATATTTCATTGTAGGAGAGTAAGAGATGGCAATAACTATAGCATCAACTGATTGGGAATCAATGATTGGTTCAAAGACATGTTCGCCACAAAGTTTAGTATCATCTGCACGCAAAATGCTGATGTATATTGCAACTGTGACGTTTGGCTCAGGTGACAATTATGCAACAAATGGAGTTGCAGTAAATCTCAAAAAGAGAGGTGCAAAAACCATCAAATATGCTATTCCTATAGAGAATACAGCAAATTGTTTTATGCGATATAATGTCGCAACGGGTAAATTAATGTTGTATGGTTACATTAATGATGATGCAGCAGGTACAAATACAACACCTGAGGCATTAACAGAATTAGCCAATGCATCAACAATTACTCAAAGTAAGACATTTACATTCCTAGTATTTGCTCAGAGTTAGGGGAAACCCAAATTCTATTTTTTATTTAAAACATTTAAGTAGAGGTTACTATATTCAATAATTAAATGAGTACAATAACAGGGCGTAGTGTAAAAAAGGTAACAGAGAGTGGTGCAATTGTTGCACGAAGATGTATAATTAAATCAGTTAATGTAGTTAAAGTTGGTTCAACTGATTTATTAGAAATTAGAAAGAATGGTGTTGGAACGCCAGCATCAGGTACAGTAGAGTTAACAGGTGGAGGTTCAGGATCAGTTGATATGATAAAAGTTAATGGTGTAGAAATAATGAGTGGCGCAGAGAATTTTATATCAGATTTAGCTACAACCGCAACAGCAGTTGCATTAAACATAACTAATCATACTTCAAGTCCAAATTATACAGCAGTTGCAGTTGGTGCAGTTATTACCATTACAGCAGTTAATGTAGGTGATTGTAAAGAAGCAAATGGATTTGTAGTTGAAAGTACAGCAACTACTATTACAACAGAAGATACTAATTTATCAGGTGGGGTAGGTGGTGAGATAGTATTACCTGCAACATCTTTAAGTGGAATAATTTCAATACCATTAGAATTAGCAGTTGAGGCAGATGCATATGCAGTATTTACAGGGTCAACAGCACAAGTATTGTTAGTATATGATTAAAAACGTTTAAGAGTTACATCGGATAATTTGTAATTAATGGGCAATATCGTTACTAATCAAGAAGTTGTAAATTTTTTAAGAGTACCAGATGATACGGGTGCAATTGTAACAGTAGGTGCAAGTACAGATCCTAGTACAGCAACTATGGATGCAATTGTGGAAGGCGTTGAAGGTGATTTTAATGAAAGAACGCATCATAGTTGGGGTGCATTATCCACAGCAATAGAGACACATGATTTAATTAATGAATATGAGTGGGGTAGAGGTATTCCAATACATTTAACACATAGAGATGTAGCAACATTTAGTTCAGGTGCAGGTGATAAGATTGAAATTTGGGATGGAGAAAATTGGGATGATATTATAGGTACAAGTAATTGGAAACAGTTAGAAGGATTAGGTAAAGTTTTCATTCAAGGTCAAGTATTTTCATTATTTAGAGAAGATAGGTTAAGAATTACATATCGTTACGGAACAGTGGCAGTACCAGCAGGTATAAAATTAGTAGTATTACAAAAATGTGCATCTAAATTAATTGAAACTTCATTGGCTATGAGTAATATTCAATTTGGACAAGATAGAGGGTTAAGGATTGCAGAATTATTAGACAAATGGGATAAAGAATATGAAGAAAAAGTAATACAATGGGCAGATGTGGTACGAATTGAGTATTAATAATGAGTTGCAGAGAAAGGAATTAGTTGGCGAAATAGTTCAAGATGTTGCTAGAAAATTAGTTACTAACTTACAAAAAGAATTATCATTAGAGGACAAAGTAGTTTCTGGATTAATGCTAGATAGTTTAGATTGGTTTCCAAAAGATAAAGTAGTAGGTTCACAAAAGGAAGGTATGGATAATATTGAATATGGTAGATTAGCAGGTTCACATGTCCCATTAAAACCCCTAAAGGAATGGGCTATGAAGAAATTTAATTTAGAGGAAGGTGTAGCATGGGGTGTCGCTAAGAAAGTAGAGAAGCAAATATTTGAAAATGGAATACCAATGACAAGATTTGCAAAAATAACGTTGGAGAAGATGGTACATGGGTGAGCATTTTTCATCATACATTAAGAATTTCATTAATGATTTAGTTACAATGATTTCAAATGATGCTAACTGGGGAGATGGTAATGATTTTGGAATTAAACCTAGAGTTGCAAAACAATATGATCGTAAAATTACGGGATTTGGTAAAGTGAAGGCAGAGGATATTTTAATATATGCAGATTTAGAACAAATGAAGCCATTTACTATGGGAATGGCAATTAATTCATCAGCATCTTGGTATCATACTTTAAGTGCAACAATTACAGTTAGTACAAATGTTTCAGATGAACGAATGGATTTCTTAACAGATGCAGTAGTTGATATTTTAAAAAGAAATGTTGGATATTCAGGATATGTGCAAATATTAGTAAAGGGTGTGAAAAATAGAAATGATGAAGGTAGAGGATTATTCAAGAATTTAATAGATGTTGTAGGTGAGAAATATGCACCTACTAGAACAATATAATTTGGATAGATTTAAGTATCGGTTGCAGTAAATAAAATCATTATGGGTGTCGCTACAGGTGCAGGTGCATATGAACAATGGGGATTTGAGAGTGCATTTGGGTCAGAGCAATCTACAAGAAATAAAGTATTTGGATTAGATTCTAGAATTTCAGGATGGGCATGGCAAAATAATCAAATAGTATTATCTGGATTAAATGATATTCAACCAACAAAGTTTGCATATGGTCAAAATGCAGGTAGATATACAGTTGAATTTGTATTGAGCAATCCTTGGATATTTCAAATGATTTTCGATAGTGTTGCAACAGTAATAGGTGCTCCAGATACACATACATTTACACCAACTAAAGCAGTAAAGAGTATTAGTCATGAAATAGGAATGGATTTAACAACTAATCAGGTAAGAGTTGGATTAGGCGTTTTAATGAACTCATTATCAATTAGAGGAAGTATTGGTGAATTAATTCGTGGTTCAGCAGAGATGATTTATGGTAAAGAAAAAGCAGTTGGTACAACTTTAGAAACATCAATTGCAACAGATGATCAAGATTTCCCATTTACATTTGAACATGGTTCAGTAGAATTGCCAAATTCAACAGTATTAGCAGAAATTCAAAGTGTCGATATGTCCATAAATCAAAACGCAGAATTAAGATATGGGTTCGGTTCAGCAGATGCAGTAAATGGTATTAGGAAAAGATTAGATGTAACAGGTAGAGTAAATTTAAGTTTAACAGATAATGTAACATTGGGATATATCAAGGGTAGAGCGGAAGTTGCTACAATGAAATTAGTATTTTCAAATGGATTAACAGGTGATAATAAAAAATTGATTGAATTAAGAGGTACTGGAATTGGATTATCAGAAATAAACTTAGGTACAGTTGAAGCAAATGAAGTGATTGCACAAGATGTTAATTTTCAATGGAGAAATACGGTTGTATATGCAGAAAATAATGCATCGGCAGTACCTTAGAATAATGATTATATAGTAGAAAATAAATGGATTATTATGAAAATAATTAAAATTACGTATAATAATGTTGAAGAAGAAGTACATTTAGATGATGATTTAAAATTTGGAGAAATTGAGGACTTACAAAGTAAATTTATCAATACAAGCGATGCTTTAAAATCTAATGTAAAAATGGACATAACAGGGTATAGATATGCAATTACATTGGCATGTGTTAAAAAAGCACCATGGCCATTAAATGATATAATTGAATTGAAGGGATTGCCTAGATCAGTTGGCAAAATAGTTGTTTCGGAGGCAACTAAGTTATACCCTTTACGAGATTGCTTATTGGAATGGATGGCGACAGTATCGGGAGAACTAACAGACGAACAAATGGAGTTAATAGAAAAACTGACTTCAAAATCAACATAGCAGATAAAATATACTTACTCTGTG
>Ga0100403_1003421_pt1 | contig 11811 bp, 12 predicted proteins | sample CryGeymet201501t_FD_83663 | JGI IMG/M metagenome (GOLD analysis project Ga0100403, IMG submission 83663) | Groundwater microbial communities from Crystal Geyser aquifers in Utah, USA - Crystal Geyser metaG 2015-01t | ecosystem: Environmental > Aquatic > Deep subsurface > Groundwater | place...
AACTAAACATGCCTAGTGGATTGTCCTATCAACAACTCATGCGGGTGCCATTTATTCTGCGGACAATCCGCCGAATCCATGCCCCTGGAGCTACCCTATCGAACTTCTATGGACTAGGTATTACTCCTAGCCGAGGAGTACAAGTCATTACTGGTCGTTCTGGTCAGTATGATATATTCGATGGTACTCGCTCCTTGGCCCCATTTACAGCCCCTGGTGCTCCTGCTGTCGATATCAATCGTAAGCCAGTAGGTACCCAACCTATTACTGTTCCTCGTCAATACAATAAGATTGGTATTGAAGACGAACAAATCTTTGGTACTCGTAACTTGGGACAACCCTACTCCCAACCTGTACCATCCCGAGGCGAACAGTACTGGGCTAACCAAATCCGGTACCTAAAGACTCGCATGAACAACAACCAGGAGTTCATGACCGCCCATATGTTCCGTGGTGGCTGGAACCTAAAGCCCTATGCTGCTGGTTCTTCCCTCCTAGTATTATCGGACAAGGCTACTGTTGCTGGTGAAATCACCAATGACACCCTAGTCCCTACTGCTCATACTGGTAACATCGGTGGTATCATCGGTACGTCCTGGGATGATCCTAGTGCCAACCTTATCGACCAACTAATGGCTCTACAAGCTCAAGCAGCTCGTGTCAATGGTCGTCGCTTAACAGACATTTGGGTGAATGGTAATACTGGTAAGCACTTGTTTACGAACAGTGTTATCCAGGCTGTTGGTGGTTCTGTGTACAAGATCTTTGATACATTAAACCTAGCCAAGGAAATTGCACCTGACCAGAAGTTCCCTGACACTGGTGTAACCGTGGTATTCCGTGGTCTTCCTGACTACCGATTCCACATCTACAACCAGGGTTATGTAAGCCCAGGTACATCTGAGTCCTTCAGTGCTCAGATTAATGCTGCCAACTGGAAACCATTCATTCCTGATAACAAAGCCATCATCACTCCTCCCCCTGGAGATTGGTGCGAGATGGTAGAGGGATCAGAACCTATGCAATGGAATCTCCGCCAATCTGGTTCTGAGATTGTCCAAGGCTTCGGTATGGGTGTGGAACGAGCAATCGACCCTCCACGCTCCGACGTCAAGATGCTCTACAACGGTGCTCCCGTAATCGTAGAACCCTATGCAGTCTACTTCCCAACTGTGATATTCTAAGATGATATGGGGATTTTTATAGTAGTGCAATTCAGCGGCTAGACGGTAGGATAAAGACCCACACGGCTAAAAGACTGAGAACACAGTTCTCTATAATCTTCCCCACCATTCAATATATCATAGTTCAACAATACGGTTCCTGTGAAGGGTGCTCAGTAGTCATTCGTGATTGCTGGGCACTCCCACAGCATATATCTCTTTCAGGAGTATGGAATGGCATTCCCACCCTATGTGCCCGATCACACTTTTACTGGTGGTGGGGCTGCTGTACAGTTCACTTCTGAAGCAGAGATGCAACGTCTACTGTCCTTCAAAGGTACGTCATTACACCTAGACGACTTAGATGCTACTGATGACAATTACCTACCAGGGACAGATGCAGACGCTACAGACAATAACTTCATAACTGAAGTCATCCAAAGAGTAACATCTAAGATTATGGAGTACTTAGCCCCAAGATACTCCGCAGAGGTAATATATCAAATACCTAGGATTAGAGAGATAGCGACATATTGGGCTTGTCACGATCTTTCCCGTAGGAGAGGCAACGAAGCATTATACGAACCTGAATACGCAGAAGCACTCGATACCTTGGAACGGTATCGTGAAGGATCACTCTTTTTAGATGCCCCTTCAAACGGTCCTAGGGCGTATACCCAATCTTATGTTATAGACTCTCGATTCTATCGAAACCCTACAAGAGTGATAACAGCAGCTTCTACTGCTATAGTATCCAACCAACATAAGTTATGGGACTACCCCTTTTTCTGGTTATAGTCCTAAATAGAATAGGACACATAATAGTGGACTGGATCAATGCAGAACAAGTCTCGTTTTACACAGCAGTTGTCATCATCGCTTTCCTTGTTTCCCTTGCGGTCAGCTACAGTAGGGATACTATCAAGTCTTTCCGCATCAGCTTGTGTAGCAGTGTGGTTACTGGATTTTTCGCTTTTGTCATTGTTGGTATTTCTACTGGTAGGAACACCGACGGGATTAGTGGGCACGTTTTTTATCTGGCTATATCGGCACTCATCGGTATGAGCGGTAAATACCAAACTCGTATGATCGAGAGAATACTAAAACAGTCAGGGTTTATCGACAATGAAGACGAAACCCCATAATTTGAAACTACTAGCAGCTTGGGCTTGTTTTGTAGTAGTGATAATATATTCATCCTACTACCAGAACAATCAACAAGAGAAGATTATCCAACTACAAGAGATTATATCCCATCAAGGATAATAACTCTAAGAGAACTAACCGAAGTACAAACTACTAGGCTAGATGCTAGAGGGAAATGGATGATAGACCTGACAGCTTCCCTCAAAGAATGGCTAGACGATAGATGGATAGTATCCGACGAACAACAAACATGGGATCAACTATTTGACTCCAACCCAGGATTAGCCATCCCTACAGGCTTCATACCCTACAATCGAGAACACAACCCCATAACACTCCCCAATCCTCCCTACTGATATATCATAGTGCGAGGTTAATTCATTACTGAGTACTTTAGTACGAGGTTAATTACACTCATTTAAGACAGGGTATATATTAAGCTATCACTATAGCAGGAAAGCTAGCATTAGTATAATATATCTCTTTCAGAAATGAGGGGTGCGAGATGAGGTTGGATAGGAAAGGTATCCCTGCTAAAGTACTGTACGGACAATCACCTAAGTATATATCAGTCTTTAATATATACAGAGCTATGATGTCCCAACTAGTAATGAAGAGATTAAATGCTTCATTCTGGGCAAGAGCAAAGAGAGGGGCTGATGACCTAGGTAATATATGGGCACCACTAGCTCCTAGTACACACGCATATAAACCCCTTTCTCCTATGGAGAAAGGAACTTACTCGATAGATGGTACACTAAAGAGAGGATTACTAACTCCTGCACAAGATCACCTATGGAGAACCATATTTGCTCGAATATATCAAAGAGCAAAGAAAAAGGGTGTATCAGACAAGGAAGCAAAGAAGGAAGCAGCAGAAAGAGCATGGGGAGTAGTAAAGGCTAGAGGAGGTAGGACACTGATAGGACTTGGACGTATAACAGATACTAATATACGTACAGGTAGATTAGTAGCAGCTACCAAACCTGGAACTGTAACTAACAATAGGTATTATGCTCCTAAAGACCAAGTAATAAGAATAGGACCTCGTGGGGCTGTAAAGATTACATTTAATATCCCATATATCAAAAGAGTAGATGCAGTAAGACCTGTAGTACCTCCTGATATATCAAAGTGGATAGAAGAAGCACATGACATCGCTATTCTAGAGGCAAAGAGAGTATATGAACGTATCAGGGATTCTTCTCCAGACCGTAAGAGACGTACTAAAAGGAAGTCCTCCGGTAGGAATAAAGGCAGCCGAAATAAGCGTACTCCCCGAAGGTAAAGTACCTGGCTCTGTGGGACAAAGATGGCTAACTGTACACCCTACCAAGATGGAAGGAGTAACACCAAATAAGAGCATACGAAAACGTGTAATAGTATTTGGCATATCACTTTCCCAAAGAGTACGTGATATACCAAACGATAGATTCGGTGAGATAGATTACCTAGAGACTCTATCAATGACCGAAACCTTAGAATATATAATACCTATTATAGAGTCTGAGGAGTTCTTTGGTATATTCAAGACAGCCCTAGATGCTGTCAAGATACTACCAAGCAATGTAGTAGGTGGATACGACCCCGAAAGTCCTCCTGCTGGGCTACCCGCTCGATATCAACTAACTGACTCATTCCGTTTCCTATCTATGAATCTAGACCCTATGCACCTTTATCCATCAGACTTCCTAACAAGGTCTGGTAACGATAAAGAGCAACTCTACGATAAGATAGCAGGACACAGAATGACTGCCGTATTTGAGAGTCCAGACTTTCAAGAGACTTATCCCCCGTTACAATGCAAGCCACTCTACGAAGTACCATAGGAATATATCATGCCTTACAAATGCCTACGATGTGAAACTATTGCCCAGAACAAGGAAAGCCAGCAGTGCGGCTGCAAGACTCCACACTTCGTAAAGTGCGAAACAGTACACTTCCTCCACCCAGAAGGCACAGGTAGATTACTTTCAAAAGTAAAGAAGTCGGTAGGCTTGCCTGACCAACAAACCAGAGTAGTAGAACAACCATTAAGCCTGTGCTGTGACTCTCAAGCTAGAACACCAATAGCTACACAAATCGCTTCTCAAGTAACCTGTGAGGCATGTCTAGTAGTAGTAGACAGCCTACCAGAACCCCCAGAATCCCTTACATAGGAATAAGCCATGTCGGTAATCAGAGGCTCCTACAGTGCTACCTGGAATGCTCTTGCAATAGGTAACACAGAAGTAGGCTTTAGGAAATCATATTCCTACCGTGGTCGAAACATTAACTTCGACGCTGTAGGAGAAACACCAGTAGATACCATCTTCGCTGGTATCACAATGACCATTGACTTCGTAGCACAAGAATACGATGCAGCAGCTATTGACTCTTTACGTTGGCCTTTCCATGCCACATTAGGAACTGTAGCTCCTGCTGGATTATCTCTATGGACTGCTGCTAAGCCATTGATCCTTACCTCCTGCGTGACAGGAGTAGACCCCGCTACTATCACCTTCTACAAGACGATACTAGCACCTGACTTCCAACTAGATATTGACTACAGCCATAAAGAACGGCCAGTACCCTTGCGACTTATGGTATTCCCGGTAGCCTATAGTCAGGGAGGATATGCAACTCCTTCCATGCCTACAGGCTGTCTCGATGTAGTCTACTTTGAAGAGACCTACTGGCCTTAATATATCAAGCACAGGAATCGAGTAATGGCATCCGAATTAGAGATTGATCCCGAGTTCGAGGACGAAGATGAATTCGTACAGAACCTGAAGGACAAAATAGACTCTACAAAGGATCGTCCACAATCTACTGACAATCCTCAGCTTGTAAATGATTTACCCAATCTAGCCCAAAACCTTGCCAAGTTCGATCCTAGTCGTAGAGCAAAGGATAAGGAAAAAGAGGTAGCCAAAGCACAGAGAGAAGCTAGGAGACGTCAGAGGGAACAACAGCAAGAGCAGCGTAGACAATTGCAACAACGCTACCAAGACGAAGCTAGGATTCGTAAGGAAGCATTACGCGAACAAAAGCAATTGTCTAAGGATGAGGTAACAGCCGCTAGAGCTGATGCCATATCCGGTAGAGTACAGGCATACTCTGCCGCTGCTGCTCTTGGGTTCCCTGGGTATGTAATAGGGTCTGCTGTAGATGCACTTTATATACGACCACAAGAAGAGAAGAGAGTACAGGAACAGAACGAATACCAAGAGAAGCTACGCCAATATAAAGCACTACAGGAACAAGAAGAGATATTCCGTAAGCGTCAAGAAGAGGAAGCAATACGCAACACTCCTATAGACGCTACGCCAATAGATGAAACAGGCAGACCGACCCAGGTAAGTGGTCCTCCAAAACCTCCTCCTCCGCCACCAGGAGCACCTCCAGGTGGACAACGAGATGGACCGCCCCCACCACAAGAACCACCATTATTACCTCCTGTACGCCCTGTCCCTACTAAAGGATTTGGAACACAGTTTGCAGCCCCTATCGCTACAGTAACTACTGCTTTCCTAATAGGTAAAGCGATCAACAGTGCTATATCTAATATATCACAGGGAGTAAGTACCACTGCCAACTCTATAATAAACAGTTCAGCGAGCCAAGGTGCCCTTACCTCTGCAAAGGCAACACAATCCTTTGTAGACCCATTCAACGTAAACATTCCTATAAACGTAGCTGTGGAGGGATTCAGTTCATTACTTAATATAAATGAATCCATCCTAGAGGGTATAAAGAAGTCAGTAGCCTTCTCCCCTCAAACACTACAAGCAGACGTACAAGGACAGATACTACAACTAGGAAAACAAATAGAAGTAGCACAGAAATTAGATAGAGTATCTGCAAACATAGTAGAGGCTAACACTAACTTCAACCTAGCCTTTGCAGAGTTTCGTGCTACATTCATTCGAAGCTTAGCACCATTTATAGTAACTTCCCTCAAACACATAACCGCTGTATTGAATCTAATAAATTCAACCATACTAGCGACAAGTGCTATACTACGGTTAACTGTAATAGGTAACCTACTAAAGAGTATCCTTAATATATTAGAGAAGGATAAAGCTAAGGACCTAAACAAGTCAGACGTAGTAAACCAAATAGATAGATTCTTCGATGTAGACCTTCAAATAGGTAAAACACCTAGGAACTCTATCCCCAACCCTTAGGAACCGACAATGGCTACCCCTTGCTATGAAAAGGTAATATATGGAGTGGATGTGAGTGATCTAGGATCACCACAAACAGCCGTCCTACCATTCACTAGCTCACATCAGTTACTTTCAGACGTAGTGTACGGGGACGATGAAGTACAGCCTCTATACACGGAAAACACACTTACTCTAGAAACAGTATTATATAATGAAGTAAGTGATGTAACGGATATTGAGGCAGAGTGTACTAGGATCGCTAAGATCCTAAAGACCCCGTCACTACAACTGAAAATATACCCTGTAGGGCTAGGGCAGATAGCCACTGTCAACGTATCTCAACCAGATGCTAAAGGAGGGCCTTTCCCTCAGTCAGTAGTAGTAGAACCTATAGCAAGTAATAACGCTATCCTGGTTAGATGGACTGTAATGTTCCGTACCATAGAATGCCCTAATCCTCTAGGTGTCAATCTACTACAGTACAACGTAGAACAGGACATGAATGTAGATGATGATGGTAACATGGAGTTTACCACCAACATCACCTATCAAACTGTCACACCTATTACTGACCCTCAAACACACGTTAATATAACAAACTTCCTAATACGTAGGGTAGGTAAGTCATTCCAAGGAATGACCAAGAAGAAACGTACCTCCCTATCTCGTGACCAACGTATCATGTCGATACGTATAGTCTTCAAAGAGATAGAGAGTGACAACGCCTACTTCCCCTGTACCTCTAACATAGAGGTAACAGACAGCCTAGAATCCGACCTATTAGGAACATCTATCCTTTCAGGAATAGGGTTCTACAGTTGGAAGAGAGACTTATCTATCAGGATACGATTACCTGCTAGAGTACATAAACTCTATGCACATATTGTAGCTTTGAAGATACTAAGAGCTAGGTTTAAGAAGTTATACCCATTCTCTAAGTTAGCTGCTATATTCGACATTGATCCTCCAACAGCCCAAGAGAATCCTACATTACTTACAGATCAATACTACTATCCTTTGCGTATCAAGATAACTAATCCTATCTACAGTAGAGAGATGTCAATGGATGTGACATATGTAGTAGTATCTGACTTGGATAACCTACTCAATGCAAGTAAGATATATTCAAGAGTAAATACAGGATTCGTAGGTGCAGAGGAAGAATCAGAACCTACTGAACTATCCGATCAGTGGGAAGCATGGCAGAACTCTAGAGATCATAGACTTAATGGGAGATTCCAATACACGCTAGATGGTACTCCTATTGTCTACAATCAGTGTACAGGTACTCATAGTTCCCAACAAGTAGGAGCCAATAGAGTATTAGACCTAGAAGAAGACCCAGACTGGGATGGATATGACGATGGTGATTTAACCTCTGGAGTATCCTGTACTGTAGACCTAGATAATAACCAAGCTAGAGACATAGCATACCCAGAATTAAAGTATGGAGATGACCTAGACGTAGCTAATTCATGGGTAGCATATGACAATGATTTTGAGATTATAGAGGAAGTAAACAATGTCAATGTCTCCTACCTAGAGCAACCATCATCTGATTACTATAAAAGCAATGTAGGGGGTGGTGGAGACTATTCTAATCGAGTATGGGCAGGAATGACTCTACATGGTAAAACAGCCAATGCTAGTCAATCTTTCCCTAACACCGTAATAGATAGAGGACACTCTACTTTTTATGTAAGAATGAAAGGCTATGCTATTAGACTAGGTTCTAAAATACCATTGCCTTTCGTCGAGACAGTAGCCGGTAATCCTGTAAAAAGGCATACCGCTAAAGCATCCCACAAGCAAATAGCCACTGGTGATATACCAGTCTATCTCGCTAAATGGGATATAGTCTATGTCGTAGAGGGTGGAGACATCTACTCTACTGACATACTCAATACCATAGTATCCACGGGCGGACCCGCCCACTACAAGTAATATATCATTGTTCACAGAATGATATATCATATCACAGGAACAGTACATCTTCGATGTCCTATCCTGATAACACAGGAACCCAAACCATGCTTAACCTATTCCCACCGGAAGATACTACTATTATCTGTAAGACCAAAGATGGTAAGAAGATAGAAGTAGACGCCCTAGACCTAGATGATATGGCAATACGTGTATACGTAGATGCCGGATGGCCTAAGGAAATGCCCCAACTAGAATACCTTATTCGTATGTGTGATCTCTTCCATGAGAAGTACAATTACCTAATGAGTAAGGCATCTATGAATGAGCTACTAGAGGAGAAGGCAAAGATACTAAATAGTATAAAAAAAAATACTTACCCTTCGCCCGTACCTACAAGTTCTACGGTATCCAGCCTACAACCCACCGAGAACTAAAGATACTAGGACTGGTAGAATCCTGTCTTCGTGCAGAGCAAGAGCTAGAGGCATATAAGGTTGCTGGTACGACTATCCATCCAGATAACTACTACGAGCTAATCCTACGCATGACCAATGACGAAGCATTAGCCCGTAGACAGCAAGCAGAACTCATGCTATTGCAAATGGAATAATATATCAATCTATCTCTTTCAGAAGTTAAGGGCAGTGGTCCCCATGTACGATATCAACTACTTACTTGGTAAGCTCCGAGACGATAAGTTCTCTACAGAAGGACACTTCCAAGATCAAATCTATGACCCTCGGTATGGGCACCACTTCCCTTTCTTTACTCTACATACAGCAAAGACCATGCTACTCGATCCTAGGATCAAGTATGGTTTATCTCTTATTAAAGGCCCTATCACTACCTACACTAAGTTCTTCACTAGCGAAGAAGCAGAATCACCAGATATCCATTCAGCCATTGTAGAGCTTAACTACCACTTCCCTTATGCTGTACGAGCTAAGAGTCCAGAAGTAGAAGAGTTCATCATTGATCAGCTAAATAGATTCTGGGAGGTAGGACTAGCCAAGGCCCTAACAGCTATTGAATGGGGATACTCAGGATCAGAGGTAGCCTATCGTAGAAAGAAAGATGGCACACTCTGTTTCCATAACCTATACCTGTACCCAGCCTTTGGTATTCAATGTGTATCCAAGAGAAGAGGTATTGTAGGATTCATTCGTAATAGGGATCGTAATACTTACGTACCTATTGGCAAGGGATTCTACCATACACACCAACGAGAGAGAAACCATTATTACGGTGAGTCTGCTCTAAAGGGTGCTCATATTCCATGGCACGAAACATGGACCCTAGGTGGTGCTAGAGACATTCGCCGTACATGGTTCTTTAAGAATGCCTATGATGGTGGAGAACTGTACTATCCTGAAGGCAGCTACCAAGATGCTAATGGGCAGAACGTATCACATGAAGAACATGCGGTACGTATGCTAGAGATGAAACGCTCTGGCAGTGGTATGATATTTCCATCTACTAAGGGATTAGATGGTAAGCGTCAATGGGAATATATGCCACCAAAAGCAAACGTAACACCTACGGGAATGCAGGAATATATTCAACTTCTACGAGATGAAGAACTAGAAGGACTGGGTATTCCTCCTGAAGTAGTACAGTCTGCCGGTAACGATGGTATGGGATCAGCCACTGGTCGTATGGTTCCGCTGATGGCTTTCATAGCATCTCTAACCCCAATCGGTACCTATGTCATTGGGGACTTCTGCGAGCAGATATTACCATTACTACTTCACTATAATAAGATGGATGATGATTATACCATCCGTCGTATAGTTCCTAAAACCCAAGAGTCTGTAGATAGCGAAGCCCAGAACATGCCTGTTCAAGAAAAGACAGTACAGAATAATGGGTAGGGAGGAACATAATGCTTCCAGAACAGAAGTTCAAACTAATAGCTCTCAGTATAGCCTGTGCATTTATACTGGGAGCTTTTTATATCACAGCTTCTTTCACGCAGTCTAACATAGACGTCGGTGAAGTAATCCTTTCCATAGTAACAGTACTATCCGCTCTACTATCCATCCTAGGAATAGAGTTTGCTAAACCTAAGGGCTAAACAATGCAACTCAATGGGTTAGACATAGTAGACACGGCATCCGTCTACCCCTACTATCAGAATAGGGGACTGTCCCTAGAAATACTCAAAAAGTGTAACTCTCAAGAATTCCGTTTCATAGATGGATATGGAATGGGACATTTCCTATTGACTCAAACTATATCCTCAGAGACAGTATCATATATCGTAGGGTCCCGCTCCGTATCTCTGAAAGTAATAGATCGTATGTCCTTAGAACATCCTTCTCATTCAGGGGGATTATACGTCTATGTGACAGCCGAACCTAAATACGAGCTACTAGATACCATTGTCCAGCGTAACTATAATATAACAATCCCGAAGTCACTGGCACCATCGGGTACACCTACGGTAGTATGCCTGCCTCCAGATGGAGCACCTAAGTCAATCCAAGAGGTAATGGAAGACTTCCTTCCAGTATCTCTAACCTATCTAGCAGATGACATAACTAGCTTTGATATATCAATCGAAGGCATGTCTGCCCTAGATGCTATGGATTGGCTATGTGCTATATATGGACTTATCTGGACACACACTGGCTCCGAGGTAAGAGTATGGTCCCTAACACCTACCTCCGCAGAAGCATCTAGTGCTCTATACCCTGGTCTCTCTGATCCTATCAATGATATAAGACACTCAGTTCTAGACCCAGAACTAACCAACGTCAATGTATCATTTCCAGTATATGATTACTGTCGTAAAGGACCTAAAGAACAGCACACCATAGAACTAGACGGCACAGGACAAGGGAAGACACTAAACCTAGCTGACCCTTTCTACCCAGCAGTAGTAAACAGCAGTGATACCCTACGCAACGAATCCCTACTAACAGCTAGGGCCAATCTGATAGCAGACAACATGGAAGGTATCTTCGGTACCCTCCCCTACGTAGCCAAACACCACTTCGAAGCCCAACCACTAACATCAGCCCCTACATCTCTTTCAGAAGTATATGGGGATTTTGGCAGTGGCCCAAGATCAATATATCGAAGTATCCCATATCCATTCAATAAGGCTGAGATAACCACAGCAAATGATAGGTATGCAGATAACTGGGTAGGTGAGCTATCAGATGGATATTATGGGGCAGTAGCAGCCTTTGTAGTGACTCCATTATTTGGTCTAGATGGTAAGATACCTCCTGGTCCTCAACTTGTGTATAATATATACAACTGGGATTATGGAGCTATCAACTTCAAGGTACGAGTAGAATGGGACTGTGATAATCAAAGATGGATAGCTCTACAACAAGAATACGATTGTCCTCCTGAGATTCCACCAGAACCACCAGAAACGCCAACTGAGCCAGTAGACCCGTATCCTCTACCATTGA
>Ga0100403_1003422_pt1 | contig 11811 bp, 20 predicted proteins | sample CryGeymet201501t_FD_83663 | JGI IMG/M metagenome (GOLD analysis project Ga0100403, IMG submission 83663) | Groundwater microbial communities from Crystal Geyser aquifers in Utah, USA - Crystal Geyser metaG 2015-01t | ecosystem: Environmental > Aquatic > Deep subsurface > Groundwater | place...
CATCATCGTCTAGAATTTTGGATTTGTATTCATCAATGCTAACGACTGGTTCAATTAGGTTAACCAAATCGCCTTGGAATAATCCTTCATTTAAATCTTGTTTATTATTAGATTTCAAGTTCATCTTCCATTCCTTCTGGCGAGGTTCCGTCATCAATCAAGCCTTCTTGTTCAAGGCCTTGATCTTCTGCAGATTCTACGTCTTCAACATCAACTCCGTCGTCGAAGTGACTCATGTCTTCAATATCAATTTCGTCGATAAAACGTCTGGGAATTGTGATCTCAACAAACCAAACAGGCTTCTTCTTCATTTTTGGTTTCTTGGAGCCATCTTCGCGATAATCACTCGGAGTTTCAATCTTGATTGATTCGACATTGGTTCCCTTCTTAAATTTGACTTTGCATCCATGTTTAACCAACGCCATACCAGCCATAGGATCCGGCATCTTGTTGAACATCAAGATTACTCGAACCCAATAGCGTTCAACTTTTGGTCCGCCGACCACCTCGCCTTCGAACCAACCATCATATGCATAGATGTGGAAGTTATCTAGGAAGCGCTCAAACTCAAGAAGGATGTCTAGCAATGAGTCATGCTTGAACAGCTTTTCGATCGTTTCTAGGGAATTCATATCAAAATCAGACACTTGGTACCTCGCAGTTTCTTTTATTTATTGTCTTCTAGATGTACCGGGTCAATGCTTTTCATTTTTCAGGACAAGGATAAATAATGTTGACATCCGGATGTCTCTCTTAGTTCCTAAGCCACGCTTAGGCAACTGTTCTTTAACTCTTTTGTGAACAGGGAGGACATTTCATGTCTCGATCATCCAAATCTAAAAAATATCACCCGAATCCGAAAGCTGAGGTAGTCAACCTAAGGGCCTACAAGCAGAAAAAGAATCTTAACGTATTACCCCGTAACCTTGAACAAGAACAATATCTGGACCTCTTAGAAGACGATAACGTGCATGTCGTTGTTGCATACGGAAAAGCTGGAACCGGGAAATCTTATCTAGCATGCGCTTATGCTGCACAGAAGCTTAATAGTGGTGAAATTGACAAAATTGTGGTTACCCGACCGAATCTAGCAACCGATGACAAGGATATCGGTTATTTGAAGGGAGGATTATTAGATAAAATGGCTCCTTGGGTTGCCCCAATCACGGATGCTCTTCAAGACTTGGGTTACTCAAAGCAAGAACTCAATCAAATGATGGAGGATGAGATTATTGAAATTGTTCCGGTCGCTTTTATTCGAGGACGGACATTCAAAAACGCAGTCATAATCGGGGATGAAACGCAAAACCTAACAAAGAAATCCATGCTGGCGTTGCTGACTCGTATCGGTGAAAATAGTAAAATGATTCTTACAGGTGATATTCAACAGTCAGATCGTCTAGATCACAACGGGTTGAATGAATTGATCGCCCGAGCAGCACATGCACGAGGAATCAAAATTCTCGAACTCAAAGAAGTTGAAAGACATCCAGTTATTGGTGAAATTACCCGGCTCTTCGAGGACTAATTCGCATACATCGGAGTGCATCCTTTAACTCTTTTGTTCGTTGCATGTGTGGTATAACTCGATGAATCGGTCAAATTTGGTGCACTCCGGTTTTGCTCCAACCAAAGTCTTAAATTTACAGGTGAAACAGGAGGGCTCGCCTCCCGTTGCATTTCTATAATTCGGTGGTGTCATTTCAAGAATCATCCTTTTTGGCTTGGGTGATAATCTGATAAATCTCTTCCCAATTCTGAACACGCCTTACGTTCGGGTGTGAGTATCCCTGACTAGCAACTCTATCAATGAGGAGAGGATGGTGACCGAATTTTAGACCGGCTTCGGCATTCTTCGGGGTGTCCTCAATCCAAAATGTGGGTCGGTAATCACCCAACTGAGGTTCTTTACTCTCGAATAACGGAACACAATGAACCGCGTCAAAAATATCACCGAAATGATGAAACAGATTTGCCCTGCGGAGAGCAATAGTCTGCGGATTAGATGAGCAGGAAGTGATCGCAACAAATCGATAGCCTTCATCGGTTAATCGCTTGACATAATATTGTGCATCCAAAAGAGGAGGAAGACACCCAAATTCCCACGATCGTTCATTGAATTCGTCAATAATACCTCGAGTAACTTCTTTCTCCCAGCCTATCCACTTGTGGATGTCGAATACATGATTCTCGATGTCGAGATCTAGGCTATACGCATTTTTCATGAATTGCATGAATCCATGAGCCCACCACAACAAGACCCCATCCACATCAACCAGGATTTGCTTTCGTTCCATTCTTCTCCTTTATCCTATCAATCTTTTATGTGGCACGTGATGAAATCATCACGGATAGCGAACTGTGATGATTTCATCAAATCCCTCAGATTTGGTCGGAGCGTCGTAGTTTGAGGCCATGTTCTTCATAACGAAGTCAGGGACCGACTTTCCGGTCTTTTCAAACCGATCCTTCATCCTCTGCTCGATAACCGAATCGGTTACGATAAAATTCACAGCAACCTTGCGGTAACCGTGCTTATCAGCCAACTGCAGGAATTTGCGGCGGGCTTTGGCTCCCATGTTCGTGCGGTCGATGATCAGATTTTCACCTGACTTGAAACCCTGCGCAACATCGGAATTGAATATCGCGCCGGCCTGACCAACGAATTTCTGGAAACCCTCATTGTAAGTGAGGCCGGCACCGGCGCAGAGCCTATCAATTACATCGTCACTCGAGCAGACATGAGCTTCGTTACTTTGGAGGAATTTCTGGCGCCAGGTTGATTTACCTGAACAAGGTAATCCCACAAGTATATATACAACTAGTTTCTTTTCCATAGCACATCTCCTATTTTTTATATTATATTTTATTCTCGTTGGTGTCAATAAATTTTAGCAGGAAATCCAACGAAAATAATAAATAAATGAAAGGAGGCATGCATGGCAGGAAAAAAAGGAGCAAAACACAAAGCATCGGGGGCCGAAAGGTTCTTTAGATATAAAACAGTCAAAGAAAAATTTTCTAGTATTGAAGATTTAACCTATTACCAGATTACCCAATTAGATGACTTTTTCAAAAGAAATGAGAAATTTCGTCCTTGGCACATAGATACACTAATTGCTTTCGTTGAGGGCAATTTGACAGATTACCACGATAGATTCGAAAAACTCAGAGCGTTGTCTCCTAGAAGTCTAGAATATTTCATCATGCGGCACGGCGAGGAAGAAGGGATAAAACGACATGCTGCGGTTAGAGAACAAGCTGTATTAAATCAGGACAATCAACCGGAATATTGGTTAGAAAAAGGTTTCGCCGAACAAGAAGCTGTTAGAAAAGCGAAAGACAGAAACATAGAACGAGGTCGAAAATCTGGAAAAATGCTGAAGGGCAGAGGTGATGCATCTCGTCGGTGTGTAAAATGGTGGACAAATCGAGGTTATTCAGTAGCAGACGCAAAAGAAGAAATCAAGCAGATTCAAGTTCAGAATGGTTTAACATGGTATTTGTCCAAGTACGGTGATTCTGGGGTTGAACGATATCAAGCTAGGATAGAATCTTGGAAAACGAAAATGCAACAAACGATGATTGACCTCGGGTATTGGAAAAGTGATGACCAGCTTGACCATTTTGAACAATACATGAAAGACGTAGGTCGAGAAACCGAAAGGAATTATAGAGAATTCAAACACATAATCAACCCAAAAGACTTGCCGAGGGATGGAAAATCATTTGAATTGGATCATCGTTATTCAAAGATGCAAGGATTCATAGAAAAAATTCCACCCGAAGTGATAGGCCATTGGGTCAATTTAGAAATGTTACCCGCAGAAGAAAATAACTCTAAATGGATCTCGTGTTCTATCGAGAAGGATGACTTATTTGAAGCCTATTCAAGGGCTAAGATCGACCAATGATAGAACAGGGTTGCCAATTTTGTCTCCAATGGCTTGAAGTTTGAACATGGTTGGCACGAACGAATTTACATACATTCAGACTGAAATTTTCTGCATTGAAGGACTCGGCCACCCGAAGGACAAAGCCCTCACGCTCTCCTCCAAGAGACGAAGGCAATTTCCGCATTTCGGTGAAGAATTCAGTTATCTCTTTCGTGGATTTAAATTCACCTTCGAAAACTACTGGAACATGCCGAAGCTTGTACGCTTTCGCATATTGCACGACTCCGGCCCAAGACGAAAAATGATCAAATTCTCCATCGTTTAAACGAGCGGCAAATAGATAGAATGTTTCATCTTCGAAGACTGGGTCATATTCCAAGGTATGAATACCGTAAATGTCTTCTCCGTATAAGGTCAAGAATCGTGCCTCGGGGTCAACTTTCCAAGCATGATGTTTTTTAACCATCGCAAACCACCCGTCGCCGGCCGGGGCCAGAACAGATCGAGCAAAAACCTGACCGCAATGCAACGCCGTATTGCCGCCGTCGATTTTTTCGGTTACAACTACCTGGCGGTTTAGAAAGTGTTCTGGATTTTGATGATAAGAATCGTCGCGATGAACTTTTTCAGACCACGGCCAGTGAGGTGTACTCGGATGCTTAGGTGGGGTTTGCATAGAACTACTCCCTTTGCCCAATTTTAACATGGAAATTTTTATACGTCAAGTATTCATCCTCCCCAAATCGGTCCGTGTTTTTGGCAATATTGACAATATTCATCCCCGATTTCATTTCGACGAAAAACATGAAAACCAAAAAAGCATCGAATCCGCCGCCAAAATTTATCTTTTCTCGTCGGATTTTGATCTAGATAATTTGGTGGAGTTTTTGGTGGTATCATTCTGGTGTTGCTTGGTGAGTCGTGTGGCACAAACCAAATTATAACCTGAATACAATTCATAAAACCTCCTGGTTGGGAGTCAAACCAATTATTCCGGCTCCCGCAACAGGTCGAGCCTGTCGCCGAAGTGGTCGATGGCGGCTTGGGCTTGGTCCCGGGTGTCGAAATAAATAATTCCGGGAAGTTCCGCACCTGAGAAATAGCTTGTCACCCACTTATTTGTGGGGTGACTATAGTAAAAATATGCATTATTCCCGCCATGTTCAAACCTTCGCGTCCCCGGCATTCCCCGGAGTTCGTGGATTAATACCTCCCGATCCCGGAACCGCTCGGCGGCGGCCCGGTTGTCGAAGGCGCGGCCCTGGGCGACGTAATCCATAAGCTCGGCGTTTGAGAGGTTGCTGAAGTAGTATGTTCCCCCGGTGCCCGTCACCACATACTGCGCATCTTCCCCCCGCCGCACGGGTTGCCAATTGACCTTAGGCGCTGGCTCGGGTTTGTCGAGTTCGGCCATCTTCCGCTCGACGTGTTCCAACAGTACGCGGGCGTGAGCAACATCGCTTTTCATGTCATCAAGTGTCGTCATTTTTGTTCTCCTTCGGAACTTTCCTCTTGTTCGATACTGGGAGGTTCTTCAACGCGGCTAAACTCAATACCGTGCTGCTCGATTAGGGCACCGATGTCGTCGGTCACGTCATACTTTTCCCCCGTGCAGCAGACGGCCCGGCGGGCACCATCAATCTTGTAGTGTTGTGTCGCGAAAAAGCGGCCCGACAGGGTGCTATAGAAAACCCGGATCGGCTTACTTGTCATGCTTCTGTTCTCCTTTTCCTTCTGCCTCTGCGATTAGGGCGCGGGCTTCACTGGCTCCGTTACGCATGGCTTCTGCCGCACCGTCTCGGCCACCAATGTCATCAAAAACGGCCTCGGCCCATGAAAACAAAGCCTCGGCGTCTTTCAACCTATTCAACAACATCGGCCCGAGGGTGGACCAGTCTGGTTGCTGGCTATTTTCTTCCGGCCCATCGACCACGATCCACTCGGCACCATTGAGGTGGTCACACCCGTGAAGCCATATCGCCACTTCTATGCCCCCGTCCGCGTATATTCCCGGGCAACGGCTCCCTCTCCGCGGCGGCAACACCTCATACACCTTCCCCGCCGTCAGGTAATCGGGAAGGTCAATCGGCGTTCCGTCGGCGTGGTGGCTTGGGCATTTGACGTGGGTTGCGGTGGTCATTTAAATTCTCCTGTGATTTCCTTAGAAATAACCATCATCGCGTTACCAGCGGTCACGTAAATTGGAAAAAGCAGCCAAGCAGGGATGGGCGATACAAGGACAGTGAACGCAGTCAAAACCAACGCGAAAAGGGTAGTGAAAAACAAAAACAGACTCCAAGTCTCAATCCACTTAGACATCACTCACCCCCTTCCAGGATGTGACGGATGGCGGCTTGAATAATGGCATCTGCCACAATCTTCAATTCGGCCCGATTGCCAACGGCTGCTGTTTTCGTTTCTTCCGTCACGCTCATCATTTCCTCAAGGATGGCGCGGGTGGTTTTCATGTGTACGTCATGGTATTCGCACATCGGGCCGTCGCCGTCGCCGAGGTGCGCCCTGAAGTGCATCCCCGGCGCGGCCAAACAGGCCGCCTTCGCCAACCGTTCAATAACTGTCATCGTCCCGATCCTTTGGTTTCTTCCTTGGTCGCCATGGTTAGCCCTCCGCTATTTCCCCGCCCGCGCGGGCTGTGGTGATGATCCGATTCCGATGCACTTGGGCATGGAACCCATGCGCGATGACGTAGGCGTGCCAGAATGCCGCCAGCGTTCATTAGAAACCCAACCCTTTCAGTTGGGCAACGGTGTTTTCTGCAGTTGTGTGCAAGATAAAGTATCCGCCGTTTGCCATCCAAGGCCCCCTTGCTTTCTCACGATCATCGATCAAGATATCATTATTCAAGGGGCGGCCTAGTGCCTCACTTGCTTTTTTGGCCTTGTCACGCGCCATCCCAACGAGAACTCGATCTTTCCCGAGCCCGAGTTCTCGCTGACACCAACGCCACTTCTGTGGTGCCGCCCAATTTCCCATAGGAAGGCCGGTCAAAATGAACGGGTCGTATTGCTTAACAAAATTCCACAGTTTCTTGCCATCCGGCATCCAGGGAAGTTTATTGTAGAAGTCTTTTTCGACCATGTAAGAATCGAAACGTTTCAACGTCTGATGTGCAATTCTACCAAGCGGAGTGATGGATCCGCTCTGGATGAGAGCAGCCTGTTCAAGCGACCTCCAAGCTTTTTTGTTTTCAAGATATTCTTTCGGTACATCCGTACCGTATTCCAGAGCCTGCAGGATCATGTGTTGCGGGCTATTGGGTTTGAACACCGGATTTCCGAGGTAGGCCCACATTTGCGCCTGCGGCATTTCGGCCGGAGAACGTCCGGTAAAATCCCGAACTCCCCGATCAAAATCAGCCAAGCAACCATCTAGATCCTGGAAGATCTTCTTCTGTTTTAATTCTAGCATTTTCATGTTGTTAAATCCATTTAGGGAACTTGTCAACCCCTAGCACGTAAAAGATTGATCCAGTCAACCAAATCGAATCAGACATCTTCTTCATCATCCGAAACGACCGACCATCGAAGATCACCAACATACTTTCGGACGCGGTCAACTTTGGTACCGGTAGAGGTGTTGCTCAAGAAAAACCCTCGAACCGTATCGAAGGCATCTTCACCGTTGTAGAGCGTGAACATCAAATTACGCATTCCTTCCGGAAGAGCTTCGTTCGAATTCACGAATTCGATAGCAAACATTCGCTTGCGTTCGGACTCAGCGTTTTCAAAGACACTGAAATCTCGGCTATTCAATTCGAACATAGCCTTGTCGAATTCAACCTGAAACGTTTCGCTCAGTGAGCGGACAGCGTTAATCAATTCCACCTGGAATTCATCCAATTTTTCTCGCTTGTCCTCAGGAAGAAGAGGCTTCAAATCATCAGCCTTATCATCCAGAATCAAGTTCCAAACGTCTTTCTCCTGCTGAATTTTCGAAACCGTCTTGTGGAGAATTACATACAAATCGGCCTTAATTTTCAGCATGTGTCCGTCGTCGAAACGAATTACATAACCTTCGATATCCTGCTCGTTCCGGGCGCCTTCGATGAATTTTTCCATTGAAGAAACCGTTCCAGGATATTGGCGAACCAATTCAACCCCAAAATGGTTTGCAATTTCAGTTAGTGTGTTCATGAGAAAACCTTCATTAAAAATCCAGGAGTCATCGCAATTAGCAACGGAATAATGGTTAGTGTTGTCATTAGCACAATGATAAACGAGCAAGCGAGTAACAGTCAAAAATATATTTCATAAATATATTATGACATCATCCATAGGAAACGTCAAGTGAAAATTTACGAATTAATTGAGAATATTTCTGCAACGATGGCTATTCTCGGGTCTTCTAAACCAAGAGAAAACACGAAGAAAAGAGACAAAAACGCACGAAAAAGATAAATAAAGACGTGGCCAAGGAGGATCCGACCCCTCGCATGGCCACTAAACGCAACGAACTATAATGGAGTTCATCATGCCTACACCTATTTATTACGAAAATTCTACTCATATGTGCGACTACGGCTGTGATCAGCCGGCGCATTATCTTTCTAGATCAAAGAAATGGAGATGCTCTAAGAATGTTTCATTGTGTTCTGGAGTACAAGCAAAGAAGAAAGATAAGAGAGCGCTGATTCCTAAAGAAGAACTAGAAAAAAGAAATCATTCAATGGCCGAAACTCGAAGGAAGAATGGTTCATATAAATCTGCGCCCAAAAAAGCAAATAAAACCAAACAAAAAATTGACAATGACGGAAAATCAATTCAACAGCGAGCTACATCGAAGGCTAGAGAAACTGCATTATCAAATATAAACGGTGAGGGACTGAACTCTTATGAAGTCGGTTCTAGAAAAGGATTAAAGAAAAGGTTAGAAGTTAACCAAGTTACCGGAAAGACAAATATGGAAACAGCAATGGAAAAAGTCGTTAAGGTACGGAAAAATGATATCGATGAAAACGGAAAAGATAGTTATCATCGTGGGGGGTGAAAGCTGACAAGACACGAAGAAATAATATCGATACCAAAACCGGCAAAACCATGGAAGAAATAAGAATTGAGAAATTAATGGCATCTAGATGCCATAAAGATGAAAATGGTTTAACTCCGGTTGATAAAGGGTTCATAAATGCTAAAAAACTGCATTCATTTCATAACAGTAATCTTTATTATCAAGGTAGTTTTGAAAGGACATGGTTAGAGAATCTTAAAAATAAATTTGGCTTAGATTGGGTCCTAGTAAATGTGAAAAGAGGACCAACTATTAAGTATATACATTCTAACGGAAAAACTAGAAACTATTTTTCAGATTTTCTTATTGGAAATACTATTTACGAAATTAAGAGTTCTTGGACATGGGATAGGAATGGTATCGACGTCGAATTACGCCAAATTAATGAGAATAAACTCAATGCTGCAAAGGCCGCAGGCTATCGAGTCATTCTCATTAAGGATCACACGCAAATTGATTGGTAAAACTTATTCATACGGAAGATATTCACCGCTCTCATTTTCCCGAATAGCTAACAGAACTAGTTCATCGATCGGGTGATCGATGACAATCCTATTTTTTCTGGAGCACCATTCAAAGATTGGCGTCAAGTTATTTTCAATACACCATTTCATCATTTCAATATACTCGGGGTGCTTATCGAGAAATGAATCAACCTGTATCGCTACCTCGGTTCGGCCCATTTTAGTATGAACTTCAATTTCACCATCCTCCCGTAAGAATGGAGTAATCATTGATCCATCTCTCTTTTGGAGAATGACATGCGGGCGTGAAAAATCAATCACATCAAAAGTCGTTTCCGGTTTCTCATTCAAGTTGAAAAATTTGTGAAATTTGCGAGAAGCGAGGGTCCCGTCCGGGTAAAACGTCAGACCACGGCATTCCCGCAGGATCGCCGTTGTTTCGTCTACCACCGGAGGGAAGGTTTCGGCGGAACTCATCACATAGTTGAATACGTGATATTCCGGATCAACCTTCTCGATAAATTCATCCAAACCAGACGCTGAAATCGCATCACGAACCTGCTGAATGTTTTCAATTTTCGGAAACTGGTATTTCATCTAACGTAACCTTTTAATGTTCAGTTGTATTTTAACGTCTGATAAAACAATGTCAAGGTTAGATTAGCAGTTTCCAAATTTGCTCATATTTTTCCCAAGCCTGTTTCAAACTCGGATGTTCTTTATTAAGCTCGCGGTTGAACTCTGTCAAAACAATGCAATTCCTTGAATTTGTGAGTCTAGAAATCCTGGTTTTCTCTGGTTTTTGGAGGAAGATAAGTCCTTCTTGCTCATCGATATTAACCACTTCTCCAATTGACCATTCAATCATGCTGGAAGCGTTTTGAGCGTGTAGGACTTTGTCGTGAAGTCGAATTTCATTGCCTAGAGCGTCTTGCATTTTCCACTACCGCTTGACGGATCTCCATTTTGACAGTGTCGAATCGAATATTGGACTCGATCATTGCCAGGGTTAGCAACGGAATTTTATGGTAATCCACAAAAACCGTTGCGTTGTCACGCACAAGGTTCGCATAAGAATTAAAGAGCTGATGGGTCAATGAATCCACTTTGAATTCCTTTCGTGCACGGAATGCAAATGCCACAGGCCTTATATCCTGAAAAATGCTGCGAGTGATGTCGCACAGGAAATTCACAAGTCCATAAGTGGCGAACAAGTTCCATATCATGTTTCTTCTCGAATTGACGAATCAATTTCAAAGAATGCCGTTTGGTTTGTCGCTCAATTGGAAATACCAGTTTCGGTCTTTTCTTCACTGAAATCAATTTCCAAACGAGTTCCCAATATTTATTCACCGTCCTCGGATAGTTCTCACCGAGAATAGTGTCACCTTTCGTATAACCAAGATAAATTTTATCGGCTGAACATGAGTCCGCAACAAAGGATGCCAGAAGACCCCAAACAGGAGGCTGCCCTAGATTACTGCAACTACCTGCGAGTTCAACTTTACAGATTGACAGATTGGGACGAATAAATTTCTTCTCGACCTCGTTTAGAATTTGGTGAATCGCTTCGCGTTCACACCAAGATTTTTCGGTATTATTTCCGACGTCAATATAAACAGCTTGAATTTCTTCATCAGTTTCGTCGAGCAATTTCAAAAGACAGGACGTCGAATCCAACCCTCCAGATAGCAAAATTAAATTAGTCATCTAATTTCTTCCTCGACAGATAGTACGATGTTTTCAAGTAGAATGATAATCACAAACATCGGTTCGAAAAGTTTATCAGGAATATATGACGGAAAATTATATGCGATGTCATATTCCATTTCGTCGTCGGCTATTCCAATTTCTTGCTTATGTGATCTCATTACGCACCTGTTCAAGAAGGAATCCGAGTCTGTTCAATCCCTTACCAGTTTTACCGGTTCCCCAGTATTCATCCCACGGGGCTTTCTCAACCAACGAATAGCCGGATGTCATAATGAGCCGTTTTGCTAAATTTCCGCCTAGAGCAAACTTCATCCGAAGTGCACGTAGCATGACTTCTTCTTTCACATCTTCCCAATCAACTCGACATGTGATGAGACGGCCGGCTCTTTTGGCTGCGCCGGGTGTCTTTGAAATCCAGACAGTCTGACGATCAATTGGGTTGGTGGCCTTCATTGCTTGGTAATAATGCTCGACTGTTGGCCACCGTAGATGCAAATCGTCATCTATAAATTCTGAATGATAGAAATTCGAAAGGAACCGGAAAACCGGATCACATTCATGACCGAATTCAATTACGAAATCATTCATCGAGTCCCCAGGACGATACCTTCTTGTTCGAAGGATTTGATTTGCTCGTCGCGAAGTTTCCGCAACATCTCCAATTGTCTGGGAACATCAACGTACAATTGTTCTCGTGCCATTTCGGAGGG
>Ga0100403_1003424_pt1 | contig 11809 bp, 15 predicted proteins | sample CryGeymet201501t_FD_83663 | JGI IMG/M metagenome (GOLD analysis project Ga0100403, IMG submission 83663) | Groundwater microbial communities from Crystal Geyser aquifers in Utah, USA - Crystal Geyser metaG 2015-01t | ecosystem: Environmental > Aquatic > Deep subsurface > Groundwater | place...
TCTCCTCTTCCGAGCAACTCCATCCCTCCCTCAACCCTACCTCGAATGAAACCCCGGCCCTTTCCCACGCATCTCTCTCGATTGTCACCTGCCGGGCCACTGCCTGCCGTCTGATGCGGCAGCATCTGCCCCGGCGGGGCGGTTTCTCCAGAGCAATCACGTCCGATACCTGAACCCGGACCGGGACGACTCTCATGGACCTTAACCCTGTACAATTAGACAAGAGCTGCACATCATACTTGGGAGGGCTAAGGTAGAAGTGAACCCCACATGTACTAACCTTTCCGTACACATAATCTTCCGGCAGTGGCTGGCATCCACCATCCTCCGCAATATTAAGACCGGGCCGATACTGATGAGAGTACGTCCACGATGTCCCTCTAGTAGAGACAATCTTCCAACCCGTAATCGTCGTGGTCCCCTTTTCCCGACGGGCCGCTTTCCACTCCCTAAGTGTTTTCAGATCATTAATTGCACACATCCCGTTGTCCTCCTCAAGAATTAAAGTGTGGGACTCTGTGAAAGTCCTTCTTGTTGCCCCCCATCCTCCACCCTGTCAATCATCTCGGCCAAACGTTCAACCTCCTCAATGGAGTAGGGTACGTCTGTATTTACATACAATCGGACACAACCCTCATCATCCTCGTCGAAGTCGTAGACCCACATTTTCATCCTCCCCCCCTATTAATCGTCACTTTCCCCACAGAGCGGACTGGAATCCAACTCCAGTTCGTTCGGCCAGTGGGGATGACATCCCAACCACTTCTGTTCAGTCTCCGTTAGAATCCCGAGGTTCTTATCAGCGAAAGGTGGCAGATCGGGGGGACATCGGGGATTGTACGCCACAACTCCGTTCTCCTCATCCTTGACAACCACCAATCCGTTCAAGATGGCGGTCTCTCCCGTCATCGTCGTCACTGCAATCCTACACTTCTCCTCAGGGGGAGCCTTGTAGGCCAGATGTAACCATCCCACCAGGAGTGATGTCTCTCCATTAGGAGCATATATCCTCATCCTTACCGGCCTCGACGATCCTGGCTCACCTGTTTCCCACATTCTGCTACGCCTTTCCGCCGTTCGAGCTTGAAAACAAGGGGAGCCGGACTTGCATCCTGTCGAAACTGACGCTCATCCGACTCCCCCAACCATGACCCCAGTACCTTTGGGAATTGGTGGTCATCCGCCGGTACCGGAGCCCGGGTCAAAATGCCGCAGCGGCGAAGCCGCCGTCGATCAACTCTAGGCCGCCCGCGTCGGCAAGTCAAACATTTCTGCCGATTTTTTTTCGCCGTGGGGAGCGTGTCCGACGCAGTAGTGTAATGAGGTCTCGAAAGAAGGTAGGATTTTTCTCAATGGTAGCCCCCAATCCTTCCTCCAGTCTGCTTACAATGCCCTCCTCATGGGAGTAGCCCAGATGTAGAGGGGCCAGCACTCCGTGTAAGATTTCGTGGAGCAGTGTAAGTGCTCTCGCTCGCTCCCCCCGCCGCATATTAATGAGAATTAGAGGTCCGTCTCCCTCGGTGTAGCAGAGCCCATCCAAGCCCTCGTATTCTTCCGCCTGCGGCAATCGCTCCACGGGATACGTCAGTCCATCAATCTTCACAACACGAGGTAATTTCATGGGCCCCTCTATGAAAAGAACCCAGATTGAGGAATGATCCCCAACTGGGTCCATGAAATTGTACTTGACCTTTCCCTTAGACGGTTTTCTTCAACGTCAGTTCCAGAGTCGTAGTCAGCCTCGTGATATCCTGTCGGAGACCCACGATCTCCCCCCAGATACCCTTCAATTCCGTTTGACTCCCCTCTACTATTCGGGATAGAGTCTCATATTGAAATTGAAGAGGTTGACACTTCAACATCTCCTGGACCTCGGCCCTGGTCACCTTGTTGGGCAGTACCTTCAAGGCTAGAACCGCCAGACTGAACAGGGCTCCGACCAGTCCCGAGAGCAGAAAATCGAGGCCCTGCTCCATCTTAGAGCTCCCTACGCCTTTACAGGAATCGCCAGAATGTCCACATCAACCTCAGCCGCACCCGCCGTTGTAGAACCGGCAACCAGAAGTTGAACTCGTAGGCTTTCTCCGGTGAGAAGGAGCGTCTCCGCCGGGACAAGAGCTCGTTCGATAGGGAGATTTACCACATCCGCATCGAGATCAACGGTGGCCACCACGTCAGCGAATGCCTCGGATGCCGCCCCATCCCCGGCCTGGACCTTCACTCCGTGGTCCGGCACACCCCCCGTTCTCTTGCTCCGAACGGTGGTCCGTACCCCCACGATCCGATACTTGCTATCCCTCGCAACCTTCGTGCTCCCGAACACGTTCGTAATAGCCGCAGCGGCATCATACGCCTGATCCGCAGTGGCTTTGCACTTCACCCTCCACACCTGGAGAGTCCCGAACTGCTGGTCATCATCTGCCGAGAACGTGTCGGTGCTCCTCGTGCCCAGTCCACCCTGAGTCAACAGACCCGAGGAGGTTCTCTCCTGCGAATGCGTTACTTCCATCCCCGGAATCGTACTTTCACTTCTCATCGTTCGTCGCTCCGTATTTCCAGTGCCAAGAGATCGGACCTGCCACCCCTCGGGTGTAGACCCCCACTCGTTCTCGCTACCGTCTCGCCTAGATTATAGCGTCCGAATGATCGGAAGTCAAGTGGGCGGACGCCGAAAAAAAATTGTGGATTTTCTTGACCGGCCCGCGTTTTGGGCCTAGAATGGGCCGTGGCAACCGATTTTCCGCTTTCCGTCGTTCCCGTTCTCCCCAAGGCCCGGCGGGATGGAGCCTGTAGTCGGTGTGACCTTGCGGTGGGTGCTTCCACCGTGTGTGTCCCGACCGTGTGGCACCACTCCTCCGGGCCGCCCCTACCTATATCCCGCCTCTTGTGCAGCCATAGTCGGGCGGTGCTGATCGTGGGGGAGGCCCCGGGTCGGTCCGAGGACCTCCAGGGACTCCCCTTTGTCGGTAAGGCTGGTCGGATGCTCCGTGAAGCCTACATTGACTTCTTCGACCTGCCCTCCAAAGTTGACGTGTTCCTGTCCAATGCTGTCCGCTGCCGCCCACCCCAGAACAAGGAGCCCTCCAAGACCCAGATCAAGATGTGCCAGGGTTTCCTCCTCGCCGATATCAAGACCCTCCAGTCCCTGTACGATGAGGTCATCATCCTCGCCGTAGGTGGCACGGCAGTTACTACGATCACCGGTGGCAGTCTCAAGAAATGGTTAGGTCAACAGGGTGAGACCTCGGACTTCAAGGCTGTGTTGAAGAACGTAGTGCAGTCCCAACTTGCCGTCCTCGATATCATGGGACTGTCTCCTCCCGAGACGAAGCAGAAGCAGAAACAGAAACAGAAGTCCCGACTCACGGAGTTCATCGCCAAAGCACAGGCTGTCGCTTACCCGAAGCCGTGTAGAGTATTCGCCACCTATCACCCCGCCTATCTACTCCGTAATCCCTCCGCTGGCTTAGCAGTCCATGCCCATATGGGGTTACTCCGGGACTTCCTCGATGGTACACTGAAAATTGAGCTTGAGACCGATCTTTCTATTCAACTTGCCCCTCTTCCCCCGGCCTACTCCATTGCCCGTCTAGCGTTCGACATTGAGACCTATGGCATCTTCAAGAATGGTCCCCACCAGACTCAGTTTCACCCCCTCAAAATGGAGAAGTACGATTTCGTCTCTCGCAGCAGCATCATCCACACGGTTGGGCTCTCCTGGCGGGATGTGCATGGGGAACTCCAACATGCAATGTTCCTCATGGACCGCCTGGATCACCGCCGTCGGCTATGGTCCTGGTTCAAGAAGATTCGGAATGACCCCAAGTTCGAGTTCCTGGTGGGTCAGAACATCAACTTTGATCTGGTCTGCCTCCGCCACTGCTACCCCGAGTGTAAGGCATGGGTAGACTTCCCCCTCCCCATCATGGACACCATCATTACGAACTATCTGCATGATGAGGGTCGCCCGGAGAAATCCTTGAAGAACCTCGCTCCTCTGTTCCGTATCACGAAGTATGATATCGGTCCCGAGTTGAAGCGGTTCGATAACAATCGGGATCAACGGGCGTGGCAGTATAACTGTCAGGATACCTACGCTACGCTCCGGCTCCAGGAGAAATTGGAGGAGGAGATCAGGAAGTTCTACGGTCCGACAACCTCCAAGTTGACTCCCTATTGTATGAGATGGTACAATGAGTTACTCTGGCTCCTGGTCTGGATGACTGAGACCGGCATTGCAATGGACCAGGAGCGTCTCCAGAGCTTATTCACTGCCTATCTGGCCAAGAAAGACAAGGTACAACGATTCGCCCAGGAGCGGTGGAACCTCCCCCTTCGTGGCAAGGGCTCCGAACTTGGTAAGCGGGAAGTCATAACGACCGCCATTAAGGAGTTGAATCGTCTCGATATTTCTCTCCCGAAGTTGGAGACAACCGAAACGAAGGCAGTGGTATCATTCTGCCTGGAAAATCGCAATGCCCTCCTCGGAGCTCTTCGCGGTCATCCCCTGGGGCGACGCTCCCTCTCCCGTGCTCAACTGATTGTGACCGGCCTCTATCAGAATTACTCCAAACTGTTGGATGCCTACTTGTACCCGTTGCTCATGGGTCGAGGCAAGTTGCACAACGACTTCTCGACCAGGATCATCGACGGCGTGGCCTATCCCCGCTGGTTCCCCGTCCCCTCCGAATATGAGGACAATACAACGGGGGGCACCAAGCAGGCCCGCATAGTTTGTCTTGATGGAAGTGAGGAGGTGATTACACCTCGGGGGTTTATTCCCCTCAAGGAGCTTGTGGAAAAGGCTAACGACAAAATTCTCACAATCACCGATGATTGGAGTGCGAAATTCGTGTCTCCTTCTGCCTACTTACAAGGGGGGAAACAACAGCTTTTCGAGATTACGCTAAGTTCAGCCGGGCATTTTCAGAAAGATGGGGTTTTGAGTTATGTGAGGGCCACGGGTGAGCATGAGTGGTTTCGATTGGATGGTTCCAGGGTGTCCACGAACGATTTAGAAATAGGAACCCGACTTCGACACGTTCAATGGTCGAGCGATCAAAATGGATATCCTAAGTGGGTCATGGCGTGGGGAGGTCGTAGACATCAACAATCAGTTCATAGAACTATTGCCACCTGCTTACCCCGCTTTCGAGAAGGTTTAGAAGTTCATCACCAGAACGAAAATATTGAGGACTGGTCGATAGGCAATCTTCAAGTTCTTTCTTCTTCGGACCATCGGCACCTGCATTGGGGAGTGGGAGGAGAGGAGATTGTTTGTGAAGGGTGTGGAATATCGTGCAGGAAAAGACGCACGAATTCACGTCGTCGCTTTTGTTCCCTATCGTGTTGGAATGAGTACCAAAAAACGATTAACTACCGAGTTGTGTCCGTTCGACCGCTTGGAGTGGCGGAAGTCTACTGTTTGGAGGTCCCGCAGACCCATAATTTCGTGCTCAAGAATGGGTTGGTAAGTGGAAATTGTAAAGGGCCCGCCGCCCAGACCTTTCCCCCGGACGTGAAGTCAACCATCACCTGTCGCTTCCGGGGCGGCTACCTCATCTGGTTCGACTACTCTCAAATTGAGCTTCGGTTCGCAGCCCTGCTTAGCAACGATCCCGTAATGATGGCCGAGTATTGTGGCAAGCCCGACCTCCACACTAAGACGGCCCGGCTGATCTTCGGTGATGCCTTTGCCGACGACTTTATCAGTAAACATGGGATCACGGAGTGGAAGAACTCCAAGTACCGCCAAGCGGGCAAGACGATGAACTTCCTGATGCTCAACCTGGGGAGGGCCGAGCGATTCCAGCAGACCCTCATGCAGGATGTCGGTCTCCGGTACCCGATCGAGAAGTGTCAAGCTGCGATCGACGCCTTCTGGGCCTGCTACTCCGGGCTGCACACTTGGCACCTGGAGGTTGGTGCGTTCATCAAGAAGCACGGCTACTTCGAGTTGCCCTTGATCGGTCAATCTCGTCTCTTCTTGGGAGGTCGGAAGAACCTGGAGAGGTCGGCCCCGGAGATGGCGAATCTGCCGATCCAGGCCGTCGCCGCTGTTACGATGCAGTCCTCCCAGTTCAACCTCTGGCGTGCCTTCAAGGCCGCTGGGCTCCGCACCCTGGTGCCCCTCAACATCTACGATGCTGCGGTCCTGGAGGTGCCAAAGACGGAAATCTTCCGCGTCCGCTCGATCATGGCAGCGACCCTGCCCAACCCCCCCTATTTCCAGGACTTGTGCGACCAGCTTGGGCGTCGAATCCCGCTTGAGTACGACGTGAAGGAAAAAAAACTTGGTTAATCTCCTTGCCTTGGTCGTGGAAGCGGCTATAATTAGCATGGCTGCGTTTTCTGCGTGGTTCGCCCCCGGTCTCTTGTGCGATTACCTGAATCAGAGGAAATGGAGGAGAAGCAAGTGAGGGCGCGTAAATCGGGAACTTATTATGATCGGAACCGTGATCGTGTCCGGGCATACTCGAAGGCATACCGGAAGGCTCACCCCGCCCTCTATGCTCGTCGCCAACGGGAATGGTGTCAAAAACGACGGGACATGGCCGAGGCGATTAAGTCCGCAGCCGGGTGTAAGTCGTGTGGTGAGACTGATCCTCGATGTTTAGATTTTCATCACCGTCGGGCTTCGACCAAGTGTTACACCGTGGCCGCAATAGTTCGAGCTTTGACATGGGACAGAGTATTACGGGAAATCCAGAAGTGTGATGTCCTATGTTCCAACTGTCACCGAAAACACACCTACGACACTGCTAAAAGGAAGAGGGCTGGATGAGGAGACCAACAGTTTATATTGCGGGGCCAATGACCAATGGAACAGGGAATTGTTTTAACATGAAGAAGGTTCACGAGGCAATTGACACCTTCTTCAAGTTGATTGAGGCCGGGTACGCTCCCCACTGTCCTCACCTCACCGTGTTCTGCGAGTTCATGGAGCCCCATCGAATCTCCTACCAGTCATGGCTCGATCTCGACATGACCTACGTGGCCGCCTCGGATGTTGTTTTCCGTATTACCGGGGACTCCAGCGGTGCGGACCGGGAGGTTGCTTATGCTGTGTCGCTAGGCATACCTGTGGTTTACACACTAGGGGAATTGTCCCGACTGGACCTGTGAAAGAATTACTATGAAGCCTCAGACTAGACTGGTACTAAGTGATGTCCATATTCCCTTCGAGGACCCTGCCCTCATCAAAGTCTGGTTGGCTATGGCCAAGAACATGCAACCGGAGGGGATCGACATTATTGGTGACGTGATCGACTGCTACTCGATCAGTCGCTTCGACAAGAACCCCCGTCGTAAGCACGACCTCCAGGACGAGATCACTGCTGCCTGGAAACTCCTTAACGCCATCCGAGAGGCGTGTCCCAATGCGGACATCCGCTACTCCGAGGGGAACCATGAGAACCGTCTGGAGCGGATGCTGTGGAGCACCGCCAAACATCTCGCCCCCCTCCATTGCTTGTCCATCCCAGAACTGATGAAGTTGCAGGAACTGGGTATCCGGTACTTTGACCCAAAGGCTCCTTACAAGATCGGGAACCTGTACTACCTCCACGGAGACGTGGGGAGAAAACAAAACTTCTCGAAGTCCGCTGGTGGCCGCAACGCTGACGCCATCGCCCGTGCGATCGGCGGTTCGGTGCTCTGTGGCCACTCTCATCAGATGGGTTACTCGGCCTTCCGTTCCTGGGAGCGTAACCTGGAGGGCTACGAAGTGGGTTGTGTGTGCCGCTTCGACTTGGAATACATAATCGGTGTCCCTCCCTGGCAGCAGGGTTGGGCAGTAGTGGAGTTCTTGCGATCCGGGTGCTACAGAGTGGAGTTCATCCGGGTTGTGGAACAAGGTACCCACCGTCGCATCATTTCCCCGTGGCCGACCAACATCGAAGGGGACATCATCAGCCCGGCTAAGAAACACTTCATTCTGAAGGGAGACTAGAATGAGCAAAGGTGATTGGAGACGCCCGAGTAGTGTCCCGAAGTCAGAGTACGATGCAAACTTCGAGGCAGTGTTCGGGGTGAAGAAGTTGAATGTGATGTCCGATACAGAACGCGAGGAGATGAACCGTGACCGAGATAGAGCGGCTGGTGGAGAAGTACCTCAAGACGGACATGACAGCCGAAACCTTCATGCGGAAAGCTAAGCAATGCCGAAACTCCCTCGCACCATCACGCTCCTCATCGACTCCCGGGAGCAGAGGCCCCTCCTCTTCCCGGAAATCCTCGACTGGTACCAAACCCGAGGCGGTCCGGTCCACACCTTCACCGTCCGAACCAAGGTTGTCGCCCTCCCCGCCGGAGACTATGCCCTCGACGGCTACGACGACGCCATCATTGAACGCAAAGGCTCCCTCCGAGAACTGAGAAACAACTTTCTCTCGGACGACTACCGTCGGGCCCAGGCCGCGTTCACAAAGTTAACTGAGGCAACGGAGAACCCGTACCTCCTTCTTGACATTGACCTTGCGGAATTGCTCACCCCTTCAATCGAGGTGGAGAAGCCGGAAATTATTCTCGACGCTTTTCTTGACTTTGCCCAAGCGTCGGGCGTAAAATTGCTGATCGTCGGCGGTTGCAAACGTCCGGTCGCCCGTTGCCGTCTGGGAGGTTTCGTCATTCGTCTGTTGCTCTCCCATTGTATGCGTAGTATCGTCGGTCCAATCGACATTTCGTCGATAGTAGATGCCATAGTAGGAGGAAACATAAATGGACCTTAACACTGTACAAGCGGCCTTTGAGGCTGTGAAGGATTCGGGGGAACGAGAAGAGTTCGAGACGGGTGCCGTCCGTGACACTCAAGAGGGCAAACCCCGCTACGATCTAATCCCTCCCCATGCACTTGCTCGGGTAGCCCAACACTACGCCAATGGGGCGAAGAAGTACGGTGATCGGAACTGGGAGAAGGGCATCCCCGTCAGTCGTTGTCTGGCCTCGGCCTTCAGACATCTCATGGCCTACATGATGGGTCTGCAAGACGAGGACCATCTTTCCGCAGTCGTCTTTAACATCTTGGCCATCCTCCACTGGGAGGAACTCAGTCGAACTGATATGCTCGACCGTGACCAATACCGACATTGGAGGAGCAAGTAATGACACTCAGGATCAAAGTCGATAAGATTCCGGGATTCCCCTTACCGGGCAACCCCGCTTCGATCTGGGGCAGGGGAGTTCCTCGCACAACGAGGGAGTTCTTTACTGAGGTACGGACCCCCTTCATCCGTTCCACCCCCTTGTCCGTATTGGACGAATGTCCGAGGAAGTTTCTCTATGCCTACAAACTGGGCATCTGCCCCAAAGTGGCTGAGCGGCCCCTTACGTTGGGTTCGTTCGTTCATCTCATTCTCAAGAATCTCTTCTGTGGTCGGACGGAGGAAGAGGCCCTACAAAGTTGCGAGACCGCTCTGAGGTTTCACCAGAATCTCATCGTCGAAGCGTGTGATCCCACGGGATTCCTCCAGGGTGGGCGGGACGTGAAGGGAGTTCTCGCTGATCTGGAGGAGGATTACCATAAGGCACGAGCGATGGCCTTGTGTTTCTGGAGATTTCGACCCTTTCAGGCCGAGAAATGGGAAGTCCTCCAGGCCCCGGATGGAACTCGTCTTGTTGAGGTAATGTTGGAGACCCGGATCAAAGGCATCAACCCGATCCGTACCCCCTGTGATCTTGCCCTCTTGAACAAGGAGACGAAACAGGTCTGGATTGTGGATTTCAAGACCACCAGTTTTGACCCCCGAGTGCGGGCCATCCCAACTCGGATCAGTCCCCAGCTTGCCCTGTATAGACTCTCGCTCCAGAGCCACCTTGACCACTGGGCTCACGATGGATTGCTTCCCCCTTATGAGGTGACGGGCTCCATCCACGCCATCATCAAGAAGCCGACGATTAAGTATTGCCCGGATACCAAGGACAAGGGCGGTTTCCAATGCTACGTCGAGCGGCTACTCCAGTGGTACAAGGATGCCGAGGCGAAAGACCCCACGAATCCTCCCCTCGTCCTGGACTCCAACCGCTTCTCTGCCCCAGTGATGACCTCGGAGTTATGGGGCCGACTGAAACGATACTCCAAGTTGTCGTCATCCCCCCCCAACTTCGACGTGTTCTACAGGGCAGGCGATAGTGTGTGCTTGAAGTTCAACCGCCCCTGTCCCTATATGGTGCTGTGCAACAGTAGCACGGCGATGATCCCGGACCTCGTTCGCACGCACTTCAACGTCCAATTCCGGGAAGATGTGGAGGAGCAAACCGATGTCTGAGATGCAGAGTATCATCAGTGGGACTGTGATTCCCAAGGACCTCGCGGGCGTAGACGGCCTGGAGACGGGCTTTCGTCCCCCGACGAGTAACGAGACCCGCCTTCTTATTACCGGCAGCCCCGGTGCCGGTAAGTCCACATTGCTCAACAGCAACAAGAGCTTGCTGATGATCGACGTGGAGCGGGGGGGCCGCACCGTGGCGGACCCGGCAGCCATGCGATTCTCCGCACCCGTGAATGCCGACCCTGTAGCTGCGGCCCAGGTATACCGGAACTTCGTGGGTCAGCTTATCGCCCGCAAGTTAGCGGGCAAGAATGATGTCCTGATGATCGGTTTCGACTCCGCTGATGAGTTGATCGCCCTGTTCCAGAGAGCCCTGTGTATCCAGGCGGGTGTGACTGACGTGGGGGACATAGGCGGGGGTCACGGTAAGGGCTACTTCCAGGTCCGCGACGACTTCGCAGCCATGCTCGACCGTATCCACGCCGCCGGACTGGGCTGGGCCGTCATCGCTCACACTCTTGTCAAGACGGTCAAGGTCGGCGAGGAAGAGCGGCAGGTCTCCAGTCTGGCTATCTCGGATAGCTACAAGTCCATGCTCATCCGAAAGTGTGAGCACTTCCTGTTCGTCGAGTCGGGCGTCGAGTTGGTCACCCCTCCGCCGATAGTGCGGGTGGTAAACGGGAAACGTCACGAGAAGCCGCAGCCCCCGGAGCCCCGCCCCGCCCGTTTTCTCAAGACCGCACCCGGTGGAATCTGGCACGGAGCCGAGGCCACCGAGTTGAAGATTCGTGTTCCCTTACCCGACCGTATAAAGTTGCCTCAGCGAGGCGGTTTCGAGACGTTCTCGAAAGCCTACGATGCGGCTGTAGTCAAACTGATGGAGACATCGAATGTCGAATGAAAAGGCTTTTATGGACGTTCTGGCATCTTGTAATGATGCGTGTGCGGAGATGGACTTCTCCGATGACGGGTGGAAACCCCCCGTCGGGACTTACGATGCGTGTATCGAGTCCGTGGGCGTCGGATCGAAAGTGAAGGACGGCGTGACTAACATCTGGTTGAAGCCGATCTTCCGCATCATCACGGACGGTGAATACGCCGACCGGACCTTCGCGGACTTCATGTACATCCAACCCGGTGCCAGGGAACTGACTCCCGCTCTGCGGCAGTTGCTTCGCTTCGCCACCTGTTTGGCGGGTCGTGAAATCAAGAACGCCGTCGAAGCCTCGGAGATCGCCCAGGCTTCGGAGGGTGAGTTCCTGACGCTGGAGGTGTTCCAGACGGTAGGTAAGAAGGGCAAGTCCGCAGGTCGTACCTTTACGAACATCCGGTTCCTGACGAAGCTGGAGACCACGGAGGCGGTGGAAGCCTAGGACCTTCGGGTTCCAGGTTCTACCTGAGACGATAGCGAGAACGAGTGGTGCCCAATACCCCCGAGCGGGGCAAGGCTCTCTCGAATCCGGGAGTAGCCCAAAGGCAGAGGCAGCCGATACAACGGTGTCAGTGGGGGGTTCGATTCCCCCCCTCCCCCGTGGAGAAAA
>Ga0100403_1003425_pt1 | contig 11807 bp, 17 predicted proteins | sample CryGeymet201501t_FD_83663 | JGI IMG/M metagenome (GOLD analysis project Ga0100403, IMG submission 83663) | Groundwater microbial communities from Crystal Geyser aquifers in Utah, USA - Crystal Geyser metaG 2015-01t | ecosystem: Environmental > Aquatic > Deep subsurface > Groundwater | place...
AAGAAGTACGAGAGTTGTACGATTGGGCACATGCTATGCACGAAAAGCAATGGAACTACACGATAAATCGTACTGACGATCAAAAAAATGGGACAAGTAAAAAGGGTGTTCGTTACAAGGGGCACGAGTTATTTATTGTGAACTACAACTCTGAAAAACAGACTCCTCTATTTGACTATCAATCAGCTCTTTACAAAGTCCTCAAAGAGGCCTAGAGATTTTTCAATAGATACCCAGCCATTTGTTGGCTTATTTGTCTTTTTTTTAAAATTTATGACTGGATAATTTGGAATAAAGCCGCAGGCTTTTTTGTTTTTACATTTAGCACGGGTACAAATAACGCCATTATTACCTATCTTTAGATCTGAAGTTTTTGCGACATACAGGGTTTTAAAAGCGAAATTCTGAAAACTGTTTTTACCGGAAGCCCCTATTTTACGCAAAAAATCCTCACCTTCTCGTGGCGGATTCCACTCAAAGTATCCAGTCTTTTTATCGGTTGTATAAAAAGCATTGCCGATTGATGATATAACTATATCGAAATCGGCCGATAAATATTGATCGTTGTGAATTGCTAGAACTTTTTCCGAGATATCGAACTTGGGAGCCAATTCTTTTACTTTTGCTGGGCCAAGCGTACGACTTCGCATACACTTGACCCGTATCTCGCTATGTCCGTCGTTAAATAGCCTGTACCCGCCCTTTTTAGCGAGTTTACATTCTACGCTAATAACTTTTCCTGTTGGTTTATGAAGCACCCGCACATCAATGTCGTGGAGGCCAATCTGTGCATTCATCATCGGCTTATCAACCTGCCACTTATCCCTCGGTAAAATTTCTTGCAAAGCCATCATTACCGAAAACTCAAAAGCTTTACCCCTAATCATTGGCACAACTTTTGGTTCGTACAAGGTTTCAGCCAAATACAAAACGGGGATATTGTATTTTTCGCAGTAATCTTTAACTTTTTCTTCCCAGCTTTTTGGCATAATTTTATGAATGGAAAAAGTCCGCGATGCTGATTTTGAGAGCTTTCGCGATCTTCTCTATATTTTCGAGGGTAATATTTTTCTCGGCTCGCTCGATCATGCCGATATAAGTTCGGTGAACGCCTGCTCGTCCGGCAAGTTCTTCCTGCGATAAACCTAACCTTGCGCGCTCCTCGCGGACTTTTTGACCGAATTTAACTAAAACGTTTCTTTTCATAGTTGATAACTCTAGTATACGCACTTGCTAACTTTGGTTCTACATACCATAGTTAGCACATGAGTTCAAGTATTTTAGGGCGTTTCTTAAACTTTTCCGCGCATGGGTGGCGTGGGACAAGAGCAAGAAAAAATAACGCCGCCAATGAAAAAGTCGGTCAATTTTCCGAAAGTCAGATTTTGGTGCGGGATGAGGGAATCGAACCCTCGCCCTCAGTTTGGAAAACTGATATTCTACCATTAAACTAATCCCGCGTGGCCGTCTTTGATTAGGCCGTCACCAGACCATCCTAACAGAAACCAAGCCGAGAAACAAAAAAAAACGGCCCCGACAACGTTGTCGAGACCGGATTCATTCTCTTCTCTTAGAACCAGGCGGCGATTAATTCCGGGTAGCCAAAATCGAGCTTGATTCGCGGTAAAATAATACCCTCCCGCGGCGATTCCAGATTGCAATTAATCCACATGTCCCAAGCATGTCCCTGCTCGCCGTCTAAACAGAAGATTCGCGACAAGCAACCCTTAATCTTGATGAAGAAGTAGCCCTTCAACCCCTCACCAAAAAGCGGGTCCTTGACTTGGTTGAGCAAACGGATAGCCCCATGATCATCAATAGCCACAATGATTATGTCGTGTTCCTCAACTGCCTCTTCAATCGCGCTTACCAAACGATGGGCAAAGCGATATCGCGGCAACGAAACTTGGGTCAATTGATAGCCAACCCCAGCCAAAAGGATGAGTTGTTCAGCATCCAAACAATCCGGCGCTTCATCGCCAATCCACAACACAGTCTTGGGCGGATTAATTGCTCTCTTTTCCATCTTCCTCGCCTTTCCCATCTTTCGGGACTCCTCTCTCCCCTCTGGTTCAAGTCGGAAGGAAAAAGTTACCTGCTGGCTAGTAGGTCGGTAGCGTTTTTCGAGCGTCTTTTTTTGCCTAAGCTCGTCCTCCTCCCTTCGACCCTGTCGATGACCGCCAATTCTCATATTCCCATTCCTCGCGAAGCCTTGTGACATAAAATACCTCCCCGGTTAAAAATTAAAACGACCAAATACCTGACCCCACTATAAAGCAAAGAGATTAAAACACCAAATCAATCGGACTGCCGGGAATCGAACCCGGGTCACATGACCCCCAGCCATGCATACTACCGTTGTACTACAGTCCGTTTGTTCACTAATATCTACTTATTATTATTCATATTTTTGCCAACTTGCCTAATCGTCCAGTTCTCCAGTATGATGAAAGCAGATGCTCTTCGCCAAAGTCTAGGAAAGGAGAAGTCTATGGCTCTAGACATATTCCAAGTAGTCTCAAGCAAAATATACCGGTGGTTCAGGAAGGGCAAAAACCTGACTGATATCACGCCGCCGATTGCCATCAACGGCAACGCCACCCAAAAGTCGTTCGTGATTAAGGACACGGGGGGAAAAGACTTTCTCTCGTTTACCCTAACCGAGCGACGGGGAAAGATATTTTGCAAAATATCGGGTATCGACTGGGAGTCTTTGCCCAATAATCAACGGCGCCGGCAGGCGCAAAAAGAATGGAAGCCAAAATGGCTTAGGGAACTGGAACCAGATTCGGGGGTGAACCATGGCGAGACAGAGAATCCATAACCGGACTTTGGCAAAAAGAAAAGCCCATCAACATCTTTTGACGTTGATGGGCTTTCTCTTTACAACCTTGCCCGTCCGTAATCCGATTTAATCGGATGAAGGCGGGTTACCAGCGGTTTCCACCAGCCGGTTTGTCGTCGCGAGGAGCCATCGGGCGAGCCTCGGAAACGGTGAGATTGCGCCCACCGAAGTCCTTCTCATTCCACATAGTGATAGCCGCTTTCGCGTCATCATCACTAGCCATCTCCACAAAGCCGAAGCCCTTGGAGCGACCAGTCATACGGTCGGTGATTACCGCCGCCGACTCAACCGCGCCAGCCTTGGAGAAAGCCTCCTTCAGCTCCGGCTCGGTGGTCGAGTACGGCAATCCGCCGACATACAATTTCTTAGCCATTTAGTTTAAAACTAGATTCAATGTAAGGCGACCTCCCGTTCTCGCCTTACTGCTTACGCCTTAAGGAGTTTAAGAAACGGAACACTTACAACAAGTAGATGATACTTGATTTGAAAATAAAGTCAAGCTTGAGTGGCGCGCCAGCGGGCAATCAGGAGGTCAACCATGGCGCCAAAGGTAACTAGAGTAACAAAGCCACCAGCCAGCCAGCCAATAAGCGGCACCCGCGAGAGAAGGAAGAAGATGCCGAGGCCGGCGACCACCGTCACCCAAGTAAGGCGGAATTGCTTCGGCTTCAAAACAAGCTTATCCAGCCAAACACCCAACAAAACGCCGGCCAGCACATTAGCCAAAACGAGCCCGGCCAAATAGGTGGCTATCAAAACAAGCGCCAATGGGATACCAATAATCGTTAACATTAAAATAATGCTCAACACCGGCACCGAGAGACCGCTCGCAAACCCGGTCACCAGCGAGCGGCCGGGTTTGGTAAGCGCGTGTTTAATTACCCGTTCAAGCGGTTGGCGCACAAGCCAATAGAGTACTAAGCCGGTAAAGAGGAGCATCAAGAGCCTAAGGAAAAGCCACGCGCCCAAGAGCGCGGTCAGACCCACCAACATCGAGCCCCGATCGGCCTGGCGCCAAATGCCCAACTGGCGAGCAATACTCTCATCGTAAACCGTCTCGCCCAACACCACTGCCTGCTCGCTAATGGTCGCCGGCCGATCGGTGCGATAAGAGAGATCGCCCCCCACTCGGGCCTCATCGCCCAAGCGGAGCGCCCCGCCGATAAAGTCGGTGTCACCGAGGACGGCGCTATCTAACTCAAGCGAACCGCCGAGGACAAAGAGGTCGCCTCCCACCGGCCCGGCAATGGTCACATTACCGCCAAACACTCGCACATCGCCGGCCACCTCGCCTGTTACGGTGACATTGCCACCGACGACTACCAAGTCCTCCATTACTAAGCCGGCCACCACTACCGAACCGGCGCTGATGTACAAGTCGCCCGCCGCCGTGCCAGCAATTGAAGTGTGGCCAGCGCCAATATACATATTGCCCAGCACTTGCTCCCCTGCCGGTAAGAGATACTGCTGGCCAGTCTCAATCTGCGCCGCGGAGGCAGCAACCGGCATCAACATTAATCCCAAAACCAAACCGCCCAAAATTAAGTTCCTGCTCATACTTTTATTGTACCACATTCAAAATAAAAATGAAGCCCCAGCTTAAGCCGGGGCGTTGAAGTTTATTGAGGAATGCCATGCAAAGCCAGCTCGCGATTATAATAGCGAGTATCGCCGGTAATCTCGCGGGCGCCCTCGGCCCAGTCGGGTAGAACAAATTCTCCCAACACTTTGGTCTTAACCTCCATAATCACCAGACCAACCAAGGAATTACTAAAGGCATCGATTTCAACCTTGGTCTGACGGTCAATATTGAAGATAAACCGGTTTTGTGGATTGGTCGACCCTTCACCAATTGAAGCAAAATATTGAAGGCCTGTTTATTGGGAAGTTTCTCGAACCCGGTTTCGCACAACGGTCCATGGCCAATTTTATGGGTAATGGTGTATTTGTTTTTCTCCCGCCTGATTCGCAACTCCTCATTCTCTCCTGCCATCAAATAGCCTTGTTCAATAGCGACACAATCCACCTCTGGATTGTCACTGTGGTTAATCCATTCCGGCACCATCGGCAACACAAATCGCCGATCATATCTTGACTCTTCCATCAACCAAACCTCCTCTGGTTAAACTTGACGAATTTCAATCCTTTGATACTTTAGCAGGTTTTGGCTGAAGATGAAAGAGTCGTCGCTCCATTAAGTGTCTGGGATTTAAAACCAAAATTTTAAATTAAGTTAGCCGAAATTTCTGTTAAGTACCGGTCTTTGTCCCACGAGTCGGGATACTTGCCAACTCGTTCGCCATTTTTCAAAAAAACTTTGGTGTGCTGATAAGCCACCCCAAATTCGCTCGCCAACTCGCGCTCGGCCTCGCTGGTTTGGTTGTCGTTGTAATTGACGCGGAAGCCGATGACCCGATCGCCGGTTAGCTCGTCGAAGGCGTCTTCCATCTTAGGGAATTCCTCACGGCAAATCGGGCACCAATTGGCGTAAAAGTAGAGCACTACCAATTTGTCCGATAGTTTGGCCGCCGCATAATCCTCGGGAGTAAAATCAAGGAGGGGCGAGGAGTCGCCGGCTAATTTTTTGCCTTTGTAAACCAGTTCGCTACTGGCGCCACCAAGCATCGACTCCCCTTCCTCGGCCACGGTTATTGTTTGACTAGCCGATTTTGATTGATTGGGGGTGGTTGTGCTGATTAAATCCGCCTCATCATTAGTTACCACGGCCTGACTCTGATACCACCAGTATCCCCAGCCGGCGATTACCGCCAGCAACCCCAAAATTAAAATATTTTTCATTATCTTTTAATTCTACCATTCTCTCACCACCCGCCAAGCGATTACCCGCGGCATCCACTTCTGCCCCCAGTACCAGAACCAGTCGTTGTTGAGCCAGTGGTAGTTCCAGTTCCACTTGTCGCCATTCCAGTTGAGGTAACGGACACAGAGGCCACCGTCCAAGTTGCGGTTTCGTCCAAAACAACACCCTTCACACCACCCTCAAATTACTTCAAGAGCTGAATAGTCTTTGGCATCTTAAATGCCTTAATATTTTGGACCAAGTATTTTCATTTTTTAGAATAAATTTAAACCACTCTATCCTTAACCATAATCTTGGATATTCTCGATTTAAATTACCCGGATTCGGCCGCCGACAACCTTAATCGCCAGCAGATTCGCCTAATACGACCAGTCATTCTAACATACAAAAACGCGCGAAGATAAATCTTCGCGCGCTAATTCTAAGGACTCAAATCTAAGTTCTAAACTCAAGTCCAAATTCAAAGGGTTACTTGCGAGCAAGCCGCGGGGTAGTTGGCGAACCAGTCGCGGAGGAGCCAGTGGTAGTCCCAGTACCACCTGCCGCCACCCCAGCCGAGGCAACGGACACAAAGGCCAACGTCCGAGTAGCGGTAGATGGTTCCCCAGAAGAAAATATATTCTCCTTCTTTCCAGTCTTCCGGGATTAGTTCGGGGTGAGCCAGAAGGTAGTCCAGGACATTGGCGTTCAGGACCGGCTTGTCGACGAGTTCCTTCCGGAGATCATGGCCAGTGATTAACCCTGTTTTCTGCTTTTCAGCCAGAAACAGGAGGATCTTGGCCGAGTCCCATTCCAAGGTACCGCCTTTCTGGTGTTCTTCTACCGTCCAGCCACCTGGGATGTAGGGGTCGGCGGAGCAGTCGATGAGATGGCAAACCAACTCAATCTTGGCGTGACCGAGAATGACGGCTTGTAAGGATTTTTTGTCCTTATACTGACCAAGTTTGGTCAGGTCATCGCCGGACCACCCCTCCCTTTCAAACTCCTCCACCAGCATGTGAACTTGTCCTTCTTTGTAAGACGACATGTCGTCCCCCTTTCTGGCACATGTGCCAATTTGAGCTGCAAGTTAATTCAAAGAACTATATTTTAAGTATACACCTATTCACCTATTATAGTAATTTGTCAATGATACAAAAAACCCCTATTTTAGGGGCTTTTTGCGGACGAGGCTTAGGCTCGTCTGGGGCAACTACTTAGTAAGCGCCGAACTCGTCGGAAATGGCGATATTGGTGCTGGTCGCCGTTTCGCCCTCTTGGCCAGTCTGACCCTGGTAGAGATAGTAACCGCCGATAAGCAAAATGACGATTACCACTACCGCGATAACTGTTTTGTTCATATTTTCTTTTGGTGCTGGGGGTTAAATAATAATCCAACACTGGTCGGAGCGCCGGGATTCGAACCCGGAGTCGCCCGCTCCCAAAGCGGGAATGTTAGCCGTTACACTACGCTCCGTCGGGACGCCGGGATTCGAACCCGGAGTCTCACGAACCCGAATCGTGAATGTTACCGTTACACCACGTCCCGGAAAACAAGACAAATATAGCACATATTGGCTAAAGGACAAAGGTTTTAGCACGTGCTTGACAAATATTTCAGATATGCTAGACTAAGAACAGTCTTAAAAACGGAGGGCTTTATAGCCCAAAAAGAAAGGGAGGTTCCCATGTTGTTCGATTTCTTTCACATTCAGATCGCCGGGGCTGAAATTTGGATTTGGGCCGTCAAGTTGGGGCTGGTGGCGTTTCTCACTATTCCCTTGTTTCTGATTGTTCGGGCTATCGTAGGCCCAGGACAAAATAATTGAGACCCTCCCCAACCCCGGCGCGAGTGGTGCTTCATAAGCATCATAACCATTTATAACCCCGCTCGCGTCGGGGTTTAATTTTGTCTATTTTTACCAAAGTTACACGCGAAACTTAGAAAATATCCTCCAAATGCTCAATTTTTAACACCTCTCCCCCGCTATTTAGATAAACAGCGATGGCATCGAGTTGCCAATCTACTTCGTCATCAATCCCCTTGCGCAACAAGTAAGTCTCAATTGTCCGATATAAACGCTTTATTTTCCAAGGATGAATGTTATCTTCCGGCTCATAATCATCATTATCACGAGCTTGCCAGCCGTAGCCTTGGCGAAGGCGGGAAACGGTTTTTACCTCCACAAATCTGATCTCATTCCCCTTTTGGGCCACAATATCAAGCTCGCCCCATTTCTCCAAATAATTTCTATCCAGTATTTTATAACCTTGTTTCTTAAGGAAATTGCAAGCAATCTCCTCGCCCTTATCGCCAACCACTTGTTTTGAGGTCTTATTTTCAACTATTCTTTTCCTATTTTCATGTGAAAACATATTATCTTTGTTTCATATGTAACCATTATCCTCCAAAAGGACTGATTTTGGACAAAAGTCTTATTTTAAGCCGTTTTTTAAAATCTATCAGACCTAAAAGACCGTCCTTTATCCCCATTATCCCCAAGATTATCCACATTTATCAACAATTCTAAGGGGCAAAAGACAAAAAATAGGGGACAAAAGACATTTTCGGATTAGTGTGCGGGTAGGGAGAATCGAACTCCCGTCTCATCCTTGGCAAGGACGTGTTCTACCACTAAACCATACCCGCAAGTAAAGGTAATAATAAAGGAAAAATTATTAAAAGTAAATTGTGCCGGGGGGGAGACTTGAACTCCCACGACCTTGCGGTCATACGCCTCTGAAGCGTACGTGTCTACCAATTTCACCACCCCGGCTTAGTGTGCCCTTGGAGGGACTCGAACCCCCATCACTGGTTCCGAAGACCAGCACTCTATCCTTTGAGCTACAAGGGCTTAATCCATTTCATTTACCCGCCTCGGGCGGGCCACGAGACCATTAGTAACTGCCCTCTAAAAATACAACAAAAATAGCTAAACCGCAAAGATTAAGTTAAAATGTTTTAAATGAAAGCGGAATTCTCAATCCATAGCATTCTCCTAGAAACTGCCCAAACCTTGGAAAATAAGGGTTTTAAGGCTTATTTGGTCGGCGGTTGCGTCCGCGACTTGGCCATGAATCGAGAGCCCAAAGATTGGGACTTTACCACTTCAGCCAAACCGGAAGAGATTGAGGCCGCTTTCCCCAAGACTTTTTATGAGAACCGCTTCGGCACAGTGACGGTAGTCAATGAAGAGGAGAAAGAGGCTAGTTCGCTTAGGCATATAGAGATCACCCCGTTCCGCAAAGAGGGGGAGTACAGCGACCAGCGCCACCCGAACGAAGTGTCCTTTAGCGCTACTTTGGAAGAAGATTTGTCGCGTCGTGATTTCACCATCAACGCCTTGGCCTATAGGCCAACAACCGGAGAATTTATTGACCTTTATGAGGGATTGTCTAATATCAAGCAAGGCTCAATCAAAACCGTCGGCAAAGCGGATGAGAGATTTAAAGAAGATGCTTTGAGGATATTGCGGGGGATTAGATTGGCCACGGAACTTGGTTTCATGATTAACCAAGCGACTTCCCAGGGTATGACCCAAAATAGCCATTTATTGGCCAATGTTTCCCGTGAAAGGGTCCGGGACGAGTTTACTAGGATTATTATGTCCAAAGAGCCAATGAGAGGTCTAAAGCTCCTAGTGGAGCTGGAAGTAATGCCTTATGTTATTCGTGAAACTCTGGACGCGGTTGGGGTAGAGCAAAACGGCGACCATATTTATGATGTTTGGGAACACACCGTAAGAGCAGTCCAACACTCGGCTGATAGGGATTGGCCGTTACACGTGAGACTGGCGGCGCTTTTCCATGACATTGGCAAGCCAAAAACAAGGCGGTGGAGTGAAGAAAAGAAAGACTACACCTTTTACGGCCATGAGGTCGTGGGCGCGAGAATGGCCAAAAGTATTATGGAGAACCTTAAGTTTCCCGTGAAATTGACGGAGACGGTGGTCAAGTTGGCGCGGAATCATATGTTCTTCTCGGATATTGATAAAATCACCCTTTCCGCCGTCCGGCGGATTGTGGCCAATGTCGGCCAAGAGAATGTGTGGGACTTGATAAAGTTGCGCGCTTGCGACCGAATCGGTATGGGCCGACCCAAAGAGGCGCCTTATCGCTTGCGCAAATACGAAGCGATGATTGAGGAGGCGATGCGCGCCCCCACTTCAGTTGGGATGTTAAAAACAGACGGCAAGCGCCTAATGGACATAACGGGGGAGCGACCGGGACCAAAGATTGGCTACACTCTCCACGCCCTCTTGCAAGAAGTGTTGGAGAAGCCGGAGTTCAACAATCAAGAGTATCTGGACACTCGAGCCAAAGAATTAATGGCTCTAAATATAACTGAATTAATTAAATTGGGCGAGAAGGGGAAGGAAGCGAAAGAGGAACGAGAAACCGAAGAAATCACCAAAATTAGAAATAAGCACGGGGTTAAATAAACAAAAAAACCCGGCTATGGGTAATATGCCGGGTTGTTTTATAAGACAAACCAGCAACAGTTTTTAAAAGGTGGAGAAATATATTTAAAAACAGACTGGTGTCTGATATAAAGACGTCAAAGATCAAATCGATATCTGTCTTTTATAATACTAAAAGACAATTTAAAAGACAAATACCAACTGGGGATAACTTTATCCTAAGCTTGTCGAAGGACTATTTTCTTTTGGAATGAAACTTCTGATGAGTCTCCCTTAATTGCTTGTCAGTCAAGTGCGTATAAATCTGGGTGGTGGAAATGCTAGAGTGGCCAAGCATCATCTGGACCGACCGGATGTCGGCGCCATTTTGTAAGAGGTCAGTGGCAAAGGCGTGGCGGAGAGTATGGGGCGTGACCTTGCGGTTGATCCCAGCAAGAGTAGCGTAGTGCTTAACTAATCTTTCGATACTTCTGGAGGTTAAGCGGCTGGCCTTATTATCTTTATTAATTTCCGAGACACTCACAAACAACGCCTCTTCCATATCACCGCGCTTTTTAAGATAAGTCTTGACCGCCTCTTTGGCGGCAGGGGAGAGGAAGACAATCCGCACCTTCTCGCCCTTGCCCCGGATTGAGAACTCATCCCGAGTCATATCAATAGTGTCTCTATCTAAAGAGCAAAGCTCTGAAACCCGTAGACCGGTAGAGAAGAAGAGCTCCAAGATGGCCTTATCTCTCAACTCTTTCAAATCACCACCCTTGGGACCATCTAGGAGACGAGTTAATTCCGCATTAGAAACGAGGTCCAGCTCCCGGGCGCCGGTTTTGGCCAGCTCAATCCGCTCGGGCGCCAGCGAGTCCACCTCTCTTTTAGCCAGATATTTGAGGAAGGCACGCAAAGCGACGAGGTAATAATTCTGGGTATTCTTTTTCAGGTTCTCTTGCGTCCCGGCTTGCCGGTTTAACCATAGCCGGTAGCGCCTAACCAAATCATCCGTAATCTGACTGGGTTTACTAATCTCGGCGAAGCCGAAAAAGCGCGAGATATAGCGATCGTAATTCTCCACCGTCTTAAGACTCCGACCCTTCTCAATCTCCAAATACTCCAAGAACTCGGTTTTCAGCTTCTCAATTTCGCTAAGTGCCATAATTACCCCTATTTTAGCACAAACCGCCTCAATTATTGTGCGACATAGTCAAACAAGAGTAGGTCTTGCAATTTTGGGTGAAGTATGCTAACGTTAGCTCATGCTGTCAACCAAGAAGAAGCAGACGGTTATTAAGAAGGCCAAGGTCCACGAGAAGGACACTGGCTCTTCGGAAGTCCAAGTCGCCATTTTAACCGAGCGGATTAACGAACTGACCGCTCATTTGAAGAAGCACAAAAAGGACTTCCACTCCCGCCGCGGTCTTTTGAAGCTCGTCTCTAAGCGACGCAGCCATGAGAAGTATCTCGGCACCAAAAAGAAGAAGGCTACCGAGAAAAAGGAGGTCGCTAAGGCGGCCAAAGCCTCTTAATTTTGCATACTTTTAGTAGCCTCGTTTTTTTATTTATTTAATTTAATATGACTATCAACAAACATAAGGGCCAGCGGGTGGCCGTATTTATCGACACCCAAAATCTTTATCATACCGCCAAGAACCTTTATCACGCCCGGGTCAACTTCGGCCACATCCTTAAGGATGTGGTGGGCGAGCGCGAGCTCGTCCGGGCCTTCGCCTACTTGGTGACTACGGAAACG
>Ga0100403_1003427_pt1 | contig 11802 bp, 22 predicted proteins | sample CryGeymet201501t_FD_83663 | JGI IMG/M metagenome (GOLD analysis project Ga0100403, IMG submission 83663) | Groundwater microbial communities from Crystal Geyser aquifers in Utah, USA - Crystal Geyser metaG 2015-01t | ecosystem: Environmental > Aquatic > Deep subsurface > Groundwater | place...
ATCCTCCCCCTCGCTGCTGCCAAACAGATTTATAAATTTAATTATTTTTTTCATATAATATTTGACTAATATATTTCTTCACCTTCCGGCATTTCTTCACCACACAATTCACATAGCTGTGTTTTACTCATTTTATATTTTTAATCCCATCAACAATCAAACTACTAAATAAATATCCGTCAAGCACTTCCATATTTCTTGGATCATACCAAAAAGATCTTTTTACCAGTCCGTCAACCATATACCAAGTAGATATATTAAACATACCGTCGTTTATATACCCTTCCTTCAATGATGGTTTGTTAAAACCAGCTTCCCTAAGCATACGGATTATCTGCATATAGTTAAATTGTTGTTTGTGTTTTTCTACAATATTTTTTTGATACTCTTTGTTTGGATGATTAGCATCTGGAACAGATATTCTTATTCTTCCCTTTGGTGTTAAATAATCATAAGCAAGTCTTAAAAATTCTCTTACCTCACTTATCTCAAGGTCCTGAACAATTTCCTCACAAAGTATGTGCGATATTACTTCCATTCTCATTTCTACGGAAGCTGACAAGCCGACCGGATCTAAAACAGGTATCATTCTTTTTACTCCGCCAACAACCCTTTCCTCATATCTTGTTTTTGTTTTAATAAAAGGTGGAGAAACTTTTTGTTTAAAATCAAAATACTTCTTCCAGTCTGATTCTTTCGTTATATCAAAAAAATCTTTTTCTGTTGAAAGCCATCCAGGAAGCCTCTCTCCATCTGCCCCCACAATTATTTTAACCGGCAGTGATGATTTACTTAGTTGGTGTTCAAAGACTTTCTTCCTAAAATAATTTTTAATCATTTTCAACCCTATTGTTTGCTTATATAAAATATTTTTGATACATAGTTTTTATCCACTCTCTGCATTTTTACACCACCCATTACCCTAACATATAAGTATTGTTGATCAATAGTGTAGATAGTGTCCACATTCAGCTTTGTGTTATCTTTCAACAAAAAAACAAGAGCATATTTTATATTAACAGGCTTATAGTCGAAATTGTTTGCCAATACTCCTACAACAGGATTATGTTTTTGATGAACCTTTTCTACTGTATCAAAAAAACCAAGTGCATAAACCAAAACAGTAAGACCAAAAAGTATCGACGCTATTGAGTAGTAACTAAAGAAATTATTTGGTTTCATAATTAACTCCTTTTAGAAAACTTATTGGGATTAGTGCATGTTTTGAAATGTGATATATGATGATTATTATTATAACACAAACAAAATTTATCATTGCAACCAAGTACAGGTTCACCGATATAATCTTTGTCATTAAACGATGTATCAACAGCTTCCACAATACCTTCTATTATATTTTTCTCGTCTCTTGTAAGTGAATCATAATCAACAGGAACATACTTGCCCGATGCTGTGTTCAGCATAAATATAATTTTTTTACCACAACCGGATTGCTCACAAGTTTTAATTGAGTTTATTGGCTTCATCTTTTTCACTCCTTGTTGTTGCAAACCAAACTGGTGGATTGTTAAACATTTCGAGGACAATCTGATTTTGCACTTTTATTTCTATTTCCTTAGTGAGATTAATTGCGTTATAATAACTTACAACATAATTAGAATATTTGTCCAGTATAGCAGGATAAATTATTATTTCGTTGCTTTCCATTTTAGTTTTTACACAAGCATCTAATACAGCATTATGAACAAAAGATTTTTGTGTGTCAAATATGTGCCTTCCATTTTTCATATTACCCTCTCTGAGTATTTTCCTAAAACATTTTTAATTATATGTTTCTGCTGTCCAACAATGTTTGTGAGCAGTTGTTTATCTTCATCGTTAAGCTTTCTAAGTTTGTTGGCATTAGGTATGTTTTTAATAATAGATATTAATCTATGTTCCAACCTTACGGTTCCTCTTAACATTCCATTACTGTTTATATTATATCCGTAAAATTGCAAACCCGTAATTAAATCGGCTATATCTTCTGCAATAACATATATTCCTTTCCTTGCAATAAATTCAGCAGCGAAGATTGTTTGATCTTTACTTAATCTGTCCTTACCGGTTTTAATTTCGATTGCAATAAATTTACCATTCCAATCTATTCCAAGAATATCAGGAGCACCTTTACTGGATCTTTTAGGTTTTATATATGTTTGCTTCTCTGTACTATAAACACCAATAGTATTATTTCTCCAGGCATATATACCAAGCATATTCAAATAATTCAAAAAAGCAGCAGTTATAGCACCGGTTCGTGATTGTTTTTTCTTCATCGGCATTGTTCCTCCTTTCTAAAAAGTTATCCACATTTTTCGCTCTTATTAATTATATTAATTAATTATATTAATTAGTAATGTTCCGCTTGGTGTTCCGCTTCTGACTATAAATCTTTTTATTACTTACGCTTACCTGTTCCGCTTGGTGTTCCGCTTTTCTGTACCATTTTGAGAATCTTCGGTGGTTATTAACATTGTCTAAAAATTTTTTGCTCTGTTTTCGCACTTTTCTAAAAGTTATCCACAAGTTATCCACAAAAATCCGTCTTAGTGTTCCGCTTGGTGTTCCGCTCTGCACTGTAAGTTGTTTTCCTATATGTAGTTCGGTGTTCCGCTTGGTGTTCCGCTCGTGCTCAAGGAAGGGTTTTCTTTCTATCCAGGTGGCAGGTAATAATTCAATACCTTCGTGAACCAATATTTCATATACACTCTTTGGGATTTTGCTACTTGGGAACACATAAATAGTTTTACCATCAACAACCAATCTCTTCCGCTCGTGATTGCTCTTAGGATGTCTAAAAACTAAAGTCATTACTTTCCTTTCTTAGAATTATAATTTTTATAATTTATTAAGTGTATTATAGATCCGCTTCGGCGGATCATTTTATGTTTTTTAAGTTTTTCTAAAAACCTATGAACCTTCGAGATATTCCATCCCCACCATTTTGATAAAGATCTTATTGGTGCATAAACCTCTCCATATTTAATGTAGCTGTTTATATATTTAATGTACTCCGGCTGATCTTTATAATTTGCCCTGCGTATAAGATCCAACCATGCTTCCGCTTTACTATATACTCTTTTTTCTTCCCACAAATAATTTGAGAAGAAAGATCTGAACAATAAAAGATAACCTTTTTTTTTTTCATATATGTTAGTTAATAAATTTCCTTGTCTTGATAAATTTTAGAGCCAACATATATTCACTCTTCCAATCAGAAAGCAGTTCTTTCATTTCGGGTGTTAAATCTTCTAACCTTAAAAGAATATCTATAATAGATATAGAAAATAATGCTTTAGTTTTTACCTGCTCTAAAAGATTTACTGTCTCCATATGAAATGTTTCAAGCATATTTGATAACCCCTCTCTGTTAGCACTTTTTTTATCATCCACAGCCATATCATCCTTACTGAATGGTGCTTTACCGTATTTCGCTTTATCTTCTGACATTGTATTTTCCTTTATTTCAATGTGTGTCTCTTTACTTTTACAAGTGTGTAGAGTAAAGATTTATTTTCTCTTGTTGCTGCTTCTATTACAGATGATTGACCGATCAGCAATTTATTCAACTCTGCTTTAGTTTTTACTGCTTCAACTTTATTTATAAATATCTTAATAGGATCTATTTCTTCTTCTTCCGGAAAGTTTGGTGTAAACCTGAATCTTTTCCATTGCTCGGATTTATATACAAGTTTTTTTAATGCCTTATATTTTAACCTATCACCATACTCCGGTGGTTTTTTTTGCAAAACATTATCTTTCCAAAAATCAACACCCATTCTTGATTGAAGATCTATAAAATCATAATCAGGTTTTGTCTTTCTTGTTATAAGTGTATTACCACCAACCAGTATTACAAAATACCCCCAAGTAAATTCACTAATAGCAAACTGTTGCTGTACCTGTGAAAAATACATCATAGATACATCGTTATCATCCCTAACAAGTTTGTTAAATTGTTTGTCGGACATATTTTTTATTTCAAGAGTTCCGTTACCTTTTTTATCAATCAATAGCCTGTCTAATGATGCACTCAATATTCCATTATCGTGTATTCTTATTTTATTATCTTTCCGAATTTTAATTTTCATATCTTTTGAGAACCCCCAAGCAATAGAGTTCTCCAACCTTGATCCCCACTTAGTATAATTATTTCCCTTAAATGGTTTGTAGGATGGATCCTTCGATTTTTCTCTCCATAAATCAAGCGGAGACCTATAAGGGTTAAGTCCAACCGCTGATGAAATTTCAGATGCACCAAGATAATTTTCTCGTGCTTTTCTCCACTTCTCAATATTCATTCCTTTTGTATTTATGAAAGTCGGCATCCAAGCTCTCCTATTCTCCCAGAGAATTTTATTTCAGAAGCATTAATATTTCCCCTGAATCCTTCTTTATATAATTCTTTTATTGCATCATAAATAACATTAAAAACATTTTCATTTGTTTCGGGATCATAAAGAGCTTTATTCGATAATTTAGGATTACAAACACCCAGCCATCCATTTGTAAGCTCAAACTTTTTATTAAATTGTTTATTAGCTAATCTATTCATAATATTTGCTCTCCTCCTTAAAATATTTTTTGTTTTATTAATAAGTAATATTATATTTACAAAGTAATCTATCTTTCGATGTTACTCTCTGCTTGCCGGATCAATACTTATAACAGTATTAGTCCGGCTCTTTTATTTTATACTCTTATATTTTAGTAATTTATTAAATGACACAACATCCCTTTCCTCTAAAGATATATCGCTGTCATTAAACAGTCTGTTTGCTTTTATAAGATCTCTCCGGTGTAATGTACCATCAGAGCAAAAACCCCTCTCAATATTTGCAGATCCAATAGGTATTTCTTTGTGTCCAAAAGATTTAAGATTATATTCTTCAAGTGCCTTTACCCCATAACTATATCCACAGCTTTTTGAACAGAACATATTCTCTGATTTATAACCGTATCCAGTTAGTCGGATATTAATTATTATTACTTCTGCTTTCTCTGCATCATAAGTTGTAGTAGTTATAAAATTTGCAAGTAGTTTTTCCTTACACTGTCCGCAAACTGGTGTAGATGGATATACTTTTTGTGCCATATTATTTTTCTCCTTTATCTATTGTTAGCAATAATACTACATTTCATCCCCGAATCGTGTTCTCACTAATCCGGTTTCCGTTAAAACATATTTTTTTCCTGTCCCCTCAAAAGTGTTTTGGTTAAACCTGCACCTTCCACTTCTCTTATTGCGTGGATCATACTTAGGACACAAGGATCCACATTCACTTTCACTTTTAAGACCTACTAACTTAAATTCTTTACAATAAAAAAAATCTGATCCATATTCCCTTTTTGCTTCTTCCAACTCTATTTGCTTGCCGGTTTTTTTTATTTGTTCTATATAGTAATCCAATGTATAACAACACAAAGAATCAAAATAGTCGTCGTCTATTTCACCAGACAATAGAAAGAAATATTTATGTTTGAAGAAATAAATTTTGTATTTAGGCGTGTCTCTCATTTTATAACTCCAAACTATTAAATGATATTTTTGATTCAGGTTAAAATAGTATTTATGACTTTAAGATGCAAGTCATAAATTAAAATCATTACATTATACCAAATTATAAATCAATATTGTAGGAATAAAGCAAATATCCTTTAATGTAGGCAAGTTTCTAAAGGAAACGGTGGTACACGACAAGATATTTGCTCTCCGAGTGATAATATATGCGTTTTTCTATTTTCTCTTAAATCGCTCATATAAGCCCCTCTAAGCAACATTCTTAAATTCTTGCTTATCCTTCCAAAATTTGATGCGTTTTACCAAAGAATCCGGTAAAAGCCTTGATAATCTCTTTAGCCAACCTTTAATAAATTGTGGTTTCCCTAATGACCTGTAATAATCTGATATTGCTATAACAAATAATCTATATAATAATTCTTGGTTAACATTTCTAACAGCAGCTAAAGTTTTCCTTGCAAAAAAACCATCCTCTTTAAGCAATGGTATGTCTAACATTTTATTTACGGTGTGTTGAAGTAATTTAACAGAAGTCTTTCTCCCTGCGTTTACACCAAAGTTAAATAATCTGTTAGCTAACTGTATGTGTCGTATCTCAGCGTATAATGGATTCCAAAAATATTTAAAGTACAGATATTTTGCCTGCTCTTTTGTAAGCATAACAATATCTTTTTCATCAATTATTCCATCGTGATTTATATCTGCAATATTAACATCACAAGTCTTTAAATACCGAAGTGAAATTCCCCAATTTGTAGCACCACCGACATCACCAATTTTCTTTGCCCTTCTTCCTGGTAAGTAACCACCTTCATCTTCTATTAAGTGTCTAAAAAAAGCTTCAAAAAATGTTAAGAAAGCTTCTTCATATTCTCTGTATGGAAGTCCATAATAAAGGATCATTTAATTCTCATAAAATAATTAAAAAGCTGTTCCCTTAATTAAAGGTATAGGTATCTAATTTATTATTAAGTACTCAACCACCATTAAATCTGTTAAAGTTATCATGCTTTATCTTTAGGTTCTGCAATGTTTAATATTTCAATACTTATTTTTGGGTCTTTGTCTGTTTCATAAAAACCCGGAATTGCTTCAGATATTTTCCTTACCTCAACAAGCACTAAACATTTATCACCTATTTCTTTGTCGGCTAAAAATGGAAATTTGTCTCTGTTAATATTAATTCTTTCATATCTAATTTTTGTTTTCTTGGGTATACTTGATCCTTCCGACGATGTGTTATAATCCGGCTCCTCTCTGCCGGCACTTGCCAAAGATCCAAACCCTTTTTGTACAGTTTGCTCTGTTGCTTTTGTAGAGGTTGCTTCTTTTACCCTTCCTAAAAAATCATCCTGAGTTTTATCATAATTAGATTTATTCATTTTGTTCTCCTTTATAAAATGCACCGGCTTGTTAAGACCGGCGCTGTGCTACCACCAACCTAACCCATCAGGTATAGGATGATTATTTAATTAAAATGTATGCTGTAAGAAGACCCAAGCCATACCACAAATATTTGTTATCATACCACTCAGGTTTCATTGCTTCGATAGTTTGCTGTAAATTATTTATCACTCTGTCCTTATAAACAAAAACACTATCATAATTTTTTAGTGCAAGTTTTAATCTTAGATTAATATCACTATTCAAACTGTCAACTGCCCTTCTCTGCTCAAGTTCAATTAGAAGATTGTTCGCCTTCCTTATTGTTGAATCTTGCTGGCAATAACCGGTTGACACGATTGATAAAGTCAATCCTAATAAGACTATCTGAAAGATCCTTATTGTTTTCATAAACTTTGAAATATTTATTGTAAACTGCTGTCTTTTCTTTTTCTATTACTGTTACTGTATCTCTGTTCGCTCTTGCGGTACTATCGTATTGATGAATCTGAATTTTTATTGCACTCATTTCTTTTTCAAGAACGGACATATCGTTTTTGTTAAAGAAAGAGTTATAAACAAAAATACCTATTACAATCAATATACCAAGATCAGTAATTGTAAAACTTGTTTTCATTTATCTAATTTTTCTTTTATCTTTTTAAACAATTTTTGTACCGTCCATTTGCCAAGATAAGTATAAAACAATACTGCGAAACTCCAGGTAAGCAACAGACTAACAATATAGTTTTTAGAAACCACCAATGTTTCAACCTGTATAGTCAAAAATGTTACAACAGCAGAAACAACAGCAACAAGAGCTTTCCTTTTTACATCTGCATCAAAAGATCTTGACATAAGAGAAGTGAAAGCAGAAACAACAAAAGTAACTATTGTAGCAGTTACTATTAAGTTCCACACATCAAGCAATTCAAATAATTTTCCCATAACATATTCCTTCCTTTGTAAAATGATATAATTATTTAGACTCTAACTTAGTTTCTATTCTTGCTATTGATATTCTTATTGCAGAAATACCATTATTCACTTTCTCAAACCTCCCTATATAGTTCTCTTTTACTTTTTTAATATCTCTTGTATTGCTGTCAATCTGTTTTATTATCCTATTATATATAACGACGACAAGAATGGCAGCCACACCACCACCAAACAGACCACTAATAATTTGACCTACAATATTTTCCATTTTATCCTCTACTTAATTTATTCTGTTTGGTAAAAATAATTTAGCATCCTTTTTTCTTACTTCAATCTGTGTTATACTTATTCTTTTACAAATATAAATTTGTTCAAAGACTTCCGGATCTATGAGCAGATCCCAAATAAGATGATCATCGCATATTACTTTTACATTATCTTCAATCAATATTATATCAGACTGATCCTTCTCAACAAAATTTATTTTATAGAATGCCCTTCCACAATTAGAACAGATCAGTTTGTTACCATCGGTGAACCGGTAGGCTTTCTCTACAAGCTTTATAATATCATTTAATTTTATTCCATTCATTGATTAATCCAAATTGCTCCTACTTCTGCTGCTATAAAATTTGCTATTCCATTTATTTCACTTATAGTTAATAATCTTGAATAAGTAACTATATCCGTTATTGATGCACCAGTCCAAACGGTGGATAAATTTGTACCTATTCTTGATCCATTCCATTGAGCATTATAATTTTGCGGAACAAAGGCTGCGTTTGTGTTTGTTACCAGTTCACCCATTTCATATAGGTTTACTGTTTTGTTTTGCTGATCTAACTGCCAACATATGACCTGCCATCCTTGCGAAGAAAAATCAGATGTAGATGATATTATAACATTGGTTGTTGCATCTGTCATTGTCAATCTAATCTTTCCGGCTATTACCTCTATTCTCCAATTATGTGTAGTGCCAAGATTATTGTCTATAAAAGTAACATATCCGGTAGGTTGTGCACCGGTTACATTTATTGCCAAGAAACCGGTTAGAACAGATGCGTTGTTTTGGAATATACCAGTTACTCCGCCATTAATATAATAACCACTACTATTAAAATTAAGTACATTGTTATCATTTACTGCTGTAATAGATGGTGATCCAAGTCCAGTGAATGTTTGTGATTGTGTTGTATTGATCCAGTTAGCAGCCGATAGTTGAGCAGGTGCCAATCTGCCTTGCATATCTGAAACAGAAGTTGGATCAACAGCACCACCGGAAGATCCGGAATTATAAAGATAAATAACATTAGACCTTGATTGAGCAGAAATTAGAACTGTGAATGTTATCAGCAGCAATAATATCTTCTTGATCATATATACCTCACTCTGATATAAAGTATCATTATATCGTTTTGTTTAGCAGATAAAAAAGGTCTTAAATATATAACCTGATTTCTAAAGGCTCCTGTCTTACCAAGCAGACTATAAAATATTCCAGGATCCAAAGGTGTAACCTTATCATCCGTTAGTGTAGCTGTCCAATCAGTTGATCCATCATCCTTTGCTGTTAATGTTCTCCACATCTGTTCACTTGATATGCTATATCCGGCTGTGTCACCGAATATAATATCAAAAGATAGTGTTGAAGCTACTGTTAATGAATCTACCCAAACTGCAACTGGTACCTCGTTAGTACCAAGCTTTAATACTGTGCCTGTAAGTCCTGCACCTGTTGTATCAATGGTTATTGCATAAGTCCAACCATTGGCTCCATTCTGACTGTGTATGAGTGATGTTAAAATTAGAACTACGATAAAAATGAATTTTCTCATTGTTTTATCTCCTTATAATTGTGAAAATACTTTATAGTTTCCATTTAGTCAAATTTATAAATCCTTCTTAATAGAATTTTTTAGAAGTTGAATCCCAAGTTTTGATTTTGGTGTTGCCGGTTTTTGAAAAGGATCATTTTTTCTTTTTGTTGATCTTTCCAGTTTCAGATCCTCTTGATATTTCTCCCAAGCCGGAGAATTTTTCTTCTTTAGATTTAATTCTATTTCAAATTTATTTGCTTCATCAACATATTCTTTTACAGTAGGCATTTCTCTTGCTCTTGATCTCAAGTGTTTTAATCTTTTTTCGTCTTGTTTAATTTCCTTTACCATTGGATCCAGTTCAACTTTATCTTGGAATGCGTATTTGGAATATCCAAACAATCTTAAATAAGATGTTGAATCCGGTGCATCTGAAAAATCCATTATTCCTTTAGCTAAATTTTTTACCGGTTGATATGGAATACCAAAAGGTTTACTTGTTGCATCTGCAACTGCATCTGCGGTTTCTAAAAATTCATCCAAATATATTTGGTTTGCTTCTGTTAGTTCCTTAATTTTTAATACAGCTTGCTTGGTATCATTGACCATAGATCCTATTGGTGTTTCATCAAACTCCCAAAAAGTATCACCCTGAAAAGTATTAAATAAATATTCTAAAATATCTCCTAAGATTAATATACCATTTAGTGATCCAAGTGCTGCTGCTCTTAATAGATGATCTTTATTTATTCTGAATCCATCAGCAGAAAATTGAAATAGCAATGGTAGAAGAAAATGTGCTATCAATAATCTTTTCATATTCTTGGAAAATTTTCCTCTCTTGTAAAGTATGTTTCTATAACCTGCACTTGCATTAGAAAAATATTGTTTCGGTGCTGTCATAAATATAGTGAACATCTTTTGCCAAGATCCTTGTCTCTGTAATTCACCAAGATCCTCAACATCACCGGCTTGCTGTGATCGTTTAGCTGCCATTTCAAATTCAAGCATTCCTATTTTCTTAGCTTCTTCCGGTGTTTTACCTTCTCTTAATGCTTTTTTATAATTGTATTTATAAGCGCCCCACCCACCAAATAGTATTGCTGCACCATCACCAAATTTTGTGAACATCATAGCTGCATCTGTAAATGTGTATTTTCTTGTAAGTTCTCTTGCTGCTGTTTTTCTTGCCCTCTGCATTGCAAGTATTATATCTCTTTCCCAACCTTTGTGATACCTGCTTTTTAACATATCAGAATTGTTAAGTAAAAATTTAATCTTAGGAATAGGATTAGCTGCAAACTGAGTTATTCCCAACATAAAATCTTTAACCGGTATGTCCATTGCGAATGCAGGAAATGATGTAAGCTGTTTTATTGTTAAAATCGGATTAACACCTATAACAGATCTGATAAAATTAGCCCTGATTTTGTCAAGTATTTCAATAGAGTTCTTCCTGTCAACACCACCACGAGCAAAATCATTTAAGTATCTGTTGATAACCTTCAACATTGTTTTACCATGATACTGTGCTATTGCCCTTCTTACCGGCTCTGACCCAAATACTGCTCTCATATCCTGCATAATAGGTGCAAAGGCTTTGAAGTGCTCCATCGTTATTATGTGTTCTAATAATACTCTGTCAATATCTCTTGTCTGTAATGTTCTTGTGTTCGATACTCTTGCAAGTAAAGATCCATTGATTATTGAAACAAATTCTGTTACATCACCAAGAAATTCAGCATCAGTTATATTCGTATTTACTTCTCTGCGTATAGGAATGTATTTGCTATTAAATGGAAGGTTCACTCCTCTTATTGCTTTGAATACTTCATTTACTCCAGGATAGTATGATGGATAAAATTCATTCACCTGCCACTCAGCCCATTTCAACACTTTAGGTTTAACAAATTTCTTTAAGTCCTCTATCGTTTTTTCATCAAATCCCATCCTCTCAAAAGTCTTAACTAACTTCGGATCTTCATAAGCCATAAGCAGGTGAGCAGCTTCATTTTGTGATAATACAAGTGATACTTTTTCTTTCTTTGTTGGAATACCAACTTCATCAAATTCTAATATTTTTATTCTTGTTGCACCGGTATCTACTCTAATAGAATTTTCTTCAAGTTCGTTTATCAG
>Ga0100403_1003428_pt1 | contig 11801 bp, 9 predicted proteins | sample CryGeymet201501t_FD_83663 | JGI IMG/M metagenome (GOLD analysis project Ga0100403, IMG submission 83663) | Groundwater microbial communities from Crystal Geyser aquifers in Utah, USA - Crystal Geyser metaG 2015-01t | ecosystem: Environmental > Aquatic > Deep subsurface > Groundwater | place: USA...
CGAACGGCACGCTTGTCGCTTTGGACGATCGATCGTGCGCATCGCGGTGCTCGCGCTTCTTTTTCTCGTCGTTTCGTGCTCGCAGCCTACGCCGCGTCCCGCCGCGAGCACGGCCTCCGCGACGCCGCGCCCCACCGCGTCCGCGTCGTCCGCGCCCGTCGCGCCGCGCCCGCCGCTCCCGAGCGATCCCGCCGCGCTCGCGCGCGCGCTCTACGCGGAGCTCGTCGCGATCGACACGTCGCCCGAGCACGGCACGACGCGCGCCGCCGAGGCGATGGCCGCGCACCTTCGCGACGAACATTTTCCCGGCGACGTGCGCGTCCTTGGCCCGAGCGAATCGCGCATGAACCTGGTCGCGCGCCTTCGCGCGCCAGCCGCGACGACCGCGCCGAGCGCGAAGACCGCGCCGAAGAAACCGATCCTCTTGCTCGCGCACCTCGACGTCATCGAAGCGAAGCGCGAAGACTGGCAAACCGATCCGTTCGAGCTGGTCGAGAAGGACGGCTTCTATTACGGACGCGGCTCGCTCGACGACAAAGCGATGGCGGCGATCTTCATGACGACGATGATCCGCTTCGCGCGCGAAGGCTACGCGCCGAGCCGCGACGTCGTCCTCGCGCTCACCGCCGACGAAGAGGAGGGCGAGGACAACGGCGTCGCGTGGCTCCTCGAACAGCATCGCGATCTCGTCGACGCCGAATTCGCGATCAACGAAGGAGGCGGCGGCGACATGCGCGGCGGCCGCAAGATCGCCAACCTCGTGCAAGTCGCGGAGAAGCTCGAGCAGAGCTTCGAGCTCGTCGTCACCGACAAAGGCGGCGACGCCGCGCAGCCGCGGAAGAAGAATGCGATCTACAAGCTTGCGGCGGCGCTGGCGCGCGTCGGCGCGTACGAGTTCCCGCTCCGCACGAACGACGTGACGCGCGCCTACTTCGGCGCGCTCGCGACGGTCGAACCGCCAGGTCCGCTCGCCGACGCGATGCGCGCGGCGTCGTTACCGAACGGTGACCCGCGTTCCCTCGAGCGCGTGGCGCAGGCGAGCACGTGGTACGGCGCGATGCTACGAACGACGTGTGCGGCCACGCTCGTCGAAGCGGGCGAAGCCGAGAGCGCGCTCCCGCAAACGGCGCGCGCCACGCTGAACTGTCGTCTCTTGCCGGGCGAGAGGATCGACGACGTCGAGGCGACGCTCACCAAGCTCGTGGCCGATCCCGACGTGCGCATCGCGCGAAAATGGCGCGCGACGCCGAGCCCGACGTCGCCGCCGAACGCCGAGCTCATGGCGGCGGTCACGTTGCTGACGAAGCAAATGTGGTCCGGCGTGGTCGTCGCCACGTCGATGAACACCGCGGCGACCGACGGGAAATTCCTTCGCGCTGCGGGCATCCCGACGTACGGCGTCTCGGGCCTGTTCGAGGACATCGACGATGTTCGCGAGCACGGCAAAGACGAGCGGATCGGCGTCCAGGAGTTTCACGACGGACGGGATTTTCTGGATCGGCTCGTGCGAATGCTGACGCTGCACTGAGACACACCGTCTCGCTCGACGCGCCGCGGCTAGGGCACGATGCCCTACGGCTGCTACGAAGAGCGTCGTTGTCCCGCTTGGAACGCGGAATTGGGTTGCGCGAGGTCGGCGGTACGGGCATTGCGTTGCGCAGAGATCCCACGGGAATGATGCTTCGAACCGTTACGTCTCTCGCGCTCCTCGCGAGCCTCGCGGCCTGCAGCGGCTGCCGCACGCAACACGCCGTCGCGGCGGAGGCCTCTCCTCCCGCCGGTGAGGTCTGGCTCGCGGAGCCCGACGTGTCTGCGCTGAAGATCGACGTCGCCGTCGTCGGCGAGCGCGAAGTGGACACGACGCTCGTCACGAGCAGCCGCGTTCAGTTCGACGATCTTCGCGTGTCGCACGTCTTCTCGCCGGTGAACGGGCGCGTCACGCGCATCGACGCAAAGCCCGGCCAGCTCGTGAAGAAGGGCGATCGCCTCGCGGTCATCGAGTCGCCGGACATCGGCTCCGCGGTCGCCGACGAGCGCAAGGCCGCCGCCGATCTCGTCGCGGCGGAGCACGACTACAAGCGCCAGCAGGAGCTCGCGCTCCACAACGGCACGAGCGAAGCGCAGCTCGAACAATCGCAAGACGCCTACCGCAAGGCGCAGGCGGAGCTCGAGCGCGCGCGCGCCAAGACGTTCCTCTTGCGCGCCGGCGGTTACGACGGCGTGTCGCAGACGTACACGATCACCGCGCCGATCGACGGCGAGATCTTCTCGCGCGCGCTGAACCCCGGCATCGAGGTGCAGGGGCTTTACGGCGGCGGCACGCCGGTCGAGCTCTTCACGGTCGGCGTGATCGATCGCGTCTGGGTCTTGTCGGACGTGTACGAAAACGACGTGCAGCGCGTGAAGGTCGGCTCGAAGGTGAAGGTCACCTGCGTCGCGTACAAGGACAAGATGTTCGAGGGCGAGGTCGAGTGGGTGTCGGGCGTGCTCGACCCCGCGACGCGCACGGCGAAGGTCCGTGTGACGCTCGCCAACCCGGACCGCTTGCTCAAGCCGGAGATGTACGCGACCGCGTTCATCTCGGTCGCGGGGCGAAGCACGATCGCCGTGCCGCGCTCGGCCATTCTGCGGCTCGGCGATCAGGACGTCGTGTTCATCGACGTCGGCCGCACCCCGGACGGGAAAGAGCGCTTCGAGCGCATTCCGATCGTGATCGACGACGTGCCCGGCGAGTGGGTCGCGGTCACGCACGGCCTCGAGGTCGGCACGAAGATCGTCACGACCGGCGCCGCCGCGCTGAACCAGAAGCTCTGACCGCTCAGGTGCGCGCTTCGACCGCGCGCCTCAGCGAGTCGATGAGCACGAGCGCGACGCCCGGGAAGATCCCGAACTGAATCTCCGGGTGGTGCTTCAGAAAATACTTCGCGAGCCAGCCGAGGCTCATCAAATCGAACTCGCCGTCGCCTTCGACGAGGCACGCGCGGCCGTCGTCGAGCGGCGTGAGATCGAAGCGGAGGCGAATGTCGCGCGGCTCGCCGCTCTTCCAGGTGAGCTCGAGCCAGCGCTCGGCTTCGTACGCGGCGCGCGCCGTGAAATCGAAGCCGACGCCGAAGAAGCCGATCTTGAACTTGAGGTGGAACGTGACGTCGTCGCCGTCACGCCTGACCTTGTGGACCATCGGCAGGTGCGCGGCGTACGCCTCGATGTCGGCGACCGCGGCCCAAACGTCTTTCACGGATCGCTCGATGCGCGCGGACGCAGGCGCGCCGAGTGGACGACCGTCTTTCGCGACGCGAACGCGAACCGTCGGGTGGTGAGCTTCGTTCGGCATGGCATCGCGCATGTTACTCTCGGCTGTCCGAATGACACGCGATGACGACGCGGCGATACGTATGGTCGCGGCGCTCGCTCGAGCGCCTGCGCTCGTGGCCGTGCTGCGCGGGCCGGAGCATCGCTACGAGTTCTTCAACGATGCGTACCGCGCAGCGGTCGATGCCGACGGATCGCTGATCGGGCAGCCGTTCGGCGTGTCGCGCGTGTCGGACGTTCCGGCGCTGAAGAAGGTGCTCGACCGCGTCCGGGAGACGGGCGAGCCGTACATGAACCGCGAGCGCGCCGTCGACGCGCGTGGACCCAACGGCGAGCCCGAGCGGCGCTTCTACAGCGTGACGTTCGTCGCGCTCCCGGACGCCGAGGGCAAACCGGACGGCGTGCTGCTCCACTCGTACGACGTGACCGATCTGGTGCGCGCGCGCGAGGCCGTCGCGGAGATGCAGTCGAAGATGCTCCAGGTGCAGAAGCTCGAGAGCCTCGGCGTCCTCGCAGGCGGCATCGCGCACGACTTCAACAACCTGCTCGCGGCGATCCTCGGGAGCGTGTCGGCCGCCGCGATGATGCTGCCGAAGGAGAGCCCCGCGCAAGCCGTGCTCGAGATGGCGTCGGACGGCGCGCGTCGCGCGGCGCAGCTCACGCGGCAGCTGCTCGCGTACTCGGGCAAAGGGCGCTTTCGCGTCGAGCCGATGGACCTTTCGCGCAACGTCCGTGATCTCGCGACGCTGCTCGAGACGAGCGTGCCGAAGCACGCGGAGCTCGTGCTCGACCTCTCGGAGAACCTGCCGGCGATCCGCGCCGACGTCGCGCAGGTGCAGCAGGTCGTGATGAACCTCGTGCTCAACGCGGCCGAAGCGATCGGCGAAGCGGGCGGCAAGGTACGCGTGAGGACGGGCGTGCGCCGCGTCGACGGAGCGCTCGCCGTCGCGTCGCCCGCTCCGCTCTCGCCGGGGGACTACGTGTTCGTCGAGGTCGAGGACGACGGTGTCGGAATGGACGACGCGACGCAAGCGAAGATGTTCGATCCGTTCTTCACGACGAAGTTTGCCGGACGCGGCCTCGGGCTCGCGGCGGTAGTGGGGATCGTCAACGGCCACAAAGGCGCGATCGCCGTGCGCAGCGCGCCGGGGCAGGGGACGACGTTCACCGTGTACTTTCCGGCGCTCGGCGAATCGGTGCGTCCGACGGCGGCGCCGGACGACGAGTACGTCGGATCGGGCGTGGTCATGGTCGTGGACGACGAGCCAGGGGTTCGGCGCGCGACGCGCGCGCTGCTCGAAGCGATCGGGTTCGAGGTGATTGAAGCGCAGAGCGGTCGCGCCGCCATCGAGGCGTTCCGCGCGCGCGACGCGGAGATCCGCGCCGTCATCGTCGACATGACGATGCCGGAGATGGACGGCGAAGCGACGTTTCGCGAGCTGCGCGCGATCCGCGGCGACGTCCGCGTGATCCTCTCGAGCGGTTACGACGAGGCCGAAGCGACGAGGCGCTTCGCGGGCGGGGGGCTCGCGGGGTTCCTGCCGAAGCCCTTCACCGCCGCCGACCTCGCTGGCTGCATGCGCGCGGCGCTCGGCGAATAGCGCTACGGGCAGCCGGCGTTCGGGTGCTTCGCGACGAACGCGACGAAATCGCGCCAGAGCGCGAGCGCGACGCGATCGCCCATGTAGAAGCCGCCGCGCTCGGTGAGGTGACGCTGATCGCTGCCGGCGAGCCCGCGCTTCATGAAATCGAAGATCGCGCCGTCGCCGCCCATCGCCATTCGAAAATCCCAGAACGCGGCGCCGGTCGCGGCGGCCGCCTTGAATTTCGCCTTCGCCATCTCGGTGATCGGCCACGCCGAGCGGTGCTCGCCACCCATCGCCTTGTCCGGCGGCGACATGAAGAGCACCGACACGCCCGGCGTCGCGCGCCGATGATGCTCGACGACCGCGCGCGCGAGCTCGAGGTGCTTGCTCTCGGGGTACCACTCGTTCGTGCCGGTCATCACGATGACGAGATCGTACGCACGCTTCGCGAGCGTCGCTTCGAGCATCGCTTCGTCGTTCTCGCTCGCGAGCTGCCCGATGTTGAGCGACGTGACGCCGATCGAATCGACGATCACGCTCGGCGCGCTCCGCTCGATCGCCGCGCCGAAGAGGCGCACGGGCTTGCCGTCGAGCGTCTCGACGATCATCTTGTGCGCGCCGTCCGGTACTTCGATTCGCTCGTATCCGGCCGCGGTCTCCGCGGCGTTCGTGTCGATCGTCGCCTTGCGGTCGCCGTCGATCTTCACGTCGAAAGCGCCGCCGCCGGGGCGACGCAAGAAGAAGAGATCGAAGCGGCTCGCCGTCTTTCCGATCGGCGACTTGTCGTCCGCCGTACCGAGCCAGCTCGTCGCGCCCCGCCCGCGGCTCTGCGCCGCGACGAGGCCGAAGCCGTAGAGGCGATCGCCCACCGGGTTGTTCGAGATCGTGAACGTGCTCCAACCTTCGGACGCGCCGTGATCGACGTCCATGTGCCGATAGAAGAGATGCCTCGTCGCGGTGACGAAGCCGTGGCCGCCGTCGCCGAAGCGCTTTTGGAAGACGCGGCGGATCTCGCCGGACAGGTAGTCCATCGTCATGTTCGAGTCGCCGTACATCGCGACGCGAACGTGATCGGTCGCGCGTCCGCGCGCGAGGCGCGCGAGCTTGTCGTGGAAGCGCGCCATCGATTCGGTCGCGTCGATGATCAGCGGGAGCGGGCCGTCGACCGCGACGACGTCGGCGACATCGCGTAGCGGCTCGCACGTCGAAGGCGGCGCGCTCGGAGGAGGAGCCGCCGTCGTGCTCGCGACCGGAGCGCTCGGCGCCGACGAAGCGATCGGGCTCGGCTGCGTCGCGGGCGCGCGGGCGCAAGAGAGCGCGAGCCACGCGACGGCGACCGCGGCCGGCGCTCGATGCGTTCCGTTGCGCGTGCTCATCGGCGTCATCGTCGTCATCGTAGCCGCGCTCGCGCTCGCGGGCCCAATCCGCGGCACCCGCGCGGCAACATTGCGCCGCCAGCGAATTCGCTGGCCCTGACGTCGCTCTTCGCTTCCCAACGCTAGAAACACGTCACATTCTACGATCAGATCTGAACTTAAATGGGGATGCCATGACGCACGGTCCACACGGCGCGCGCGAAGAGGAGCCTCGTTCGGGAGAGTTCGCGATCGCTCTCGTCGCCGATCGGCAGCGCGACGGAGCGTTCGTTCGCGCGAAGCGCTTCGCGGCGTGCTTCGCGCAGCGCTCCGGGCTCGAATGGATCCTCTCGCCAGACGGGAGCGTCCTCGAGATGAACGCGGCGGCCGCGGAGCTCCTCGGCGCAGGGGAGTCGACGGTGCAGGGCCGGCCGTTCGCGGCAGCGCTCTGGTGGTCGTGCGGGCCGGACGCGGATCCGATCGTCGGCGAGCGAATCGCGCTCGCCGCCAAAGGCTATCCGGCACGCTGCGAGCTCTCGATGCGCACGGCGGCGCGCGGGACGGCGCTCTTCGAGATCTGCTTCTCGCCGATCGCCGACGACGCAGGCGCGGTCGCGATGATCCTCGTCGAGGCGCGCGACGTCACCGCGCAGAAGCGGCTCGCCGCCGCCGTGGAGTCCGAGCTCATCGCGCGCCGGCGCGCCGAAGCCGATCGCGACGATCTGATGATCGCGACCGAAGACGAGAAGCGGTGGCTGAGAACCGTCATCGCGCACGCGCCGGTCGGGATCGTCCTTTTGCGCGGCGCGCGCGGCGAGCGCGTCATCGTCAACCCGTTCGCGCGCCCGTTCCTCGGCGAGCCCGCGCGCTGCGAAGACACGATCGTGCGCTTCGACGGAACGTTGTGCGCGCCCGGCGGCGCGCCGTGCTCGCGCCGTCCGCGGCTCGCGTTGCGCGCGCTCGCCGGCGAGACGATCGTCGGCGAAGAAGCGCTGCTGCGTCGCCCCGACGGCCGCGAAGCTCGTCTGCTCCTCAGCGCGTCGCCGATCCTGGACGCGTCGCGAACGATCTACGGCGCGGTCTTGCTCCTGAAGGACATCTCGAAGCTCCGCGCCTCGATGCCGCCGCCGCCGCTTCCGCGGTGGTGACCGGCTCAGCGCCCGATCTTCTCTCTCAACGACGCGATGCGCGCGCGCACGTCGTCGCGCGGTGAGGGCGCGTCGGCGAGGTACGCTTCGAACGCGTCGACCGCTTCGTCGAGGCGCCCGAGCTGCTCGAGGCACGCGCCGATGTTGTAGAGGACGGGTGGCGCGGCGCTCGCGGCGTACGCGCCTTCGAGCTTCTCGCGCGCGCCCGTGTAGTCGCCTTGTTGGTAGAGGCTCAGCCCTTCGGCGAAGCGCTGTCGCGCGAGCGTGACGTCCGGCGGATTCATCGGGGCCGGTCGCGTCCACGCGCGCCCTTGTCGAACCGCGACGCGCTTGTCGGGCGGCGGCTCGGCGACGACCTTGTTCACGCACAGCCCCGATTCGACGTGCCCGTCCGGGCACGTCGTCGCCGACGCACGCGGCGCCGCAACCGAAACTCCTGCGACGCGGGGGGCGCGACCGGCGCGCCCCCGCACGCCGCGAGAATCAGGAGCGCGGGCAACCCGCGCGCGCTCATTTGTCCAGATACGACTTCAGCCGCCGAATCTGCGACGGCAGAAGAAGCTTTCGCAGCGCCTTCGTCTCGATCTGCCGAATGCGCTCGCGCGTGAGCTCGAACGACGCGCCGACCTCTTCGAGCGTGCGATCCTCTTCGTCGATCCCGAAGCGCATGCGAAGCACCTTCTCTTCGCGCGGCGACAACAGCTTCAGGAGCGCGCGCGCGTCCTTGCCGAAGCGCTCTTCGGCGACGATGTCGATCGGCGGCCGCGCGAGCTTGTCCTCGATGAGATCGACGACGCGCGCGTCGCCGTCCTCGCCGACCGGCGTGTCGAGGCTCACCGGCTCGCGCGTCGCTTCCATGAGCGCGCGCACCTTCTCGACCGGCAAATCGACGCGCACCGCCACTTCGTCCGCCGTCGGCTCGCGCCCGAGCTCCTGCACGAGCGCGCGCGTGACGCGCGCCATCTTGTTGTGCGTCTCGAGCAAGTGCACCGGCAGGCGGATCGTGCGCGCCTGATCTTGCACCGCGCGGTTCACGCTCTGGCGAATCCACCACATCGCGTACGTGCTGAACTTGTAGCCGCGGCGGTACTCGAACTTGTCGACCGCGCGCATCAAACCGATGTTGCCCTCTTGGACGAGATCCAAAAGGTGCATCCCGCGGTTCTTGTGCTTCTTCGCGAACGACACGACGAGGCGCAGGTTCGCTTCGACGAGCTTCGCCTTCGCGTCCTCGCACTCGCGGATGCCGTCTTGGATCGCGCGCAGCGTCTGATCCATCGCGGCGCGTCCCGTCTTGGCGATCGCGCGCTCGCGCTGCAAGTGGCGAACGACGCGGTCGACGACCTTGCGCGACAAGCGCTGATCGAGGAGCTGCTGCGTCACCCGCGCAGGCGATCGCTTGGGCACGTTCTCGAGCAGCCGCGCGAGCGCCTTGATCGCCGCGGCGTCGTCGGTGTCGCCGTCGTCGTCGATCGTCGCGCGCGTCACGTCGCGAAGACGGACCTTGCGTTCGCGCAGATCGCGCCCGACCGCGGCGAGCTCGCGCGCCGCGATCGGCGATCGCGTCATGGCCGCGAGGATGTTTCGTTCGCCACGCTCGATGCGCTGCGCGAGCGCCACCTCACCCTCTCGCGTCAGCAGCGGCACGCGGCCGATGCTGTGCAGGTAGGTCTCGATGGTCTCGCGTGCGGCCGGCGTGTTGCGCTCGGTAGCGACGGGGCGGATGGAAGGAGTTGGGCTTCTCACGTTTGGTTGGACGGGTTAAGCGGTCTGTAAGTTTCTACGTTCGAGAGCGGCTGAGGTTTTACGCACTCCCGGGGAACAACCCCCCTGACACGTTTGTTCCCACGCTCCTTTGATGCGGCAAGCTGGGCCATTTGTTCGCTTAAACGCCCGCCGAGACGCGGCTCTTACACCATCGTGAAACGAAACGGAAAAAGGCTCACAGGGAGACGGGGAGACGGGGAGTTTTCTTGGGATTTCCCCAAATCCTCCCCGTCTCCCCGTCTCCCTGTTCAATCCACGACGGGTCAACGCGGTACGACGACGCGTTGCTCGCCGATCGCGAGCAGCTGAACCTTGTCGGCGACGCCGCGCTTCTTGGCTTCGGCGAGGAGGGTGTTTCGCGCTTCGCCGGGATCGTCGAAGCCGTTCACGAGCGTGTCGTAGTGCATGGGGATCATCGTCTTCGCGCCGAGATCGCGGAACGCATCGAGCGCCTCGGCTGGATCCATGTGCACGCGCTTCATGAACGTGCGCGGATGGATCGGCGCGATCGGGAGGAGCGCGAGATCGATGTTCGGGAAGCGCGCGCCCGTCTCGCGGAAGAAGCTCGGGTGGTACGCGGTGTCGCCGCCGAAGTAGACGCGAAGGCCGTGGTACTCGATGACGTAGCCGCTGAAGCTCGTCATCCACGCGCTGTCGATCCCGTAGCGCCAGCCGACGTGGTTCACCGGCACCGCGGTGATGCGGAGGCCGTCGTGCTCGAACGTCTTCCACGGTCCGAGCTCGCGCGCTTCGAACGCGAAGTTCGGAACGTAGACGAGGCCGCCCTGCGGAACGAACAAGCGCGGGGTCTTCTTCTCGATGAGCTCGAGCGAGCCGAGCGACATGTGATCGAAGTGCATGTGCGAGACGACGACCGCGTCGAGGCGCGGGATGTTCGCGGGGTCGATCCCGGGATCGACGACGCGGCGCGAGAGCTGGCCGACGGTCGGCACGAGGAACGGATCGGTGAGGACGATCTTGTCGTCGATCTGAACGAGGACCGTGGCGTGGCCGATCCAGAGCACCGCGATCCGCGCGTCGGCGCGGACCGGTTGCGTGATGCGCGTCGGCGCCACGCGCGCCATCTCTTTGCCGCCGAGAGAGCACGCCGCGAGCGCGCACGCCATCACGAAGACGAGCGCGCGCATCAGAAGTACCTCACGCGCAGCGTCGCGATCCAACGCAGCGGCGCGCTCGACGGCGACCACGTGAGCTGCGCGCCGAGCGTGCCGAAGAGGACGTACGCGCCCGTTTCGAGCGCGGCGCCGGTGCGGCCGTCGAAGACGAACTCGGACGCGCCGACGGACACGGATAGATAGTCGCCGCGCTCGACGACCGGAACATACGCGCGCACGCCCGTTCGCCAGACGAGCCCGTCGCCGAAGCTCGATCCGCGCGCGACGTACTCCGGCGTGAAGTAGAGCTCGATCGAGCCGCTCTGCCGAACGAGCGGCTCGACGACGAAGTAGCGCATCGGCGAGAGCTTCCGATGGATGCCCCACGAGTAGAGGACCGGCGTGATCTGCCAGCGCGCGCCGACGCGCGGCGTCGCCTCGCCGTACGCGAGCTCCATGCTCGGGAGGAGCTGCGTCGCGAGCCAGAGGAGCGTCGGGTGAACGTCGGGCTCGGTGACCGTCTCCGGGTCGGACTCGGCGCGCGCGGGCGCGGTCACGAAGAACACCGTGACGAGCGCAGCTGAAAAGACGCGTCGCATCGACCGCTGACGATACCGCGAGCGCTCGAGGCGCGGATCAGCTGATCGTGCCCGCGCACGTCGACGCGCCGTACATCGCCGTCGCGCGATCGGGGACCGCGGTCGAACGGGACCGCTCGCCCGGCTCGTGTTAGCTAACGGCGGTCCCTTGCGCTCGCCACTCGCACGCACGCACTCCACACGCATCGGCGCGATGGTCGCGCTCGCGCTGAGCGCGCTCGCCGCGCGCGCGCACGCGGACGACGATCCGAAGCTCGCTTTGGCGAAGGAGCTGTTTCGTCGCGGCGTCGCCCTCTACGAGGTCGGCGACTACGAGCACGCGCTCGCGGAGTTCCGGCGCTCGCACGACATCTTCCCGTCGTCGCAGAACTCGATCGACATCGCCGTTTGCCTCGAGAAGCTCGGGCGCTACGACGAGGCGCTCGACGCGTACGAAGAGGCGCTCGGCAACACCCGCGACGAAGAAGAGGTCGCGCAGATCCGACGCGCGATGGAGCTCAACATCCCGCGCGTCGGCACGCTCGACGTCGTCGCGAACGTTCACGGCGTGCTCTCCGTGGACGGGCGCGAGCGCGGAGTGCTTCCGCTCGCGGCGCCGCTTCGCGTGCTGCCCGGCGGCCATCGCGTGCGGATCATCAAGGAGGGGTACCGCACGTTCGACACGATCACCGTGATCACCGCGCGCGTGTCGACGCACGTCGACGCGGTGCTCGAACCGATCGCGCCGCCGCCCCCCCCGCCGCCGGAGCGCGCGCCCGAGGCGCCGAGCGTCTTTTCGCGCGCGCTCGCGATGACGGCGCTCGAATTCGGCGTGGGCCTGGGCGCGGCGATGCCTGTCGGCAAGACGCTCGGCCCTCGATCGCTCTCCGACGATTTCCCCGCGACGTTCCCGGTGATCGGGAGCGTCGGCGCGCGGATCAAA